>Ga0222668_1000111_pt1 | contig 59230 bp, 41 predicted proteins | sample AntAcemetagen728_FD_179823 | JGI IMG/M metagenome (GOLD analysis project Ga0222668, IMG submission 179823) | Saline water microbial communities from Ace Lake, Antarctica - #728 | ecosystem: Environmental > Aquatic > Non-marine Saline and Alkaline > Saline | place: Antarctica: Ace Lake...
CGGGCCGAGCGCAGCGAGCAAGAGGTCACAAATAAAACAAACAAAAACCACAACGTTGTGTGCTATGTGTCTGGCCTAAATACTGGCCCGACAGTGCGCAAGACAACCATTCCTCACCAAATATATGAGTTCCAGCGCGCACTCAAACCAAACACAGCAGGCAGCAGAAAAGCAACGAATACTGTAATCGAATATGCAAGCTATTTCTTCTGTTTCAGCTTCGGTCCCAGTTCCACTTTATCCGCCCACACAAACCAGTCCTGCGCCATCTGCTTCACACGGTCCGGTTGTTGATCCGCCAGATTATTTGTTTCACAGCGGTCGGCACTGATGTCATACAGCTCCCATTCTTTGACTTGCGAATCCCAGACCAGTTTCCACGGCCCCTGTCGCAAGGCTCGATTCCCCGACCAAAACCAGGCGAGTGAATCGTGCAGCGTTTTCTGTTCGCCTTTTAACAGTGCCAGTATGCTCGTTCCTTCCACCGGGAGAATCTCGTGTCCCTGATAATTTTTCGGGTAGTCGGTCTCGGCCATTTCCAGAAAGGTCGGCAGCAAATCGATAATGTGGGCCGGACTGCGATTGATCGTATCTGCCGGAACCTTGCCGGGCCACCAGGCGATTAACGGCGTCGAGATCCCCCCTTCATGCACCCACGATTTATAGCGGCGGAAAGGAGAATTCTGCGCCCAACCCCACGCAGGACCGACGGCAACATAATCATCTTTCGGTCCTGGTTTTCTGACATTTGGATCACGTCCACCAGGCTCTTCACTGCAACCACCATTGTCGGAGAGAAACAATACCAGCGTATTGTCAAGCTGCCCCGTTTGTTTGAGTGTGGTCATAATTCGGCCAATATTCTGATCCATGCTGTCAATCATTGCCGCATAGACGGCCATCCGCGCGTCTTCGAATTCGTGATTCGCCGTTTCCCAATCGTATGCACGGCTGTCTCCTGCGGAAAGTGACCAGTTCTTTCCGGCCAGTCCCGATGCCTGCAGGCGTTTCCAGCGGTCTTTCCGCATCTGGTCCCAGCCCATTTTGAATTTACCCGCGTATTTAGCGATGTCTTTGGGTTCTGCATGCAGCGGATAATGAGGAGCCGTGTAGCAAAGATGAATGAAGAACGGCTTTTCATCTTTGCTGTAACGTTGGATCATATCCAGCGTATGATCGGTAAACGCGTCAGTCGTGTAATAACCGTCCTTAAATTGGGTGACGGCTTTGTCATCATGTCCGAAGCTGCGAATGCCAGCCTTTTTATAAGCCGGATCGGGAATCGTCGGATCAAAGAAATTGCAACAGCCATCCAGCACACCGTAATAGGAATCAAAGCCACGAAAAAAAGGATGAGTGGTTTTGTCGTAACGGCCAATCCACCCGCCGGGTGTTTTACTCTTGGCATAACCTTGCGTACGCATCAGATGCCATTTGCCGCTCAGTCCGGTGTGATAGCCGGCGACTTTCATCGCTTCTCCCAGCGTGACCATATTCTGTCGCATGTGTCCCCCCTTCCCGAAGCGGGGATATAAACCGGTCAGAATCGAAGCGCGGGTCGTTGTGCATTTAGCGTTATTATAAAACTGAGTGAACCGCATGCCTTCGCTGGCAAGTCGATTCAGGTTGGGCGTCTCAACTTCGCCACCATAGCAGCCGATATCAGAATAGCCCATGTCATCACACATGATCAGAATAATATTCGGCTTTTCGGCTGCCTGTATTAAATTAACAGACGAGAACAGAAAACAGAGCGTACACAAGAGCAAAACAAATCTTCGAAAGCGCATATTTTTCATAGGGCTGCTTTATCATCAGGAGTGATCGGGGCATAAAGTCATCAGGTCGCTCCATTGTAAGGGGTCGATAGACAGGACTCAACAAGTGAAAACCCGGTTGAGCGGGTTCCGGGGAAATGCAGGAAGATCCAGGTTACGAATTGATCTGGCTTTGACCAGTGGTTACAGTTTAAGAAACCCTATTTTGAACTAGTTTACAATTTCACATATCTTTCCAGCCGCTCCGGGAGATCCATCATGAGTCATGCGAAACAGTCACAAACGCGTCGGGATTTTTTGAAAACGGCAGCAGCAGGAACAACGGCCGCCGTTTGGGGTGCTCCCGCGATTCACGCCGGCACGAAAACCGATTCACGGATTGTGCTGGGTTCAGGCGATTACCAATACGAAGTGACTCACGACTGCGTCAAGTTACCGTCAAAATTCACATGGCAGACAACACACAACGTCGCCGTTGATAAAGACGGATTTCTGTATGTGATCCACGAAGGCCGTGCCGACCAGACCGAACATCCTTCGATTTTTGTATTCGATCCGAACGGCAAATATGTACGATCGTTCGGCAAACAGTTTCAGGGGGGCGGCCACGGCCTCGAAGTTCGTCAGGAAGGCAACGAGCAGTTTTTGTATGTCACCGCCTACCAGCATCTGAAGACATTCGCCAAACTCGACCTGAAAGGGGAAACCGTCTGGCAAAAATTTGCGCCGATGGAATCCAAAGTCTATGCGGATGGCGAAGCAGCTCATCCGAAAAAAGAATGGGGCCGCGATCATTTTCTGCCAACCAACTTTGCGTTTCATCCCGATGGCGGATTTTATCTGGCCGATGGTTACGGTGCTTACCAGATCCATCGCTATGACAAAGATGGTAAGTGGCTCTTTGCTTTTGGGGGGCAAGGCAAAGAAGATGGCAAATTTAACCTGCCGCACGGCCTGTGGATTGATGACCGGCTGGGACGCGCTCCCTCAGTGGTCGTAGCAGACCGGGCCAACGCGCGTCTGCAGTGGTTTACCTTAGACGGCAAACATCTCCAGACGAAAACGGGGTTTATTTTGCCAGCCAACCTGGATACACACAATGAAGTTTTACTGGTCCCCGATCTGGCGTCTCGCATTACGCTATTGGGTCCCGACAACAAAGTCATCGCTCATCTGGGACAGGACCCGGAATGGGAAAAAGCGATGAAAATCAAAAAGCCCCGCATGCGGGAAACACCAGACAATTGGCAGGCCGGCCGATTCGTGCATCCACACGATGCCTGTTTTGATCAGGAGGGAAACATCTTTGTCGCGGAATGGGTCGCCACAGGACGAATTACAAAACTGAAACGACTCGACTCGTAAGTAGCACGGACAGTGCCCTCTCATAATATAATCATTATTTGATCTCCCCCTTCAATAGAAGCAACACCATGAAACGAACTGTGATACTCACCACATTGGTTCTGACTTTGATTTCATTCTACCAATCCGCATTAGTCATGGCCAACGAACCGCAGGCTGCGAAAATCAAATTGAGTCCTGAGACAGAGGCACGCTGCCTCGAAGTGTTACGGGAAGCAATTCGCAGTGATGAATTCTGGCCGTCGATGCACGCAGCCGAAGCACTCACCCTTGCCGGTAAAGGCGCAGAAGTTCGTTTGATTGTCGAACCAAAGCTGAAAACCGAAAAAGATGACCAGCACCGGTGTGGTCTCGCAAGGGAACTGGTTCGCGCCGGCGACCGTTCCAAGGCGGCGATCATGTTTCAGATCCTGGCAGGCAAAGACCCTCACGGACACGTGCATGCCTGCGAATCGTTATACAAAGTGAATGAATTGGGAAATGGTGTTCTGATCCGCGAAGCGATGAAATCGGATAATCCCAAGAAATCCATGATGGCGGCGGCCCTGCTCTGTCGCTGGGGCAATCCCGAGGCGTTTCAAGTCGTCAGGAAATTCTTAAAAGACCCGGATGTTAATATGGCCAGTACAGCAGCCTGGGTCATTGCCCGCGTAGGAGACAAGCAGGATATCCCGGCGCTCAAAGCCAATTTAAAACGGACCGATGATCCATTTACGCGCGCTTATTTCGAAACCGCGCTGGCCATGCACGGCGATTCGGAAGGATTACAGGCCATCCAACGGAATCTCTCCAGTGATAATCCGGCCGTCAAAACGTATTCCGCAATCTTTGCAGGCGAAGCAGGAGCCAGCGAGCTGAAAGAGAAATTAAAGAAGCAGTTAACCGATGAAAATCGGGACGCTCGCATCCGAGCCGCGCAAGCGTTGATTGTCCTCGCAAAAACAGATCAGTACCCCAAAGAGGAACTGATCATGAATGATGTCTACGAGGCATCCAAAGAACATCCCCGCTACAGTGAAGGATCCATTCTGCCTTTGAATGACGGGACGTTACTCTACGCGACAACGCAGTTCATCGGCAGTGGCTCCGATTTTGCAACCGCCCGCATTATCGCCAGAAAGTCAACCGACGGAGGTAGAACCTGGAGTAAGCCTCACGTGCTGCAGGAAAACACAGGCAAGAAAAACGTCATGTCGGCCACGCTGCGTTACCTGTCGAGTCCGATGAATGAGAAACGCCCGATTGGATTGTTCTATCTCAAGAAAAACACCTTGTCCGATCTGAAAGCCTACCTGAAGGTCTCACATGACAATGGAAAAATATTCGGTGCGCCAATCGAAATCACAACCCCTCCCGGCTACCACGTGATGAATAATGACCGCATCACAATTCTGAATTCGGGTCGTTGGCTGGCGCCGGTCGCTTCGACATCCGACGTGTCGAAATCAAATCATTTTGTGTGTACCTGTTTCATTTCTGACGACCAGGGAAAGACCTGGCGGCAGTCCAAGGGTAGCGTGGATTATTCGAACCGTGGTGCGATGGAACCAGAAGTCTTCGAATTGAAGGGGGGCAACATCCTAATGATTTTCCGCACACAATCTGGCCACATCGGCTCCAGTATTTCCCATGATGGAGGCGAGACTTGGGACAAGCCCGGTTCCTGGGGCGTGCGTGCTCCCGAAGCCCCCGCCACGCTCCGCCGCATTCCTTCAACCGGCGATCTGATGTTGATCTGGAATGATAACTATGAACCCGGCGCCGGACATAGCGGGAAACGAACTCCCTTAACCGTCGCCATCAGCGCCGATGAAGGCAAAACCTGGAAGCTCAAAAAGAATTTGGAAACAGATCCTGACAACACCTATTCCTATATCAGCCTGATCTTCCACCAGGGACGTGCCATCATGAGTTATTATGTGGCCGACAAAAACCGACTCATCTCGTCCCGTTTCCGTTCGGTTCCTCTGGCCTGGTTTTATCAACCCGAGTCAGATTGACGAATACCACAGGCGAATACCAATCAGCCCAGTCCCTGCTTGTGGGACTGGGAAACCAGGCGTGGGAAACCAGGCGTGGGAAACATCGCGCGGGAAACATCACTTGCCGATGCAGTACAGCATTTCCTGACGTTTGCCATCGATTTCTTCAGAGACGCGCATATAAATCTGACTGTCACAAAACGTGGGAGTGGCGAAGACTTCCGTCCCCAGTTTATTTTCTCCCAGCAATTCGAACTGCTTAGGATTCGCTTTGAAGATGTAGGTCTCGCCGCCTTCGTTGGTAACATAGATCCGATCCCCGACGAGTACGGGAGAGGAGCTGAAAGTCCCTCCCAGTCGTCCCTTCCAGATCTCCTTGCCGGTATTGACATCCCGGCAGATGGCAACGCCATTATCGGTCACCGAATAAATATGATCCCCTTGAATCAACATCGAAGGCACATACATGCGGTTGTTATTCTCCCAGACCACTTCACCCGAGCCATCTGCTTTGACAGCGGCAATATGATTTTTAGGATACCCACCACTGGTGAGAATCAATTCGCCGTTTGAGACTGTGGACGTTACGCATTCGGTTGTAGCGCCTTCAATTTCCCACAATTTTTTCCCTGTTAGAGGTTCGATGCCCGTCACCAGATCGCAGCCCGTCATCAGCACTTGATCTTTGCCTGCCACGTTCAGAATAATTGGCGAAGGATAATTCGGTGTTTTGGGACGATCAATTTTCCAGACAACTGAACCATCGGTTCGTTTCAGGCCGGCGATCGCACCACCGCCTTTATTATCCGCGGATACAATGACCAGTGATTCATAAATCGCCGGTGAAGAACCGTAGCCTTGGTGAATGATGTAGTCCGTAATTTTGGTTTGCCAAAGCCGCTTGCCGTCTGAGGAGAGTGCTGTCGTATACGCGGCTCCATCATTGATGAAGTTGATAAACAACCGCTTTCCATCGCAGGCTACTGTGGATGAAGCATGCGTCGACTTTTTATTCCCTTTCTTACTGAAGCCACCTGTATGAATGATCGTTTTCCAGAGCTGTTTTCCCGTCGCTCGATCATAGCAGAGTACAAATTGTGTTTCTGTTTTTGTATCTGCAGATGCGAGGAAGATTCGATTTCCAACGACAGTCGGGGAACCGTAACCGCGTCCGGAGATGGGAGATTTCCAGAGAATGTTCTCGGTCGCACTCCATTTTAGCGGCGGGTTCTGATTCGGGTCAGCAATCCCATTTCGCTGAGGGCCGCGCCACCAAGGCCAATCGGTCGATTTGACGTTGACCGCATCCGCAGAGCTCGCTTGCTTTTCCCCCGCCTGGATCAAGACAGGTTGGCAGATCAACAACATCAGGCAGGCAATGAGAAACCGAGTCATAGGTGTGCTTTCTAAAGGCAGGGCAGCTTGGAAAATATCGGAGATTCAAATCAGTTCAGGCTCAAGCAATACATTTTATTGTAAGCACTCTGTCACTAACCGCAAGCGCAGCCGGATTGAAGACAAGATTCACAATTACCGGCTGAGAAATGAGTCGACCGAACGTTCTGACTCAAGAACCAGTAATATTTTCTGCAGAAACCAATTTTTTCAGAACGAGTAAAAAGAGGATCACACTCCAAAATAATACTTGATCCGCAGATTCAGATTGATACCTTAGATACAATTTCACAGCATTGCTTGTTTCAGTTTTACATTTGTAATATCGCCAACTCTTCTGAAAGTTTTCAGGCGATATATCTCACCTGGTAGATTGGAAGTCCAATGTTAACGATCCTCTACGTTGCTTTGGGTGTGATTCTCGGCTTTGTAGTTTTAATCCTGGCGATCTGGTTCTGGTTGAAGTTTAAATTTCGAAAATTCAAATCTCAATTTGCAGCCGAATTCGCAGACGCAATGGCGAATGCCGGCGGTTTCGCTCCTCCGCTCCGCATCGATCTGGAACCACTGGACGAGCCGGAATGGACCGACATCGAAAAGGTCCAAACAATCACTGACGCCCTGCAACAGGCAGGCTACCAACCTGATGGATTCTATGAATCGTATGCTCCGATCCACGTCAAAATACAGGGATTCAAAAACAGAAATCTGCCAGGTTTCGCTGCCCTTTACGAAATTGATCAGATCAGCGCCATTTATCTGGATCTGAGTTGTGAATTATCCGATGGAACGCAAATCTCGGTCAGCACCACTCCTGACGACGGAATGGATCATCCCGAATTTTCAAAGATGATCCGCCTGGCACATTTAGACCTGTCCGATCCAGGCTCTGTACATGAATTGCATAATCGAATACGGGAAGAAACTTCTGGCAAAACCATGGTCGACCAGACTGACAAACACTTCGAAGAAGTCTTCAAAAAGGCCTGGGCACGCTCGATGGACTGGCGTATTGAACGCGGAGGGATCACTACTGAAGAAGTCATCCGGGTTTCCAGCAAAGATGGTCAACCTGAACCGACCGCAGAAGAAATTGAATTGGCAAAACAACCCTGGAAAGAACAGATCGATTTTTTTATTGCAGACCAGATCCGTAAAAGCTATCTCAAAAACACCAACATGTCAGGGGACGAATGGGAAGAGACCATCGATCGCTTAGTGATTGTCCATGAAAAATCGGCCCCCCATCAACTGATATCAGACTTGGTAGACACTATCACATTTAATAATGATCTGGAAAATGAAGATGAAGATGCCTATTTAAGAATCGAGCAAAAATTAAAAGCGATTTTTGATTCTGAAAAGTCCGTGATTGATGGTTTCCAAAAAGCGATTGAATTACTGCCTCCGCAGCAATGTTATACGCTGCACGGTTCGACCGAAAAGCCATGGAAGAGTGTCGTCTATCTTTCACCTGATTTGTATCACGATGATGAGGACGACGCAGACGAAGGTGATTAGAACCACTCTCGATATTCACCCTTTGCTGTTTGGCATCAGCCTTGTCAGCATCGACAGCCCTGCCTTTACATCAATAACACTTGATGTAACATTCGCTGTCTTGTTAGGATGATTACTAACAATCTGAGCAGACTATCCGAATTATCGTGCCCCTGCCCCTTGAGGAGAACCGTTATGAGCAGCGTCAACCGTCGTGAATTTCTGGGAATAGTGCCTCTCGTCTGGGCAGGGATGTCAGCGACCAGTCAGGCTGCCGTTTCTGCAAACGAAAAAGTAAACGTGGCGCTCGTCGGTTGTGGCGGACGCGGTCGTGCATTGGGTAGCTGGTTTTCCCGTCTACCGGAGAGCCAGTTAGTTGCCGCCTGCGATCCCGATCAAAGTCGCAGTGGCCAGATGGCAGACCAGATTGAAAAGTCGGGAGCAAAACGTCCGAAACTAGTGGAAGATTTTCGGAGACTGCTGGATAGCGATGAGATCGACGCGATTGTCATCGCCACACCCGATCATTGGCACACGCCGGCGGCAATCATGGCGTGTCAGGCAGGTAAAGACGTGTACGTCGAAAAGCCCTGCTCGCATAATATTCATGAAGGGCGGCAGTTGGTCAATACCGCCCGTAAATACAAACGCGTCGTCCAGCATGGCACGAACCTGCGTGCGACCCCCGTTTACGAGAAAGCGTGGCAGCAGATCCAGGATGGCGTGATCGGCAAAGTGAAAATGGTCAAAGCCATCAACAATCAACGTCGAGCCCTCTATCCTCGACGTCCGGACGAACCTGTCCCCCAAGGGGTCAATTACGATCTCTGGTTGGGGCCCGCGCAAAAACGTCCGTTCAATCGAAACTGTTTTCATACATCCTGGCATTGGAATTGGGATTTTGGTACAGGCGATATCGGTAATGACGGCGTACATCAAATTGATATCGGTCGCTGGGGGATGAATTTGAAAGCACCGAATGCCGTCTCCTGCAGCGGAGCCAAGCTGGGTTCCAAAGGAGATTCCCAGGAAACTCCCGACACGATGGTGGTCACCTGGGAATACGATGATCTACTTTATGTGTATGAGCAGCGCGATTTCACCCCCTATCGCATGCAGGCCCATCGCCACGATAATGACAACATTTTCTACGGCGATAAAGGATTTATGATGGTCGACCGATCCGGCTATCGCATCTTTTTCAAACATGAACGCGGCCCCGCTTTCGAACAAAAGTGGAAAGATACGCCGACGCATTATCAAAACTTCATCGATTGCGTGAAAAACCGAAAATCGCAGGAGTTGCTGGCAGAAATTGAAGAAGGCCACTATTCTGCATTACTCAGCCACCTCGGGAATATTTCGTATCGAACTGGCCGACGGCTGGTGTTTGATCCCAAAACAGAAACCTTCCCGGAAGACAAAGACGCCAATCAGTTTCTGACGCGCGACTATCGCGATGGATACGAACTGCCACGCGTTTAAACGATCACCTCAGAATTCACAGCGAACGTCATTCTGTATCAGAGAAAGAACTTTCATGGCTGACAAAGCGATTGTTGCCCTTTTCATCAATGAGACTTCCCCACACCTGGGCGCTTATTTTCCGGCGCTCGCTTCCTGTGACGATATCAGTCAGGTCATTCTGTGTGACGAAGGCCAAAAGCATGTCGAAACAGCCCGCCAGAAACTGGGAAAGAAGCTAACCAGAGTTTATAACGATCCGGACGAACTGTTCAAAAAAGAAAAACCGGACATGGCGCTGATTACCATGGAAGCCACCCAGTCACCGGCTGCCATTGACCGTGCCCTGGAGCATGGCTGCCCTGTTTTTGCCGAAAAGCCGTCCTGTACCAGCATTGAACAATTTGAAGCACTGGTCAAAAAGGCGGATGGAAAACATCTCAATCTAATGCTGGCGCTGGCGAATCGTAATAATCCCGAAGTCAAAGCCGCACGCCGCATGATCCGCAAAGGAACGTTCGGCAAAATTTATGGCATCGAACTCAATTTCATCGCCGATCAGACGCGGTTAACGAGTAAAGGCTATCAGGCCGGCTGGTTCGCACAAAAAAAACGCGCTGGCGGCGGGCACTTGATCTGGCTGGGAATTCATTGGCTTGACCTGGGAATGTATATCACCGATTCCAAGATCACCGATGTGAGCGGCTTTATCACCAATATCGGCGGGCAACCAATTGACGTTGAAGACTCCGCGGCCCTCAGCCTGAAGTTCGACAAAGGTTTCTTAGGCACGATGACCTCCGGTTATTACCTCAATCGGGGGAAACAGTCACTGATTAAAATCTGGGGTTCCAAAGGCTGGTTGGAAATGGATTACTCCACCGGCAAACATTTACAGTGGTCATTGAATGCAGACAAACCGGGAACCATTCATAAGTTTGAAGAGTCTCTGACACCGCGTGGCTACACGCCTTGCGTGCATGCTGCAGTCAGGTCAGTGCTGGAAAAAGCGCCTCCCACGCTCGACAGTCATGACAGCCTGCAGGTTCTCAGAACTATCTACGCCGCATATAAAGCAGCCGAAACAGGACAGACGCAAAGCATTCCCATCGATTGATTTCGAGATCGTTCCACAGAACTCACTGTTTCGTGTAGGAATGCCCCAGGTCATTCGTTCGAACCGCTTTTAGCTTTTCCGCCATCCGTTTCTTGAACGAAGCGACCGTTGACTGGTGTTCTGGTTTTTCAGCCAGGTTCGTAAATTGCTGTGGGTCGTTTGTCATATCGTAAAGTTCGATACCCCCGGAGGCATCTTCTTTGTATTGGATATAGGCCCAGCGATTATCACGCAGCAAAAATCCACGATTCCCTTTCGCTCGCGGGTCGACACTGAAAGCAGCGTCACGCACACGCAGACTTGGATCATCCAGCAGCGGTGCGAGATTTTTACCTTGAACGCCGGCAGGGACTTTCAAGCCACAGAGACTGCTGATCGTCGGATATAAATCCAGCAGTTCTGCGAGAGAATCACAAACCGCCGGTTTTTTACCGGGCACACTGATAATCAAGGGAACCGCCGCCGATTCTTCATGCAGGCTGACTTTCGCCCAGAAATCATGTTCGCCCAGATGATAGCCATGGTCGCTGGTGAAGATCACAATCGTTTTGTCTTCAATGCCGGCACGCTTGAGAGCATTTAAGACCTTTCCGACTTGTGCATCCATGTAGGCAACTGATGCCAGATAGCCGCCGACCGCTTTTTTCTGGCGGCGGAGATCCATCTTCATATTAACGCTGGTTTTGTAATTGATGCCCCATTTCGGAATATCATCCCAGTCCCCTTTGACCTTTTCTGGCAGAACATGTTTTTTGTAAGGCTTAAACGGGGGGTAGTAAGATCGCGGTGCCACAAAAGGCACGTGTGGCCTGACAAAACCAATACCCAGAAAAAAGGGTTCGTCTTGATGCTGCTCAATCAACTCAACCGCTTTTTTCGCGGTCTTGCCATCAGAGTGCACCAGGTCATCGCCGTCCGCCTCAACCACGACAAACGTATTCCCACCGACGGCGGGCTTTTTTCCATCAGGATTATTTTCCAGCGTTTCTCCATCTCCGGGCGCGGTCCATTCTGGACCTTTGCTGTTAAACCGCTCTGTCCATGAAGCGGGATCGTCAGTACCGTCATTCCCTTTTTCAATATCACCGGGTACGCCCATGTGGTAAATCTTGCTGACGCGCGCGGTGTAGTAACCATTATTTTTAAAATTCTGCGACCAGGTTGCGCGATCGCCGATATAATCGCGAGGGCTGACATAACCAAACGCGGTCGAGGCATGCGGATAATAACCGGACATGAATGACGCCCGCGAAGGCCCACAATAGGTGGCCTGACAATAGGCGTGTGTAAAACGAGTCCCTTTGGCTGCTATCGCGTCAATATTTGGCGTCTGACAGACCTTGTTTCCATAACAGGAGAGCGCGGTTGCCGTTAAATCGTCCGAGATGATGAACAGCACGTTATATGGTTTTTCCGCCGCCCGCCCTTTTTCGGAACAGGGAAATATCCCGAGGAACAGACAGGCAAGTAGTGGCAGGAATCGCATTTTCATCAGTTTTCCCAATCGATTGAGGCAGGAGCACGGCTGGAATACTATACAGGGACGCCGACTCCCATTCTATGGTTCCACTTCCAAACCGGCAACTCAACTGCACCAGATCGCTAACAGCTCACGATTCCCAGCGGTTTCAGGCACAGTACACGCCTCGATTCACCACAGTGGAACTAAAGGCTAATATCGCAGCAACAGAGCAATGCACTCAGTCATGATCGCCGGCTGGAATCACATCGACAAAAGAGACACCGACGCGAAGTTCGTCAAAATCGGTTGAGTAGTTACTGACGATCTTGATGCGTTCGATCCTCAGATCCGGAGCCATCAATCGCAGATCAACGTCATGCAGATCAGGAATCTGATTCAAAGGCGGGTTCAACCAGAGATCAACTTCTTCTGCACCGGGACGAAATAGAATCCGCGCGACAATCAGGACCGCCTGTCCTGACAGAACTTCACTGGAAGAAGTATTGATTTCCGTGCCATTGACCTGCCCCGCAGCGGCCCAGTTTCCCCGTACGGCAGAGGCCAGTTTTCCAATTCGCAGGCTCGATTCCTCGTTTCCGAAATCGAGATAGGCATAACGCCCCTCACCGGCGTTGTCATAAGACTGCGCCATGAAGCTGAGCCACAGAATTTCTCCATTCGCGCCAAAGCCTTTTTTATCGGATAATGCAAAAGGAACCTGTTGTAGTTCGATATGGCGCACTGCAATGGATTCGGTAGATGCCCCCGACCGGAACTGGCCGCCGTGCGTCAACAGCATATTTCCAAACTGGTCAGAAAATCCGAGGGGCCCAAACAATCGCATGTCATTTTTTCCCGTCGTCTGTAATTTCGGATCTCCTATGATCGTGGCATACTCTGGTCCCTCATCAACCCAGGGACCAGACCAACCCAGCCCTCCCTGCAGACCATTTACTCCTGACGTTTCTTTCTCTTTGAGCTGATCTGTGGAATAGTCGAACCCCTCGTATAAAAATGGCTGTGCCGCTTTCCTCGCCATCAGGAACGTTTTCTTGACATAGTCAGACTCGAATGTAATTGCCTCAAACGCTTTATCTTCATCGTAAAGAATTTGAAAATCCTTGATAAACATCACAGCCAAATTAATTGTGGAAACGATCCCGATCCCCACCAGCAGGAACCAGCGCCAAGTCAGTAGCGTACCTTTGGTTTTCTTTTCAGGCTTCGACGAATCGGGCATAGGACTCGTACGAGGCTGAATCTCGATTTCATTTTCTGCCGGTAGAATCAACGGTTCTTTTTGACTGGCCCGCATCTCTTTCAGCTGCGCTTCACCGATCGACCGGACCTGGAAACGCTGTCTGAGATACGAGTGCAAAAAAACACGACGAAATGCCTGATCTGCATTTTCGCTGTCTGACTTGATCCAACGCTCCAGCCTTTCAGCTTCTTCTGGTGAAAGATCTTCACCATCCAGATAAGCATCGATATCCCCGAGTGCCGTGTTTTCTTTAATTTCCGACATGCGCTTCACCAGCGGCTCGCTTTTGAACACAATCCATTAAGGTTGTACGGATACGGGATAGAGTCACCCGAACAGAGCCGGTCGATGTTCCCAACTCTGTCGCAATTTGTTTGGGCTTCAGATCATCAGTGTAACGTAAGCCTAACAATCGCCGGGAACGTTCGGTTAATTGATCCAGACAATATTCCAGCAGATCTCGTTCTTCGGTCATCAGTTGTTGGACTCTTGAACAAGCATCGGCCAGTGCATCCATTGCCTCGCCCATGAATAACAACCGGTCACGCCGCTTACCCCGATAAAAATCGGCAATTTTAATTTTTGCAATCCATAAAGCCCAGGGAAGAAACGGACGGGAACGATCATATTCATCATATCGCAAGGCAACTTCAGCAGCCACTTCCTGCAGCAAATCCTCTGCATCATTGAATTGAGGTGTTGATGCTACAACGAACGCCATTAATGATGGTTGAACTTTCATCCAGTTACGTGCTAACTCTGCACGGCTTCGCGCAGAGTCAGCCTGATGGGTTGTGAGTTGTGTCGCATTCATCGGACAAGCGGATCTTTTCTTTTAACTGTTAAATTTACTATCTAATTTATACTAATAGAGAGCCAGATCGAATTTGAGATGGAAGCCTTTACTGGTTTGAAAACGGCAATCAGGCTCATCAGAAATATCAATATTTTATATTGTAGTAGAATCTATGAAGAATTGATGAAGATCTAAACGAAGTTTGAATCATTGAGATAAAAATATGAGACGCGGATGAATTTCTTGTTTTTTGAAATTTCTTGTTAACGTTTTGGGGTCTTCTGCGATATACAATTAAGGACTAGAATTCGTTTAAAAAAAAACAGAACAACTCAACTGATCATCAGACCATACCCGGTCCTCTTTACTTGATATGAACACAGATCTCTGCGGGTTCCATTTCTCCTCTACGCCGAAGAGGCACCTGCAACGCAGCGATGTAATATTGCTTCCTGCCAAAAATCAGTGTCTGGCTGAAAGCTAAAACTCCCTTAGTTTCATCGGTACTGAAATCACCTTCCCTAAACTGCGGCCTGCTTTTGGAAATCCCCTTCGAGCCTGTGATCGATACTCATGGCAGTAACGGCAATCCAATTCGCTTTGGTGTGTTTCTTGCCAGCGATATCAGCAAATTTCTCTGCCGGGCTTACTTTACTCTTTGTCCTGTTTCAATACTCAATTTGAAAAGGACTTTCGGCGTATCCCCGGAATCGCACTTGAGTTCTCCCCCCCTCTTTTGGTATAAACGCACATTGATGCGTGATTCAATTCAATCAGATGTCGGGCTCTAAAGCAGGAACTGGCCACCAAGTCCGACGGGAAGGAGAAGCAATGCTGTCATTCTGGTGCTCGCAGGAGCAGCAAAACCGTCTCAGTTCACGCCGGTCCTTTATCCAGGCAGGCGCAGTGGGATTGAGCGGGCTCACTCTGGCCAATTTATTACGGGCCGAAGCTCAAACGGGAATCCAGTCCTCGACCAAATCCATCATCAATGTGCACCTGGATGGTGGTCCGCCGCACATGGATATGATCGACTTAAAGCCAGAAGCGCCGCTTGAGATTCGCGGCGAATTTCAGCCTATTGCATCAAACGTTCCCGGGATTCAAGTTTGCGAACTGCTGCCCCGCATGGCGGCGCAGGCAGACAAATTCGCTTTTGTGCGTTCATTGGTTGGTTCTGCCGGTGCCCATGATGCCTTTCAGACCCAATCTGGTTTTTCGAAAAAAGACATGCTCTCGGTCGGTGGTCGTCCTGCACTCGGATCGGTCATCGCCAAGCTCAAAGGCAGCCCCCGCGACCTGACTCCCTCCTTTGTTGATATTATGCAGGGACGCGGCTTAGTCAGAAACAGCGCACGCCCCGGATTTTTAGGCCCCGCTTATCAACCCTTCCGCCCCGACATCTCTGACTTATTCGAACGGCAACTTGAAAAAGGGATGCAGGGTGAACTCAAGCGATTAGGGGCAGACCATCAAGTCAGCCTGAAATTGAATCCGGCACTCAGTCTGCAACGACTGGAAAACCGAACGACTTTACTTTCGGAACTCGATACCATTCGGCGCAAAGTGGATGCCAGCGGCATGATGGATGCGATGGACAGTTTTTCACAGCAGGCAGTCAGTATCCTCACGTCCGGTCGTCTGGCCGATGCGATGGATTTAGCCAAGGAAGATCCCGCGATTCTGGCGCGCTACACACCCGCACCACGAAAAGAGTCGACACGCTTCTATACAAGTGAAGGTCCTGATGCCGTCAAAAAATTCCTGTTGGCCAGACGCCTGGTGGAAGTCGGGGTGCGCTGCGTGAGTATCTCAATCAGCGATTTTGACACTCATTCCAGCAACTTCAATCGATTACGCCAATTGCTGCCGATTGTCGATCACGGTTTGACGGCCCTCGTGACTGATCTTGAGGAACGCGGGATGCTGGATGACGTGACAATTGTTGTTTGGGGAGAATTTGGTCGCACGCCGCGCATTAACTCCAAAAATGGAGGCCGCGATCATTGGCCGCGTGTCGGCCCTGCGATTCTCGCCGGCGGTGGTCTGCAGACAGGACAGGTGATCGGCAAAACAGACCGGACAGCCAGTGCAGTGGTTCAACGACCGGTGCACTACAAAGACATCTTTGCCACGCTGTACCATAATCTTGGCATCGATCCCCATGCTGTCACGATTACTGATCCGCGGGGACGACCACAGTACCTGCTTGATACGGGACAGCGTCTGAGGGAACTTGCCTGAGTCTCAGGTAGACGTGGCAATCACGACGACAACTTGTTTCACGCTTTTGATGCCGGTATGATGAGGCCCGTGATTGATTCATTCCGCATCCACATGATTCACAACAATAGCAGCATCCTCACAGGAGAGTCTCAACCGTGAAGAAACCTATCGCGATCCTATTCAGTTTCGTTCTGATTCTATTCTGCAATACCATCGACGCGCAAGCCGAAGATCTTCCGCATTATAAACCACTCTTCAATGGCAAAGATCTCACAGGCTGGGTCAATGTGAATACCGATAAAGACACCTGGTATGTGAAGGATGGCATGCTGATCTGCACTGGACATCCCATTGGTGTGATGCGTACGGATAAGCAGTACGAAAATTTTCTATTGCACGTCGAATGGCGTCATATGGAAGCGGGTGGAAATTCAGGAGTATTTGCCTGGAGTGAAGGCACCGTTCCGGAAGGCAGACGTTTGCCGAAAGGGATGGAAATTCAGATGCTGGAACTGGACTGGGTGAAACTGCACAAGAAAAAAGATGGTACCCTGCCTCCCATCGCGTATGTGCATGGCGAGCTCTTCGGTGCGAATGGCTTAACAACTATTCCCGATAACCCCCGAGGCACGCGCAGCAAGTCGATCGAAAACCGCTGTAAAGGAAAAGGGGAATGGAATGTCTATGATGTCGTCTGCGTTGATGGCGTTGTGAAACTTTCCGTAAACGGCAAGTTTGTGAATGGTGTCCGAAACGCTTCGATCAAGAAAGGCTATCTCTGCCTTGAGTCAGAGGGAGCTGAAATCCAGTTTCGCAGTATCCAGATCATGGAATTACCCCCGGGAATTACCTCAAAAACACAAACGGCGCCACTTTTGAAGTAGAAAATCCCAACTCGCTTGCATCCCGCCAGAAAACAGAGGGGGCGGAATGATTCAAATGCTCAGTAACGAAGGCTGCATTCCTTAACTAAGCTCATAAAATAAAAGGAGTTGTGTCAATTCTGGATGCTTGACTCCACTCTTAGCAGGGAATAAAATAGGAACAAGAGATCTTTTCTCCTCACAGTGGAGAATAGATTAAGCATTTTCCGATCCAGGGAAGTGCTTCAAAGAGTTCCCACCTGCTTTTCCTGCCTGAGATTGTGATGAAAAATATGATTGCCAGAAAGCAACATGGTTTTTTTCGATTCCAAATTGAGCCAGTCTGTCTGCTCTGGGGAATCTGTTTCTTCGGTTCTCAGCTCACCGTCAACGCGGCAGAATCAAAGCCACTGACGGGCGAGCAGATCTACCGTAAGATGTGCATCCAGTGTCATGCAGCCAACGGTCAAGGCGTGACTGATAAGGCCAACCCCTTCCACAGCAGGAAGACGCTCGTTGAATTGACGGCGCTCATCGATGAAACCATGCCGGAAGAAGATCCGGAAACCTGCCAGGGCAAAGAAGCAGAACAGGTGGCGCAGTATGTTTTCCAACGGTTCTATGCGAAAGATTCAAAAGCAGACAACGCGAGTGCCCGTGTTCAATTATCACATTTGACCGTGCGGCAGTACTTGTTTACAGCCGCTGACCTGATGTCAAATTTTCTGGGTAGTGCCAATGTTACTAAACCAGAGCGAGGATTAAACGCAGAGTATTTCAACAGTCGTGGTTTTCAGGGAGACAAGCGGGTTGCAAAACGAATCGATCCGGTTGTGAATTTCCAGTTTGGCGACAAGACGCCTGTCGAGAAAATTACGAATGCAGAAGAGTTTTCCATGAAGTGGGAAGGCTCAGTCATTGCGGAAGAAACCGGCGATTATGAATTCATTCTCAAAACGGAAAACGGCGCGCGTTTATGGGTGAATGAAACAGACCCGATTATTGATGAATGGGTCAGTTCCCAGGGACGCGCCAAAGAGCACAAGGCGACCATCCGCCTGCTGGGAGGCAAGCCCTATACGCTAAAACTGCATCTGTTTAAATATAAAGAGAAATCTTCTTCTGTCGTACTGGAATGGAAGCCGCCACATAAAGCGCAGGAAGTCATTCCACAGCGGAATCTGGTCCCGCAACGAGTGTCGGAAACATTTATCAGTTCCACAGTCTTTCCTCCTGACGACAGCGTTTCTGGTTACGAACGCGGCACCGCTGTTTCCAAATCCTGGGATGAAGCAACGACGTCTGCTGCCATTGAGGTCATGACAACGGTCATCAAAAATCTAGACCGCATGGCACGCACGAAACAGGATGACAAAGAACGAAACAATAAGATCAGGATATTCTGTCATCGATTCGCAGAACTGGCATTTCGTCGTCCCTTAACCGACGAGCAGAAAGACTTTTTTGTCGACCAGCACTTCAAGGAAACTAAAGCACCGGAATTAGCGGTCAAACGCGTCATTCTGCTGGTTTTGAAATCACCACGATTTCTCTATTCCGATCGGGAATATGAATCGTTAGATGACTTTGCGATTGCCTCCCGGCTCTCCTACGGCTTATGGGATTCCATGCCCGACAGACAACTGTATGACACAGCCAAAGCCGGCCGATTAAAAACCCCCGCCCAGGTCAAGCAGCAGGCAGAACGCATGCTCAAAGACCCGCGTGCCCAATCCAAGGTGCGTTACTTCCTGCACCACTGGTTACAATTAGATGAAAAAGAAGAATTGGCAAAAGACAAAGCACTGTTCCCCGACTTTGACGCGCTGGTAGTCTCAGATTTGCGGACCTCGCTCGATCTGTTTCTCGATGATGTCATCTGGAACGGTTCATCAGATTACCGACAGCTACTGCTGGCCGACTATGTTTATCTGAATGAGCGACTGTCCAAAGTGTATCAGGTAAAGCTGCCCGCTGGTCAGGAGTTTCAGAAGGTCTCACTGGATAAAGACAAGCGTGCCGGCGTGATCACACACCCGTACCTGATGGCCAATTTCGCTTACCACAATTTAAGTTCTCCCATCCATCGTGGGGTGTTTGTGACCCGCCGCTTACTGGGCAGAACCTTAGATCCGCCACCCCAGGCGACTGAGTTTAAAGATGGCGATTTTAAACCAGGCATGTCGACTCGTGAAAAAGTCGCGTTGATCACCAAGCCAGCGGCCTGCATGTCGTGCCATAGCATCATTAATCCACTGGGTTTTAGCTTGGAGCACTTTGACGCAATTGGCCGATATAGAGAAAAGGAAGTTCAAAAATCGATTGATGTCTCGGCTGAGTTGATTTCGGCTACAGGCGAATCAGTCAAATTTAATGGTGCCCGCGATCTGGCGGAACATATTGCCACTGATCGGCATGCCCATGCTGCTTTTGTTGACCAACTATTCCACCAAGCGGTTAAACAACCTATTAACGCTTACGGCGAAAATATACGTGAAGAATTAACCACGCAATTTGAAAAATCCGGTTATAATATACAACAACTGCTGATCGAAATTATGAAGGTTGCCACTTTACACCAGCCTCATTCCTGAGAAAGAAATATTCCATGAGATTTCAATCCCGCCGCGCATTTCTAAAAGAACTCGGGCTTTCGACGGCTGTCCTGCCGCTGGTCATGAATTTGCCCAGCCTCGGTTTTGCCGCTGATGCACAAATTCGCAAACAAAGACTGATTGTGATGTTCAGTCCGAACGGAATCGTCCCCAATACCTATTGGCCGGACGAAGTCGGTAACAAGTTTGAGCTGAAAGAAATAATGCAGCCTTTGAAACCCTACCAGGATCAGATGCTGGTCATCAAAGGGATTGCAGACCGCGTGCGGGGTGACGGCGACAGCCACATGCGCGGCATGAGCTGTCTGTTGACCGGTATTGAATTACTGCCGGGCAATATTCAGGGCGGGTCGCACACGCCCGCTGGTTGGGCCAGTGGTAACTCGGTCGATCAGGAAATCAAACGTTTTCTTCAGAGTCAGCCTGAATCACGCACCCGTTTCGGCTCACTGGAATTTGGCGTCAATGTTCCCCACCGCGCGGACCCCTGGACTCGTATGGTTTATGCAGGTTCCAATAAACCGATCGCACCGATTGATGACCCGTATCAAATGTTTGAAAAGCTTTACGGTCAAATGAAAGACCGAAAAAGTCTGGCCAGTATTCTGGATGATGTGCGGGAAGACCTGAAAAAAGTCAGAACAAAACTCAGTCGCGAAGACCGCCAACTTCTGGAAGAGCACGAATCTTACGTACGTCAAATGGAACAGGAACTCAAAGTCAGCCAGGAACAGAAACTGGCCGTTGAAGTTCCCATCCAGGAAGTCGGCATAAAAAACGACAACGATCACATGCCTGTCACCAGTAAGATGCAGATCGACTTAATGGTCAATAGTCTGGCAAATGACATGGCCCGCGTCGCCACTCTTCAATACACCAATTCGGTAGGCCAGGCCCGCATGAAGTGGCTCGGCATTGATGACGGACATCACTCACTCTCGCATAAACCCGATAAAGATCAGGAATCGCAAGATAAACTGACGAAAATCAATAAGTGGTTCTGCGAGCAACTGGCATATCTGGTCAACAAACTCGATAAAACTCCCGAGCCGAACGGCGCAGGAACAATGCTCGATAACACGCTGGTTGTCTGGACGAACGAATTAGGCAAAGGCAACTCTCACACGCTGAATGACGTTCCGCTGGTGCTTGTCGGCAAAGGATTGAACTTCAAAATGGGGCGTTCGCTTCAGTTTAAAGAAGTTCCTCACAACCGATTTCTGATGTCCCTCGCTCACGGCATGGGGCACCACGTTGAATCTTTCGGAAATCCCAATTTCTGTGGCGATGGTATTTTGTCTGAACTGACTTAATTTAATCGACATTCAACAAAACGGCTTCGATCATTGCCTGCGTGTACTCTTTCTCTAAAAAGTACACGCAGTTTTTTATTACCGCTTCTTATTACTGCTGAATAGTAATTTTGACGCTCTCGCGTCTCCCTGTCATAATCCGTTTTCAAATCAATTCGACATGCAAGACCAAAAAACAACACTGTTTTCATCAAAGGAATCTGCAGCATGGATCACATCACTCGCCCCAACCCAGATGACGAATACTTCTTCGAAGAAGGTTGCTTTATTCTGGAAATGTCTCAGGCCGATGTAGACCCGGAAGTTTCTATCGCACGGGCCCGTGTTGAGCCCGGCCGCACCACCCGCTTTCATCGGCTGAAAGATACATTCGAAAGATACATCATGCTTTCGGGAATCGGACTGGTGGAAGTCGGCTCGCATGCACCAACAGAAGTCTATCCGGGAGATGTCGTACGCATTCCACCGCTGACAGATCAACGCATCACCAATATAGGCGACGAAGACCTCGTTTTCCTGGCAATCTGTAATCCTCACTTCTTGAAATCGATTTACATCGATTCCGAAGACCTGCAGCAAGAGAAAAATTAGCCTCTGCCTGGGCTGCCCCCTGCACATCCCATACGACGCGAGCCCCCTATCCTTACATGGATGGCGTTTTGGTAAAATGGGACGCGATTTCGTACATGGTCCCTTTCTGCTGAAGATCATTCACGTCATTCAGCCTCCAACCGCGTTAAAACCCTGTTTTTCTCGACTTTCGCCTTTGTTTGTTAACTTTAATTACTTGTTTTCCCTCCAAGTGAAACCATACAATATTACGATACGGATATCAGCGTCTTTTGTCCCCCATTTTTATCCCACCTTATCTGTTATACGAAAGCCATTCCATGAAAGCTCTCCCTCTGCGTACAGTTCGCAGCCGTGGTTTTACATTAATTGAACTGCTGGTTGTGATTGCCATTATCGCCATTTTGATTGCCCTGCTCTTGCCCGCCGTTCAGCAGGCACGGGAAGCTGCAAGACGTAGTACCTGTAAAAACAATATGAAGCAAATGGGCTTAGCACTACACAACTACCATGATGTTTACAAAACATTTCCGCTAGGAACGCGTTATCCTAATAATCAGCCAAATAACTGGAGGTTTGCTCTACTCCCTTATATGGATCAGGCCAACATTTATGAACAAGCCAAAACAGTCCCCGGAAGTGATGTTAATTTCTGGGAAGGCCACGGCAATACTTATAACGGTGACACGCTGCTGTTTAAGGACAAGGTAATCACTCCCATCTACATGTGCCCTTCCAGTGCAGATCCGGCAATCAGTTATGCCAATGGCGATAAAAATCAAGGCTCTCAGTCACATCAATACGTGGGTATTATGGGAGCCTATTCTGATCCTGCTGGTCGTACCAATGTCTATTACCAGTCAGGGCATGGTGGATATGCAACCAATACCGGATGTCTTCTCATCAACGAGTGCAAGGGCATGCGGGACGTGACCGATGGGACATCAAATACGATCATCATTGGAGAACAATCAAAAATTTCCAGCAGTAACCCAGTCCTCAGACGATCTGACTACACTTCGGGCTGGGCCGGGCTCTCAGCTCAGGGAACCATTTCCCAATGGATTGCAGGGCCGGCGGGAGCCACGACATTTGGTACTGGAGTCACGGCGGTCTACCATAGCCCCAATCCGACATCGACAGGATCTGAAGCTAATACGCAGTACGACTGGAACACGCCACTGACATCCTATCACACCGGGGGAGTACATGTTTTACTCGCTGATGGAGCTGTTCGGTTCTTAAGTAATAATACAGATCTTGCCCTCATCAAGAAACTCTGTGTACGCGATGATGGAACAGTGATTGGTGAATGGTGATTTTGTTACAGACACTGTAATAATCAACACAAATCAACATAAAACGTGATACACTGGATTTCTATTGTATCACGTTTTGCTTTTTTCTTTTTGTTATATCGGGATACAACGATGATCATATTTCAGTTTGTAAAAAATCGGTCCGTCGTTCTGGTGCTCTTAACGATACTCGGCTTTTCTGGCGGATGCACAGGCACGACAGATAGCCGTCCATCCGTCGAAATCAGTGGTACCGTCACATTAAATGGCAGCGCTCTGCAGGCAGGAAGCATTCAATTCACATCACCTAAAACAGGCGAGAGCGCGTATTCCAATCTCGATGCCAGCGGGCATTATTCTCTGAGCTTTCCTAAAGCAGATGTCGGCAGCGAATACGAAATCACGGTTGGCCCCGCTGTCAGCGAAAACCAGGACGCCCTCTCCATGGCAGAAAAACCGCAGCAAAAAATAAAATCACTAATCCCCAAGAAGTATTTCGACCGGAGTTCCAGCGGCTTAACTGCAAAGATTGAACAAACCGGTAAGAATGAATTCAACTTTGACTTGAAGAGTAAATAATCGGCGGAGTGAGACGCTGTAGTTCGTACCTTAGTTCATCTTGTCAAAACCCAACCAGGCCGATTACGGCCTGACTGATGACAACAGACGGAGTGTCATTGCTGCAGAGTCGCTTCTTCGACAGGCCTTTTTTATTAAGAACTTTAATTATCTCCATTTCGTTCTCATGAAAGACTGATTATACTCAATAAACGGTGATAATTTTTCAAACCTGAAGCTGGTTGCTATTCAAAAAGGATCTGCTCGTATGAAACCGACGTTCGCCCCCCTCCTGCTTTCCTGCCTGGCAGTATTTCTTCCCTCACAAGTTTTTGCTGAACTCAAAGTTGGCGCGACAATTATGGATGTCACGCCAGTCAAATTTCCCGTGCTCGTCAATGGCAGTATGGTCAGCCGCAGTGTTGATCAGGTTAATACCAAAGTCAACGCCCGCGCGATTGTTGTCGCTGATGGTGAAGAGCGACTGGCGATTGTGGTTGTGGATAGCTGCATGCTGCCCCGTCCGTTATTGGATGAAGTCAAGCAACTGGCTGCCCAACGTACTAAAATCCCCGCCGACCATATGCTGATCTCGGCCACTCACACTCACACTGCCCCTTCCAGTCTAGGTTGTCTGGGAACGAATGCTGACCCAGAATACGTCCCCTTTCTCAGGGGAAAACTGGTTGATGCAATCGCCGCCGCTGAAGCAAACCTGGAGCCTGCACAAGTCGGCTGGGGTTTGGGAAACGCGGCAGAATATACGGCTTTGCGACGCTGGATCTTACGACCCGATCGCCTCAGAAATGATCCGTTCGGAAACCCCACAGTGCGCGCCACCATGCATGCCGGAACAAACTGGGACAATGTGATTGGCGAGTCAGGCCCGGAGGATCCCAATTTATCCCTGATTTCGTTCCAGGCCCTCGACGGACGTCCGATTGCATTACTGGCGAATTTCTCAATGCATTATTTTGGTGACCGTGCCTTGAGCGCCGATTATTTCGGCCTGTATTGCAACGGAGTGCAGCAACAGATTGGAAAAACTCTCCCCAAGGATGCGCCTCCGTTTGTCACTCTGATGTCGCACGGCTGTAGTGGTGATATTTATCGTCGTGACTACACCAAACCGAAAGCACAATGGGCGATTACCAATGACATCAAGGAATACTCACAAGGCCTGATCAAGATTACGACGGATCTTTACAAAAACATTCAATATCGACAGGACGCTGATATCGAGATGGCCGAAAATCGGATGCAGTTGAATTACCGCGTCCCCAATAAACAATTATTGGAATGGTCACAACGAATCGTTAAGGAATTAGGCGATCGTCTCCCGAAAACGAGCGAGGAGATTTATGCCCGCGAGCAGGTCATCCTGCACGAGCGACAATCGACGGAAGTCGTCACCCAGGCTCTTCGGATCGGTGATATCGCGATTACCACAACCCCGAATGAAACCTATGCCTTGACCGGCTTAAAACTAAAGCTGCAGAGTCCGTTAAAGAATACCATGGTCATCGAACTGGCTAACGGCGGCGATGGCTATATTCCGCCTCCGGAACAGCATTTGTTGGGTGGCTATAACACTTGGGCAGCCCGCTCGGCTGGCCTTGAAGTGTTAGCCGAACCGAGAATTGTGGAGTCAGACCTGGAACTCCTCGAAAAGGTAAGCAACCAACGCCGGCGGTTCTACCAGCAAAAACAAGGGACGGCAGCCAAAGCCATTCTTGCCTTAAAACCGGCTGCCTATTGGCGTTTAGATGAATTTAATGGACCGCGGGCACGCGATACTTCCGGTAATCAGCGCGATGCGTTTTATGAACCGGCCATCGCCTACTTCCTGGAAGGTCCCCGATCAAAATCCTTCTGTTCGAAAGAGGAAACAAACCGGGCCGCACATTTTGTCGGCAATCGATTGCAGGCACGGATCAATGATCTCAAAGATCATTACTCCGTATCACTTTGGATCTGGAACGGCATGCCTCTGGATGCACGCGACATCAGCGGCTGGATGTTTTCACAAGGCCCCGATCATGGTCTCGCCGCCTACGGCGATCATCTGGGACTCGGTGGAACTCAGTTCCCCGGCAAACTGGTTTACATGAATGGAACCGACCGCAAGCTGCATGCCGGCCAGACAGCCATTGAGCGCTGGACCTGGAATCAGGTCACTCTGGTGCGTGACGGGCAAATGGTAAAAGTCTATTTGAACGGCAAACCGGAAATCGAAATCAAATCGGCTCCCGGATCAGAAGGTCCGATGCTGGAACAGTTATTCTTTGGTGGTCGCACAGACAACCAATCTAACTGGGAAGGACGTCTGGATGAAATCGCCGTTTATGATCGTGTATTGACGCCTGAGGAAATTAAAACGCTGGCGAAATAAATCGTCCATGATATTCGTTAGAAATGGAAATTCCAGAGCTCGATCGTGACTTCGATCGGGCTTTTTTCGATTAATGAGGAAGCATCACTGCGGGCTGCTTACGCGACGCGTAGTACAGGTACACATTGTTCATGAATTTTCATTTCTGAGCAGAGAGCGCCAAATCAAGCGTATTCATCTCCTGTTCACAACTATATAATGAATTAGAGACCACATCTGTATAATCTAGCTTTCATGATATAGCTTTATTGACTTTCTTTCCGTTCTGCTTGTTTTTGATTCACAGTACAGCGCCGCATGACTGAACCAGACTTATCGACGATTGACGGGCGACTGCGCAGATTTTTGCTGTTGATTGTGACAGCAAGCTTCGTCCTGACCCCCGTCTCCACTCCGGAAATCTGGTGGCAGTTGAGCCGCGGCCGTGTCGTGATGTCGGATCTCGCTCCTCCCGGCCCGATTTTAACAGCCGGAACTTCCCTCGCTGAAGCTGACTGGCTGGGGGGACTGCCGTTTTACCTGACCTATCAATTGGCAGGGTTTTCGGGACTGATGCTTTTGAAATTCGCCGCCGTCGGTTTGCTCCTATATCTGCTGCTGAAACGATATGAGGAAAAGCTGAAATGGACCGCATTTTTTATCGTCGTGCTGGCTTTATTGGCGGCTAACTCAGCCTGGCAACCAACGCCGCGACTGCTGGATTGCTGGTTTCTGTTTCTGTCCTGGATCCTGACCGAACGCTGGTCTCGAAAACCAACGGGAAAAATGAGCATTCCGATACTGCTCCTGCTGGTTCTCTGGGCCAATAGTTCGCCGCTCTGCCTGCTGGGTCTTGCGGTAGTCACACTGGTCCCCTGGCTGCCGGGAATTCCCACAACCGGTAGTACTCCAGACCGCAAACAAACAAGCCTGCTGATTTTGGCTGCGCTGCTGGCGCTGATGATCACTCCCCGCGGATGGTTTACGCTGAGTGATTCGTTTCTGCAATTGTTTCCCGGCCTGTTTAATCACACAAATCTACTGGCGCTGACCGTCTGGCATCCGACATTTCAGGACGGTGCCACAATTGAAGTCATCGGCTGGGGAATTCTAACAGTCGGGACGGCGCTGTACTTAATTTTCAATTCTGCTGGTTGGGTGGAAACCGTCGCATTTCTCGCCTTTGCCATCCCCGGCTGGACGAACTATGACAGCCTGGGTCCTTGCACCATTGGCGTTGCTCTCGTTGCCAGCCAGTCTATGCTGACCCAGCTGACCCATAATTTTCCGATCCGAAGCCTGAAATTAAAACAGTATATTCCCCCCGCATTGGGCAGGCTGCTTTTGATTCTGGGGCTCTTTTTATTGAGTTGGAAATCTGCTGCAGGAACGTTACCAGGACAACCACAACGCCTTGGCTGGGGCATTGCTCCCGAGTTGGATATCACATTACTGAATCAGACAATCGACCCTCTCAACTATGAAGGGACGGCGCATTGCATGGACATCGCATCCACCGGGATGCTCTGTTGGATCAAATCAAATCGAAAGATTCAACCCGTGCGGACGCTCAGACAGGCTTTGTTACAGGGGCGATTGTTTGAAGAACTTTCCTTGAACGAGGAGTTATCGAACGGCTGGAATTTTCAACATCCCCGCTCTGATGGCAGCTGGGGTGGCTGGTGGGTGCGTTTAAAAAACAGGAATTGCCAGTTGCTGTTAGTGCCCAATGGCGATGCCAAAACGATTCGCGCGCTATACGACAGTCGCTGGCAACCGATGTCCGTGGATGCCTCTGTGATTCCGTATGGCTGGACCGGTGAAATCTTAAGCAGCCCGAAAATTGTGGAGTTGTTACCCATCAAAGATTTCCTGAACCGAAAACAATGGACCTATTCTCTACCCGCTCCTTCCGGAACGCCGGAATGCTCTGACTGGTGGGGAATCTTGTCCGGTTTACCCAACCCGCGGCCGGCATTGTTGCAGGCGAAAACATTTCGTGCGATGAAACTCTATACGGCTGCGTTACGGGTTCTGCACCCTTTACTGCAACATTACCATTCGCCGGAAGTGATCAAAGAATTTCAGATCTGTCAGAAAGAGTTGGCCTATCAGGAATTGCTCGAAACCAGTGCCCCCAGTCAATTAAGGTTACTCGCGTATGACCTGACAAAAACAGATTCCGATCGGCCGTTAAGTCAATCAGGACTGATAACCAATTTGGATTCAAGTGCATCATCCGCAGTATCACAGACCTTCCAGAACGCGATTCAGAATTATTCCCGCGGCGAATGGGAGGTTGCTGTCTCTGACTTATCAGCCAACGATAGTGAAACATTGTACGCGAAAGCGCAGATCCTGCTTGAATCAGGCGATACGGAGAATTCGGCCGCGTTATTTCAAGAACTAATTCAACGGTTTCCTCAAGACAGACTGGCGGTTCCCAGTCAAGCCATGCTAGATTCAATTCAATGAGTCAAAAATATCCATTTCTTGCACCGATCACCATTCTGCTCCTGGCATGTCTGTCAGGGACAGCCTGGTATTTGTACGGCTCGCAACAAAGTCTTTCTTTTGTTCCCAAAATCCGTTCTGCGGAACAACCCGTAAAAATGAAACAGTGTTCCGAGTGCCATGAAAAGGTCTGCCACCAGTTTTCCGGTGCACCACATCTTCGCACGCTGAGAAAAGCTACAGACATTGGCGTGCTTGATAAATTTGCGGGTAAAGAAATCACTTTGAAAGAGAATGGACACACCTACCGTTTTTATGAAGAGGACGGCGCGCTCTGGGTGGTGTGCGATGGTTATCCAAAGCCGGTCCGCATTGACTGGGTATTCGGCTCCGGCCTGCATGCACTGACCCCTGTTTCCTTGTTCCCCAACGAACAGGGAAAGTCAGAACTTCTGCAGCACATCGTTTCCTGGTACCCCCCGGGCAAACTGGGCATCACACTCGGACTTCAGGAACTGGCCCATAGCAAATCAGGCATTCAGGCACTCGGTGAAGTCAGTTCACACGCCAATACCTTGAACTGTTTTGGTTGTCACACATCCTACCTGGGAAACATTCAAGGAGAAATCCAACCGACTCAAATGATCGCCGGTATCTCTTGCGTACGATGTCACCTGAATGGCGAGGAGCATATCAGGGCTGTTGAAGCGGGCGAAAAAGACTTAAAACTCGTCAACTGGAATCATTTAAGCCCGCTGGATTCGATCAATCGGTGTGGTGAATGTCATCGGCGTTCAGATCAGTTGGAGCTGGACGAAATTCATCCCGACAATGACCTCTTGATTCGCTTTGCCCCCATCGGCATGTCACAGAGCCCTTGTTTTCTTAAACAGGGAGAACTCAAGCTGCCAGACGGCAAGTCATCACGATTTGACTGCACAACCTGCCATAATCCTCATCAGCAGGCCAGTCGAGACCCCGAGCACTATCGGCAGATCTGCTTAAATTGTCATAGCGATTTAAAAGGTCATGCGCCTGTTTGCTCAAAAGAATCGATGGAAAGTCAATGCCTGCAATGCCATATGCCTCCCGTCACTGTTCATGACAACCTGTCTTTCACAGATCACTGGATTCGAATTCGTGAGTTAGACAAGCAACGCTTTCCTGAATTTCAGCTCAAGAAACAAAAATGATATTGTCAGAAGTCGTTTCACTTACTAAGATAACACCTGACCGTTTTTCCAAAGGTGTATTGTGACCAGCAAATTACTCTCTCTCCTGTTATCAACATTGATTCTTGCCTGCCCCTTTAATTGCATGCCGGAAAACGGGGAGAGTACAGAGACAGTCAGCCATTCCTGCTGCAGTCACTGTCAATCGAAATCAGAAGCAGATCCTTTGAGCCCCCCGACAACCGATTGTTGTCAGTGCTTCTGTGACGGAGCAATCATCGAAGCGTCCAGCCAGATGGATCTTGCATTGATCAATCTCCTCTGGGGAGACACAGCACTCTCAAATGCTGATTTTCAGCCCCTCAGCCTAAACAGTCCGTCCGAAATCGTTCTCTTAGATCCGGGCACACCTTCCGGGCGCCAGATCCGCTGCCTGCAGATGTCTTTCCAGTGCTGATTCATTTCTGAGTTTTCGACTCTCTATCGTCCCTACGATCACAGTTTCGATGAAGGCTGCGCGCATTGGTCACTCAGTTCCTCTGCGCTAAGCATAATTTCAGAATGATTTTCTATGTTTCGGTTCTCATTAATCCCGTGGGAATACGGTGTGCGGAATTTATTTCGACGACCGGTGCGCACTCTACTTACCCTGACAGGTTTGACAACAGTGATCGTACTGGTTTTTGTCGTGATTGGTTTCATTCGCGGTCTGGAACACTCGCTGACCGTCAGTGGTGATCCACAGGTTGCGCTCTTATTTTCACTGGGTATGGGAGAAAACCTGGAATATTCGTCCATACCGATGCGGACCAACGAGTTAGTCTCTGCCAGTGTGGAAGGGATCAAAACGTTTCACAATCGAAAATATGTCTCGCCCGAACTCTATCTCGGCACACAGATTGAAGTACCCGGTCAACAGGAAACAGCAATGGGACTGGTGCGGGGTGTGACACAGACGGTATTACTGGTTCGCAGGCAAGTCGAACTGGAATCGGGCAACTGGCCGGGACCAGGCGAAATTCTGGTAGGGCAACTGGCTGCAACAAAAATGAATCTGACCGCCGATCAGTTGGCAGTCGGTCAGGAACTGATTCTGGAAGGGAGGACCTGGCGGATCAGTGGTACTTTTTCCGCCGCCGGTTCTGCGTTTGAATCCGAAATCTGGTGCCGACTGGATGAACTACAGCAGGCAATGAAACGTCAGGATTTGAGTCTCGTAGCCGTCACACTGAACTCACCCTCTGATTACCCAGACCTCAACCTGTTCTGTAAGGAGCGTCTGGATCTGGAACTGCAGTCGATTCAAGAAGTAGATTATTACCAGAGTCTGAAAAAAGACTACGGTCCGATCCGAATGTTGGCGTGGTTAGTCGTGTTTCTGGTTTCTGGTGCTGGTGTGTTTGCCGGTTTGAATACACTCTACGGGGCGGTCGTCGGGAGAACCAGAGAACTATCAACGTTGCAGACAATCGGTTTTTTACGACGCGCGATTGTGATCAGTTTAATTCAGGAAGGTGTTCTGCTGGCAACAGCGGCCAGCCTGATTGCCGCACTGATTGCAGTTTTTCTAATCAATGGAGTTTCAGTACGTTTTACAATGGGAGCTTTCTCACTTCAGATCGACAGTATTTCGTTGTTGATCGGCAGTGGTGTGGGCATATTGTTGGGTTTTCTGGGAGCAATCCCCCCTGCTCTGCGTGCGCTCAGGCTGCCCATTATCGATGGTTTAAAGTCAGTTTAATTACAGCTCGATAATTGTTTTCGGGCAATACAGAATTTGTAAAGGATTAAAAAAATGAAATGTGCTATCTGTCAAATCATGTTGTTCTCAGTTGCTGTCAGCTTAACGGCAGGTTGCGGAAATTCGGAGTCTACACCAGACAACAAGACTGCTCCTGCAACCAGCCAGTCGACAACTCCGACGGAGGTCTTACTGACCAGTGAACCAGCGGGAGCCAAGGAAGTCATCGCTGCCCGTGAATCCGCGAAAAATGATGAAGAAGTCGTGCTGGTAGGCCGTATTGGCGGTAGCGAAAATCCCTGGGTCGACGGTCGCGCTGTCTTTTCCATTGTTGATAATTCATTGAAAGCCTGCAGCGATATTGAAGGCGATGGATGCTCTATGCCTTGGGATTACTGTTGTGAAACCGACAAGCTGCCCACATCAATGGCGTTGATTAAAGTGGTAGATGAAAACGGAACATTGATCAAGGAAGACGCACGAAAGCTGTTAAACCTCAAAGAATTACAGACAGTCGTTGTCAAAGGGAAAGCCAAGCGTGATGACTCCGGCAATCTCACTGTATTTGCCAGCGGAATTTTTGTACGGAACTAAACTATGACTCAAGTTGATTTATCACAATTAGCCATCGATCGCAGTGCGTCCTCATCCGTCCGAGGGCACACGCGCTTTCGCTTTTTGACACGGTATGTCTTACCAGGAACGCTGTTGGTCAGCTTTCTGGCATTGATGTTCTGGGTCTCACGCGATCTGATCTTTCCTCCTCAGCAAGTCACGGTTATGCCTGTGATTGTCACGCAATCGACGATCCGCAACGCAGGCACGCCTCTCTTTCAGGCAGCAGGTTGGGTAGAGCCACGCCCGACACCGATTCGAGTCGCGGCTCTCTCGCCGGGGGTCGTGGAACAACTGCTGGTAGTGGAAGATCAAAGTGTCAAAAAAGGGGAACCGATTGCGTTACTCGTAAAGGAAGACGCTGAACTTTCTTATAAACACGCCATCGCGAGCATGAATCTACGTGAAGCAGAGTTGGAACAGACGAAAGCAACCTTAAAAGCAGCAGAAATACGACTGGAACAGCCCGTACATCGTGAAGTGGCATTAAGAGCCGCCGAGGCAGAACTGGCTAAAATTGAAACGGCATTGAAGAATTTACCCTTTATGGTCCGCCGTGCGAAAGCGCAATTGAATTTTGCAAAAAACGATTATGACCGGAGGCTTTCTGCGAAGGCAGCCGTCTCACAACGCACCGTCGATGAAGCACTGACCGAACTGGAATCCGCACGCGCTGCTCACGAGGAGCTGGATGGCCGAAACATATCGCTGGTAGCTGAGCGTAAGGCGTTAAAAGCAAGGAGTGATGCACTTCAGAAAGAACTGGATTTATTAACGGAAGAGAGACAAGCACGTGATGAAACCATCGCCAAAGTCCAGGCCGCCGCTGCGCGGCTGGAACAGGCACGCGTCGCAGTGGAAGAAGCGAAACTGGCTGTGGACCGTATGACGATCCGCGCGCCAGTCGCCGGGCGTATTTACCGACTCATCGGCCATCCCGGTTCCAGTATCGGAAACATGCTGACACAAATGACCGGCTATGACGGCAGCACCGTCGTCACCATGTACCAACCGGAAATGTTACAGATCAGGGTCGACGTCCGCTTTGAGGATATTCCCAAAGTCAGTTTAAGCCAACCCGTACAAATCAATAATCCTGCGCTGAGCCAACCGGTGACAGGCAAAGTGCTCTATATTAGTTCCGAAGCAGACATTCAGAAGAATACCTTACAGGTCAAAGTGGAAATTGGTTCGCTCTCCCCTCTCTTAAAACCGGAGATGCTGGTCGATGTCACATTTCTGGCCCCTGCGCTGCAAGCAGATGCCTCTGGCGATCAGGAAGAAACCCGCATTTATATTCCTAAAAAGCGCATTGAACAAAATGAATTGGGACAATCCTTTGTCTGGCTGGCAGATCAATCCAACAGCACTGCCCGGCGTCAGTTGATCGAAATTGAATCGAATCCCAGCGGTCCTCTGGTGCAGGTCAAGCAAGGCTTAAACCTGACCAGCCATCTGATCTCTTCTTCCACAGAAAGCCTCACACCGGGAACGCGCATTCAAATCACCGGCGAATCCGATCAGGAAGGAAACTAAATATGCCATTAGTCGTTATCAGTAATCTGACCAAACAATACCATAAAGGAGGCGAGACAATCTCTCCTTTGGATTGTGTCTCATTGAATATTGAACAGGGAGAATTCCTGTCGTTAATGGGCGCCAGTGGGACAGGCAAATCAACTTTGCTGAATCTGATTGCCAGTATCGACCACCCCGACTCTGGTTCGATTGTCGTCGATGGGATTGAAATCACGGCACTCTCTCGCTCTCAACTGGCGCGGTGGCGGGCTGTGAATCTGGGTTATATCTTTCAGACACATAACCTGGTGCCGGTACTCACTGCTTACGAAAACATTGAGCTCCCGTTACTACTGTTACCCATGTCCCGTTCCGAGCGAAAAAAACGCGTGGAAGTCGCATTACAGGCGGTCGATCTCCTGGACCGGGCCGATCATTATCCACGTCAAATGTCGGGGGGACAGGAACAACGCGTAGGTATTGCACGGGCGATTGTCAAACATCCTAAAATTGTCGTCGCCGATGAACCAACGGGCGACCTGGACCCGGAAACGTCAGAACAAATCCTGGACCTGCTACAACGGCTGAATCGAGAATTAGACATCACGATGTTAATGGTAACGCATGATGCCACGGCGGCTCAAATCGCAGACAGGCAGTTTTATCTCGATCATGGAAAACTGATGCAAGTGCATCACGGTGACACGAACACATTGGAAACCGCCAGCGTCGGAAGTGGAAAATAAAATGAAACTGATTGCCTACATTCTGAAAACGCTCTGGGGACATCGTTCTCGAACCATTTTAACTGTCGCCGGTTCTGCGGTGGCTCTCTTTGTATTCTGCTTCATCCAGTCCATTCAGGAAGGCATGAATGATCTCAAACAACGTCAGGAGGCCCGCGGTTCTTTAATTGTCTTTCAGGCCAATAAGTTCTGCCCCGCCACCAGCCATCTGCCTCAGGACTACGATCAACAAATTTCGAAATTAGCAGGCGTGAAAGATGTCGTCCCCATTCAGGTCTTTACGAACAATTGTCGCGCGAGTCTGGATGTCGTGGTGTTTTACGGAGTTCCGCCTCATAAATTGCACACCGCACGAGATTTTGAATTCGTCTCCGGGAATTGGACCGATTTTGAAACGCATCAGGATGCCGCCATTATCGGGCGGGCTGTCGCAGCGCGACGTGGGATTCATATTGGTGACAAATTTTCGATTGGCGATCTTTCAGTGAATGTTGCCGGCATTTATCAATCTGATAACCCCGCTGAAGAAAATTACATTTACAGTCACCTGGAATTTCTGCAGCGGCGGCAAGGCGCCAATCAGGTAGGCACGGTCACGCAATTGGAAGTAATCCTGAAACCGGGCACCGATCCTACGGTGACCAGTGCCGCCATTGATCAACGATTTCGTGGTGGTCCGGTCGAAACCAATACCCGCGCCAAAGGAGTATTCCAGGCGAAAAGTCTGGGCGATTTGTCACAGTTAATTGAAATGGCCCATTACCTGGGCTTGGCTTGTGTCGGCCTGGTTCTCGCACTCGTTGCCACCACCACGCTGATGTCGGTCGAAGATCGAATTCAGGAACACGCAGTCTTGCGCACGCTGGGTTTTTCAGGATTCAAAGTCTTCGGGCTGGTGCTCGCGGAAAGCACGCTATTAAGTTTTGCGGGGGGGCTCGTAGGAGTGGGGTCCGCTTTGGTCACCCTCAAAATCAGCAGCCTTTCCGTCGGAGCCGAAGCGGTCACCGTCGCCTTCATTCCCTCGTTGCATCTGGCATGGGTCGGAATGCTGCTGGCGATCGTCACAGGAATTTGCGCTGGAATCATACCCGCCAGTTACGCATCACGGGCTGAGATTGTCCCCGCATTAAGACACGTTTAGCGAACCTCAGGTCAGTCCTGGAATGGGCTCCCCTTCGTAGATGAAGTGCGGACGATCGACGTCGTCATGCCAATACGTTGTTGGCGGCAAGCCTAACGCGCGATAGATGGTCGCTGCAAAGTTCTCAGGTTTTTGAGGTTGATTGATCGGAAATCCCCCGACTTTATCCGTGGCACCGACGACGCGGCCTCCTTTGACGCCACCACCGGCAAAGAAGACTGACTGCACAGCGCCCCAATGATCACGGCCCGGATGGGCATAGACTGTCGCGAGTTGAGAAATCTTGGGAGTCCGCCCGAATTCACTACACATCACGATCAGTGTGTCTTTGAGTTGACCACTTTCTGACAGATCGTCCAGCAACGCAGAAACCGCCCGGTCCGTCGGCGGTAATAAATTATCTTTGAGATGCGGGAACATATTGCCGTGTGTATCCCACGATTCATTATTGCCCAGATTAACCTGAACCAGATTGACGCCCGTCTCAACCAGACGCCGCGCCATGAGCAGCGACCAGCCAAACGAGTTTTTACCGTAGCGTTCCTGTATTTTGTCGTCCGCGTTTGTGACATCCATCGCATGATGAACTTTATCGTCATTTAACAAAGAGATTGCTGCACTGCGATAGCGATCAAAACTTTCAACCTGACCGGCATTGTCTAGTACCTTACGTTGCTTACCCAGTTCCTTGAGTAAACTGATACGGTTATTCATCCGCCCTTGTGTCATGCCTTGCGAAAGTTTCAAATGCGGGGTCTGAAACAAACGCTTGTCGTCGCCTCCCCGTTGCTGATGATCGAACGCATACTCTGGGAATGCACCATACGATTGAACGTGAAACGGAGAAGCCTCGATAAACCAGGGATCACGATTCGAACCCATTCTACCAGCAAACTGCCCCGGAACCACACGTCCCGAGCGATGCACAATTTTATCGGGCAGTACGATTGCCGGCGGCAGATTCGTACGGGCGCGGATCACATCGCCGGCGATGGATGCAATCGAAGGATGGTCCGTACTCATCGGACGGCCCGGATTGAACCCGACAGGCACATCGGAACGTCCGGTCAGCATAATATGATGGCCCATCGAATGCTCATTCGAGCCATGCGTCAACGAACGACATAAGGACCAGAGATGACTGCGTTGCGCTAACATCGGCAGATGTTCTGAGATTTGAATGCCGGGTGTCTTCGTGGAAATCGGATCAAACTCTCCACGGACTTCGGCACTGGCACTCGGTTTCATATCGAAACTTTCATGCTGCGACAATCCGCCCGAGAGAAAAATAAAGATACAGGATTTGGCCGTATTGTATTTTGGGGGGCCAGCTGCTTCCGCCCGTAAGGCGTCCAGATGATTGATTCCAAATCCGAGCAGGCTGACAGAGCCAACTTCAATTGCCGTCCGACGGGACATTTGCGGATGACAGATGGGATTGTTTGCAGGCATCGCGACTCTCCTGAATCCAAGAGATTTTTATAGTAGCGCAAGCGGTTATCTTAGGATACTTTACAATACATCAATATAAGCTAATGCGTTACATTGTAAAAGTCCAATTGTCAGAAATTGCTCAAAGTTTGTTTACTATGCTTTCGTGCCGATCAGGTAGTTCGCGACAGCCATTTTCCTAAACAGATACAAAATTAATTGAACTCGCCTCAAATTCTGATTGACGAGCGACGATACTGTATATATGCTTTGCATTAGCTGATTCCCTTCCCCATTCACCAGGTGGTGGCCGCGTGCGACTCGCTGCAGGTAGTCGTATTAAAATTGTTGTTTTCTTTTCGAGACCTGTATTGGAATCCGGGTCTGACTCTCATGGATGATAGTAGGCGCCTTCACGCGCCCCTCAACCGCGCACCCCGATGCGCACTGGAGAAATCAATGAACCAGTATTTAACCAATCGCCAGCAGCAAATTCTCGACTACATCACACACGAAATTGACCTCACAGGCGTAACGCCTCCTCGCCATCAGATCGCCAGCGCGTGTGAGATTCGCTCACTTCGTCTTGTTTCGCACCACCTGAAAGTCCTTGAGCAGAAAGGCTGGATCACCTGTAACTCCTCGTCAGCAGGCCCGATTACCTTGTTGGAAAATGTCCGCAGCTATCGACTGACCATTTCTGGCAACGTAGAAGACGGTCGAGTGACGCTCAAAAAAGCCGTTTAAACAGGAAAACTGTTTGAAATTGCTATCAGATTTTCCTGCGACTTAAGCTGGGATTTTTGAGTTCTTTCATTACCTCGATTTTCTTAATTTTCTTTTCTTTTACGCCGATTATTCTGTTAACCGGCTACACATTAGCATACACTGATGTGACGGATAAGCCCTTTTCCACTCAGCGTTTAAAATCGTTTATTTCATCAGAAGGCAGAATTTGATGCTCAGGATTGAAAATCAATCGATTCGTCTTTGTGACCGGATGCCACGACGTTCTTTCATGCAGATTGGTGGCTTGGCGATGGGGGGGCTTTCGCTGCCTCAAATCCTAAAGGCACAGGAACAGAGTGGGAAGCGGTCGTCGCATAAAGCGGTCATCATGATTTTCCTCGCGGGAGGTCCACCGCACCAGGATATGTTTGACCTGAAACCTGAGGCGCCAGATGAAATCCGAGGCGAATTCAAACCGATCAACACGAACGTCCCTGGAATTCAAATCAGCGAGTTAATGCCACGGGTGGCGGGCATGATGGATAAATTCTCGATCATTCGCTCTCTGGTTGGCGCAGAAGGCCGCCATGACTCGTTTGAATGTTGCACGGGCCATCATTTCCGTAGTGCACAACCTCAAGGGGGCTGGCCTGCCTTGGGTTCGGCGCTTTCAAAAGTCAAAGGGCCAGTCAACCCGACTGTCCCCGCTTACATCGATTTATCTCATACGATGGCACACAATCCCTGGAACATCAAAAGCTCCGGCTTTCTCGGATTGGAACACGCCCCGTTTCGACCGGATGGACGCGTGATGCAAAACATGACGCTTAACTCGATTTCCAATGCCCGGCTCACAGAACGCGCCAGCTTGTTGAACGAACTGGATCGATTTCGCAGAGTCTCAGAGACCCGGCTGACAGATGGAACGTACGACGGTTATACCAAACAGGCCTTAGAAGTCCTTTCCTCTTCCCGTTTAGTGGAAGCCCTTGATCTGGAACAAGAAGATCCCAAAGTCCGTGCGCGTTATGGCAAGGACAGCCCGAAAGTTTTAAACTATTCGCTGGATAAAGGCTATCAGGCGATCATGTCCCGATTCCTACTGGCACGTCGGGCTGTCGAAGCCGGCGCTCGCTGTGTGACTTGCAGCTTCGCCCACTTTGACTGGCACGGCAATAATTTTGGTCATGCCCGAAAAGTCATTCCACTACTCGATCAGGGTGTCGCCGCTTTAGTAGAGGACCTGCACGAACGGGGCATGGACAAGGATGTGACGGTTCTGGTTTGGGGAGAATTTGGACGGACTCCCAAAATTAATAAAAAAGCAGGCCGCGACCATTGGCCGCGCGTGCATGCGGCACTCATGGCGGGAGGCGGAATGAAAACCGGTCAAGTCATCGGTTCCACCAATCGCTTAGGTGAAGAAGCCATCGATCGGCCCGTACATATGCAGGAAGTCTTCGCGACCCTGTATCACAATCTGGGAATTGATGTCGCAACAACGACTATCGCAGACAACAACGGCCGCCCTCAATATTTAATCGATCAGCAAACACCAATTCACGAACTGGTTTGACTTCTATTGATCCCTTTTGCAGTGATCATCTTGATATTCTGTTAGAGCGCACCATCTGGCACCAGTCAGGAACCGGCCTCCTGCCAGACACTCAACTTCAATTTTACGCTACGGGTTCTGCCTGATCTCTCTTCAATCACCTCACTTGCATTCCAGTCACTTATCGCCTGTTTTTTTTGCAAATTTCATTTGCTGTGTTGATTTCTGTCAACACCCACTGAGGGATAGCACTCAATTTATAATTATTGAGTACTTGAAATATTGCCATGACGTATATTTAGGGTGGAGATCCCCTCTTTCCATTAAATAGATTTGAATCGTAGCAATCACTCAGCTTTAACAACTACACGATTTACAATCTTCACAGTCATGCTGGCGAACAAGGCCCCCTTGTTGTCAACAGGCGGTTTCGATGTGAAACTCAAGGTACATTAATAGTTCAAGGCACTCTAGCTGAAGTCTTGGAAGAGGCGGTTACATCACGCGCCGATCGGAGTTTCTGTTAAAGTGAAAACATCTTGAAATCCTTAAATTATTAACACTGGCTAAACCAATCAGTGGTCGCATTTTTGTACAACAAATGAAAACAATACAGTCGTAAAGAATTCTGTCCCCTCAGAAACTCCCCTGAATACTCCAGTACAAGTTGAAAGTACTGAAGTGAGAATTAACGTAAGATTGTGATGCGTTTATCACTCATCGTGATCCTCTATTTTATTAACTTTTAGTGGTAGAGTTTATGAGTCAATCCATTCTGTTAGTCGATGATGAACCGATTCTCTTAAAATGCATCCGAAGACTCCTGCGTCCCATAGAAAAAGAAGGGGTCATCGTTTGGAGTACCACTTCAGCAGAAGAGGCCATTGACATCATCAGCGAACATCCAATCGATGTTGTCGTCACCGACCAAAACATGAATGGAATGTCCGGTACAGAATTGCTGATCTGGATTTCTGAGCACTCTCCAGAAACAAGAAAAATCGTCTTAACGGGTGAAATTTCATTAGCGGTTGCCTTACGTGCCATCAATCACGTCGGCGTCGATGCCTATTTATCCAAACCCTTTAATAATGCGGAATTGCTAGATGCGGTTTCGGGGGCACTTCAAACAAAAGACCGGAAATCCCGTATTAACGAAATCATAAAGGAATCGGAGAAAAGCTCAGTTCAATACAACAAGAGTTCATCCCAGCCATAAATGTAAAGCAATCACACTTACTTCCTGGTCTTCTTGTGCAGTCTCTTGCTTGAGCCAGAGACAGACCACTTCCAGTTAAAACATGAAGCTGGAACAATCAAGGGCTGAAAGGCGTCGATTCTTTACCATCTGCAGTTCCCAGCTCCTTATAAACCTGCGAACTCATGTTTTCACTCAGAAATCTGACAGAACCATCGCCGAACCCAAAATGAGCCCCCCCCACATGGTCGCTGCCCGCTGACTGGTAAAAGTTATTATTAAAGCCCCCTGAAGTTCCGCCTGAGATTCCCGTATCAAACATCGTGCCCACACCGCCTGTCGCCCAGCTGTCCTGACTGCTTTTGGGAGCCCCTGGCCCATGCAGTTTTTGAAGTTCGCCGGTCATGATGGTGTTAGAAGTTCCATCATCAACATCGCGCATCGCCGTATCACTGTTCACGGAAAACATGCCTAGAAATCCCGTGCTGCCTCCGCCAAACGTACCAATCAATGCAGCAGTGTGGTGGGTTAGATGAATCATACTTCCATCATTCCAGCCATTTCCGGCTCCAATACAAACACCGTAATCGCCTCCCCCTTTGACAAAACGATTGGTGGGTGTTCCCGAACTGGAATTTTCACCCAACATGATATTAGCATCAATTTTCCGGACTTTACTGCGGCGGGTGGGACAATAAAAGACAGGTAGATTAGTCTCCGCCAGAGATCGGTTGCCGATCACATTGGTATTGAAATTCCATTTGTTATATATCGCCGCCTGATCAACGAACGGTAATATCTGGACAATCCAACTCGTACCATGCAAGCCGTCACCGGTGGTATTCCCCGCTTCACCCCATACGTCATAGGCAGACGTGGTCTCCGTTGTCGAGATCGCTCCCGGCGGAAACAGACGATAGGTTTCATGATAGTTGTGGAGTGCCAACGCAATTTGCTTCATGTTATTTTTACAGGTGCTGCGGCGTGCCGCTTCCCGCGCCTGCTGAACTGCCGGCAATAACAGGGCAATTAAAATCGCAATAATTGCAATCACCACCAACAACTCAATCAGCGTAAAACCGAATCTCTGTTTGGGAGAACGCATTACAAGTGCCTTAAGATAAAAGAAACGAATCAAATGAAACTGAAACGATTTATCTAAATGAACGACGCCAGAAAGCAATTGAACGCCATTTTGCAGGAATGTCTCGACCTCCTGTTTATTTTGACTTCAAGTCGAAATCAATTTCATTGGCTCCCGCTTTGACATCACCGGACAGCTCTGTTTCACTGCTATACTTGTCCGGAATGGTCTCTTTCTCATCCTTCAATTTACTGATGACCACTTTATGCTTGCCGATCGCAGCCCCTTTTTCATCCCGAATATAAATCAGCTCATAATTTCCTTCACTGTCCGTCGTCGCAGAAGAAGCACGCACATTTTCAGGCAAGAATGTCACACTGGCATCCGTCAGGGGCGCACCATCCAGAGTAATCTTACCTGTCACCTGCCCTAAAGGCGGTGCGTCGTTTCCCTCACCTCCACATGCCGCCAGAGAAATCAGAAAACCCAGACAAACGACAGTCGTACAAAACGCTCTTAATTGCTGCATGCTCAAGGAATCCTTATCAATTAACAGAAGAGAGTCATTCTCAGTATTTAGAAAAACACAGAGAACTCAGATTGTTCTCTGTGTTAGCATGTTTTCAATGGTGAAGCATCCTAAAACTCACCGGGAGTCTCTCCCCCATCGGCATTACCGATCCGATTAAAAGTCCGATTGTCAATATTTTCGCTGATAAAACGCACAGATCCATCACCCATCCCGAAATGAGCACCTCCAATGTGGTCACTGCCGGGTCCTTCATATTGACCACCGTTAATGCCGCGATTGTCCCCGGTCCCACTTTCAGCGGTACCTGCTGTATCAGTATCAAAAATATTGGCGACTCCTCCTGCAGCCCAGCCATCCAGACTAAGTGACGCATCATTGCCTGTTAGCCGCTGCATCTCTCCCGTCATCAGAGTGTTCGTCGTTCCATCTTTGATATCACGAATCTGTGTATCACTGTTTGAATAGAAAATCCCCAAGTTTCCCCCTCCCAGGGTTCCCATCCATTCATTGCTGGCACCAGGGCCCAATGATTCATGGCCCGTCCCGGAAAATCCATCACCGAATCCATTACCGGAACCTTTGCAGCCACCATAATCGGTTCCCCCTCTTACAAATGGATTATCAAGCGTTGTGGAACCCGGACTCTCATCCAGTTGCATTTTTTGATCGATCTTCCGAACCTTACTCCGCCGCGAAGGACAATAAAAAATGGGGATATTGACTTCTGCAACGGCCCGATTTCCCATCACATTCGTATTGTTATTCCATTTGTTATAAGTGTTAGCCTGATCAACAAATGGTAATATTTGCAGCATCCAACTTGTCCCATGTGCGTTGACCGATGTCGTACTACCGGCTTCCATCCAATCACGATAGCGAACTGCATTTCCAGCCACACCATTCGTCTGAGTCACAACGGATCCGGGAGGAAACACGCCATGCGTCTCATGATAATTATGTAACGCCACCCCAAACTGTTTCAGATTGTTCTTGCACGTACTTCTTCGGGCTGCTTCACGTGCCTGCTGAACCGCAGGTAACAGTAAAGCAATCAAGATCGCGATAATTGCAATCACCACTAATAGTTCAATGAGCGTGAAGCCCCTCTTAGCTCTGCGATAGGTTGTATTTTGCATTACATTTCTCACGATACTGAAAAAGAAGAAAGAAACTAGAAAATGAAACACCAATCTTTATCCAGATTTATAAAATCATCAGAATGATTTAATTTAGAAGTGTCAGGCCGATGTGTCAGTCGTATTCAGAAAGTAGAAGCGAACAAATATGGATGAAATTTGGTAACTCGTGGCGCAAGTTCCCAGAACAGACACCCACTACCACATCCTTCGTTCATTTAAGCAAAATATTTTTGATTTGTCAAAATAAATCAATGTAATGTACTACAAATCTCACTAGAATCACGACTTAACAATATTAACAAAATGCCCAGCCAGCCGAGAATGAGGGTTTTTCATCCAACCCTATCCCTCCTTCTCAGTAATCACTCAGTTCGGCTTTCAGGCATCCATGTCCTTGAAGGCCAGGCAGGTAATCCCAACATAACACAACAGAATATATTTGAATCGCAAATCATGTGGCGGGAAAACGTCGGTTGCAAATTCAAAGACAACACTCTCTTCCCGGTAGTACCCAGATCAAAATGGCGTTCAAAATAACGTTTGTACTGTCTCACTTCTCTGCACTCACAGTGATTGCCTGAATCGATAATCCGTTTTAGAAACTGTCCATGAAGTTTCTCGCACCATTTCTGCTACGATTTCAGCATCTTATCCAAAAATTCAGAAACAGACTTTTTGAACAAGATATAATCCGAAGATTGATCATTCGTCGGTCACCCTTTACATTAAACATGCAAGCCAAAACCAGACACCGCATACTGCTGACCATTAATAAGGACCTCTACCAAATGCCAGTTCGAATTCTTTCTGCCGTCACTTTGCTGCTCTACTGTTCTTCGTTCGCCACCGCAGAAGATTGGCCGCAATGGTTGGGGCCAGATCGGGCAAGTATCTGGAACGCTTCTAACATCGTTGATTCCTTTCCAAATGAAGGTCTAGAAGTCGAATGGCGCGTTCCCGTCGGACTGGGATACAGTGGCCCGGCTGTCGTCAGCAACAAAGTCTATGTGTTGGATTACCTCAAAAATAAAGGGAAGCTCGTTAATAATCCGGGAGGCGCATCAAAACTGGAGGGCGAAGAAAGAATTCAGTGCTTTTCTGCCGACACTGGCAAAGTCATCTGGGAATATAAATACAACTGTCCCTATGAAATCTCCTATGCAGCGGGGCCCCGTTGCACGCCAACTGTCGCCGACGGCAAGGTCTACGCGCTGGGTGCTGAAGGAAACCTGAATTGCCTGGATGCGGAAACGGGCAAACTTCTTTGGAGCAAGAATTTCAAAACTGACTACAAAGCCAAAACAGCCATTTGGGGGCACTCTGCCAGCCCTCTGGTTGATGGAGACACACTGTACTGCCTGGTAGGGGGCAAAAATTCAATCGCTGTCGCGTTCGATAAAAACACCGGCAAAGAACTCTGGAGATCATTGGACAACGCAGAAACCGGATACTGCCCGCCAACCATGATTTCTCACAACGGCACAAAACAACTTTTGATCTGGCACCCTGGTTCGTTGAATTCACTCAACCCCAAAACAGGCGAAGTCTATTGGTCAATCCCACTCAAACCCGGTTATGGCATGTCAGTCACGGTTCCCCGCCAGCAGGGTGACTTCCTCTATGTCTCCGCCATCGGTGATGAAGCGGCCTGGATTCAACTGAGCAGCGATCCGAAACCCTCTGCCAAAGTGGTCTGGAAAGGTAAAACGCGCTCTGCCCTTTTCTGCTGCAACAGCACCCCCTTTATCGATGGCGACACCATTTATGGTAGCGATATTCAATCGGGCGATTTCATCGCCGTCAACTTGAAAGACGGAAAGCGTCTCTGGTCCACAAAAAAAGTGACAGACGCCGGCCGACGCGATCGCCATGCCACCGCGTTTATCGTGAAACATGCTGACAAGTATTTCCTGTTCACCGAAAAAGGGGACCTGATCCTCGCAGATCTGTCACCCGCCGGCTACAAAGAAATCAGCCGCTTTCACGTCCTTGAACCGACTAACGAAGCCTTCGGCCGACCGGTCGTCTGGAGCCATCCCGCTTTCGCCAATCAGTCCCTCTTCGCCAGAAACGATAAGGAACTTGTAAAAGTGAGCCTTAAGAAGTAGCAGAATTTATTAAGCTCGGCTGGCAGCATGGTGACATCAATTATTTACGTAATTCGAATGCTCCAAACACATTCAACGTAACGCAGGCAGCCGGGCTTTCAGCTTAGAAAGAAGTGTTCCTTCACCAGCGCGGCGATCATTCTCGCTCACTGGTTCGTCAGCGGTTACTTTCAGCGGACAATTGCGGCACATGACCAGAATATAAGCAGAGGGAATATAGTACAGCGCCAGTAACGTGGCGCCTCCTACCCCGCCAGCAATGGTAATTGCCAGTGGAGGCCAGAATCCTCCGCCAGCCATGACTAATGGCACAAAGCCGGCAACGGTCGTCAGCGACGTAGCGACCACGTGTCGCGTGGAACGCAGGACAACATTCCGGACCACAACACGATTACCTCTCCGTGCCTCGGGGTTCGCGCGTAATTCTGCCAGGACGACAATGGCATCGTTAATCGCGACCCCCGCCAATCCCATCGAACCCACAATCGCCATAAAGCCGAATGGAAAACCGAATAGCCAGAGCATGCCCAGTCCCAAACCAATTGACAGCAAACCAACGGTTCCCACTAGAGCTGCAATGCGAAATGATGAGAATGACAAAACGAGCGTCGCTATCATCAACACCATCAGCACTCCCACATTGGCCATCAGGTTACCGACAGCATCATCTCGTTTAGACGCTTCCCCGCCCCACTCCAGTCGATAGCCGGCGGGAAGCTGAAAACCAGCCTGTTTTAAGTTGGCTTGAAAGTCTGTCAGCACTTTCGCAGGCAAGACGCCGGCAGGGATGTAAGCCTGCACTTCATTCATTCTCTCGCCATTGAAGTGAGATATCGCTGCCACTTCAGACGACATCTGCACTTCGGCGAGCGCTGTCAGAGGGACAAATTGTGCCTGCCCATCTCTTGTTTTTTTATCAGAGATCAACTGGAGAGAAGCAATCGCATCAATCGAGCCACGTTGCGCATGAGGCACGCGAATGCGAACCGGCAGTTCCTCGGTCTCTTCCAGAATACTGCCTCCGAGTGCTCCTTCCAGCGCGGCATTCAACTGATTCGAGATTTCCGCGTGGTCGAGTCCTGCCAGTCGTGCCTGCTCTTCATCGATTTTCAATGTCAGCTTAGGCAGCGGATCTGCCAACTCCGCTCTATGATGCAGCACATTGGGGGTCAGGCTGAGAATCGATCGCAGTTCATCACCCAGCTGACTTAACTGATGCAGGTCGGGACCAAACAATCGGACTTCAATCGGCGCGTCAAAGGGGGGCCCCTGTTCTAATTGCCTGACCAGTACCCGAGAATGTGATACTTTTCGATCAAGTTCACGCTGTAATTCGTGAATCAATGCCTGCCCGCCCGCTGCAGAATTCAACTGCACAAGTGCCTGCGCATAATTGGAAGAGTTCTCGCGTTTGGCGATGATGTTATAGTAAAACTGCGGTGCACTCTCGCCTAAAAACCATTCGATGCCCTTTACCTGGGGATGCGCTAAAACCACCTGACGGATGGTCTCAATCGTCTCCTGTGTCTCCGCCAGAGAAGCGTGTGCGTTCAATTCCAGTTCAATATTTATCTGATCGCGGTCAGCGGGAGGAAAAAACTGTTCCGGCAGATCTCGGGCAACAATAAAACCACACACAGGCAACGCACACCCCAAAGCGACACCGAGCACCGGACGTCCAAACAGAAAATCCAGAGTCTGTTGATAAACGCCGCGCATGCCCGCATGGCTGAAGCCGACCTGCCACCAGTGCGCATTTTGCAGATCTTCATTCCGATCTGCAAATAGAGCAGCAATTGCCGGAATCACCGTCATCGCCAGAAAAAAAGAACTGCAGATTGCCAGAATCACACTGATGGCGATCGAGCCGACGAATTCTCCTGCGGGTCCCGGCATAAATGCAATCGGAGCAAATGCCAGCACCGTAGTTAAGGTTGACCCTAATAAAGGAACCGCCAAATGTCGGACCGTGGATATCACAGCGTCTTCCGGAGCCATCCCGGAGTGTAATTTTGACCGTACTTCATCGACGACAACAATTGCATTATCGATTAATAATCCTAATGCGATGATCAAGCCTGTGACTGACATCTGATGAATGGGAATGCCCAGAAAACGAAGTCCCGCCAGAACCATGAAGGCTGATAAAGGCAGCGCCGTTCCAATCACCAGCGCATTCCGCCAGCCCATCATAAACACGATCACGGCGATGACGGCCAGGCCGCCAAATAACAGATTCCATGCCAGGCCACTCAGCCGCGCTTCCACATAACGATTCTGATCGAACAAGGTCTGCACCATCACATCATCGGCCAGCGTTTGCTCGAATTCCCTGACGGCTGCTTTCGCGGACTGGCTCCAATGATCAAGGCGAACGCTGTCCCGGACGAACGTTCCCAGTGTGACCGCGGGCTTTCCGTCTGCAATCACCAGACTGCTCAAAGGCAGAGCCACTCCCTTCTTGATTATGGCGATATCTCCTAACTGCACGGAATGCCCTTCCGAGCCAAACTGAACCGGTGTATTGGCGATCCGCGATAGTGAATCCAGTTCCGAATCAACGTCGATCAGCAAATCACTTTTTTGTCCGCGTAAAAGCCCTGCAGTGAGCTTGGCATCAGACGATTTTACCTGATCTGCAATATTTTGAACGCTTAACCCCAGTGCCGCGATTTTATCAGATTGAATTTCCGCAAGAATTTCTTCATCAGGATCGCCGAACGTATCGATGTCTTCCGTTCCGGAAATTGCCCGCAAGCGATCTTCTAACTGCTTGGCAGTCCGCCTGAGAACAGCGTAATTGACTTCATTCGGATTATTCCAAACCAGAGCGACAATCAACGCATAAGCTTTGACATCCAGCTCTTCAAAATCCGGTTCCTCTGCTCCCTCAGGAAATTCAACGCGGGCATCATCGATCTTATCCCGGATGCGTGACCAGACTTCATCGACTTCATACACGTCGTCGCGCAATTCAATCGTCATGGAGGACATGCCGGACCGGGAGATCGAACGAAGTTCTTTAATCTCGTCAATCTCTCTGAGTTCTTCTTCGATTATTTCCGAGACCAGCGACTCAACGCGCGTCGCGTCCGCACCGGGAAAACGCGTATTCACACGCGCCACCCGCTGTGTCAGTACGGGATCTTCCATCCGGGGCAGTACGTAATAACTGGAAAGTCCGGCAACCGTGATCAGCGCAATCAAAAGGATCAATAAACGACGATTTCGATAAAATAACCCTTCCCACATGATTGAATTCCCCATTGATTCTCTGAAAGAAAGGCTTTCTTCTGATTTGCTAAACGCAACGCTGTTGATTTCGCTTCGATCACACTTTGATGGAGCGGGTCTACTTAATCACCACCCGTTGATTACTGGCCAGCTTATGAATGCCATCGACGACAATTCGGTCTCCAGTTTTCAGTGTTCCCCGTACCAGCACTCGATCTCCTTCCGTATGTAACACTTCAATCTGTCGTTTTTCCAACACGAATTCACCGTCCGTTGTGCCTTTGATCACGGCATAAGCAGACCATAGCCCCCGCTCGCCCCGCGCCAATGCACTCAGTGGCAACCAGAATCCCTGCATCTGTATTGATTCTTCGATTTCAATCCGAATCACCTGTCCGGGAACAAGATTTTTTGCAGCTTCCGAACTCAGAGCCAGAACAATTTCCTGTGTACGAGTCACCGGATCGAGTTCGGGTAAAATCGCTTTCAGTGTGGACTCGTAGGTTTTCCCATTCAACCGCGCGGTTTGCTGTGTGCCACGCTTCAGATCTTTGGTCATCTCCACCGGAATACCGATGTGCGCTTCCAGATTCTGATCCTCAACCAGTCTGAACAGAGGCGCGTTGGGAGAGATCACGGTCCCTTCGTCGGCATAACGTTTGGAAATCCGACCGCTAAAAGGAGCAGTCAACACGGCATCATCGAGATCCACCTGATTGTCCGCCAAAGACGCATCTAAATTGGCAACGACCGCTTTTTGCGCAGCGAGCTGTTCCTTGCGTGTACCTTCTTCTAATTCAGACAGTCGACTGCGTGCGGCATCTAACTGAGCCGTTTGCTGTTCGACATCGAATTGGGATGCTTCAAAAACCGATTTGGAAATGGCGTTCCGCTTCAGTAATTCCTGATTGCGTGTATGATCTGCTTCCAGATTTTTAAGCTTCGCAGAAAGTTGCCGGACTTCCGCTTCTGCAACCTCAATCGTCTGGCGGCGCGGACCAGCATTCAATTCATCCAGTTTTGCCTGTGCGGCTGCCCGCTCTGCTTGAAGCTTCAAACGCATGACATCCAGATGCCGCGTATCTAAATTCGCCAGAGTCATCCCGGCTTGAACCGAGTCGCCTTCATCAACGGCTATCTTGGTAAGTTTTCCGCTCCGTTCGAATGCCAGCTCACTCGTGCGGGCGGCTGCCACCTTACCAGTATAATTTCGTTTGCGTGAAAATGCTGAGACGGGTTTAATTTCTGCAACTTCAACGGGTATTCCCCGTTGCTCACTGCCAACAGAGGCCATTTCTGTAGAATAAGCAGTGCCGGATAAATTCCAGCACAAACCAGCAATTCCAATAATGGCAAACGCAGCTAATAAAAGATAATGCCGTTTCACACAAACCGTCACGATTTGACGAAACGTCATTTCCTGCTTAAAAAAAAGCGGTTCAGACTGAGATTTGCTGGAGTTCATTGCCAAACACCTCCTCACTCACACGATCAAAGACCGCATCGTAATCCACTTCGATACTGAGTGGCTGCCACTGAATCCCATCCAGAAAACGATTGAAATTGCGGCGTAACATTTCGAAAGGCTCAGAGATTCCAATATCATTCAAGGAATTGCTAGTGGCAATAATCGAATACCCACCAAACGAGAGAGACCACAGACCAAACACAATTTCTTCAGGCGTGGTAAATTCTCCCAAACAAACATCACCCTGCGCGATCCCGTCACGCACGACTCCGCCGACAACGCCGATACAACGATGCTCACAATTCGACATCACCTGCCGACGTTCTTCTGAAGTTTTCTCCCAAATGGAATCGAGACGAATTGTCTGTTCGACACGAAAATGATCTGGATACAATTTCACAAATAACTCGGCAGCCGTCCCGATCGCGGCAATCCGATCGCGTGATGTTCCCTGGAACAATGCCGCCTTTTCGAACATCGCCAGCCGTTTTTCCAAGGTCTGGATGGCCAGTGTAATGATAATTTCCTCTTTGCAGGAAAAGTGATTATAGATGGTGCCTTTGGAGTACTCGAGCATACTCGTCAGCCGATCCATATTCAGACCGTTATAGCCTCCCTCGATAAACATCGGTCGGGCGCATTCCAGGATTTTCGCTTCTCGTTCCTGAATTTCTCGTTGTTTGCGATCTCTCGTATTCATGGTTCCACCATTTTGACGGATCGTCACTTTTTGTCAAGAAATTTATCGTGTTTATTGAATTCTCGCGGGAGATTCCTGATTCGGACTGATTTTCTCACCAGAGACGCCCCAGAATAAAATACGCTAAACACAATAATAACTTAATCTTACATACACACCAACTTCAAGCTTGGCGTAAAAGAGCCTGGCTTGGGTCTCCGCCTCCAATTATTGGGGAAGGAGAAAGTCGATTGAACACAACGTCATTATTCTGTTTTGTTGCTGATTACCTACGGGATGAATTGTGAAAGAACTAAAATCCCGTTTTCACTCACGTGACAACCAAAAGAGAATATCAATGGAACAGAGGCTTACTTGTTCTGTTCTTCTTTTTGCTTCTGGTACTCTTTTAGTTTACGGTAAAGAGTCCTTTCGCCGATCCCCAGCATCTTGGCTGCTTCTTCGCGTTTGCCATCAGCCAGATCAAGAGCACGTTCGATATAGTACCGCTCTACTTCAGAAAACGGTCGTCCAATCAGAAAGTCTGCTCCGGATCGATCAGAAGAATAACTGCCGTCTCCCTCCGGTCCTCCGACAGGCACGATTTCTTCGGGTAAATCATCCAGATCCAGCATGCCATCGGTATCAAGCACGAGCATGCGTTCTGCAGCATTCTTCAACTGCCGAATATTACCGGGCCAATCATACGACATCAACGCACGACGGGCAGCACGGGAAACCCCTTCGTACGGTTTCCCATACTGATTCGAAAGTTCTTTCAGAAAATGATCTGTTAGTAAAGGAATATCCCCCCGCCGTTCCCGCAAGGGAGGCAGTTCGATCTTTACGACCGATAAGCGGTAATACAAATCCTGTCGAAAACTTCCCCGCTTGACCATCTCTAAGAGGTCGGCATTGGTGGCTGCAACCAGACGAACATTCAAACTGATCTCTTCGTTGGTTCCGAGTCGCGCAATTTTACGGTCTTCCAGGACGCGCAATAATTTGATTTGAGTCTGCATCGGCATCTCGCCGACTTCATCTAGAAACAGTGTCCCGCCATTCGCATGCTCGAATTTACCAATTCGTTTCCCAATCGCGCCAGTAAAGGCCCCCTGCTCATGCCCGAAGAGTTCACTTTCCAGAATACTGTCAGGTAAAGCGGAAATATTCAGCGGGACAAACGGTTTGCTTTTCCGCTCGCTATTCTGATGAATTGCCCGTGCTACCAGTTCTTTACCAGTCCCACTCTCGCCTTCAATCAAGACCGTACTGTTGGTAGATGCCACATTCTTCAGCTTGTCAATAATTTTGTGCATCGAAGGAGAATTACCCACGACTCCTTCAAAGCCAAACTTCTCATCGAGTCGGCGATGGAGTTCTGCGTTGCGACGCATCAACCGCACCCGCGTCGAGGCTTTTTCGACCGCGTGGCGGAGTTCATTGATGTCAAGCGGTTTTGTCAGATAGGTATACGCCCCCAACTGCATCGCAGTGACAGCAGAATTGATCGAACCATGTCCGGTCAGTACGATCACTTCTGCATCGGGTAATTCATCTTTGGCTGTTCTGAGAATCGACAGGCCATCGACTCCATCCATCCGCAAATCGGTGATGACAATATCAGCCGTTTCGCTTTCGATCAGCTTGGCTCCCTGCTCTCCTGAAGTGGCAATTTTACAATCGCAGCCCACTCGCTCCAGGCTTTCGGCGACAGCCTGTGCGTGAGCTTCGTCATCATCAATAATCAAGATTCGAATGACTATCGATGCAAGATCTGTTTCAGTGGAATCTTTCGAGCTCATCAAGCAGACTCTCAGCCTTTCCTGGTTCTAGAGTACATTAAACGAAAACGTAACTGTCCAGAATCTATTATTTTTGGTCCGAATGGCGTTTAAAACACGACAACACACCCGAATTCAGGTGAAACGGAATATCACATCTAAAATCAAACAACGGTCTTATCCAGCATTATTCTCTTAGTGTGGATCAACTCTTCCCGACAGGGCTACATCATATTCAAGTACAAAAAACAAATACATTCTTTCGGGAGTGATTCTTCAGCAAACTGGAAATGAAATGGTAAAACGAGTTCCGCGACCGAGTTCACTTTCACATTCAATAGTACCGTGATGTGCATCCATCACTTTTTTCACTGTCGGCAAACCCAATCCACTGCCGCCGGATTTTGTTGAAAAGAATGTATCAAACATCCGCGACTTTACTTTCTCATCGATCCCGTTGCCATTATCAATAATGTCGAGCGAGACCATTCCCTCTTTATAATAAGTCTGTAGTTCAATCAGACCGCCATCGGGCATGGCCTGAATCACATTCAACGCCAGATTCATCAACACCTGCCTTAACAGCGCTTTATCAACCTGAATTGTTGGTAAATCGGCATCAAAATGCGGGCTGATTTCAATATTGGCCTCACGCGCCTGCGGCCTGAAAAAATCAATAAAGTCGCTGACCTGATCGTTAAGATTCGCCTCGCTTAGCGCCAATTTACCAACGCGTGCAAACTGTAAAAAGGCGTCCAGAATTTCTTGTAAATGTTTGCATTCACGTTGAACACTTTCTACTTTTTTTAGCATCCGATGCTTCGCCGGTACATCGAGCGAATCCAGATCTTCGGTGAGCAATTCCAGATTGATGCTCATCGTCGAAAGTGGATTTTTTATTTCGTGAGCCAAGCCTCCGGCGAGCGTCGCAATTTCTGAATACTGCGCCTGAAACTGCTCTCGTTCATCAATGCTTAATGGGCTCTTATTCATGATCGATGATCCCGGCTTTCAATCTTCCAAACCGTTCGTTCAAAACCGCATAAAAAACACGGTCATGTTGAAGTATGTATTATCAGATCCGCATACATAAAAATAAAGCGATGAAGTCATCTCACGTCGAGCTCCTTCATCGCTTTTTTGGTTTTCTCAGATATCAAAGAGAATGATCTCTTAGTCTTCTACTGTTTCCTTCTCACCGTCTCCATTGCTTTCTGCAGACTGCTCAGCCAAGACGGCTTTGCGGGAAAGCTTGACGCGGTTTTGATCATCAACGGCAATCACTTTCACCTGTAAACGGTCTCCCATTTTGCAGATATCATTGACTGATTTGACGAATCCATCAGAGAGTTCACTGATATGACAGAGACCATCTTTCCCGGGAGCAATCTCGATGAAAGCACCGAATTCTTTGATCGAGCTGACCACGCCATCGTAAATGCGACCAACACGAATTTCTTCGGTGAGTGCTTCGATGTGGGCCATTGCTTTTTCAACAACCGTAACATTACTTCCAGAAACAGTCACGGTACCATCATCTTGAATATCAATTGAGGCACCGGTCTCTTCCTGAATAGCACGGATCGTTTTACCGCCGGGCCCAATCAGTAAACCGATCTTTTCAGGATTGATCTTGGTCTGATGCAAACGAGGTGCATAGTCCGAAATCTCTGCCCGAGGTCGGCGAATGGCAGTCAACATCGTTCGCAAGAGCTCCAGGCGAGCCACTTTGGCCTTCTCAAGAGTTTCGCGAATGATCTGCTCATTGATCCCTTCATTTTTGAGATCCAACTGAATACCAGTAATCCCTTTTTGCGTTCCGGCAACTTTGAAGTCCATGTCACAAAAATGGTCTTCATCACCGATGATGTCAGTCAAGACTTTGAAATCATCACCGTCTGTTACCAGGCCAATGGAAATGCCGGCGACGGGCTGACGGAGAGGAACCCCTGCATCCATCAAAGCCAATGTTGCCGAACAGACAGACGCCATGGAACTACTTCCATTTGATTCCAGAATGTCTGAAATCACACGGATGGTATAAGGAAAATCTTCTTCGCTAGGTAACACAGGTGCCACAGAACGCTCTGCCAGACAACCATGACCGATCTCACGACGTCCTGGTCCTCTGATCGGTCGGCATTCGCCCACAGAAAAGGAGGGGAAGTAGTAATGCAACATGAATCGTTGCAATTCTTCTTCAAACAGGCCATCAACGCGCTGTTTATCGCGAGAAGTTCCCAGCGTAATTGTTGCTAACGATTGTGTCTCACCACGAGTAAACAAGGCAGAACCATGCACACGAGGAATATTTCCCGTTTCACAAGAAACATCACGCAGCGTATCAGGAGCACGACCATCCAGACGTCGTCCGGACATCGCAAGCTCACGCACTGCCTTTGCTTCGAGATCGTGGAATGCTTCGCCAAATTGCCCGCGAGTCGCACCATCTTCTGTTGTGGCAGCATCCTCAGGGAAGAACTTGGTGATCAGCTCGTCGCGAATGGTTTTAATTCCTTCATGTCGTTCTGCTTTGACTGTGCTTTGCATCGCAGAGCTCAGTCGTTTGTAGATGGCATCATCCAGCTTGGCAATAAAAGGATTCGCTGCAGGTGCTTCATACTCAAATGGTTTGATGCCTGCTTTATCCCGTAATTCCAATTGCATCTGGCAAATTTTGCCTAATTCCCCATGTGCGAACATGATGGCGGCTGCCATCTCGTCTTCAGGAATCTGCTCTCCGAACCCTTCGATCATCAGCACGGACTTCACAGTACCGGCGACAATCAGATCCAGATCGCTTTCCGCAATTTGTTCCCGCGTGGGGAATGGAATCAGTTCACCATTAATGCGGCCCACTCGTACGGCTGCAATCGGTCCCTGAAAAGGAACGGGGGATAAACATAATGCAGCACTGGCCGCGTTGATCGAAAGCACGTCAGGATCATTCACGCCATCGCATGACATGACATTCGACTGAATTTGCAGTTCGTCATTAAACCCTTTAGGGAATAGAGGACGAATCGGGCGGTCTGTTAACCGCGCTGTTAAAATTTCTTTGGTTGTAGGCCGCCCTTCGCGTTTTAAGAACCCACCGGGGAATTTGCCTGATGCAGCAGATCTTTCCCGATAATCAACCGTTAACGGGAAAAAATCAATCCCGGGTCTTGCTGGTCCTGTTGCAGCAGCAACAAACACAACGGTTTCACCATATTGAATCAGAACAGACCCAGCGGCCTGCTTCGCTAACTGACCAGTTGTCAGACTTAGTTTCTGTCCGCCAACCTCACATTCAACAACTACTTTCACAATAATTTCCTAATTTCATTTCCGACAAACCGACACAGATCAGCGAACACCGAAGTTATTTTCGGATGTTTAACCGATCCAGAATTTCCCTATAGCTTTCTGCATTCTTCGTGTGCAAATAATCAAGCAGGCTTCGTCTGCGGCTCACCATCTGTAGTAAACCTCTACGACTGGCGTGATCCTTCGAGTTTGCTCGTAAATGCTCCGTTAAATTGACAATCCGTTCTGTAAGTACAGCAATCTGCACTTCAGCAGATCCAGTATCCCCGGTTTTAGACTGAAATTCTTGAATCAATTCTGTTCTTCGTTCCTGTGTGACTGACATTCTTCTAACCTAAACCTTTAAACAAAAAAAACATGACAAACAGAGAAGATCGGGGATAACCCAATGCAAAGATAGCCATTACTTTCCGTGTCTTGACTTTTCTTAGACTGGCAATGGCGAGAGAAAACAAAGCTATTACGCTAGCTTTCAGGGTATTTAAGGTACTTAATGTAGCAATTTGAATAGATTATTCAATGGATACGATACCTCGATTACAAAAACCTCTCTGAATAGAATCAGTCAGGTAATTCCGACTCGTAATCGATACCGATTACACATTAGTACACAACACGCATGAATTCAAGCCATATTGACCGACTCAATTCAAGCCAATTCACGTACGATCACCTCATTACCATTGATTTTTGAGACAATCACCTCTGTTCCCGGCTGAATAAAGGGGCCCTCGCTGATGACATCAACCCAGACACCTTCAATTTCAACCCGACCTGCCGGCCTGAGAACCGACCGGGCGACTCCCTGCATCCCGACAGTCAAATTGAGTCCTTTGAGCTGTAACGTGTTCGATTTTTCGAATAATTCCGGATCCAGTTGGATTTCGTGCGTTCCAAGCCTTTGATTTTCGCCGGGGGGCGCCAGAACGATCGATTGCATCAACCGCGATTCAGGTAAGAACCGATTCAGTACGAGAGCAAGCACAATGACGGTCACCAATGAGCCACTCATGGTGCCGATCGTATTTGTCATTACACTAAAATCGGAATCGGGGCGGAGCGTATTAAAATCACCAAATGTTTGACTTGCCAGGATGAGCGAAGAAAACATTAATAATCCCCCGGAAACTCCAAATACACCAAAACCGGGGATTACTAAGATTTCCAGTAAGATACAGATAAACCCCATAGAAAAGAGCAGAATTTCCAGATATCCGGCCGTGCCTCCCAATATATGACTCCAGAAAAACAGTCCGAAACAGACTCCTGACATGATCCCAAACAGGCCCGTCAAGGTATAAAGTTCCAGATAGACAAAGAGAAACCCCAAGGCAACGACTAAACCGGTCACAAACGATGAGTTGAGAACATAAACCAGCGTATCGACCCAGGTTCGCCCGACAGCAATCAATTTTACATCGGCAGGAATTCCCAATCTCTGCTTCAGCTCATCCCTATCCCGCACCGGAGGTTCAGCAATCTTTAAGTCGTGCGCGCGCACTCCGTTGACAGTTAACAGGTTGGCTTTTCGTGATTCAGGTACTGCGGGTCCTTGAATCCACTCGCCATCAGATTCATGAATTTCATCCGCTGTCATATACCAGAGTTGCCCGGTTTTACGATTTGTCACTTCGAAAATTTCCAGATCTTTATCCGACATCGCTTCACAAATCGCTGCCGGCCTCCCTTTTTTCTCCGCCAGATCTTTTAGCGTGACCCGCAGAGTGCTCAAAATCTTTTCCGGTACATGTTCAAACTGACCACCTTCTTTCATTTCGATCGGTCCGGCATCCCCCATTTGCGCATCCGGTTTGAGAAAGATTTCGTCGCACCCCAAAGCAATAATCGCAGCACTACTCATCGCATATTTCGGAACATACGCCACGGTTCTCACGTTTCGGGAGTCCAGGTCGGCAATCATATTGGCAAGATTCGTGCCTGAGATTAGATAGCCTCCCCCCGAATTGATCTCAAAAATCAGCATGTTCGCGCCGGAATTCACGGCGCGGTTGATCTGACGTTCAATAAAGGCTTCCAGAATCGGTTCTATCATCCCGTCAACCTTGATTAACATGACCTTAGGGGCTTCCCCCTTTGTGGGGTCATCGCGCAACTTTTCACGCGGAATCCCATAAAGCTCTGCCAGATCCCCCCGGGTCGAGGCCAATTGCTGTACCAAAACATCCAGAGCCCGTGCTTTACTTCCGGAAAATACCCCCAGCGATCCCACTTCCTTAATGGTTTCCACATCAACGATTACCGCCATATTATCTTGTAATCGTTTCAGTTCTTCGGGAGTGACAATTCGGGATTCAATCTGCTTATTGTCGTCTGCTCCCTGCTGAATTTTGATCTTCAAGACTGCCTGCTGCGGGTCCATCATCCCCAGAACCAGAGCACGACTAAGCTTGGTATTGTGCCGCTTTTCCACAATGGAGAGCACAAATTCCCGTTCATCGCGATCCAAGGCTTTCCCATATCCAATATCTCCCAGTTCGGCATCGGGGTGCATCACAATTTCATCACAGGCCAATGCCAGCAGCACGTTATTCCCAATTACTGTTTCGGGAACCCAGGCAATCGTCTTTAAATTTGATAATTTCGCTGAGGCTAAAAACTTCGCCAGGCCTTGTACTTGATGGAACGGGCTGGAACCGGGGGAAATCTTCAAAACCAGATATCCTGTCTGATTGCTCTGCGCAGCTTCATTCTGCAAAGAAAGTGCCGCGTTGGTGACTCGGCCATAAGTCACCTCTCCGACAGGGCTATTAATGGTGATGAACAAAGCAGGTTTGGACGGGGGCTCGTCCTGCTTTGCCTGTGGCGTTTTTTTTGCAGCTTGCGGCTGTTTTTGTTCGGGCTTTGACTGCGCCGGATCTGCCTGGAGATGAGTATTTCCGTTGAGCACCAAAAGTCCCAGAATAAAAGCCAGTAACATCTGGTTGATCTTTTTCATTATGTGACTTTCAACGTTGTCAGAAATAGAAATGCAATGCTGGAAACTTCAGTCAATCATCCCCAACCTTTGGGATCGGGAGGATACATTGTCTGACAATATACATAATATAAACAGACACTGATCAGCTGGTGTACTCTTTTAACGACATTATTCGCCAGCCAGATCAATTCATTTTACAATATTATAGACGATTTGCTGCAGGGAAATAAGTGTTTGATTTTATCAGTCAACCTGACCCGATAAAACCTCATAATTCTGCTATTGCCTCTACCGACAATCTAATTGAGAAAGATGTTCAAAACGATAAGTACTCCTGAAAATCTGCCTTTAATAGAGAATCCCCGCGAGACGCGCCAGACACCTGTTTTCATTTGGAGTCCCCCCTGTTGTCCCGATCCAGAATAAATTCTCAGAAAACCGGTTAATTTTTACGGTGAAACTCCTTACAATACAGGGTAATTCAAATAAACGCACCAAAGGGCAGTCATGTCATTTTACGGCTATCACCCGATCATTGAAAAATGGTTTCACAAGCGCTTTCAGGCTCCCACCGATCCTCAGCGACAAGGCTGGCCTTGTATCAATCGTGGTGAGCATACCCTGATCTCAGCTCCCACCGGCAGTGGTAAAACATTAACGGCATTTCTTTCAGTCATTGACCGCCTGGTAAAACGTTCGCTGGCAGGCGATTTAGAGAATG
>Ga0222668_1000112_pt1 | contig 59114 bp, 49 predicted proteins | sample AntAcemetagen728_FD_179823 | JGI IMG/M metagenome (GOLD analysis project Ga0222668, IMG submission 179823) | Saline water microbial communities from Ace Lake, Antarctica - #728 | ecosystem: Environmental > Aquatic > Non-marine Saline and Alkaline > Saline | place: Antarctica: Ace Lake...
AGTTCTGCTCCATCGCCTCCGGCTCCGTCCCAGCCCTCGCCGGAGCGGTTGCAGCGCTAACCCCATCCTGCTACGTTTAACTCAGCGAGACCATCGAGAGTTTTAACAATAAACGGGACATCCCCTGACGATATTGGGATGATCCAATTGTCCTACCAATTCCATCTCGCGATAGAATCTTTGAGTCTGATTTGCATTATCCCAGTCTTTGTTTAATAACAGTTTAAGGACGACTTGTTTTTTTAAACGCGAGTGAATGGCTAAGTAGACAATGCCCATGCCTCCCTGGCCAATTTTTTTGATTAATTGATATTGGCCAATGGTCCTGATTGGTTTGAGCTTGAGTTCTTTACCAATCGAGATGCTACTGTCCTGGTTGGAAGGACGAATCTGTTTGGAGAGAGGAATGCTTCTGGGAATCTGAGATTCTGATTGTTGAATGGAAGAGATCGTAGAATTAAATAACCGGTCTAATCTTTCCTGGGAAAACGGATGATTTTGTGAGCTCTCGTCACTTTGTCTCCGTTGGTGACATGCTTGCCATTGTTTTAGCTCGCGCTCTTCCGAGAGAATCTCTGTTCTTTTTTGGCAACTGGCGCATTGGTTTAGATGGTCTTTGACGCGCTCACTTTCCTCATCGTCAATTTCATCGACGAGGTACTGCAGTAACAAACTATCCGAGATACACTTTTCCATGAATGACTCAAGTTTTGCCTATTTTTGAAAAACAACACTATCAAATGAGAGTCGTTGAATTTCGTCTTTTAACTTTTTTTGCACAAGGCACTTTGCCTTATAGATCCAGGGAACTTCAGTATTAAGCTCGTCTGCTGCGTCTTTGGAATTTGAATCATTGATCCATGTGAGTTCAAATGCCTTCCAGGTCTTGTCGTCAAATTCAGTTCGAATATTTTTTAAAGCTGTTGTGTAGATATGACTGCAAAACTCATCGGACCATACAGCATCGATTTCACCTGGTTGTTCGTAGATGAATTCCGATAGTCCGTTGGCGCCGGATTGGTTTTTAAAACGTTGGTTCTTTTTGAGAAATCGACATATTTCATGATAGGTCACCGTCCCAAGCCACGACCTGAAACGCCCCAGTTTTTGATTGTATTCGAAAGAGTGAAGCGAAGTGCTGATTTGTTGGAAGACATCCTGACAGACATCTTCTGAATCACAGTCATTCAATCTGAATTTTCTACAATAATTGTAAATTAAAGGTCCATATATTTTAACAAATTCTTGCCACGCTTCGGCATCTGTAGGTACACGAACACGTTTTAAAAGCGTGATATGTGTGGATGGCCAATCGGAACCGTAATTCATTAAGTTATTCCTTAGGTAATGGATTTAACTGTGATCCATCGTTTATCTGGTTCCATGATTTGATGTCCATGCTTCATATATTCTAATTGATTTGTGATCTATAAAATGAAAACTTAAGATCATTAGCCAGGAATGCATGCGCAAAAATCAATACTTACACCAATTTACTCATTCTATACCTGGAATGAAATAAAATTATTTCAGCAAGAGGGCTGAGATGTCTGTTTTACAGTGAACAATGTATCGGAATACAGAAATACAGTTCTCTTTTTCGATTAGAATGTGATCTATAAACTAACCGCCGATAACTTGGAGATCATAACGAAAGATTCGAGTTTTAGATCAATAAATAGGAAAGATTTTGAGGCTTGGTTTTTATCAAATCAGATAGGCTTAGTTTATCACTAATAATGAATCCGTCTCGCTGGGAAGCAGTTCTACTTAGGAAACCGAATATGAGTGGTATAGGTTGTTTAAGCCTATTGATTTCTGGTATCCCAAAATCCGACTTATTGCTCCTCGGCTGTAGCCAGGATCAAGAGATTTCGATAATACTGGACCAACCACGATTCTAAAGCAGTGGCAAAATATTGTGAGGTAGCAATTCTTGTCTGATTGGAATGTGACCACATAAGATCAATGAGTATCTGTAGCTAGGACCCTTGTTCCGTATCTTCCGGCTCGGTTTCATTTCTAAGAGTGACACCGTCTCCTACAGAAAGTTCTCTCTTTTTAAGCAGAACTGGCCTGTTCAGATTTGTTGTCAGCTAGATCGATCGGGTTTCAATTCGTATGAGATGGTATCGTTTTGCTGAGTTGCGTCAGATCGATTGTCTTGTTCTTTAACGCATGAAACTCGACGTCTGTCACCTCGCTTAATTTCCTTTCGAAACAAAAGGATGATTGCAACAGAAAGTAGAGCAGAAAGATTTACGCGTAAACTATATGCCTGAAAAGCTCAGACGCTAGTTTGGAGTAGCCAGCGAGGCACGTGCTTTTTCCAGTAATCGAGAGAGCTCAGAAAGTTCATCCGAACTTAAATGCCCGATGAGTTTACGGTGTAGATTCAGGTCAGGCTCATCAATCTCTTTCAGCAGACTTAATGCTTTCGAAGTAATTTCGATAAAAACAACCCGCCGGTCTTCGGTACATCGTTTCCGATTTACAAAATTCTGAGCCTGTAGTCGGTCAATCAAACCGGTAATTGCTGGAACGACTTGCACCATTCGATCCGCGATTTCCAGAGAAGGCATCGGTTTTCCTTCGCCCCGAAGAATGCGAAGCACGTTATATTGAGAAGGTGTGAGACCATACCCTCTGAATAACCTGCCAAACTGGTTGTGAAAGATATCACTGGTACGCAATATATTTAGAATTGCTTCCTGCTCGAGGGATTCGAAGGGCTGTTTCTTTTTAAGCTCTTGTTGCAAATTGCTGTGTGACATCTTAATCCCTAACAGGTGAAATGTATCAGCGATTATATTACGTACAAACTATTATGGGGTCAATAGGCTGCCAACTTGCATTGCAAGCATCCAGGTCATCATACAACAAAAATCAAGAGATAACAGGGCCAAACTCTTGGCTGGTGAGAGAATCAAGGGTGTGACGCAAAATCCTGTTCAGAACTTTGGGACCGTTTTGTTGGCATTTCCGCCTTCAATACCCGCGAAGGCAGACCGTTTTAGGTATTGATCCAGTAATTTCTTAAAGCCCGTTCTGTGGTACCGAAACGATCGGGGACAACCTCACGTTTGGTTTCCGTGAATCATTGTGATGTGCCTGCATTCTTATCGCAATCCGTTGTCGCGAAATTGAAAGAAATCAGATCGCGTCTGAAAATTTCGTCCTCTGTTCTACACACACTTTCCGCTCCGATGCTCAGTGGAGTCTTGCCCCATCTGTTTACCAAGGATCTTTCACCTCAGGAACAGGCTATTATTGATCGGCATATTCAGCAGCTCATCACATCATTGGTGCGGGGGGCCGCCAGCGCTACCAAACGGGGCTCACTCCGATTTCAGGAAATCTGCCCGCTGGAAGCATCCATTCCTGCAGACAGTCAAGATGGTCGCTGATTCACAACACAAATCGAGAACACGCTACAATGCGCTGAGGATGATCGCCATACGCGACTATGATTTCTGCCAGGCACAATAAAAAACGTTATCTGTCTGATTCTAAACAGGCAAAATTGCAGATGGGGGCCGTGAGTGATTATGGGGATATTGAATCTTCCGAATCAACACACAAATTGATCAATGCCATTCCCGAGCTGACTCTCTAAACCGTGCAATCGCTTTACAGGCATTGGACAGAACCGAATCACGCGCACATTCATTGTTAAAATCGCACCTTCACCCAGGAATTCAACAGTAGGCAAAACCAATCTTCGATCAATAACACTTGTTGTGGTTAATGACAAATCTGTTTCAAATTGTATTTACTTAGTTGAGAGCAATACTTCCAAAATCCCTCGACAGAAGTCGGGCAGGTCTCCCGGACGACGACTTGAGACAAAGTGGCGATCAACGACGACAGTTGTATCTTCCCAGATCGCGCCTGCATTAATCAGATCATCCTTGATGCCTGGCGAGCCGGTGACTTTGACTCCCTGGTAGATGCCCGCTGAAATCGGCATCCAGCCTCCGTGACAAATCGCGGCGATCAGTTTCTGGCTCTCGTGGAATTCGGTAAGCAGCGACAGAACCTTATCAAAACGGCGAAGTTTATCGGGCATCCAGCCGCCGGCACAGATCACGCCTTGATAGTCTGCTGAGTTAATACTGTCGATTGTTGCTTCCGAAACAGCTGGGTAGCCATGTTTTCCCAAGTAGGTTTTGTCAGCTTCTAAACCAGCCATGGTCGTTTCTGCCCCGGCTTCTTCCAGACGAAATTTGGGGTACCAGAGTTCGAGGTCTTCATAATCCTCACCAACAAACAGGAGAAACTTTTGACCCGACAAAGGGAGGGAACCAGTCATGTTTTATTTCCTTAATGATAAACTGAAAATATCAGTTGAGTTTAGTGTTAGGCGGCAGGCCACATGAGTCCGAAGATTAAGCCTACAATCAAGGCGTATAAAATCGATTCGATCACGTGTCCGATAATTCGGTTATGAAACCAGATTGAGTGCTGCACGTTGGCGGATAAAAAAGTCAGCATACCGGCTATCGCCATGAATCGAAAGACATCCATGAATTCTGCACCGCGAGCAATTACCAATGTTGACAGATAGGCCAGAGCAAAACTGATGACCAGAAAATAAACAAACGTCAGAACCAGTTTTTTCCCCATATAGACTTTGGGGAAAACTGTCATAATCCCAGATGGTCCTGTGTTCCATTTCTGCTGGTATTCTTCACTTTTCATTTCCTCCGGAGAATTGCAGCCCGGAAACATATAGCTGCCCAACGGAACATCCAGATCCTGCATCGCTTTGAGAAACTCATCTTCTTGTTCTAGTTTTTTCCAATCATCCCGATGAAGTTGTAACACCATCCAGGACAGAAAACTGGCAAAAAATAAAGCAACAGCCGTCAAAACGATTGGTACAAGCAGACTTGTTAACATGTCTTGACTCCTGGATCAGGTATCAAAATGATACGCAGAAAAGTGCTGCGGGACTTATTGTAAAAATCATCCCATGAAAGGTATTTGTTTTTATAATAAAAATTCAATACCCGAATTCCTAGCACACAGACAAGCTTTCGCAGAGAAATTAACATACAGGTCCGTCAATTCACTTCCTATATCAGCTTTCACATAAAGGAACATACATGCCACACTTCATCGAACAACCGACGGTCGTTCAAGCTGCCGGTAATAAACCTAAGCAGATTGAAGAGTTTGCAGGCCGCGTGAATACCGACGACGAATCAATCAGCATTGCCCGCATGGTTTCGCCCGGTGGTTGGGTTGAACCTGCGCAAACACCGGATTTTCGCGAGACGTCAATTGTTCTGAAAGGAGTCCTGCACGTCGAATGTGTTGACGGGGTAACTGAAGTCAGAGCAGGGCAGGCGATCATTTTAGAACCCGGAGAATGGGTGCGCTACAGCACCCCCGGCGAGGAAGGAGCCGAGTACATCGCTGTTTGTACGCCCGCGTTTTCTCCGGAAACGGTTCACCGTGATCAGGAGGGATAAGTTTCCGGTCATCAGTCAAAAAAGTGCTGCTGTTTGATTTTTCACTTCCCAATCGAGATTTTTGATTCAGAAATCAACTGCGCAATAAAAAAATGCGGGACATACTCATTTTCTACTTCATAAGTCATTTCTGGGAAAATGTTTGTGGAAATCAATCCGTGTTGCTGCTGAACATCGTGAAGTACAACACTCAATTGCTGTAATTTCAAAGGATAAAGAGGTTACGTCGATTACCGAGGTCGTTCCAGGCTTGTTCACTATGGCAAAAACAGCCGAAATACCCGCTATCGATGCTTATCAATTCCGATCAACACGTTTTCAGAATCTATCAAAAACTGATTAACACATCTTGAATAGTCGCTGAATCTGTTTGTAATATGTGCACAGATTACATTTCCTCTGTTCAGAACGTGGAGATATTCATGCAGCAAACTACCAGTACCATTCACGAACTAGTGCCGCTCCTGTTTGTCGAAGACGTTGTTCAGTCTGCTGATTTTTACTGTGATCGGCTTGGTTTTGAAATGAAACTTAAGTGGGAACCAGAAGGGACGCTTGCCTGGTGTCGGTTGGAACGCGGAAACATAGCCCTGATGTTACAGTTGGCATGCCCCGATGAAGATGGTCCAGCAGAGGAACGCAGAAAGGGTGTGAGTTTCTTTTTCCTGTGTGATGATGCCCACGCGATGTACGAGGAACTTTCATCGCAAGGTCTCTCGCTTGAGCCTCCCAAGGTTGCGTTCTACGGGATGAATCAACTCTTTCTACAAGATCCTGATGGTTATGAACTATGCTTTCAGAATCAGGTTGAAACGTCTGTAAGTTTGTAGGAGCTATGCGGGCAGGAATTTGTTTTGATTACGTCTGCTCACGCAGGTTTGTCAACCAGATGACTTGGTACGGCTTGAGAACCAGATCGCCGCGCAGATCCGAATAAAGTTCGCCGCTGATCAAATCAACCCACGAATCAGTGCCAATCAAATTGATCTCGGACAAGGGGACAATCTGTTCTTCCTTCGTGATATTATTGATCGCAAAAATACTTTGCTGCCGATTCATACTCTGACGCCAGAATGCAAACACACTGTCTCCCAAATGCAGGGTAAACTGAGTTGCATTCGGATGAAAAGCGGGTTGTCGTCTGCGCACTTTCAACAGATGACACATTCCCTGAAATGCGCGTGCGTGTGTGGTTGTTTCATCTGCGAGAACTTCCTGTAATTGACCATAGTCCCAGCGATGACGATTGATCGAACGGTTGTGACCGGTCTGTTCGACGGCTGCCTGATCGTTCCGTGTGCCGAGAAAACTGTGAATGTATACGGCGGGAATTCCTTCCAGGGCAAACATAATGGCATGTGCACACAGGAAACGTTCGGTCTGCCATTCATCTTCACCGTCCAGTGTCCCTTGCATGGCATCGAATAATGAAATATTAATTTCATAAGGTCGCATGATCCCTCCCGCGAGAGAACGCATCGAGGTCCGTCCGCCAAACTGTTCCATCATCGAAACCATCTCGTTGATTTCTTCTTCGTCCATCAAGCCTTCCGCAGGTCTGAGCCCAATGCCATCATGCGAGGCAATGAAATTCAGGTATGTTGTCCCGTGCAGCGCGGGGGGCATGCTCATCATCCATGTTTTTAAATGTTGACAACTGCCGCAGAGCAGTGCATTGACCAGCAGCGGAGGCAGTGAGAAATTATAGATGGCATGCGCTTCGTTCGAATTTCCAAAATAGGCCAGATTCTCGCGATTTGGAATATTCGTCTCAGTGATGATCATGGCATGGGGCGAGACAAATTGAATCAACGTCCGAAACAGACGCACAATTTCATGCGTTTCCGGCAGACTCAAACAGTTGGTTCCGGCTACCTTCCAGATAAAGGCAACCGCATCCAGACGAAATATTTTCACACCATGATCCAGATACAATTTGACGACCTTGACAATTTCCCGCAGTAATTGCGGATTGGCAAAATTCAAATCGACCTGGTCATGACTGAACGTGCACCACGCATAACGGGGACCCTCTGGTGTTTCGATCAATCGCAGTAATTCATTTGTCCGCGGACGCACTACCTCAGCGAGATCATCATCCGGACTGGCACAGAAGAAATAATCCTTGCCCGGCGATTCTCCCCGTTTGAACTGTTGAAACCATTCACTCTGACTCGAACAGTGATTGATCACCAGATCCGACATCAGGTGGAACTCGTCGGCGATTGCGTTGATGTGATCCCAGTTCCCCAGCTTCGGATTGACGCGGTGGTAGTCGATGATGGAAAAACCATCGTCTGAGCTATAGGGGAAAAAGGGAAGAATATGGATGCCGTTGATGGTTTCTTTGAGAAATGTTTTTGAAAACTGCAACAAGGTTTCCAATGGCTGCTGCCCCTCCGTGAGCAGACTATCGCCATAGGTAATCATTACCGTATCACGTTGATCCCAGTGGTTTTGGTGTGTTTCCGGTGTCTGGCAATTCCCATCCGGGGCCATGATATCAATCAGGGTCTGGGCGAATGCGGTATGGTCGATCTTCGGATAAATGACCCGCAAGTGATTTTCGACGAGGAATCGGTACTCACTGATTGCGGTATGTTCGACTGGTTCAATCATGTTTTCAGGAAAACTCCCGGTAGTCATCATCCACGGCGTAGCACAGATGTCTGAATATATCCGGAATCGCACTTTGCACCCGGTTCCAACTGGGGATGAACGGGGTTTCCATCGGGTTTTCCAGAAAATGCAGACCTGCTTTTAATACGTTCTCCGCAAAGAGTTCGACAGCCTTCTCTTCGTTGTGCACATCAAACTTCAGTCCATTGATGATCGCATCGTTACGATACGTCTCGATAAAATCGAGTGCAATACGATAGTAGGTGGCTTTGATCGAACGAAAGGTTTCAGATGAAAATACAACACCATTGGTGGCCAGCTTGCGGAACACTCCTTTAGCAATATCAATCGACATTTTTGACAAGCCTGCCTGAGCGTCTTCGACTGATAAGATCTGATGTTTATGATCATACTTGTCGGCGATATCAACCTGACATAACCGGTTCGTTGAATAATTTCGATTCACTTCAGACAGCACACCAATTTCCAGTCCCCAGTCACTGGGAATCCGGATGTCATTTATCACATCGACACGAAATGAAAATTCACCCGCCAGGGGATAACGGTAACTATCCAGATATTCGAGATAATCCAGGGAGCCCAGGATTTTTTTCAATGCACGCATCAAAGGAGTCACTAATAAGCGTGTGACGCGGCCATTCATCTTGCCGTCGGCAACACGTGCGTAGTAGCCTTTACAGAATTGATAGTTGAAGCTGGGATTGGCGACCGGATATATCAATCGTGCAAGCAGACTGCGGTCATAGGTTAATATATCACAATCGTGCAGCGCGACCGACGATGTCGTTCCCTGAGCCAGAATATAGCCGAGGCAATACCAGACATTGCAGCCTTTTCCCAGTTCCTTGGGGGCCAACCCCTGTTCTTGCAGCAATGTGTTGACTGCTTGTAAGCGGGGACCATCATTCCAGAGTATGCGATGGTTTTGAGGCAGGCGACTGAAAAACTGGATCGCATGTTTGTATTGATCTTCATCAGCCCGATCGAGGCCGATCACGATTTCATTCAGATATTCGACCTTCGCCAGTTCTGTCACAATTTTATCGAGGGCCGGTCCTTCCAGTTCGCTGTAGAGGCAGGGAAGCACCAGGCTCATCGGGCGGACTTCAGAAAATTGGAGTAACTCGGCTTCCATCTCTTCCGTCGAACGTGAAGAGAGATTGTGTAAAGTGGTAATGATACCGTTTTGGTAAAAGTCTCCCATAACAGACCTCCATAATCAAAGCTTGAGCGCCAAAACCAGAATGATCAGATCAGTCTTTCATCCAGTATTTGGGTTAACACATTGGCCCATCCTTGTGGACCAGTTTCTGCAGTAATAACGACAGAAGATTGCTTCTCCAGGTCGGGTGGTTCGTGATGGGAAGAGCGCACAATGACAGCGATATCTGCTGCATTCAACATGGCAACATCATTCTGGCTATCACCCAACGCCACAAATAAAGGTTGTGTGCCAGGCAAGCTCGAAAAACGCTCCCGGAACCAATGCAGACATTTTCCTTTGTCGCACGCGCCAATCACATGCACAAACCGGCCACCTCTCAGCAGCCGCAGACCATGATGGGCAATCAGTGCTTCAAACTTACGCAATTGATGTGCCGAGTCCTGCCAAATTAGCGGTTCGGAAAAATCTCGTGTCGCAGCCTGCAGGGCAGCAGATTCTGATAATCCCGTATGTGCAATGACTTCATGGACTTCCATGTCTGCAAATCCGGTAAATCGGAATTGTTCATCGATACGGATTTTTTGAATGATATTCAGGATATCCGTCCGCAGTGCCCCTAAAACATGCATGTCGTCTCCTGCTTTTTGGGCAGGATTTTCTGTGTTTCCACTAAAATAACCGGCAGGGATAAAGATCGCCGAACCATTTTCCACGACATAAGGATCCACATTCTTGAGTGATTCGCGCAATACCTTCAGTTCGGCGGCAGTCTTACTCGTGTTCAGAATTAAAGGGATTCCCGCCGATTTGAGACGCGACATCACCGGGACTGCTGGTGCATAAGAATAGGTGTCGTGATCCAACAAGGTTCCGTCCAAATCGGTCATCACCACAAGTGGGGGGAGATTAAAGCGATTGAGTTGGGAGGCTTCAGGCATATCGAAACAGGCAACGAGAAAGAACGAAAGGGACTACCAAAGAGACAAAGCATTCTTTGCTGATTTGATAGGATGACGAACCGGTAAGAATCATAGCAGGATTGAGAGCAGGGAACAAATGCAGAGATATCCAGTACAAAGCTGTCGGGGAGATACAAAGAGCTGTCATGAGTGTGCGCGACTCACGGAATGGGAATGAAGACTTTTGCTACTTCTTTCACGATCTAAAAATGAAATTCACGAAACATTAATCTGAAAAATTATTTGCTTGGATTATGCCTTGCTTTCAGAGCCTTTATTTTAAGCGATATTTGGAAATCTTATTTCTTAAATTGTTCATCGTTTATTAACAATCCATGCTTAAGATGCCATTCATAACCAGTCAGATCTTCTAGTACCAACGCGCAAAGATCGCTAGAAAATTATCTGGCTTTGAAAAATGTAGAACAGCAACTGAACGCCTCTTGTTGCAGGTCATTTGACTAAGTACTGCTGTTATGCAATCAAATTCTTATCAATCATGAACTTCCTTATGGTGCGATGGATTTATTCCATTGCGGCTGCATTATGTCACAAATATCACAGACCACATTTTTACCTCAAGCGACCTCGGAGAGTTCAGAAGCCACTGCACAGAGTTTTCGGCAATCCTTACAGGCGGGGTGGCTCGTTGATCCGAAGTTTGATCTGCTCTTTCTGGCAAACCTGGGCTGGCCTTTGTTGGTCTTGTTGCAATGGTTGGGGGGGCTGGAAATTCAGAGTGGCATCAGTTTCTGGCAAATTTATTTTATTACGACGCCTCATCGCTGGATCACACCCGCGTTACTGTTCCTTGAGCGCGACCGATTGCAGGACAATAAAACAAAATATATTCTGATTACGGTTTTGCTGCTGACGGTGCCGCTGGCTGTGAAAATTTCTACCGGCACTCTGACCTGCTTGCTCACCATTGATTACATCTGGAATGCCTGGCATTTCGCTGCCCAGCATCACGGTATCTATAGCATTTATGGAAGAAAAACGGGGGGCATGACTGCCCGTCGTCTGCGCAGCGATAAATGGTTGATGCGGGGGTTCCTCTTGTACGTCACATTTCGGATTGCCAGTTGGGCCTCTCTGGGAGCGGAAGCAAGTCAGGGCTGGGGGTTGCTGGATTACTTGTTCGCTTTAATTCCTGCAGGCATGATTGTCCGGGAACTTTGGCATCTCAGAGCACACACCGTGGGCCGCTGTCTGTATTTCACAAGTGTGATGACACTCTATCTGGCAATGCTGTGGGCTGTCGCTGTGAAAAACCCAATGCTGTTACTTGTGTTGACCACAGCTTCCGCGCTGTTTCACTCCATCGAATATCTGGCCATTGTCAGTTGGTCGGTTGACCGTACAAAGCAGACAGGCAAAGCAACCACAGAACTCTTTGCACGGCTGATGCCACGTTGGGGGCTGGTGCTGGCGATATTTGTCGTCATATTAGGCATGGGGTCCTGGTTGTTGGAAACTCATCTGATGGAAATCTGGCTTACCGCAAATATCATTATAGCGTTTCTGCACTATGCCTATGACGGACTGCTTTGGAAATCGCGGAGGCCTGCACCCGCATGATTTACCGCGTGACAAAAACATCAAATCGATTCCAGGAAAGCGCGCTTGTGAACCCGCCAGATCCTCCCAGCCAGACGCCACGCAGAACGATTTCATTCCTGACAGCGATTGGTTTGACGTGTCTGGTCGGCTGGTGGGTGCAGAGCGTGCGTGTTAAGGGGGGGTTGAGCCTACCTTACGTTCGTTCTGATATCATCGTTGTCAATTTTCTGTGCATGTTGCCGCTGTCGGTGTTACTGTCGGAGTGGATGTTTGGTGTATTGAAACCCCGTCGTTTTCATGTATTCCTCATTTTGCAGACCGTGTTTCTTGTGGGGGCGGGAGGCATCATTCTACTCGCTTTGAACAGCGATCAGACAAGCAGCACTCTGAGCGGCTACGATGCCTGGGAGTCATTCGGTTTGCGCCCGGCTCTCGCATTTTGGGTCATGACATCCGCGATCTTAGCAGTGGGAAATCTGCCGGGTTGCCAGGAACCCGCACACACATCACGACAGGGAATACTGGTCTGGGGACTTGTCTGGGTGACAGCCCTGCTTGTGCCCTCGTTTTATATTCAGTCACGGGTGAACGAAATGGTGACCACAATTGAGGAATACCTGGGCAGCGGACGTCTGGGAGATGCCCGAGAATTGACACGCGAAGTTTGCATCCTGTCTCCCTGGGAAAGAATGGGAGGCATGCCCATCGGCGATCTGGCGCGCGACCTGGATCTAGACTGTCACGGAATAGAACAAAGCCTGGCTCTCATGAACCGGCGCCCCGTCCGCAGTGAAGAATACATGTATCATGAATCCCGGCTGCTTACGATTCTGGGGCAACGTGCGTCAGCAGTCAGGTTGCTGGAGCCTTGGACTGGAACACCCTCGACCAGTCCGTTGACCTATCAGTTACTCGGCAACATTTATCAGCAGCAGAAAAACTGGCCAGACAGCAAACAGCAATATCAACGGGCTCTCAAAGCCTGGCAGAAGTTACCACGTTCAGAACAGCAACAGGCGGGGATCGTCACTGCCTGGAAAGGGATGGCATTTGCTGAAAGAAAAAGAGGGAACTATGCAGAAGCAGAAGCTGCGTATTTATCGACGCTGTCATTGGCTCCCACAGCCGACCAGCACTTTCTACTCGCACAATTTTATGAAGACACACAACAGACGACAAAAGCACGCGATCATGCTCAGCAGGCGATGGCATTGGACGCGGCTCGTTACGGCGTCTCCGGAAAGAAATTGATCACTTCATTGCAACAACAGCATTTCGGCTGTTTGAATGTCTGGCGCAACGGAAATCCCTGACTGAGACAACTCAGACAGTATTTGAAAAAATTTCTGAAACGCAGCTAAATTGTGCTTCGGACAACTCGTAAGGCACGACTATTGAACTCGATAATTGACGAAATTCAGTCAGTGCAGAACGAAACTCGTTTTGGCTGGTGCGGTTAATCAATTTATTTTATCGTTCAAATCAGGAGAGAGTAAATGCATCTACAACGTTCTCAGAAACAGGATAGACAAGGCGTCGCGGTTTTACCTTAATCAAACTGTTCGTCGTGATAGTCATTATTGCGATTCTGATTGCTCTGTTATTACCAGCTGTGCCAATCCTGCCATCAATCTGATCTGTCGGCCATTTGCCCCATTCAGCCCAATGGCGACTGGATAGACTGCCACATGCCAGCCATCGAATGGACCGCCGGTATCAAATTTCACGACCATTGGATTCGAAAACCGGAAAAATGAAAGTTTAATTTAGATTGATACAAATTAAACTGCTTCTTCCACTTTTACTCCTGAGGTTGTGAAAACAGGTGTTTGTGCTACCAAGAAAATAGCATCATGATTTAACAATTTCTGTTTTCTCTTCAATGAGCAGGTCGAATTGACTCCAAACGAAAGTCGCCGGGAATCACCGTTGAGTTGCGCTGCCTATTTGCTAGCGAAGAATGAGGTGGGAGATCAATTTGGATCGGAGTAATATCAAGTTTTTCTTTTACCAGAACATTATAAACTTCAATAAAATTTTTGGCGTAAATGGCATGCTGTTCACGTTGTTTTCGTAACAGTGTGGCGTCCACATCATGCTTTCCTGATGCTGCCAGTACATATAATGTTTTCTGGAACGTGTCATCTGTTGGTAAGTTTTTTAACAAAGAAGAGATTGTTGCAGCATATCCGGATAGCAGTTTTAAGTGTGTCAGAATCGCTTGATTTGATTTTTGAACTTTTTCCCTCTGTTCTTCAAAATCTTTTATCTGAGTATAGCTTATCTTAAAGGGAGTTTCCTGCTTGATAATCTTAGACAGATCGATTGTTGCGAAATTTGGAGTTGATGACTGAATTGATTCTTCAAGCTGGTTGATCAGTTGATTCAATGGATCTAGTTCGAAAGGGATACCGTGACCAGAATCTGGAACCCGATTGCTAAGATCATTCAATGATCCCAGTTGCATACTTTGATTCTCTAGCAAATTATTCAGGAGGCTATTTTGATCTATCATTTCCATCAGTTTGATTATTGCGCCGATTAGCTGGGACTTCTCTTTGAACGATACAGCAATCTTGTCAAAGGGAGTTTGTGTATCAATCAGAAATGGGAGTGAATCCGGAGATGTCACATGTGTAATTAATTGAGTTTGATTGTGCGAAAAAACCAGCGGTTTTGATTTCGAATTAAGCTGTACTAAAACTCCAAGCAGCTTTGCACCAGTAAGCTTGTATTTATATTCGGAATATAATTCGGTCTTTAATTCACTCTTATCTGAACTTTTCAGGGCTACAAACTCATTCTTGCTTTTGGTTCTTGAAAGAATGACCGTTTCTTTTTGATAAAGTCGCAGGTCTTTCGTTTTGATGAACTTTTGGAAAACTGTTGCGTTGAAATTCTCACGGTAGTCGATTGTTTGATTTTTGATCAGAATGCTTCCGGGTTCATTAAATGTGATTGGGACCATTTTCCAGAGTTCAACGATATCCAATGAGATGTGAGGAAAAGCAATATCCCTGTTCGGAGGGTAGTAAGCCATGTCAACGATGTACTTGGGATGAAGGGGTAAATCAGCTCTTTCAAGAGCCAATGGTCGTTCCTTTCCTTGCTTTAAATACACATTCTTTTTCTGAATCTTGCCCTTCGAAATTTTATGTTTCAAGATGGTTCCACTTTCCCAATCATATTGGGTGAAGTTTTTGACTGTCACATATTTTGAGATCTCAACGTTTTGTTCATTTTGCTGTATGTGCAATCTATATTCTGGGATAGAAAAAGTAATCGTCGGATCTTGATAGCTGATGAAATACTTACCTTTCGGAAACGAATCAAAATCGACTTCAAGTCGCTTCCCCTTATAGTTATGGCCTGCAGAGACAGGGGCACCACTATCGTTGTTAATTTCCAATGAGTCCTTCACTATTTGTAGATCGGTGAGGTTGTCTAGATTAATCTTTATTTCACTTTTCGGATCTATCACATTGATTGCTAAGCAGATTCTTCCTGTGTTGTTTTCCGACATCGTGATGCTGTGAACTTTGACAGTATTTTGATCCTCTCGTTCCCCTTGATCTCCCCATGTGTTGGGGCATAGAACGACAAATAGCAGGAAGTAGACAAAAGACGAAGCAATTGATTGAGACATCAGTAGGATCCTCTTTGCAGTGTGGACTAATGAATATTTAGTTTTGATTGTACACATAGATGCATTGGCTACAAATGTAAAATTAGGTTGAATATGAGGGAATTGACGAATTTACTGAATGGTATTTAGTGTGATCTCGTCGGGAATTATGTTTGCGATCTAGACGCGAAATCCGCGTATAGATCTATAAATATAGCATATATTGTGATTTTGAAGATCGGAGTCTGCAGGCATCGTTCTGATTTTGTCGAATATTTGGATCATGAACGAAATGTTTATTTTCCCTCATTTAATCATTGAATTAGGGGAAATCATCCTGAACAGGACAGCACGGATAACCGATTTTGAAAGTGGTGTGGGAGCTCGTGTATAGCTCTGTGACTATGACCAAAATAGGGCTGTTATTTAAAAGAAGAATCATTTGGCTTTCTCATGAAGTTCAAGCCATGGCACAGAATGGTTCCAGGGAAGGTAACCATGTTGAAGTATAAAGATTGTCTTGTTCGAATTTTATTGGTGTCTACGATCACGGTAGGGAATCCAGTTGTTGATTGTCTGATAGCCGGAGGCGGTCTACCTTGGTTTTCCAAGAAAGCCGAGCCTCAAACATCCATGGAACGTGTGGCGGTCAAGCTCGACCACATGGAACACAAAATTGGCAAGGATGGAACTGTTGTCATCAAAGCCCCTGACGTCTGGGGCGAATCACGTCTGACGAAACACCGTCAGGAATTTGAACGCGTGATGGCCAAAAAAGTCAATGAATTTACCATCATGCTAAATGCTTCGATTCAACGTAGCGATCAGGCCTATCTGGCCAATGCTTTGGCCATTCAAGCTGCTGCTTCTTCCGTAGGTAAAGAGAGGGGTGATGGTACTCAGGTAGGAATACCGGGGACAGAGAATTACAATATATTGCAGCAAATGACTGAAGGTCAGCCGATTGTTTCTGGTCAACCCGCAACAGGAACAACTAGTGCACCGATCGTGCGGACTAATGTTTATAATCATAGTGATCTCACCGGCGAGAAGAGTGCTTTCAAAGATATGAAAATCGGGCTTGAACCGACCATTCAACTGGACCAGTTAAAACGCTATCTGGATCACCTGAATGAAATCCGCCGCATCAATGAAGGCGACGACACTGCCGATGCACCAGGGTATTCTTTGAATCTGGTACGAATCCCGGTGTCTGTTTTACCCGGATACCACACCCGTAAAGGGCATGGCGCAGAGGTCACCGTTACCGCGACTCCCCATATTTCAGGTGAAATTCTGCCACGCGTCTTTCGGGAATTAGCAATTAACGATCTGGTGGACGAATTGAGTTTGACGGTGTTAAAACTTCAGGAAGCGATGAGCAAGGGACTCTCTGCAGAAGATACAAATGCTGGAGTGAGCCCCGATAATAACGGGACTGGAGGCTTGGCTGCTGAGTCGGCTTCCAATAAAAGAGCTGCTAAAGCGATTGATATTGGGTTTGATTATTTTCAAAAATCACAAACTCCCACCCGAGTGGTGATGGTGACTCCAGGAAGCCGTCGGGCGAGAAATCCAATCCCAGGTACCCAGGTTGTCAATGTGTTTGGGGAACGCCAACTGGTGGCCATCAGTTATCAGTTCTATCTGCGCAAGCCAATTGACCATGATACCCATCTTTCCGACGTCCGTAGTTTTCTGCGGGAAGAACTGGAAGCCGCCTATGATTATCTGAAGTCCAATCCCCAATTATGGAAAACACTTGGGAACCAGGTGGGCAGCCCTGAGGGCATGATGCCTCAGGAAGTTCGGATGTCGCTGTGCGAGAAGATTAATAAAGCGGTCCGTACAGAAGACTATGCTACTTTGCAGAGCCTGCGACAACGAGTATGGAAGACCCATAAAACACTTGCGAAAAACGATAATACTATTGCTCTCCAAGGGAATGGAGATTTCTTGGACGCTCAGCAATTTGATGGGAAATTAGGAAAAAAAGAGTACAAGTCAGAGGATGGTCCTATTAGTTATCTTCCCACCACGATTAGTTCGCTGGCCTGGGCAGTTCTTGTCGAGGCAGCGCTCTTAAATGAGCACCTCAACGAAGATATCAAACGTGTGAGCCGTGATCCCAATTGTAACTGCATGTGTACCGGTCGACATTGCTTCTTTGGAACCGATTTTAAAATGACGGAATCGGAAGTTCCGGGTTTCGATGATAGTGAACTGCGATCTGACCCTGCCGCCGAGCAGGCGTTCGTGGAATATGTTAAATGTCGCTGGCCGATTCATGTGTTTGCGCTTGATCCTCAACGCCAGGATCAGAATATTGCAGATACTTACAGCATGCGACGTGAAATGCAATTAGCTTTGGCTCTGGCATTTTCTTCAGGAAGTATCAATGCGCAAAATTTAACACGCTACGCACGACGGATTGAAATCGATATGCAGACCGTCGCTTTAAATTCAACGGCTGTCGCCTTTGGACACGGGGCAGATACATTTGGCTGGCGGTTTTATCCTCGCGTACAGTCTCCGCCGATCGATAACAATTTCAAAGTTCTGGTAAAAGATATGCTGATCGGTGGTCCTTCCAAAGACGAGCTCAGAAAGAAATGGGAGCTGGAACCTGGAATGCGGGAGTGCGTAGCGGTCATTTTGATGCCGTCATTCATTGAGCATGTGACGTTTGATTCACATGGCCAGTATTTCAAGCTGGCCGGAATGACCCGGCCTTGGGATGGGCATAAGACCCGTTCCACTATGCTGGAAAATACCCGCTGGAGTGAGGACATTCGTTGTATGGAGCTCGCGCTGGAAGATGTAGTTTGTGAAGCGGACCGTTATCGGGAAGGGGAGGTCGAGCGGATCATGCGACGTGTGCATCAGGTCGCCAGTAAGCTGCCAATGCAGACCGTGTACGCCCGAGTGCCCAATGAAAACACGCTGGGCGGATTTGAAATGTTCTCATCTGGGATTACCGACCTGGCCCCCGAGTTGATTGACTATTATGGTCAACCAGGCATCAACCCTGCTAAGGAAACTACGTTGTTTCTGGTGGGAAATCATTTCAGTGTGCATGAAACCAAGGTGCTGACTGGTAATCGAAACGCTGCCTTTTCACTGCTCAGTCGAGATGTGATGGAAGTGCGGATACCTGCAGGAGTCCAAGTGATTAAAAAAGAAAATAGCCGGGAGTTTCCAAATGGCTATGTGGACGTGCATGTTGCCACGCCTTATGGCGTATCCGGCCATCTGGCAATTCCGGTGATTCCGAGCAGTCGGTCAACGTCTTCTCAAAGTTATCTCTGGGATCGGCAGAATATTGCTTTGGAATATGTCTACTCTGAGTCTCCTCCCGCAACACCTCCTGTTCCTATCACATACACTGTTGAAAATATCGCTGTTCAGGCTAATGAACCCGATGAATTGATCATTTCTGTTCCAGGTAACCAATTAGTATCACAGGAAGCTAGCAGACTGATTGACCTGACTGTAGTCCTTGCTGGAAATGGATTGTCATCTATTTTAAATTACGAGAAAGTTGCCAATACACCATTAACAAATCCATTAGATGGAGCAAATTTAAAATACGATGCTAACCGGAAGGCTCTGGTAATTGAGTTTTCTAATTATTTTGCATTTCATAATAATATTAGTAAAATGGTAGAGAGATATCTCAATGCAAAATACCCCAAAGGAGACCCACCAGTAGAGCTTGGTTTAAATTTGAAACTGGTAGGCAATTTGAATTTGGGTGGTATTTTGATTCCTATCGAAAATGAATTGCATCTGATGATTGATCTTGTCAAAAAACAAGTAGAAAAATAAGCGGTCAATTCTCCAGTTTCAACAGAAGTGAAATATGTCAGGCCCGGCGAACCCATCGTCGGGCCTGCTTTCGTTAACCGATGATATCTCGTCTGTGTGAGACGTAGTCCCAGACGACGTAGCGGTCCAGATCGCGGCCGGCGGTGAAGAAGACGCGGCCTTGCGTTGCTTCGGCCAGACGATGAGCGAACTGAATATCTTCGTTGGATTGCGACCAACTGGGAATCAGAAAGATATTAATGGTGATCCCTTCGCGCTTACATAAATGGGCTTCGCGCATCGTGGCGGCTTCGGTCTGCGGATCGGGCGGATACAATAGATAAAGCATTTCGCCTTCAAAGTGCGCGGTGGGCAGTCCATCGGTAATCAGGATGATTTGTCGATTGGGCGTGTCCTGCAATGCGAGAAAGTGTCGCGAGAGCTGGAGCGCGTGTTGAATATTCGTGAAGTGCGGGGGCACGACTTGCTCGCTGATTTTTTCATCACTCATATCCACTTTCAAACGAACCACAGGATCGAAGATCGTGACCGGTTTGGGCATCAGCTCTACAATCTCGCCGGCCGTACATGGTTTCGCGAATGAATACATCTCGATGAATTGCAGATAATCGCCGGGAAATTCGCCGCGGATCAACGCTTCCAACGCCAGCCCCATCTGTTTGACGTTGACGTATTGCCCTTCGTAACGCATGGAACCGCTCATGTCCATCAGAACCGTGGTGGCACATTTAGGCGAGTTGCGTGTTTTATGAATCACCAGATCATCGGACTTCAGACGAATCGGCAAGCCCGGGCCGTCACGCAGAATTGCGTTCGTAAATGATTGCACAATATCCATGTTCGAGACCGAATCTCCAAACTCGTACGGTTTCGTACTTGGCAATTCGACAGCGCCTTCACCGATGATGGGGCCGCTATGTCGTCCCGTGCGCGAGGCCTGCAGGTCGCTGAAGATTCGCTCCAGGATGCGGCTCTGAAACAGGCGATAGGCTTTGGGGGTCAAGCGAAACTGGCCTTTCGAAAATTCCAGTCCCTGCTGGTCGGCCATTTCGCGCAGCAGGTCGCGGACTTGTTTTTGCATCGCTTTTAATGATTCGACGTCACCCGGCTGTGTGAACTCCGAAAGTGCCTCCATATCGATGATGGCGATCTGTGCGGTCTCGCGAGCTTCTTCCAACTGTTTGAGCAGTTCGTCAATCTTTTCCAGTTCCGCTTTAATTTCCAGTGCTTCCGGAATCGTCAAAGACGTGCGGCCCGTGAAATGATAGTTGGCCGCTAATTCATCGATTTCATATTTGTCGCCCAGACGATCTACCAATTGAACCAGACTTTGTGAGAACGGGCTCTGATCGTCATTGACCCTGTACCAGAGTCCTTCCAGGTCGTAAATCTGTTCTTCGCGAACGGCCTGTTGAAAGAAGTCTTTGTACTTTCGAGGAGGCTTGATCTGTTTGGCATAATCGTGATAGCTGCGACGGGCTTTTTTGCGCACGCTGTCTGTTTCATATGTTTCCAGAATTTTGCGTTTACGTTCTTCCAGCATCGCCAGCAAAGCATCCAGGCTGGGGCCGAGACCGGCAATCTGACTGGGATCCAGGCGAATTGCCCGGGCCAGTTCCTCCTCTGTCAGTTCCCGCATCGATCCATAATACATCATATGATTCAAGGCAGGAGAGACCAGATCGGGAGGAGGCTGCATCGGGTCGGGGATGCGTTTCGGATCGTACTTCTGATACGTATGAATAATCCCGCCGGTAAGTCGTTTGTCTGTCATAATTGTATCTCGATCTCTCTCAAGAGCGGAGTATGAGGGCAGGGGAGTTCAAGTTTCATAAACGATGCGGCCATGGTCCTGCGAGCGTGAAATTATGCTGTTGGCATACAGGCCCGCCAGGACGAACTCAATACAGGAAGCGCGAATTGCTTCATCACCTGATGCGTTGACTTCGAAGGCTTTATCCCAGATGGGGGGCACCCGCTTGAGTCGATCTGCATATTGAGAAGAAGGTAACATGTCTCCCACTTCGATTTTGATACCCTGCGCAAAAATTTCGCTGATTTCAGCCAAGCCATGTTCGACAATATATTCCTGGAAAACATCCTGAATCGCCTGGGCAATGATGGCGTCGAGTACCTGACGCTCGGACATCTGGTTGGCACCCATCAGATCGAGTTCGAGTTTGCCTAGAGAGGAAGAATAGAGATGCCCCAGGTCACTAATACGGGGGACCGCTGGTTTTTCACCCAGGACGGCGCCTCGCCTGCGGGCAGACGCGACCATCATCCGATAATTGGCGATGCTGAAGCGGGCACTCACACCGGAATCGTGATCGACGTACTTGGAAGCGCGGGCGGCGACGGTAATTTGTTCGATAATCTCACGCATAAAATAGGGCACGATTACAGGGACTTCGCCTTCGAGCTCCACATTGGATTCCTGTTCCATGATCTCAATACCCAGGCTGCGATCGCGGGGGTAATGCGTGTGAACGACCGAGCCAATCCGGTCTTTCAACTGCGGGATCACTTTCCCGCTACGGTTGAATGTCGAGGGATTGGATGAAAATAGAATCAACATATCCAGATCGAAGCGGATCGGGTAACCGCGAATCTGTACGTCGCGTTCTTCCAGAATATTGAACAGGCCGACTTGCACGAGTTCGTCCAGTTCGGGGAGTTCATTCATGGCAAAAATGCCGCGGTGCATGCGGGGGATCAAGCCGAAGTGCAACGCGCTTTCTGCCGACATACTTTCGCCATGTGCGAGCTTGGCGGGATCAATCTCGCCGATGACATCGGCAAATTTGGTTCCGGGCGCCAGGCGTTCTGCATATCGGTCTTCGCGGGACCACCAGCTTATGGGCACTTCCTGATCGGGGGTATTCGCCAGAAATGTTTGACCTGCACTGGTGATCGGCTGATAGGGATCATCATGTACGGGAGAGTCGGGAATATCAAGATACGGAATTTCCGGATCGAGGAAACGAACCAGCAATCGCATAATGCGGCTTTTGGCCTGTCCTTTTTCTCCCAGGAACAGCATGTCATGTTCAGAGAGCAAGGCCAGAACGATATCCGGGATGACGGTGTCATCATAACCAACGATGCCTGGGAACAGCTCATCGCCGCGCTGCAGGGCGATCATTAAGTTATCATAGATCTCACGTTTGACAGTTTTGCTTTGCCAGCCGCTTTCGCGAAGTTCTGCCAGATTGGTGGGACGATTCATAAAACTTTCTCATTCCGATTTTGATATTTGTTTGTATTTCTGGGTGCGCGGTTCAGAGCATGATAGACGATAGCGCCACATCGCTGAAAAATAGAGACGAATCGCGCTATTTCAGAAGAGTCGCTTTCATCCAGGAGAGCCACTCTCATAATCATAGACGAAACAGAAGCGTAGGCTATAGTGCAGCTGTTCAGGGAAGCCCGGATTCTGCAAAAAAGATTCCGGCTGCACCCACAGTGGGATCGTTTCAAGCATTTTCAGCCGTTGCATTTGATACTTCTGAATCAAGGGTTGCGGTAATCCGCGCGATGGTCCCTTGTCCTTTTGAAGATTCCAGCCAAAACTTCGCCTTGATGAGCGATAAGCGAAATTCGATATTACTCACTCCAATTCCGCTGGCGTTCGAGATTTGTTGATCCAGTTGTTGGGGATCGAAGCCGATGCCTTGATCGGAAACGACGATTTCTAGTTCCTGCTCTGAAAGCAGACTCAAACGCACATGTGCCTGATCCGTTTTCGAATGTTTGACGACATTGAATAACAACTCGCGGATAGACTCATATAAAACAATGTTTGTCAGCTCTGTTCGGGGCATTGCCTTGTGATCAAGATCCAGCGTGACGGTTAAGTGATATCGCTCATCCATATTTTGAGCCAACCACTCCAGCGCCGTCGGCAGCCCATTCTCGTGCAAGACTACGGGATTTAGCTCTGCCGTTAATGAGCGAGTGATTTCGATGCCTTGGTTGAGTAGTTCATCTGCACGTGTCAGGGTTTGCTTGATCGCGCCAGCTGGAGTGTCGTTCCGGGCAATTTCGAGGTGGATGCGAACTCCGACCAGTACTTGTTGCAGATGATCGTGTAGAATATTTGCCAGATTCCGGCGTTCCTGTTGTCCAGCAACGGCGATTGCGCGAGTCAATTCTTTCTGTTTTCGTTCGGCCTGCTTGCGTTCGCTGATGTCAGTAATGATGCCGGCAAAAATGCCGAATTGCGGGAGGTCGGTGACGGAAAGTTCGATCGGGAAGGTTGTCCCGTCGTGGCGACAGGCCTTCAATTCCCGTCTGGCACCAACGATCTCTGAGATGCCTGTTTCCAGATAGTCTGCGATGTATTGATCATGGCGTTCCCGAGTGGGAGAGGTCGTGAGCAAACTGACGTTTTGGTCGAGGATTTCGCTTGCCGGGTAGCCAAACATTTTTTCGGCTGCCGGATTGAATGATCGAATCAATCCCCCGCGGTCAATGGTGATAATCGCCTCGATCGCGGATTCCACAATCGCTTTCAGGTGTGCCTGTGTTTGACGTAATTTACTGGAGACGGACTTGTTTTTAAGAATTCGTCTTAACGATGACCGAAATAAATCGGGGTCGATAGGCTTTAAAAAATAGTCAGCAATCCCGTTCCGAAATGCGAGGATCATATTCTCAATTCGGGATTGCGAGGTGATCACCAGCAACTCGGCATGGGGAGCCAGCAGTTTTAGTTTAGGGAGAATTTCATGGGTGCTCCCATCAGGCAGATGATGTTCGAGAATGATCAGAAAGTATTCGGACCAGTTGTCCCGGTCGAAGAGTTGGGCAATCGTTTCGACAGTGTCAACGCGATAACCGTCCTGCGCTAGAATCTGAGTGAGATGCTCACGCGACTTCGCATCTGGTTCTACCAGCAGTATTGGCAAGCCCCGCGTCTTAGCCTCATTAAAGTCATTATCAGATGTTGTATACAAACGCCCTCCTTTAGTGCCAGTAGTACTCTTCTACACAACCATAACCATTGGCAGTGAACATGTAAATGAGATACAGGAGACTTTATTGGCCAGGCAGATGATCAAAGGTGGGGGTTTTCCCTATAAAGGTTTGGATGGAATTCCGGTTACTGAGGCGTGTTGGGAACTGTAATGTAGTGCTCAATGTAAGATACGCTTGAGAAGTGTTGATACCGGTAAGCAGTGAAATAGAAGAATCTTAACATGAAATTTGCCAATCTTCACAATTAGGGTTAGTTCACGGCGGATGTTTAGTGGTGAGGAGTTGTGCTGGATGCATGACTCGGATGCTCAAGATTAATGGAACGCACTTGATTCTCCTTTGATTGAAAAGCGGTGATTGAAAAGTGAAAGAAACTTGTGGGCATAACTGGCAGGGATGTTTTTAGTGATTTTGATTTAGTTGAAAAACTCTTTCCAGGAAACAAGCCGATGCAAACGACAGAAAACTGGAGTAGACCAGTAAAAAGACAAGATTGTGTCCGAACGCAGAACAAATCGTTCCGGGCAGGCCAGCCAGAAGTGTCAGATCACACATGGGTTGCCGATTTGACGGATGACCAGATCCGTCAAATGAAAAACGAGGAACTGGAACGGGTAATTCAAGCCGTTAATCCCGCTTTTTTAAATCAGAGTTGCCGAAAGCGGTTACCCTTTCTGGATCGAGTTGCACTGGAACGCCTGGCATTTTTAGCACGTTTTTGTTGTCGAAATCAGATCTCTCGCACTCTCAAAACAGGGAAGGCATCACATGCTCGTTTTAACACGCAAAAAAAATGAACAGATTCGGATTGCTGATGATATTGTATTGACGATTGTCAGAGTCCAGGGGGGAAGAGTAAAGCTGGGAATTGAATGTCCCAGCAAAATACCGATTCGTCGAAGTGAGGTTCCCGTCGAAACATTATGCGAAGACGAGATTTTCCTGACACAGCAGTTTGGCGAACAGGAATCGTTAGTTCTTTAGACCGTTTTTGGCAGGTGAATTGATCCAGATTTTCATTCGAGATGCAAGCGGTATGCAAGTACTGATATCAGGAGTTTCCCGAGGCTGACGGCAGGAAAATCCTGCATTGGTTTTTATCGGATCGCCTGATTTAGACTCTAGCAGAGGCTGGTTAGGATGCATCAGTAGAGCTGGGAAATGCTGGGACGTCTTAAGAAAATTCCGCTTGCCTGAATCGGTTTCAAATAAAGTAATCGGAAAATCCAAATCCTGAGACAGCCTCTGAAGCCTGGTGAGATCACGATGGTGTGGCACTAAGCTTGATCTATGGCATACTGTTTTACCAATATATTTGTTCAAAAAACGAAGGAGAGCAGCGTGAAACTGCAAAGAGAGGCAAGGAATGTTTTATTACTCAATCCAGACAATCTGTTGATGGCCCGGATTAAACGAGTTCTACGCAGGTCAGGCTATGCTCCCTTAACTCAAATTCGAATCGTGGCAGAACGGGGAATTGTGTCTCTGGAAGGGCAGGTGCCCACCTACTTCCTGAAGCAGGTGGCGCAGTCTCAGATTCTCGCATTGGATGGGGTCAGGTCATTGAAGAATGGTCTGGTTGTTGATGCCGATTTCAGCCATCAATTATAGTGCCACTCATCTGATGGTTGCCGTTGATTGAGTCATTCAGATGCTGGCACGCAGCAGGTTTCGTCTTCACCCGTGACCTGGTCTGCGTGCCAGCACATTTTCAGCAGGTGGAGAAAAAAACGGAGTTCTGAATGTTTTTGCGTGACGTCAAAAATAGCTGAATGATGGTGGCGTCTTTTCAATTCAATATCGATCCGCCGTAAACAGAGTTTGCATTCTCTGTTTGAACCCACCTCTGAAGAACCAGCGGCATGGTTTCATGGCGTTAGCATATTCATTAGTTGCAACAAGGGAAATGAGAAGAGAAGCCTTTGTTTTTTCTTGAGTGCATCCACTTGGTGGGAGCCATCCTCAATAGGGAGCTGGGCGGCGTTCCAATCGATTTTTCCCGGCTCATAGTCATAGCTATTCGGGTAGCCTAGTTCCCTCAACCGCTGTACTGCCTGTTCGGAAATCGTACATTCAAAATTCAGGCTGTAGACAATTACGGTTTGATTCTTATCCGGGATCTCCTTTAGAATTCTCTCTTCGAAGTCATCACTCAGAGGAACATTAATGGCTCCCTGTAAATGAAAATCTTGATAAGATGGTTCAGATAAAACTTCGACAAGTTTCAGATTGGGGCAGGATCTCAAGAGTTGCTGTAAATCATTTCTGCTGATCGTCACCATAGCCTTAACCTCGCCAAAAAATGATTAACAACTCCGGCATCATTTTTTGTGCTGAATACACCGCCTCACATTACCAATAAATCTGGATCCCATTTTAATGCGTGCAACGCAAAGCGTGCTATCAGGTGAAAAGAGCGAAAGTTTAGGGTGAAAACCTCAAATCGCTATCGGGAAAACCCCCAGTGTCAAACTCATAATGAATTCGCTGAGGGTTTGTGTTGGTTCGACAGGAAACACTTAGCCTGATAAATGTTTTCACGGTGTTGTCCCCGGTGTCGTATAACGGGCGGGCGTTCTGAATCACGTGCAACTGTGCAGGCAGGATGATTTATTTATTTTCCAGCACCCATTGGATCGCGTTTCGGGTTAATTCAGTTGCATTTTCCAGATTCAGTTTGTGTTTGATATTTTCCCGATAGGTCTCCACCGTCTTGGGACTCAGGTTCAGTTTCTCGGCAATTTGACGTGTGGTCTCCCCCTGGCCAATTTGCTCGAAGACCTCCAGTTCGCGGTCAGAGAGACTTTCGATAGGCGATTGATCTGAGTAATTGTCTGAACCGATCGAACGGCAGATCATGCGTTCCGTGATCTCAGAGCTCAGAAACACTTTCCCTTCCAGCACCCGATAAATGGCTTTGATTAATTGCTCTGCTGCCTGTTGCTTATTGACATATCCCAAAGCACCCGCACGAATGGATCGTTCTGCAAACAGGGTTTCGTCATGCATCGAAACCGTCAGCATTTTGATCTGTTTGAATTGGGATTTAATATCTTTGATCAATTCCAGGCCACTACCATCTTTCAGCGAAATATCAACAATAATCAGATCGGGAGGATCATTCATGACTTTTTTGATGGCGTCGACTTTACTGTCTGCTTCAGAACAGACTTGAAGATTTTCTTCTCGCTCAATCAGCCGCGAATAGCCTTCCCTCACGATGGGATGATCATCCACAATCATGATACGTGTTTTAAGCTGATTTGATTGTTTCGTCATGAGGTTTTTTTAATCCATTATAATCATGTTTGGTAGCGACCCACTCTGGGGCTCCGTTTCATGTATGCTACAGCTTTGGCGTCGCTTCCGTATGCAATTATACAATCAGATAAATTGGTCTGAAAGGGTATGTTGAGTTTTCATCCGAGTAAATTGAACTTGTAAATAGTTTTAACCAGGGATCACAGTTTCATGGGACGCTGCCCCTTTACCCGAATCCTGGGATTGAGATAGAATTTAGTTTTCGGTTCTCAGCTTAAAAGGATTCGCATGAAATTCCGTATTATACTACTTACAGTATACACACTATTCACAGCATGCGTGTTGTCCGGCTCTTTGTTTGCCGCGTCACCAACTTCTCCCACTGCTGCGTTACAGCCGTTTGTAGACAAGCATGAACTCGCCGGGGCTGTCGCACTGGTTGCAGATAAGGACAAAGTGCTCTCGATTGACACAGTCGGTTTTGCTGACGTGCAGGGGATGAAAGCCATGCAGCCGGACGCCATGTTCTGGATTGCCTCGCAGTCAAAAGGGATGACGGCGGCTGCAGTTATGCTGCTGGTGGATGAAGGGAAAATATCGCTGGATGACCCTGTCGAAACGTATTTACCTGAATTTCGCGGTCAGATGGTGGTCGCAGAGAAAGACGACAATCACGTTCTACTTCGCAAACCCGTCCATCCCATCACCATTCGCGAAGTGCTCAGTCACATGAGCGGACTCCCATTTAAATCGGCCGTTGAAGTACCGACACTCGACGGTCTTCCTCTGGCAGCGGCCGTGCGCAGTTATGCGATGACACCGCTACAGACCGAACCGGGAACGCACTACCAATACTCCAACGCCGGCATCAACACTGCGGCGAGAATCATCGAAGTTGTGACAGAGGTAAAGTACGAAAACTTTATGCAGCAGCGGCTGTTTGATCCACTGGGAATGAAAGACACAACCTTCTGGCCCAACAAAGCGCAAGTCGCCCGATTGGCGAAGTCGTATCGACCGGATGCCTCGAAAACGGATCTGGTTGAGTTTCCTCTGAATCAACTCGGTTCACCTCTTACTGACCAACATCACCGGTTTCCGATGCCAGCCGGTGGTCTGTTTTCCACGGCGCAAGACACCGCCACTTTTTGTCAAATGCTGCTCAATGGTGGCGAACTGAATGGTCGTCGTTATTTGAGTGAAGCTGCCTTTGCGGAACTGACAAAGCGGCAAACACCAGACTCCGTTAAGCAAAGTTACGGACTCGGTCTGGCAGTGGGACCCGACTGGTTCGGGCACGGCGGGGCACATGCAACCAATATGGAAATCTATCCCAGTAAGGGAATCGTCGTGATCTGGATGGTGCAGCACGGCGGTTTTCCTGGCAAAGGAGCACAGGCCCGGGGTGTCTTCAAGAATTGGGCACTGGAACACTTTGGAAAATGATTCGATGTTTTTTGGACGGAACTTACCGGGCTCCTGTCGCCTGGGAATGGTTATCTGCGGGAATCATCAATATCATCGAAGGCCAATTTCATAGTACAAGCGAAATACTCTGGAAAGACGAGAACACATGAGTGACTATCGAGGCTTAGGTGTGGAGCCGATTATTAATGCTTGTGGAAGTGTGACGCGGCTTGGCGGGGCACCGATGTCACCTGAAGTGCTTGCGTCATTTTGTGAAGCCGCCGGTGAGTGGGTTCCCCTGGAACAGCTTCAGGCGGCAGCTTCTCGAAAAATTGCAGAACACACGGGAACGGAATCCGGCCTGGTGACTTCCGGAGCGGCTGGCGCTTTGACTTTGGGGGCGGCTGCGATCCTGGCCGGTCATGATTTAAGGCGAATGGAACAGTTGCCGCACTGTGATGATTTCCCGCATGAATTCATTATCGCACGAGAACAACGCAGTGGCTACGATCATGCCGTCCGTGCCTCCGGTGCCAGGCTGGTTGAAGTTGGCTTCAACGAAATGGTTTCCAATGCGGGGGTGCGCCGTACGGAAAGTTGGGAATATGCGGCGGCGATTAATGAAAAGACTGCAGGCATTGTGTATGTGCATGCGGAAGATTCACAGCCGGCATTAACGGAAGTGGTCGAAGTGGCACGACAGCATGGGCTGCCTGTTCTGGTCGATGCGGCCGGCGAATTACCACCGCGGGCCAATCTCAAAGCGATTGCAGCTACGGGCGCTGATCTGGTTGCCTTTAGTGGCGGTAAGGCGATCCGGGGACCACAGTCAACCGGACTATTATGTGGAAAACGGGAACTGATCTCTTCGGCTGCATTGCAGATGCTCGACATGGACGATCATTATCAACTCTGGCAACCTCCCGTGGACTTGATTGATACGTCTTTATTTCACGGACTGCCTCGGCATGGAATCGGCAGGGCGTTAAAAGTGTCCAAGGAGGAAATCATCGCCGTTCTGACAGCCTTGGATCTGTTTGCCGCTGGTGCCTACGACGCGCAGAATCTCGAATTCCGTTCCTGGCTGGAAATGATCGGCGAAGAACTGGAAGTGGCGAATGTCAATGCGGCCTGTTATCTGGTCACGCCGGAAAGTAGCGAGCGGTGGCCTGTACTGGAAATTCAAGTTGAGGAAGCCGCTGTGGGAACCGCGTTTGAAGTCTGTCAAAAACTGCGCGGGGGATCGCCGCCGATTTATGTGGGCCATGCTCGTCTGCAGGAAGGCATGCTGACGATCAATCCGCTTTGCCTCAATGCAGACCAAGCACGTGTTTTAGCCAAACGCCTGTGTGAGGAACTCAAATAACGAGTCTCAGACCAAACCTGAAAGTGATCACGCAAATCCCAATCTGCCGGGTGGCTCCGCATGAAATTTGGAGTGGTCGCAAGACAACGGGAGGTTGCGGTGAAACCGTTCTGTCAGAAAAGAGCATGCCCCCTGTGAGTAGGGAATGCTGAGCCCAGAGTTCTATTCGCCAGTGCTCTCACTCGAATTCTGATTCGCAAAAGTCCAATTGGCATGTTGATAAGCGATTGCCAGTTCCGGCGTTTCGATTCGTTTTCCCTGCGCAGCAAGGCTGTGCATGACGGCGTCCAGAATGCCAGTGGTCAGCAGTGTTCTCTCAACCGGATACGCGGCCTGTCTGGTGTGAATCATCTGTTCGATTGCTTTGAGCAGGTAGGCGAAATGGCCGAAGGGGGGATTCAGATCGAGTTTGAACCAGACGGCGATCGGTTTTTTCTGTCCACGCAATTTCACCGCGACTGCATAATGACGGCCCAGTCGATTGACCATCGCCACAGTACTTTTCAAGCCATCCTGATGTTCCATGAAAAAGAAGGCACTGTCGTCTTTCAGGATGTCCTTCCAGTCTCCCTTGGCAATATTCGGGATCGCGTCCAGAGCCGCCTGTAACATCGGTCGAGACCACAAGTCTTGATCTTCTGCCTCCCAGATTTGTTTACCACGCGCCGTTTGCACTGCTGTGACGCCGGTGGTGCCCTGTCTGCGTTCAATCAACGATTGTTGTGCTTCGAGTGCATGAAAACCGTGTGCTTCAAAGCGGCCGCGACCAATGGTCAGTACGGATTCAATTTCACAATTCTCAGGCAGCGTCAATGCGGGCCTGCGCCAAGTGACTGGCAGTGATGAGCCTGCCATCAACGGAAAACCCATTTGCCGTGAAGTCTCATACATTGCTTTGGCGTCTTGCCACCGATAGCCGAGGTGCTTGTCATTGAAAATGGGCACTGCTTTGTCGTACTTTTTAAAAGTCGCAGTGATTTCATCGAAGAAGCGCTTGCGGGGGTACATATGCTGATTCGTATCCGGCGTATAGGGGTACTTTCCATGTTCGCCGATGCTCAGGACACCGGCGACTTGAATCTGATTCGTTCCCAGCGTGAGCGCTTCCTCGATGCTTGGTGCAATTGGGAATTGATATTTACGGGACAGCTCACGGCTCAGGTCTCGTTCGGGAACCTGATCAGTATACAGAGAGGCGAGGTAGAGATCGGGGCCCGCTCCCCCTTGTTGTTTGAACCCTTCCAGGATCTTGCCGACCAATACATCAGCATGCGACGTAGGCGTGTATTCCGTCACGATGGCAGCCACAGGTAGTTTGGCGCGGGCGGGAGCTTCGGTTGCACTTATCGCCTGCGTCATGAATAAAGGCAGGGACGCTGCCGAAGTCTGTTGGAGCCAGGTGCGTCGATTCATGTGAGACATGTCTTACCTCCTGTTTCTGATTCAGGAAAGCCGTCACTCCGAGCATAAGCGAAAGGAAACAGACCAACCATCAGATGATGAATCAAAGACTGTTGATGTTAACTATGCCTCATCCGCTTCGATTCTTCAAGTGTCTCCGTCTAAGCCGAAAGGATCATGATTGATTTTCTTGGGATTCACTCTGAATCGCCTGTCTTTTCATCTGTCTGGTCAAGTGATAGAATTTGACTATGAACAGTCAACAAACGGCCCGAAACCTGGATGAACTTCAGTTTGATAATCAGTTTACACGCGCGTTGCCCGCCGATGCTGAGGCGAAAAATTTTCGTCGACAGGTAAACGGCGCCTGCTTTTCGCGTGTGCTTCCGACTAAAGTGGCGCGTCCGCAGTTGGTAGCCTATTCACGTGAGGTCGCTGATCTGTTGGACCTTAATTCTAACGTTTCGGAGTCGGATGAGTTTTCTGCCGTCTTCGCGGGGAATCGTCTGCTGGATGGTATGGACCCGTTTGCCATGTGTTATGGCGGACACCAGTTTGGGAACTGGGCCGGGCAACTGGGGGATGGCCGGGCGATCAATCTGGGCGAGGTGCGTAACAGTCGGGGGGAACACTGGGCGCTGCAACTCAAAGGCGCCGGGCCGACTCCGTATTCCCGTACTGCCGACGGTCTGGCCGTATTGCGTTCTTCGGTTCGGGAATTCCTTTGTAGTGAAGCCATGTATCATCTGGGCGTTCCGACCACGCGGGCACTCAGTTTGGTCTTAACCGGCGAACAGGTCATGCGGGATATGTTTTATGATGGGAATGCCAAATACGAACCGGGGGCGGTAGTCTGTCGTGTGGCTCCTTCGTTCCTCCGCTTCGGAAATTATCAGATCTTCTCATCCCGCAGCGATGTTGAGTCATTGCGCACACTGGTTGATTTTACGATACGGACCGAGTTTCCGCATCTTGGCGAACCGAGCCGTGATGTCTATCTGAGTTGGTTCGAAGAGGTCTGCCGTCGCACTTCGGAAATGATCGTGCATTGGATGCGTGTCGGTTTTGTGCACGGGGTGATGAATACCGATAATATGTCGGTGCTCGGCTTGACTATTGATTATGGTCCTTATGGCTGGCTGGAAAATTATGATCCGAATTGGACACCCAACACGACCGACGCGTCGGGGCGGCGGTATCGGTTTGGAAATCAACCGCAGATTGCGCTTTGGAATCTGGTGCAGTTTGCGAATGCCCTCTACCCCCTGATTGAAGACGCCGAGCCGTTACAAAAATCGCTGGACGTTTATGCTGATGGTTTTGAGCAGGGCTGGCGTACCATGATGTCAGAGAAGCTGGGCTTGAGTACGGCACAGCCGGAAACCGACTTGAAGTTAATCGAAGAACTTCAGGAAGTCCTGCAACTGGTAGAAACCGATATGACGATTTTCTTTCGCAAGCTTTCGTTATTGGAGATCGATCAGAATCAACCGGGAGTCACCGATGAGGTGACTTTACTGGCACCGTTGATGGAGGCCTACTACGAACCGGAAAAAGTGGTTGGAGAAAATCGCACAAAAATCTGCGACTGGTTACAGCGTTATCGGAACCGGCTCTGCGAAGAGCAGTCTTCGGATGCAGATCGGCGGGAAAAGATGAATCGTGTGAATCCGAAATACGTGCTGCGGAATTATCTGGCGCAATTGGCCATCGATAAAGCAGAGCAGGGTGATTTTTCTCTGGTCAATGAACTGCTTGAGATATTGCGGCACCCTTATGACGAGCAGCCCGATCAGGAACAGTACGCCGGCAAACGACCGGAATGGGCACGCAGTAGAGCCGGCTGTTCCATGCTCTCCTGCAGTTCCTGATTACAAGTATCACGTGTTGCATTGTCTGTTGATCGGGTACATGGGGAACACTTAGGTAAACGATCGTGATATTATCATGGGTAGGGATATGTCTTCCCAAGCACTGTTGGCAAGCCAACAGTGCCACACAATATTGTGATTCAATGGAAATATTATAACCACTGGAGCACACGAAAAAAATTTGTGTTTCAGGGAAGGGGACAAGGTAGCCCCGAATGAAATTCGGGGTTGTTGAAAACAACAGGAAACTGTCAGGTCACGTCTCCGTTTCTGTAAAGATGATCCTACTAGATCAAAACAGTAATGGAAAACAGGCTCTCTCTTCATTGCCCACAGTGTCAGTGTGGATCGCGTGTCAACGTGCAAATGATTCAACTGGTCCCATTCATACTATAAAACAGGGTTGAGTGTCACAAGGCGGGCGGACACATGGGTACCGCCCCCTACCGAGTGAATTCAAGCATCATCCCGTTTGATCACGGCCGGTAATGTTTCGCCGGCGGGAACGAATTTCATCGAGAGGGAATTAACACAGTGCCGCGTGTTTTTTTCCGTGATGCGTTCGCCCAGGAAGACGTGCCCCAGGTGACCACCACAATTGTGGCAGACGATTTCCGTGCGGGAGCCGTCTGCGTCGGGAAGCCGATCGACGGTGTCGGGCAGTTCATCATCAAAACTAGGCCAGCCACAATGGCTCTCAAACTTGTCTTCACTGCGATACAGGGGCGCGTTGCATTGACGGCAGAGAAACGTGCCTGCCTCTTTCAGATCCGTGTATTCTCCAATGAAAGCGCGCTCGGTTCCTTTATGCAGGATCACGCGGGCTTCCTCGGGGGTGAGTTTATTATACTTGGATTCAGATGATGTCGGTTCCATGGTGGACTCCTGATTTAAGTGATCAGTCAAACGCGAGTGAGGAGAGCTGCGATCGAGATAAAATGAAACTCGTAGCGTTCCGGATGATCTTCCAGCAGTCGTTCTACACGCTGATAAATTTTATCAATCGTGTTCTCCTGTGGTAAGTCATCTGGTAACGCAAGGGTGACGACCGGTTCCGTAAAGGCGCGCAGGCAGTTGGTGTAGCTGTGTGCCCAGGCACTTTGATCACCGGTTTGAGCGAGTGCGTCATTAAAGGGAACGGGAACCTCGCGCCACTCTGCCTGCTCGACTCGGAAGGCCGATGCGAATTCTGCCTCTTTCTGAATCGGCGCGATGAGTTCTTCAATACTGCGATAGTAGGCCGGAAACACGAATTCTTCGTAAAAACTACGTGGTAACATGTCCGCTTCTACAAAATCGAGGAACGCATCACTCAGAATATCACAAATTCCATGACCGGTGGACTGGGTCTCATTTCTGCCAAATACCTGGACCAGTAGTTTCCCGCCTGAGACCAGTTCTTCTGCCCGTGCGGAATAAAAACGGCAGAGATCCTGGTGGGCCTGCTGTTGGAACGGTTTCAATTCGCTTTCTGTGACTGCGACTCCCTCGCGTGGTGCGTGGGGATTGGGCTGCATTGCCAAAATAAAGTGTGGCAGTTTGGCCGTGGGTTTGGTTTCAAAGAAGCCGATGGCGTTAAACGTCGTTGCCAGATGGAGGCTTCGCGGCGGTACAAGACGGCCAAACGCCGAACCACCTATGGATGCAGGAAAAACGTCTGTTTCGGAAAACGCAGACTCACCTTGTGGAAACAGGTTCAAAAACAGTTGATTAAAATCGTTCGTGGGCAGATCATCGAACAGTGCCCAGATTGGTAGATCGCTGTGGCGACGCAGAGCGGTAATCAAACGATCCATGGCGTAGATCGCATTACCCCCTTCAGACGAACCGATATCGAGCACATTCCACGATTCCTGAAAAGCGGCAGGCGACGGCAGATCGGCAATCGCTTCCTCCAGCCAGGGAAGAAATGATTCCAGAGCAGACCGTTGCTCTTTCGAGTTGGCATCGTAATAACCGCCGCCCTTCATACCAGTCGTGGTGGGCATATTATTAATCCTGTCTATGAATTGATTCCATCAGCCGTTGAAGTGTCGGCCTCTGGCTCTCAGATTTCGCGTTGTCGAAGCAGTCTGCTCACAGTGTATCGCATGCCGGGCTGCGATTCTAGAAATGCAGTGACATGTTCGACGAATCGACGATAAGAGGGGCTTACCGAGGGAGAAATTGTTTATATTTTCTCTGAATTACACCTGGTCATTTGGAAGGTCTCCGAAATCACATTCGCTTTGAGAACCCAAAAGTGTATTTTACATAAACCCTGTTCTACAAAGGTATTTATCAGCTCGCTGAGATTGCGGAAATCGGACATTAAATAAAATAAGCAACCTTAAGGAATTCCCGCTATTTCAAAGTTTTTTTGACCTGCTGAACTGTGGAGGGTAAACTTAGTGACGGCAAACCAAAGCGTTCTTATTTCTTTACGATTGATCGAGCAGATTTCAAACAGGGGTTGCCTACGGAAAATCAATCAGTGCAGTAACAAAGACGGCGTTTCCTACACGCCCGCTTTGCGAATGAAGGGAAGGGTTTCTCTATGGTCAAAAAGAACTCAGGCATTGTGAATGGGGCGTTGGAAGAAATTTCCGCCTTGGAATATATTCTCTTGGGTGATTTACTGGATTTACTGGAAGAAGCCGACGGCGATGCGGGGGCTTGGAAGTGGATCTCCGAGATCCTGGACACACTGTTGAAAATGATGCCGCGCGAATTCGAATTGCAGGATGCAGGCGGCTACATGGAAGAAGTACTCGAAGAACAACCGAACTGGCAGGGGCAGGTCCGAAATCTGTATCAGGAACGCTGTGACTTGCTGAAAAAACTGAATGAACTACGGATTCGTATGCAGGATTCTCTCTCTCTGCATCAAATGCGTCAAATTGCAGGTGAACTCAGGCACGAGCTGCGCGACTGGATTACCAGCTATATCGCCCATCAGCGCCACGAACGCCGCATCATTCAAGATGCGTTCAACAACGACATTGGCGCTGCCGACTGACGAGAAGATCTCTGTCAGGGTTGCTATTTTTGATCGCAGATCGTGGTCGGCAGTTCAATCTTGTATTTCTTGAGCAGCCGGGCGTATTCGCCGCTCTGACAGAGTTTTTTCAAGCCGGCGTTGAAAGCGTCACGGATGTCGGGTTCTTGGAAACTGGCTTTGAAATACGTGGTTTCCGGGAAGAGCGCATGGTATTCGACTTCACTTAACTTGTGCCCCGCTGCCTGGCTCATCGCATCGAAGATACTGCGATCGATTACAATTACCGCGGCTTTCGCATCCCAGAACTGTTTGACCTGATCGCTCTGATCGGCTACTTCCACGTAGTTCTTGCGCTGGGGGGAATCGGGTGAGAACAGCGTTTTGAACTCAGGACCGAGTTCGAGATATGCGTCCTGCCAGGTCAGCACCTGATGGTTCGCCAGGTCAGAGACCTTCGCGATTTTCAAGCCGGCCGATTTTTTGGTGATCGCTGAGTTCACGAAGTCGATGAAGTCGTTGGAATAGAAAATGCCCTCTTCGTCTTTGAATTTCTGCACGCCCAGCGCGACATCGGCCTGATCCTCTGCGACCGCCGTCTGCAGCTTTTGATAAGGCATTTGAATAAAATTGAGCTGATATCCGGGCAGTGCCTGCGTGGCAATATCGACTTCGATGCCACTCATGCCGTTCTGCATGACATAGGGGGCAATATCAACGCTGATCGCGACCGTCAATTGTGTCTTTTCCGAACCGGCATTCGGTTCGGGGATGATCTCAATTTCCGGATTCGCATCTACCGGCGGTTGGGGAGGGGCAGCCTGTTGCTGGCATGCAGTCAACAGGACGGCAAGTAACATCAACATCACGAATGGAAGCGGTTTTATAGACGTAGTTGTATTGAGAGGATGACGGTTCATATTTTGACCTTCTTGTTGATTCTGGAATCGCGGTAGCATGTTGGCATTTTATTGAGTGTTTTGGTTCTGCTCAATAGATCTGTTGCCGTCGGTCTGGCATTGTTCAAATTTGTTCGCCTAGAAAAACCGGTTCGCGGTGATAGCCGGTCATGACCTGGTAGTAGTGGGATGAGGGTTGCAGGAGCATGTAGGCGTAGGGTTGTTCATGCTGGTCGTGGATGATGATGCCTTGGATGCCTTCTCTGATCTGAAACCAGACACCGCGTTCCAGCCCGAAGTTCGCCTGGATTTCTGCCGGTTCGGGATGATAGATCGACCAGACGCCCGATTCGAGTGTAGATACTTCACACCACCAGGCAAGCGGGGCGTTGCTGTTTCGCTGTCGATTGCCCCAGGGGAGGATGTGCAGTTCGCCTTGATAAAATACAGGGAGCAACGGACGCCGATGGCGCTGCATGAACAGGATTTCTTTTTCGGCCGTCTCCGAACGCTGGATCATGCGTTCTTCCAGTTGAAACTTTTGGATCAGTTTTGCAGGCACATCATGCCAGGCAATGGTAATTCCGGTGCACATTAAAAGCACATCTTTCCTGAAATATCACAGATATCGTAGTTATGTGTCGCGTCATGATAGATTTCATGCAGCGGCAGTGTCTCGGCACTGCGGATCGCAAACCGGCCCAGTTTTTGATTGATGTCACGCTTGAGTTGATCAAGGGGGCTTTGTGCCTCTTCGAAAAAGAGTGACTGTTGTATTTTATCCCGCCAGGTCAGGTTTTCGGCGATGATGTGCATGTGGCTGACCGGGTGATTTGTCGGTGTTGCTGCGAGCATCGGCATCACGGCATCGTAGATCATGCGAAATGAAGCAGAAGGCACTGCCAGTGGGGTGCGGCCCAACCAGAGGGCTGTTTTGTTCGCATCGATTTGTAAACTGATATGTCTGGCATAGACGCGATGATGATCGAGGGCTTCGATCAAACGTTCGATATTTCTGACCGCCCAGGCGCGAATACGGTTGGGGTCGGTTGTCTTCCCCCCACAGGAACCGCCGCGGGCAATGGCCTTCTGTGGTGGTCTGGTTGTTTGAATCTGATTGACGGCATCACCTCGCAGCTCCCACCAGAGGGCTTCGCCTTTAATGGTAAGCAGCTTGCGAATCATCAGACGATCTGCTTCGCGATAGTCCCAGCAGGTATGGATGTTTCGGTCGTGCAGTTTTTTTGCACTGCGGCTGCCGATACCGCACAGTTCACCGACCGGCTGTGAACGCAGAAAGGCTTCACACTGTTTTTCAATCACATGCACGCCGAACGGTTTGGCGGAATCGCTGCCCAGTTTGGCCAGGGTGCGTGAAGGGGCGATTCCGATTGAGACGGGCACGCCGATCTGTTCCTGAACCAGCGTTTGTAGTGCGCGAGTGGCTGCAGTGAGGGGGAGTTGAAAAGTGTGTTGGAGCTGGGAGGCATCGAAGAACATTTCATCGATGCTATAGTATTCGACCTGTGGGCTGACGGTTTTGAGCAGTTCCAGCAGTTGCCGGGAAATGACTTCGTACCAGCGAAAATCCCGCTTCACAAAGACTGCCTGCGGGCAGAGTTTTTTGGCTTCCCAGATCGGATGTCCGGTCTTCACGCCATACGCTTTGAGTTCATAGCTCTTGGCAATGACGCAGGCGCCCTGATTGCCCAGTACGCCACAAGGAACTCCTCGCAAGCTGTAAGATCTGATTCTTTCACAGCTTACGTAGAAGCAATCTGCGTCAATATGTCCAATCATACTAGTGCCCATCCGGGCATAATATCAGAACTTTTACACGATACTACTGAACAGTTCTGGGGTTTGTGCTGAGATTGTGAATGTCAATCAATGCCGTGATCAATGCGGTTGCGGGGCTTTTAAAATCATGAAGCAGAAGGGGTGATTTGGGGGACTGTGAAGAAAAAAGTGGAGCCTTTGCCGGGAGCGGATTCTACCCAGACCTGTCCCTGATGGGCTTCAATAATTCTTTTGACGATCGACAATCCGAGCCCTGTGCCTTCATAGTCGCTGGCGTTGACAGCACGTGTCAGAGGATCGAAAATGCGTTGTTGTTCTTTTTCAGGGATGCCGATGCCATTGTCCTGAACCATAGCGACCACGAACCGACCTTCTGTTTTTGTGTTGATGCAAATGACCGGAGCAACGTCTTTTACGTATTTGCAGGCGTTGCCAATCAGATTCTGGAAGACGGTCGTCATCAAGGCTTCATCAGCATAAACATCGTTCAAGCGTTCAATATTAATCGTTGCATTTTTGCTTTGCAGCTGTTCTTCCAGAAATTGACATGCTGTTTTGATCGAACTTTGCAAGGAAATGTGATCCAGTTGCAAGCTGTTCTGACCCAGCATGGAAAATCGCAGCAGATCATCAATGAGTTTTTTCAGGCGGTTGGAGATCAGCGGCAGACTGCGGAGCATTTCCAGTACGGGGGATTCGAGATGGTTTTCGACTTCTTCGATAACGATTTCACTGATTGTTTTGATGTTTCCCAAGGGGGCTTTCAAGTCATGTGAGGCCGCTCTGGCAAACGCCTGCAAATTTTCGTTTTGCAGTGATAACAAAATTAGTTGTCTTTTACGTTGGATTGCATGTCGAATGGTGCGGTAAAGAAGCGGGCCGGTCAAATCCGCTTTGACTAAGTAGTCCTGTGCTCCTTTTTGAATGAGCTTTTTACTGAGAGGGGCATTGTCCTCTGTTGCCAATGCAATGACAGGTATGGTGGGAGTTGTTTTTTGAATCAGGATCAGTGATTCAATGGCAGAACTGTCTGATAAATTTAAGTCGAGAAGGAGTACCGGGAAGGTTTCCGTTTTAAGACAGGCTTGTGCTTCTGCAACAGATCGCAAATGTGTTACCCGGATCTTGGGGGTACTGCTGACTTCATTCAACTGATTAATAAGTAATGCGGCATAATCTGGGTTCTCTTCGACTAACAGGACTTTGAGTTCTTCAACCGGCTTATCATTTTTCATAAGGCTGACTTGAATAGTGGGATTATGTAGAATGAGTGAAAAGAATATAGAAAGAGATAAAGAGAGAATAATTTACGTAAAACCGATTCAGAACGAAACTAATGCTATGATTATCATAAACGTAATTCTGATATTATGTATAATGGTACTTTTGATGAGTGGGGAATATCCACACCTGTAGTTTGAGCAATGTTGCGGATCGCGAGAGAGTGGAGACTAGATAGAAGTCCTGGTTCTATTACGCCCCATAGAAGAAAGAATTATAGACTGTGAGACAAAGCAGATCATAATTGAACCGCTTTACAATGTACCTGCTTGCAGAGCAAGGCCCCCTCTTTGGTGTATTGGGGGGAGTAAAATTCAGGGTGCAAGCCTACATGTGGAAGCATCTGAACCATAGTCTGAACCGTAGATAGGGTAAGACTCTGCCCATGCAAATAAGATGCGTGTGTGGTGCGATGAGAGATCAGAATGTGACCTTAAAAGACTGCCGAAGCAAAGCGGTCTTTGTAGCTACTTATCTAATTGCAGGTAGAGAGACAGCTTAACCATGATGTGTTTCAAAAGTGTCGGCAGATGCCAGGTTCCAGACTTTTTGGTAAACTGGATAAGGGCAATCATTGAGGAGTTCGCCCGGCTTTAGAAAATCAAAAGCTTCATAATAAGAGAGCACCTCGGTACGTTTCGACCTCAGGTAGATATGCCAGGGACGCAATTGATCCGGATGGCCCAGGCCGGCTGCAGCGATGACTTCAGCAAGTGCTTCCATCGTATTTTTGTGAAAATTAAAGGTGCGTTCGCTTTTGTTTTCCACATTCAGTGCCCGCTGACGTCTTGGATCCTGGGTGGCGACTCCTACGGGACATTCATTGGTATGACATGTTTGAGCTTGAATACAGCCGACAGCCATCATGAAACCGCGTGCGGAATTACACCAGTCAGCACCGATGGCCAGACTACGTGATAGTGTGAAGGCAGAGGTGATTTTTCCCGCCGCCGCAATTTTGATTTTGTCTCTCAGATTGCAGCCAACCAGCGCATTATGTACAAAGATCAGGCCTGTTTTCAAAGGCATTCCCATGTTGTCAGAGAATTCTAAAGGTGCTGCCCCCGTGCCTCCTTCACCACCATCGACGGTAATGAAATCGGGCAGGATTCCTGTCTGTAACATGGCTTTACAAACACTGAGAAATTCACTGGGGTGTCCGATACATAGTTTGAAACCGATCGGTTTGCCTCCTGATAACTCACGCAGTTGTGCAACATATTCGCATAAGCCGATGGGGTTGTTGAATGTATTATGACCGGGAGGAGAAATGCAATCCTGCCCCATCAGGATTTTTCTGGTGGAAGCAATTTCTGCAGTAATCTTGGCAGCCGGCAAAACACCTCCGTGTCCGGGTTTGGCCCCTTGGGAGATTTTAATCTCGATCATTTTCACAGCAGCGTGGCTGGCCTGTTCGCGGAACAGGTCGGGATTGAATGTGCCATCGTTATTCCGACAGCCAAAATAACCGGTGCCAATTTGCCAGACCAGATCGCCTCCATTTTTCAGATGATAAGGGCTCACTCCTCCTTCACCCGTACAATGGTAGAAGTCCCCTTTTTTTGCTCCCGCGTTCAGAGCCAGCAGGGCATTCGGGCTGAGTGCGCCAAAGCTCATGGCTGAGATATTGAACACAGAGCAGGAGTACGGTTGTTTGCAATCAGGGCCACCGACAGTAATGCGGAACGGTTCTTTGGCTTTGGGATGGGGGGCCATTGAATGATTGAGCCATTCATATTCTTCGCTGTAGACATCCAGTTCAGTTCCGAACGGTTTCAGTCCATCAATGTTTTTCGCACGTTCATAGATCAATGAGCGTGCATCGTGATTGAAAGGGTGGCCGTCAATGTTACTTTCCACAAAGTATTGATGGATTTCCGGTCGAATCGATTCAAACAGAAAACGCATGTGTGCAATAATCGGGTAATTGCGCGTAATGCTATGCCGTGTCTGCACCAGATCCCAGGTGCCCAGCAAAGCCAGCGGAATCAGGACCAGCAGCGGCCAATAGAAATCATCGTCCACCGCGATACCCAGTATAAGACACAACAAGCTCAGGATGATCGTCAGAATGAAAGCTGAATATCTCATTGAATTTACCAATCAGGGGCAATGACAAAGGTAATAATAGATCGATTGAATGATGAACAAATTGCGCTGCTTACGGAGTGGCGCTTTGCTGCTCATTTTTTTTCTGCTCAACTCCCCGTGTTAACAGGAAATCGACAATGAGGTTCAACTCAACTGCTGACATCGAACTGGCAAACGCCGGCATATTATGACCGCCATTATTAATACGGATGATGATATCATCGCGTGTCAGCAGTTTTCCAATTTCAGTCAATTCCGGACCACGATGACCTCCATAACCGCCGATATCATGACAGTACAGACAGCCTTTGATATGCATCAGTTTGGCGCCTTCGGCGAGAGGTCCGTGATCAGTGCCAACGATAGAAGCCGGTAATTCTTTCACGCCAAAATCAGGGGACCAGGGCTTTTTGTAACCATAAATGGTCAGTACGATGAATGCCACAGAACCAAAGATTACAGTGCCTCCCGCCCAGGGACGTTTGGAGGGGGCGCGGTGCCCTTTGTTAGAGAGTAGTGGTAGAAAGAATAAAACCACGAACCCCACAATCGGCACTCCCAGGATGACGAAGGTTTCAAGTTGAGGGGGCAGCAATGAAAGTACGGCGAAGTACCAGAGGAAATACCAGTCTGGCAAGGGGTTGGCGTTGATACTGCTGGGATTGGGAGGCGGATCGAGTGCAGGGGGACCAACAAAAATCGAACAGGCCAGAATCACGCCTACGATCAGAGTGGAAAAAATCATATCCCGCCATATGGCATCAGGCCAGAAGGGGACCCCCGTTTTTTGAATCCGTTCTTCGTAGGCTGCTTTATAAGTTTCAGGATCAACGGGTTGGTTCGTGTCCGGCATTTCGGAAATGCCATGTCGCATGATCAATAACATGTGCAAGCCGATGCCTGCAAAAATCATTGCGGGCATAATGAAAACATGCATGGCAAAGAAGCGGGTGATTGTGGCGCCACCGACCGTCTCACCGCCGAGAATGAAATGCGCCAATGTCGGCCCCACGATGGGGGTCCTGCCCGCCATTTCAGCCGCAACCGTGACCGACCAGACACCATTTGCATCCCAGCGTAATAACTGTCCGGTAAATGCCATTCCCAGAACCACGAATAGCAGGACGACGCCACTCATCCAGTTCATTTCACGCGGATATTTATAGGTGGCGTGCATATAAACCTGCACCATGTGGATGACGGCCAACATGACCATCGCCGAGGCACCATAGTAATGCAGACCTCGTACCAAGCTTCCCAATGGTGCTGTATTAGTGATGTATTGTAAACTTTGATAGGTATCCTCGCCGCCAGGAACGTAGAACATCGCCAGACTGATACCGGTGACGACCTGCACGATGAAAGCGCAGAGTGTCGCACTTCCGAAGATGTACCACCAGCGTGCATTGTCGGGCACCAGATGTACCATCAGCGGAACAATGTAATCGGAAAAACCAATTCGGTTGTCGATCCAGTTCCAGATTCGAGTCAGGGAGTTGTTACTCATTCAGCCGGATACTCGCTTTTCATCAAAAGTGGTTTCATGTTAACGTTGTCAACGTCAGCGGGGTTGGTGCTGTTTCAATTTCGACCAAACCATTACGAATGCGAACATTCAATCTTTCCAGAGGTTCAGGAGGAGGTCCTGCTGCCACAGTTCCATCTTCATAATAAACACCCCCGTGACAGGGGCACATGAACAGTCGAGGGTCATCCACCCATCTAACAGGGCAACCCAGATGACGGCAGTTAATGGAAAACGCGATAAACTCTGATTCATTCGTGCGGCGAAGCCAGGCACCCGCTGTCGCGGTGACACCAGCCCAGGAGACAGGAGAGGGGTCTTCGTATTGCACCAGTACAAAACCACCGACCTTGAAGTCCGCGAGCTTACCAACGGTTCTCCACTTCGCTTTTGGCTTTTTGAAAACAGGCGCCAGTACAAAACCGATACCGGGCAGTGCGATAATAAATCCGATGATTGCCGACAAACCAATCGAAAAGCGGGTCAGAAAGGTCCTGCGCTGTTGCTGGCAACACGGTGGGTCTGTCGGAGGCTGTTGGTTGTTCAATTTGATTCACTCCATGCACTGCGTATCTCATTCATCCAAGACCAGATTGCGCCCACGATTACCATGATTCCGATCAGTGACATGCTCCAGTGCGTAAGGATTCCCCAAAACATGAACGTAATGCCCATGGCAAGTGCGGCGGGAGCATACGTCGGCCGTATTTCCGGTTCTTCTGTTTGCTCTGCTTGAGACTCAGGTAAATCAGACGGATTCATTGGCGTGCCTCTCGTAGAGAACTTGTTGTGCCTGCTGTTTTTGGTGAAGCTGTTTGTTCCATTTCGGCATACCAGCGTTTGAGTACCACCATGATGGCGCAGACATACAGCGAGCAGGGGGGAATCCACATTAGTAAGCCTCCCAGTCGTTGGTCGGTGGCCGGCGTCAATCCCTGGTCATACAGGAAATGCATGATGCCCAGTCGGTCGACCGGGTTCGCAAAAGCCGGGCAGACCGAAATGACGGTAAATGTGATATAGATTCCTAACAGGGTGCATCCCAGGCAGGCTGAGAACAGATAAACCACAGCCAGGGACGAAGGTAAATGAAAGCGTTTCACAGGCGAGAAAATGGGCCACCAGAAGGCCAGCCCTGCCAGCAGAAATGTGGCATCGCGAAAGACGCCTAAGGCATAGTTCTCTGTGGAGGCATTACAGAACGAAGGGACATGCCAAAACCACATCACGCCGAGACCGCTGAGCCAACCCACAAACGGCACCGCCATCACACGTCCTAACCGGTTCATGAAGGGGTGGCTAAACAGGGCTTCCGTGGCAGACTCAGACAGACTTAACAGCAGAAAGAGCGGGACGATCAGCAGTAAGATCAAATGTTGAATGACGTGCGCGCTAAACAGATAACCGTCAGACAAGACACCAATTGGTGAGATATAGGCGATCGCCAGAGCGAACATCGCAAACAGAAAAGCAACGCTGCGTTTGCCGGATGTTCCGCGATGAAACAGAAAGTAAAGCCCCGTCAGTGACAGAACCAACAGCCAGATTGGAGAATTCCATTTCCATAATTCGCTTGTCAGATCGAAATACGAACTCATTGTAGAAGTCCCAGATAAATGATTCCAAATACGGCCAGCCAGACAACATCCACAAAATGCCAATAGACGCCGACTGCGCCAAATACATGCGATTTACCGGGAGTCAAATTGCCTTTGATGCCCATCATCAACATGACGAACAACGCAATCACACCTGCAGTGACGTGAATTCCGTGAAATCCGGTGACGGTGAAAAATGTTGCAGAAAACAGATCGGTGTTGATGGTGATATTGTTCGTCAGTAAGCCGGTATATTCCCAGACTTGTCCGGCCAGGAAGGTGATTCCCAACAAGATGGTCAGTCCGAGTGAAAACACGAATGCCGATTTTTTACCGGCGCGTAAAAAGCGTTCTGCAATCCAGAACGTCACACTGCTGGAGATCAGAAACAGGCTGAAAATACCGGTCCGCTCCACATCCAATACGGACGAAGAGACGGCGCCTTCCCCGCTGCGTGTATTAAATACGACGTAGGCAATGAGCAGTAACAGAAAGAAGACGGCTTCGGATGCAATAAACGACCAGGCCGCGAGTTTTGCCATATTAGGGCGTATTCCCTTGTCGGGAGGCGTTTTTTCGGTTTTCCAGTCTGCGTTTTTCGGGTGGTTCAGGTCCCAGACAGGCCGACGACTTTTGACTTCCGGAATGACAGTAAAATTTTCTGGCGGCGGTGGAGAAGTAGTAGCCCATTCCAGTGTAAAGGCATCCCAGGGATTGTCGCCAGCAACTTTACCGCGGAGTAAACTCGTTCCGATATTCCACAGGAAGATCAGCGTGCCGATCGCCATGAATACGGCACCCAATGAAGAAATACCATTGAGTAGTGCCCAACCGGGATTGTCGGCATAGGTATAAACTCGCCGGGGCATGCCCATCATTCCCAGAAAGTGCTGAATCATGAATGTCATATTAAAGCCGAGTACCCACAACCAGAACTGCAGGATACCCAACCGTTCGTTGAGCATGCGGCCTGTCATTTTGGGGAACCAGTAAAAGGCGGCTGAAAACAGCGAGAAGACAGTCCCGCCAATCAGGACATAGTGAAAGTGAGCGACAACAAAATAGGTGTCCGTCAACTGCCAGTCGATAGGGACGGCGGCGAACATAATGCCTGTCAGGCCTCCGATGACAAACTGCAGCAGAAAGGCAACGGCAAAGTGCAAGGCGGTGTTAAATCGGATTTCCCCGCCCCAGAGTGTCGCCGTCCAGTTGAATACCTTGATACCCGTCGGTATCGCGATCAGCAGAGAACCGACTGCGAAAAAGATATCGGCATACATGCCCAGACCAACGGCGAACATATGGTGTGCCCAGACACCATATCCGAGTAACACAATGGCTACCGAAGAGGCGGCCACAAATGTGTAACCGTAGATCGGTTTGCGGGAAAAGACGGGAATCACTTCTGAGATCATGCCGAACGCGGGTAAGATCAGGATGTAAACTTCGGGATGACCAAAGATCCAGAAGTAATGCTGCCAGAGAACCGCCGAACCGCCGCGTGTCGGATCAAAAAATGCGGAACCCAGCCAGCGGTCGATTAACAGCATTGACAATGCAGAGTTCAGTGCCGGTAATGCGAGAATGATCAGAATCACCTGCATCAGCATCATCCAGACGAAGAGCGGAACCCGCTGTAGACTCATTCCCGGCGTCCGCATGCAAATAATCGTGACAAAAATATTGATTGCCCCGGAGACGGTGCCAATTCCCATAATCAGTAAGCCAATAATCCAATAATCGACACCCTGTAGTGAGCTGTAGGCTTTAGTGGAAAGTGGCACGTAGCTGAACCAGCCGGCATTGGGAGCCGAGCCGGTCAAAAAACTGAAGTGCAACAGCAGGCCACCAAAAAATAACATCCAGAATCCGAATGCATTCAGGCGGGGGAATGCGACATCACGGGCTCCGATCATTAAGGGTACAAAATAATTACCAAAGCCGGTCAACACAGGCATGCCCACCAGGAAAACCATTGTGGTACCATGCATTGTGAAGAGCTGATTAAACATTTCCGGTGATAGAAATGTATTGTTGGGCATTGCGAGTTGGATTCGCATGAGCAACGCTTCACAACCACCAATCGCCAGATAAAAGACAGCGGTCAGAATATACATAATTCCGATACGTTTATGGTCGAGCGTGCTGACCCAATCGAGCAGTAGGGTCGAAGTGACCGGGGGCTCAAGCGAAGTCCGTTCTGATTGTTCGATGGATCCTGTCGTCACTTGAGTGTCTCCAGGTAGGCTACGAGTTGTTTGAGATGCTCATCACTCAGTTTAAAGTCTGGCATTTTACATCCTGGTTTGAGTGCTTGCGGATCTTTTAACCACAAAGCCAGGTTTTCTGGTGTATTCTCGATGACCCCCGCTCCAATTTCCTTGCGGCGGGCAAAGTGTGTTAAATCAGGGCCAATCGTCGCTTCAGCGGGAGTGCCGTAGATCGTATGGCATTGCGGACAGGTGGCCTGGAAAAAGAACTGTTTACCGGAATTGGCCAGGGGGGATAGTAGTTTCGGCTGTTTGTTTGCGAGTTGTTCACTCGCCACCCATTCATCAAATTCAGCATCGGTGACAGCATAGACTTTGAAATTCATCCAGGCATGTTGCGCGCCACAGTATTCTGAACAGCGTCCCTGGTACGAACCCGGTTGGCTGGCCTGCAGCCAGATAAAGTTGTCGCGTCCGGGAATGGCGTCAATCTTTCGACCGAGCTGCGGGACCCAGAAACAGTGGATCACATCGTCTGAAGAAACTTGTACGCGAAACTTTTTATTTTTGTCGGCGGGGATGTAAATCTCGTTCGCGGTGATCACCCCTGATTTCGGATATTTGACTTCCCACCACCATTGATGGCCGGTCACAATCAAATCGATATCATTAATATCCGTCTTTCCGTCAGGATCCGCTTGTGGAATGGCATTCAGCGTGATGACCAGATTGGCGCTGATAGCTACCAGCCAGATCACAATCAACACAGGACCAATCATCCAGAAAATTTCTGATTTCTCGCTACCAAAATCCTGTTTAGGCAATGTTTGTCTCTGTCGACCACGGGAAATTGCGACCAGGATCAATCCAGCCACAATCGCAAAGATGACAGCACTGATGAGAAGAACAAGAAGAAATAAATTGTGAATGGCCTCTGCCTGTGGAGACGCGGGGTCAAGAACAGGAATAACAGAGTTCATAAATAATGCCTGAAATGTGGTATTCAATGATGTCTGCGCTTTGTGCTGTGAGTGCAGCTGAATCTGATTGGTTGCCTAGTATAGTGCAATAGTGTGATTAATATATGTGAATTGATCAATTTCTAATACGAAAAAATATTTGAGACAGGCACAAAATAAAAACAACAGAACCCAGATGAACTATTTTACCTAAGTAGATATGAGATGCAGAATCTGCTCATGTGAGCCTTAGTTTCAATCGTAACGATCATCGTACAGACTTTAACTTAACAGAAAGTTCATTGGATAGTTTCAGTAGAGACGATCCTGAATACTGCTTATTTAAAAGCGGAAGCAATGACATTGGACAATTCTACCAGTCGCCAAGGTGCTTTTGACCGAATCGCCGTTGTGAGTATCACGGCAAAGCCATCGCGGCGGCGGTCCATCCAGACCATGGTACCGGTGGCACCTGTATGGCCGAAGACACTCCGGTCGAGAAGATTTCCCCAGCTTCCAGCCTGACCAGGATGATTCAATCTCCAACCCAGGCCCCACGGTTGAGAACGGCGGATCGGTTCGGGCAGGTCGGGATAGTCGTTGAGCCGATTCGTCGTCGCCATCTCCATCATGGAGCGGGAAAGCAGACGCACGTCGTTCAGTTTGCCATAATTGAGCATGCATTGGCAGATCGCTGCCATATCTTCGGGGGAACTAAACATGCCCCCCCAGGGAACGCCCAGATCCTGCCAGTAGTTGCTGTTCCAGCCAAAATTCGAACCGATCTGATATTCCGGCGTTTCGACACGCACCAGCCGTTCTCTTGGAAAGTCGCCACGACCCAGCCAGGTACTTTGCAGTCCGAGCGGTTTGATGATTTCATCTCGCACATGCTGGGCAATCGTCTTTCTGGTGAGGCGTTGTATAATCTCGGCTACGATGAGCGTTCCCATACTTTGATAACTGAGACTGGTTCCCGCAGTAGGGAAGAGGGGCACCGTATCATAGATAGCACCCTGAATAAATTGATCGAGGGGCGCCAGGGATTGGCGCAAGGCGACATTATTCTCCAGCATATCGGGCATACCTGAGGTGTGTGTAAACAGGTGATGCACCAGGATTGACTCTTTATGGTGTGCTGCGAAATCGGGAATGTAATGTGTGACCGGATTTGTTAATACCAGGTCGCCACGTTCCACCAGCTTCAATGCACTCATGTAAACGATCGGTTTGGTGATGGAAGCCAAGAGGAACATATCATCCCGACGAACGGGTTCCGCATTTTTTTCCGGTCCCTGTTTGCCGAAGAACTGCGGCTCCACAATTTTCCCATGTCGGCCCACGACAATGGCGGCTCCGGGCATGGTGCCTGATTCGGTCCATGCTTTCAGTAATTGACCCGCCCGTTGTAGTCGTTCTTTATCTAGGTCGATCTCCCGTGGTTTGACAATGGGTAGCGAAGTCATCTAAAGAGTGCCTCCAAAAAAGATAGACTGTATTGACTCTGGCGAATACATTTACCATGATCGATATGAGTGTGTTCGTCAAGCGATTCGGTCTCTGATCAGCTCTTGAAATTAAAACGAAGGTCTATTTTTTATGAAGAAGTCTATTGTCTTTCTGTGTGCATTTTGTCTGGGCCCCTGGGATGTTGATTCTCAAGCTGCAGAGTTACCAGCGCGGGATGGAACGTTCTCGATTGAAACGCAGGAGTGGCCGTTTCAGCCGGGGCCACGTTCTGTCAAAGTTTACATCTACTATCCGGGTAACAAGCTGGAAAATGTTAACGCGGGGACGGGCTTGATGCTCAACCTGCATAACTGGGGAGGCACTAATACATCGGGGGCCGGCAATCCGGCGGTGCTCACGAAAGAACTGAACGTGATCGCGATTTCTGTTGATTATCTGCAGAGCGGTTCGTGGAAGGATCAAGCAGGCGCACCTTACGATTTTGGGTATCTGCAGGCCATTGATGCACTGCGGGCGCTGTCGTACGTGTATCACGCGTTGATCGAGAAAAAAATTCCATTCAATTCGCGACGGATTTATTCGAGCGGTGGCTCTGGCGGCGGAAATGTGACGTTGATGTGCAACAAATTCGCGCCGCACACATTTACGTGCGTGATTGATATCTGTGGCATGCCGCGTCTTTCAGATGATATCGCGTACAAATTACCGGGGGGCAGCTCACTGAATGCACGCTACAGCCAGGATAAAAGTGCAAAGAATTTTCTGACGCCGGGAGCGCAAGAGATTCGTTTTATTGGGAATCCCGATCACTTAAAATTGATGAAAGACAGAGGCCATGCCGCAAAAATTATCATCATTCATGGAACGGGAGACAGAACCTGTCCTTATGCTGATGCACGGCAGATGTATCAAAATATGAAAGCCGCTCAACTGGATGTCGAAGCCAAATTTGTCGCGCCCGCCGATCTTGATAATATTGTTTTTAAATCAACGGGTCATTCGCTGGGGGATCGCACAAAGATGATGGTCAAATATGGTGGCGAGTTTATCATTCCCGGACGCGAAAACTTTCGCCTGCGAAAATCTCCCACCGATTTTGAATTAAAACAGGACGTGATTTATCCCACTTCGGACGGACGTTTTGTTATCTCGTACACAGAGGGCGTACCTTCCATTCGCTTTGAAGCGAAGTGAAGACACTCTGATATCCAGCCTGTTGGAAAATTCCGATTCTCTTTTATCGCTCACCATGTGAACTTTAAACAGGTGTTCCTGGTTTAAAGTCGATTAATGCTTTGGGGGGAATCGCGACGCGTAATGCGTTGAGAACTGCCAGGACATCAATCACTTCCTGGGTCAGCGCTCCTGCTACGGGAGGCAGGTATCCGGCAGCCGCGAGCAGCATGCCCAGCATGCTCAAGCCCATGCCTCCGATGGCACTCTGCAAAGCGATGTGTCGCATGCGGCGGCTGATGTGCAGGAATTCGTCAATTTTTTGCAGCGAGCTGTCCATAATGATCACGTCGGCCGCTTCTGTGGTAACATCACTGTTTTGACCGAAGGCGACGCCGACTGTTGCTGCAACCAAAGCCGGAGCATCGTTGATTCCATCGCCGACAAAAATCGTATTGGCGCGTGTTGTTTCGTCATTGACGATATCCAGTTTTTGTTCGGGGCTCTGACTGAAGAAGACGTTTTCGATGCCCACCTGCTCGGCAAGGTAACGAACTTCCGATTCCCGATCACCAGAAACCAGCATGGTGCGCTGAATATGATGTCGTGGCGAGAGATGATTGATAAAAGACAGCCCATCGGTGCGCGGCGTATCCCGAAATCGGTAAATGCCAGCATATTGATCATCGATCAGGATCGCGCATTCCAGCCCGCCTGCCTGTTCTGGTAATTGATCCGCAACATCAGGCTGCTGTTTGAGTAGTTTCTTGCGGCTGGTGATCTGCACCGTACGTCCGGCGACCGTTCCCTGCAATCCTTGACCGGAAGGTTCACTGATTTCAGTCGCCTCATGGGTGCTGGTTTGGGCTTCCTGCATTGCGCTCATGATGGCTTGCGCCAGCGGGTGCTTGGAAAATCGTTCAATGCTGCCGACAAGGGAGAGGACTTCATTTGAATCGAAGCCATTGGCACAGAGCTGTTCTGTCAGGTGCGGCTCTCCATAAGTCAGAGTCCCTGTTTTATCGAAAATGACAGTCCGACAAGTGTCGGCGGTTTCCAAGGCTGTCGGATCGCGAACAATAATCGCCCTGCGGGCCGCCAGTGAAATTGAACCAATGATGGCAACGGGAATCGCAATCAGCAACGGGCAGGGAGTCGCGACCACCATCACCGCCAGGAATCGCACGGGGTCACCGGAAATGATCCAGGCGGCCAATCCAATCAGAACAGCAAGCGGGGTATACCAGGCGCCCAGTTTATCTGCCATGCGCCTCATGCGTGGTCGATGTTGTTCTGATGTCTGCATGACCTCCATGATTTTGGCGTAGCGCGAATCAACGGCCAGTTTTTCTGCGCGGACCGTCAATGCGGATTCGCCGTTAATGGCTCCAGAAAGTACCTGAGATCCCGGCACCTTGGACATCATATAGGGTTCACCGGTCAGATACGATTCGTCCATTACGCCATGACCTTCCAACACGATTCCATCGATGGGGCAAATTTCGTGTGGAAAAATGACGAGCGTGTCGTCGATGGCAATCTGATCCAGGGGAACATCATCAATGCGGGAGTCAAGCTTGCGATGCGCGATTGACGGCATGCGTTTACTTAATGCCTGCAACACGGACGAAGCACTCCGCACCGCGTACGCTTCCAACGCTTCCCCTCCGGAGAGCATCAGAACCACCAGCGATCCCGCTAGATATTCGTCTAGTAAAATGGAGACAACAATAGAAATGCCGGCCAGCAGATCAGAACCGAATTCCCGGTGTACCATTTTGACTAACAGTCCCCAAACCAGTGGCATACCACCAAAAATCAATACTGACCAGAGGGGGAGATTCTGAATTGACTCTGAGCTCTCGACTCCAAAACGCAGGATCAGATGTGCGGCGATCATGAGGATCGAAAATATGGCGATCAATGTTTCGAGAGATTTCCAGACAGCTGAACCCGGTTTCGGCGGATTGGAGTTCGACACGCTTATCCCTTTTGACTGTGCTGCCGAGAATGTTGAGAGGAGTATGTTGCCTGCACAACTCGGCGGATGTCGTGCAGCAACCTATCAGATTACTTATACTGAATTATGGTGAGATGCGTCTATTATAACCATAGAAACAATCTTTCTATTGGTGGATACGTTCAGTCTGCTTTACAAACGAAAATTAAGCCACAACCATCTGGGCAATTAACCCAAATATAAATCCAAGTACGGCCCCCAATGCGGGCGCCCAGCGGCGTTCCAGCTTCGCCTGGGGCGCAATATCCTGAAATGTCAGGTAAAGAATCCCTCCCGCTGCGAAGAGCATCGTCATCCCGACCAGTTGCGGAACCTGCGATAATAAATAATAACCGATGAGCCCGGAAAGGGGCCCCAGAAGAACCAGCAGGCAAAAACCGGGCAGGATCATATGCTGCTTCATTGTTTCAGAAGTCCTTAATTCTCTGTAAGCATTAAAACCTTCCGGTAAATTTTGGAGTCCGATTAATATGGCGAGCAGCATCCCCACCGAGCCGCCATTGGCAAATGTGGCTCCCAGCGCCAGCGATTCCGGCACAAAATCCAGCAGCATGGCGAGCATCTGCGAAGCAGAATTCTGGTGCGTTGCCAGCATCTGGTCAATGTACATAAAACAGATGCCGCCAATGAGAATGCCGCCGGCGGCTGTCAGGGGATGCATCTCTTCAATACCAACCGGGACGAGAACCAGAGCCACGGCGGCGAGCAGCACACCACCGCCAAACGCGATAATGGAATGCCGAAATTCCTCTTCCAGCCAATGGGGATGAATCTGTTCAATCTTCGCAAGAAAGCCACCGATGGGAATGGTGCTTCCCGCCAGAGTCGTCAGCACAATCACTTCAAGTATGCCCGTCAATTTTTTCCCTTAATCTAACAGAAAGGCATCAGCGTGGATGCGGATGATTTCAATTGGTGTCCTATTTCACAAGATACCAGTATTGCTGAATGAGCACAGGCGATATCCCGTGGGAATTGATTTCAAAAATAAAAATAGCCCGGTCTTGAAACCGGGCTAATGATGTTGGGATATAAAGACGGATTGGTTTATTGAGGCAACCGACCTTGTTCCGTTTTTGTGAACGGACCAGTACAGGCTTTCATGAATGCGACCAGATCCTGCTTATCCTGATCGGAAAGATTGAGCTTTATCACTTTATCACTCAGGTAGGGATTGGGAATGCCTCCCTTATTGTAGTGTTCAACAACTTCTTCCAGAGTGTTTAAAGAACCATCGTGCATGTAAGGGGCACTGAATTCCACGTTGCGGATTGTCGGAGTCTTGAACGCGCCCTTGTCCTTTTCCTGTTTCGTAACTTCATAACGGCCCAGGTCTGGTTTTTTCGCATCCATACCCACACCCAGGTTATGGTATTTTTCGTCAGCCAGGTTTGGTCCTAAGTGACAGGCAGCGCAGTTAATTTTTTCGCTGAAAAATAATGCCATGCCACGCAGGGCACTTTTTGACATGGGATGCGCCTGGGCCGGTGTCAGAGCAGCGTTATATTCTTCTTCAAGATCTTCCAGGTCTTCTTTGTCCATTTTCAGGAACGGTTTTAATTGTTCCTGGTAATCAAAAGGCGAAGGGCCGGTGACCAGAGTTCGTTCATAGGCTGCAAGGGCTTTCCCGATGTTATCAACGTTGACGCCCTCCTTGAATATTTTTTTGAACTGCATCTGGTAGCCGGGAATCGATTTGACGGTTTTCACTGCATCCTCATGGGTGTTTCCCATTTCAATCGGGTTTGCAATGGGGCCGACTGCCTGATCTTCCAGAGAGGAAGCACGGCCATCCCAGAATTGTGGGCCACTCAGAATACGGTTGTAACTGATGGGGGAGTTCCGTCCGCCTTCCTGATCGCTAACACCAACGCCGAACTGTGTATGCCGACCGTATCCTTCATCGGGATGATGGCAACTGGCACAACTGATGGTATTGTCAGACGAAAGCCGCGTATCGAAATAAAGCTGCCTTCCCAGTTCGACTTTCGCCCTGGTGAGTGGATTCTCTTTCAGACCGACCATTTGGGCTGCGCCGGCGCTGAGACCCAGCGGTAGTGTGACTTCCAGAATTTCATGGTTTTCGGGCTGGCTGAGCCAGTCTTCGATTTCTTTGACCGTTAAGGGGCCTTTACCAGGAATTCCCGATGTCAGTTCCGCTGTGCCTAAGAGTACTTTATTGTTTTTTTTTGCGGAGGCTGTTTTCTGTTCTCCCGCATGAGCGGCTCCTGCATGCTGGGCAGTCACGATGGCAATTCCACACACGATGCCAAGTTTCAGAAGCCAGGGGGCACGAACACATTTCAATAAATTCATACGAATGTTCCCTTTCCGGGAAGTTCCCGGTTTTTGTTTTTTAACGGTAAAACGAAATTGAGTTTTCATGTGTTCTGAGGAGTCAGAAACAACTGTGGTTCGACAGATTCCCGGCACGCACGAACTGTTGAACTATGTTTGAGGTTTGAGGATGGATTGATATATAAAATTGTAAACATGTGAGGGAGGCTTTTCAATTTAGAAAAGCGATGAGAAAGGCGGGGGATAAAAACGAATATACACTGACTAGGGGGGCGACAGGTCACTTTCTAAGTGACCGTGGCAGGACTTGTTTGTAAGAGAACCATCTCGCGATATTTTCCACCAGCTTCCATCAATGCCTCATGGGTTCCCGTTTCCGTGATACGACCTGCTTCGAATACGATAATACGATTCGCGTGGGTAATTGTGCTCAGTCGGTGGGCGATCACAAAACACGTGCGGTCTTGCATTAATGTCGTCAGGCTGTCTTGAATCAGCCGTTCACTTTCTGTATCGAGATTACTGGTGGCTTCATCAAGAATTAATATTCGTGGATCCGCCAGAATCGCACGGGCAATGGCCAACCGCTGCCGTTGTCCGCCGCTCAGTCTGACCCCCCGTTCGCCAATGATTGTCTGGTAATCGTCGGGAAGCGTTTTGATAAATTCATCTGCATTAGCGATTTCTGCCGCATATTGAATTTCGGCAATCGTGGCGCGCCGATTTCCATAGCCGATGTTCTCGGCCACGGTACCATCAAACAGAAAGACGTCCTGTTCTACGACACCAGTGTGGTTACGGTAACTTTCCACATCCAAATCGCGCAAATCGCGACCATCGAGCAGTAAGCGTCCTTCAGTCGGATCATAAAACCGTGCCACAAGATTGCAGAACGTGGTTTTCCCCGCACCACTCGGGCCGACGAGTGCAATGGTTTCACCCGGTTCAATATCCATCGAGATATCCTGCAAAGCATATTGCTCAGAGCCGGGGTATTGGAAGCTGACATTTTCGAACGTGATCCGACCTGTGATTTCAGACTTGGTGATGGTTTTGGCCGTGGCCGATTCCATCTCGCGTGGTTCATCCAGCAGATCCAGCACGCGGTCAAAACCTGACAGACTGTTTTGAAACTGGGCGGCACTTTGGGCAAGCATTGCCAACGGGCCCAGCAGCATCAATAAGTAAGCGAGAAACATCACAAGGTCACCTAACGTCAACTCTCCTTGCAGAACCTGCCAGCCTCCATACAACAACAGGCAGGCAGAAGCGACGGGGATCAGAGTTTCCCACACGATTTCAATCAGTCGTGACCACCACCAGGCATAGAGTTCCTGTCGCCCCATCAGATGGTTGCCACGCAGGACGCGACTAGTTTCAGAACGCTGTCTGCCGAACGCGCGAACCACGCGCATGCCTCCGAAGGATTCGGTTGCCAGTGCATCGACGGCAACGCGTTGTGCACGAATTTTGCGGTGTTGTGGCCGGATGCGACTGATCCAGGTGCGATGGGTCAGGTAAACCATCGGGCCCAGGAAGATCGCACCCAACAGCAAACGCCAGTCGACCCACGCTAGAATAATCAGGCTGCCCAGCAATTGAATGATGGCGCGGCAGGGATTGTATAACATTCCAAAAACCAGTTCGCCGACACTGCCTGCATCTTCGCGTAAGATACTCGCCGCTCCCCCCGATTTGAGTTCCTGCACGCGATGTAGAGGCAGGCGTACTGCCTGTGCAAAAACAGCCTTGCGAACCTTCATTTGAATCATTTTTGTAACGCGAGTGGCGTGCCAACGCCCCCAGACCTGCAGCGCGGTTCGAATCAACGAAATCACGATCACGGTAATAGTAATCGTGACTAACAGCGGCCAGGGTTCGTGAGGGACCCATTGTGGCATGACTGCCGGCAGTGGATTTTTATCGAGTACATAATCGACGACAAATTTTGTGGCCGCTGGAGGGATTAACGCCAACAGGGTCGCGATGGTTAACGTCAGCAGCGAGAGGGTCATGGACCAGCGATGGATCTTCAGTAGACCTAGAAAACTGCGCACCAGTTCCCAGGATGAACGTTCTCGTTTCGCAGATTGCTTGCCTTGCGCGGGGCCGTGTTTTTCATGAAACTCGGTTTTGTATTCTTCGAATTGTTGGCGACTGGAGAGCGAATTTGTACTCATTGTTGATCTTTTTTTTAAACGATATTTTTAATCGGATATCGTTTCAGGCGAAGCAGGGGATTGTAGATTGAAAGGGGCTCATTTCTATTATAGAGAATCCCCGTGAGTAGCAAGCCACTTTTTAAGTATATCCGCGTGCACTGTCTGCTGTGAATCGCGAGATGTTCCAAGAGATATCGTGCCTGGCAGCAATCCGTTTTAAATTTGGAGCCACTTCATTCTTGATCGGACAGTTTGGCAGCAAACATTTTTAACATAGGAAATTTGTCGCGAGGACCGCTGACGAAGCATGAGATAAAGCGTCTGTAGCACTGAGTCAGATGAAGCGGTGTTTCAGGACAGCGTGCAGACTATTTAGTGATTGGAGCTTTGGGTTTATCATCGGTTAAGGGAAAATTAATCGTGTTGTCCTGATCTGCTTTGACGGTCACTACGAGACCGGATTTTTCCAGATCGCCGTACCAGTCCGGGATGACCGAGACCGGTTCCGTATTTGCTTTCACCGTGTCTTCCGGCAAGCCTGATCCTCCAGAACTGGTTAAAGCGACAATCATGATTTTATAATCGCCGGGAATCACACCATCATCGTCTTCAAAAGTTCCCATCTCATAGAAACCATCGCGACTGATTTTTCCCTGGGCTGAAGGTCCCCCTCCAATTGGCACAAATACAAGCGAACCAATACTCAACGGTTTACCGTTATAGCTGACAGTGCCAGTCACGCTGGAACGCTGAGGACGACCATCGCCGCAGCCCCATGTCGTCAATAAGACAAAGCAGAGCAGAATTGAAACATTTTTGGAACGGACCATCAATCCGTTCAAGTGTTGTGGTCGTTTGAAAATCATGGCAGATACCTTATGTGATGCAGTGCTGAGAGAAAAAAAACTGACAACTCAAATCTCACATGGCACGCAGCGAAGAGAGACGCGGTTCAGTACTCGGTCTCTCTTCTGCGCACAATCAGAGCGAAAGAAATGGGTCGGGTTTAGTTCCACTCACCGAGGACTTCTCCTTTGGCGCGTGTTCCCAGAGACTTGAGCAGTCCGAGATCAATATTTTCGCTGAGGAAGTGCACCGAACCATCGGC
>Ga0222668_1000114_pt1 | contig 58949 bp, 53 predicted proteins | sample AntAcemetagen728_FD_179823 | JGI IMG/M metagenome (GOLD analysis project Ga0222668, IMG submission 179823) | Saline water microbial communities from Ace Lake, Antarctica - #728 | ecosystem: Environmental > Aquatic > Non-marine Saline and Alkaline > Saline | place: Antarctica: Ace Lake...
AAGAAATTGGACGTTTCCGCGGCCAGGGGCAGGACACCTCGGCCCTGGAGGACGAAGTCAAATCTGGAACCAAAGCCATGGAGGATCTTGCCCATCAAAGCTCCGAGGCAGAGAACCAACAACGGGCCCTCCTGCTCGGTCTCCCCAATCTGCCTCTGGATTCCGTGCCCGCAGGCCAGGATGCCAGCCAAAACCCGGTCCTGCGCACCTGGGGCGAAAAGCCGGTTTTGGAAAACCCTCAAGATCACCTCGCGATTGCGGCGCGTTTGAAGCTTTTGGATTTCGACCGAGCCACCAAGATCAGCGGCAGCGGATTCGTTTGTTACCTCGGCCAGGGGGCCCGCCTCGAACGCGCCCTGGCTAATTTCCTGCTCGATCTCCATACCGGCCCCCATGGATACACGGAAGTGCAGCCCCCACTCGTGGTCAAACCCGAGGCCCTCATTGGTACCGCCCAACTTCCCAAATTTGCCGATCAGCAATATCGCTGCGAATCAGACGACCTCTATTTGTTGCCCACGGCGGAAGTTCCGGTGACCAATCTCCATCGGGAGGAAATCCTTCCTCTTGCCGCCCTCCCGGTCAAATACGCCGCCTTCACCCCCTGCTTCCGCCGCGAGGCGGGCTCGGCCGGCTTGGGCACGCGGGGCCTCATCCGTCTGCATCAATTTGACAAGGTCGAGTTGGTCAAAATTTGTCTTCCGGAAAACTCTGCCAGCGAACTTGAATCGCTCACTGCCGACGCCGAAAAGGCCCTGCAAACCCTGGGACTCCATTATCGGGTGATCGAACTCTGCACCGGCGATCTCGGGTTTGGGGCGGCCAAAACCTATGACATCGAAGTCTGGTCCCCGGGACAAAATGACTATCTGGAGGTTTCCAGTTGCTCGAGCTTTGGAGATTTTCAATCTCGACGAATGAACCTGCGCTTCAAGGGCGCTGATGGTAAAAACCGGTTTTGCCACACCCTTAATGGCTCCGGCACCGCGCTGGCCAGGTTGTATGTCGCCATTTTGGAAAGCGGGCTCCAGCCGGACGGCTCGGTTCGGCTCCCCGAACCTCTCCACCCCTATTTCGGCGCACCTTCGATTGAGTGATTTTATTCATAGTCTTCGCACCGCCCTCAGTGCGCATCCCCCGCGCAGAAAATACCTGATCGGCGTTTCCGGCGGCCGGGATTCCCTCGTCTTGCTTCACGCCTTGGTGAGCCTCGGCTACCGCAAGCTTGTCGTCTGCCACCTGAATCATGATCTACGAGGGAAAGAAAGCCGGGCCGACGCCGCCCTGGTGCGACGCCGGGCCCACTCGCTCAAACTACCCTTCGAAACCACCCGGGCCTCCACCGCCCAGGTCGCCAAGGACACGAGAAAATCGATCGAACTGGCCGCCCGGGATCTCCGGCTCACCTTCTTTGCCCGCTGCGCCCGAACCCATCGTTGTGCGCGCCTTTTCCTCGCCCACCATGCGGACGATCAAATCGAGACCTGTCTTTTCAATTTTTTGCGTGGTGCCGGTGCCGCTGGCCTTGCCGGGATCAAACCGACGTCCCAAGTCGGTCCGCTCACCATTATCCGTCCCCTCCTCCAGGTCTCGGGGGCGGACATCGCCTTCTTCGCAAAAACCCATCGTCTCACTTGGCGGGAGGACGCCAGCAATATCGATCCCGCCCATACGCGAAACCGGCTCCGACACGAAATCCTTCCCGTCTTGGAGCGCGTGATGACAACAAACTTCCGCACCTCGATTTTGCGCGCCGCCGAAATCCTTCGGGAGGAAGAAGCTTGGATGGACTCGCTCGTTCCTCCGGTTCCCGCCCGCCTCGTCACCCGGGACCTCATGGCCATGCCCATCGCCTTGCGCCGTCGCTTGGTCCGTCGCTGGTTGGTCCAGCAGCAAATTTTCGAACCGGGTTTTGAGGAAACCGAGCGCGTACTTTCGCTTCTCAACGACGGCTCCGGTCCGGCCAAAATTAATTTGCCGCAGGGCCACCATGCCCGCCGCCGAACCGGGGAAATCTTTTTGGAGCGAAATCCGAGCCAACCGATTCTGAAAAAACTGCCATGACCCTAAAAACGGCAGTTGAGAGTTGATGGTTGGATATCAGTGGCATATGCCGTTAATTAGATTCGCCTGCTAGGTGATCGACGTGATTCGCTCTCAGTTGCTCATTCTCTTTCACTCAACTATCAACTGCCGTTTTTAGGATGACCTTTTCCCATGCCTTACGGCGCGCCGGTCAAGCCGCCCGGGCCAATTTTCTGCCTGGTCTCCTGCTTCAGATCCTGCTTCTCATCTTTCTGGGGCTCTACCTGGCGCATGAGGGCACCCGCCAGGTGCTCTTTCAAGTCGCCGACCTCAAGCAGGAAGCCGGCTACCTCTTTGCCTTCGTTTCCTATGTCTTGTCCGCGGCAGTCCTCCCGGAGTTGCTCCGCATCGGAATCTTTCAAAAAGGAAGCCCCACCAAGCAAAATTTCTACAATTTTCTTTCCTCCGCGCCGGCCTGGGGTGCGATGGGAATCTTGGTGGACGCGTTTTACCGGCTCCAGACGCTGTGGTTTGGCACCGGAAATGATGCGGGAACTATCCTCATCAAAGTGGTGGTCGATCAGCTGATTTTCAGCCCCTTTGTCGGCAACGCCCTGATGATTGGATATTTCTCCTGGAGAGATTCAGGGTTTCGCCTCTCGGCCCTGAGAAAAATCTTCAATCGGGATTTTTTCCCTGAGCGCATCTTTCCCGTCCAGGTGGCGGGCTGGTGCATTTGGATCCCCGGAGTTTCCCTCGTCTATTTCATGCCCTCGGAGCTGCAAATCCCGGTCGCCTCGCTGATTCAGGCCTTTTGGGTTCTTGTTTTCACCATGCTCAACCGGGCCAGGCTCACTGCGGAGCCTTCTTCCCGCTAAAACGGGCACTCTGATGAGCAAACAGATCCAGCGTCCGCGCCCGGGCCTCGGCATGGTCAACCATTGGCCGCGGGTACTTTGAAGCCAACCGAGCGCCTTCGACGGGAGGATGGAAAAAATTTGCCACCGGGAGATCCCGCAATTCAGGCACCCATCGGCGGATGTATTCTCCATTCGAATCGTGCCTGGAAGCCTGCGTCCAAGGGTTTTGAATCCGAAAATAGGGAGCGGCATCCGCCCCCGTTCCCGCACACCATTGCCAACCCCCATTGTTACTGGCGATCTCTCCATCAGTCAGAAGCTGGAGAAAGAACTTTTCTCCCCACCTCCAGTCCACCTGAAGATCCTTGGTCAAAAACATGGCGGTCACCATCCGAACACGATTGGCCATAAATCCGGTAGCCTGCAGTTCGCGCATCCCCGCATCCACGAGAGGAAACCCGGTCTCGCCGGATTGCCATCGCATCAAAGAGGCCTTGGTGCCCGGCCAGGACATTCCACGAAATTTTTCCTGAAATTCCCACTCCAGCACCTCTGGGAAATGCCAGAGGATCTGGCTGTAAAATTCCCGCCAGATCAATTCGCTCACAAATTTCTCCACCCCTGCCCGCTGAGCGGCCGGCCATTGCTCCCGGCAAGATTCGCAGTCCGAAAAAATCTCCCGAATGGAGATCAGCCCGTGACGCAAGTCTTGGGATAATCGGGAGGTTCCCTCCGCAGCCGGGAGATCCCGGGAATCGCTATAGGCTGAGATCCTCTCCGCCAAAAACCGCCGCCATCTTTGACGGGCCGCGCCTTCGCTGGCCTCCAGACCAGCCGAGTTCCGTGGCAACCCCCAACGCGATAATTTTGGTCGCGGCAGCGAGGAGATGTCTTTGGGGGTCGCCAGGGCTCGCGGAGCCGGCCGCAGCCTCGGCTTGTCGAGCTTCGTCCAAGCCCGTGCATAGGGGGTAAAGACCCGATAGGGAGCCCCGGAGGCATTGAGAACCTCCTCCCGCTCGTGCAAACAAACGTCTTGAAAACCCCCTACGGCAATTCCTAACTCCCGACCAAGTTGCTCCAGTCGTTTTTCGATCTCTCGCCCGTGGGGATCGGGATCCCGGTTGAAATAAACGGCCTCGGCGTGAGCCTCCTTGATCACGCCAGCCAGCGCCTCAATCGGGTCCCCCTCTCGAAAGATGAGTCTTGATCCCAACGCTCGCAAGCCCTCGTCAAGGGCTCCCAATGCATCGCAAAGAAATTGCTGTCGGTGGGGCCCGGTCCATCCATGAGTTCCCTGCCATTGGCTCAAGACATAGACAGGAACAACCTCCCGACCTGCATCGGCGGCTGCGGCCAGGGCCGAGTTATCGTGGAGCCGAAGATCCCGCCGAAACCAGTGAACAATGCGCGACAAGGTTTTACCTCGTTGGTGAAAGGAGTGGGACCGCCTGCGAACCCCTCCGTGGAATTCTCAGACGATCCCCCCCAATCTCCGAAGATTTTAGTTGGCGATTAAGGCTTCCACACCAGGGCGCTCTTTCTTACCCAAGGCGCGCCGCAATTTGAGAATCGCAATGTTTTGCACCTGACGGATTCGCTCCCGGGTCACCCCGAATGCCCCTCCCACCTCCTCCAAGGTTTGAGGGTTTTTGCCGTCGAGGCCAAAACGCGAGTTGATAATCCGACGTTCCCGTTCATCGAGCACCTCAAGGAGGTCGCCCACTTCATCACGCAGGTCCTTGTCCCGAAGCGTCTCAAAGGGATCATTGGCTTCCGCATCGCCCACCATATCACCGAACTGGGTCGAATCATCGTCTCCGATCGGCTGATCTAGGGAGGCGGGCCGGATCGCCGCTGTTTTCAGCAGGGTAATCTTCGTCGCCGAAAGCCCGATTTCCTCGGCCAATTCTTCATCGGAAGGTTCCCGTCCCAATTCCTCGGTCATTTGGGCCGCCACACGTCGCACTTTGGAGATTTTGTCTACCAAGTGAACAGGAAGGCGGATAGTTTTGCTTTGATTGGCCAGAGCGCGTTTGATGGATTGTTTGATCCACCAAGCCGCATAGGTGCTGAGCTTTCCACCCTTGAGGGGGTCAAAGCGTTCCACCGCTTTCATTAAACCAATATTTCCCTCGGAAATAAGATCCAAAAGCGGGAGTCCAAAATTCCCGTAATCACGGGCAATCTTGACCACCAGTCGGAGATTGCAGCTCACCATCTCCGCCCGGGCCTTTTTGTTGCCTTTCTTGATCTTCCTCGCCAAGACCACCTCTTGCTCTCGGGTCAAAAGCGGGAACTTTGCAATCTCTCTCAAGTAGAGCTGAAAGCCTGTGTCGCTGTCTTCCATTGCCATGATTTTATTTTCCTTTCCTTCGCTTTTCTGCCGAAACGGACTCCCGGCGCCATTTGTTTATTTAATGGGGTTAGCAATTAGACACAGGGGCGATGCAGATGTTCAAATAAAACTGCTCCCGAGCCAAAAATCGGCAATCAATTTAATCAAGATACTTATTATAAACTATTTGCACCGAGCTATTTTCCGCTAAAAACATTCTTCCGATCAGCCCGCTTCCAAACCACGACCCGCACGGGGCTTGTTTCCGCTCCCTAATCCCACTAGATTGCCCTCGATCCGTGCGGACAGAGTGACCTCACCCTTTTCAACCATTTTTCTATGCGCATCATTGTCACCGGCCTGATTGGCCAATACGCCTTTGGCGGTGTCACCTGGGACTATATCCAATACGTCCTCGGTTTCCGCGCGCTCGGACATGATGTTTGGTACTTGGAAGACTCCGCCAATTGGGCCTACGACCCGGTCAAACAAGAACCCAGTGCGGATTGCTCGCACAATGTCAGCTATCTCGAGCGCATTATGCGGGAGTTCGACTTGGGCGATCGCTGGATCTATCGCAATGAACCCGACGGTAGCTACCACGGCGTGGCCAACGAAAAAACCGCAGAAAAAATTTTGGCTGAGGCCGACGTTTTGGCCAATGTCTCTGGGGCTTGTTGGCTGCGACCGGTCACCGCAGCCATCCCGAGAAAACTTTTTCTGGATGGGGATCCAATGTTCACCCACATCAAGCTCGCCGGAGGATCCCGCGACTACCTCGACCGGGTCCTCGCCCATGAGAGCCATTTCACTTTCGGACTCAATGTGGGACAACCCAACTGCCATCTCCCCCTCAACGGCTTGCACTGGAAACCCACCGTCCAACCCATCGCGCTGGAGTGGTGGGAAAAGACGCTCATGCCATCCAACGCCTGTCACACCGCCGACGGCGCCTGGACCACGGTGATGAACTGGGCCAGCTACAAACCGGAGGAATTTCAAGGCGAGACTTACGGTCAAAAGGATCTCGAATTTCTCCGCTTCAGCGAGCTTCCCACCAAAACCTCGGAAAAATTTGTCCTCGCCATGGGCCAGGGGCCCGGACGCAACCGGCCGACCGAACGGCTGGAAGCCTCGGGCTGGACGATCATAGAACCGGATATCCACCTGCCCGACTATGCCAGCTATCACGATTTTCTTTCCCACAGCAAGGCCGAGTGGAGCATTGCGAAAAACGGCTATGTGAAATCCCACAGCGGTTGGTTCAGTTGTCGCAGCGCCTGCTATCTCGCCGCCGGCAAACCGGTGGTGGTGCAAGATACGGGCTGGAGCGATCATCTTCCCTCGGGGGACGGCGTCCTCGCTTTTCGGACCGAAGACGAAGCGGTCGCCGCGATCGAATCGGTGGCCAAAAACTACGACCACCACTGCGAAGCAGCCCGCACCTACGCAAAAACCTACTTTGACGCGGCCACCGTTTGCGCCGAGATTCTGGAATGAATAGCCCAGCATCCACTCACAAACCCGACTTGAGCCAGGCGGCGCTCTTGCTCGTCGGCCATGGCTCGACCCTCAATCCCGACTCCAGCGCGCCCACCCAGGAACACGCCCAAACCCTCCGCCAGCGGGGAATCTTTGCCGAAGTGCACACCTGTTTTTGGAAGGAAGATCCGTCCCTGCGGGAGGTCCTGCGGATGGTGGAAAGCGACGAAATTTATGTCGTGCCGCATTTCATCAGTGAGGGCTATTTCACCCGCACGGTGATTCCCCGTGAATTGGAGTTAGATGGTGCCATCACCCAACGCGACGGTCGCACGATTAAATATTGTCTCCCGGTGGGCAGCCACCCCCTCATGACCGACGCCCTTTTGCATCGGGCCCGGACCGTCGCCCCCGGGGTCCCTCCAGAGGAAACAAGCCTCTTCATCGTCGGCCATGGCACCGGCCTGAATGACAATTCCGCCCGCGCCGCCAAAGACCAAACCGCCCAAATCCAGGCCCGAGGAAAATATGCCGAAGTCATTTCCGCCTACATGGAAGAAGCACCCCTGATCTCGGATTGGGACAAACTTTCCACCCAGCCCCATGTTGTCGTGGTGCCATTTTTTATCGCCGACGGGCTCCACAGCTATGAGGACATCCCGGTTCTGCTTGGGTTGGAAACCGAGGGCGGAACAGCCGCCTCCCAATCCGAAGTCTTCCGACACAATCCGCGGGAACTCCGGGGTCGCCAACTCTATTACGCCAGCGCCATCGGCAACGATCCCCTCATGGCGGACATCATTGTCGATCAGGTCCGGGATTTTAAAACTCCGCTCGAATAGCTAAAGCTCCCACCTTTGTTTTCCGGGTCGTCGAAAAATTCCTCCCTCACGACGGTTGAGGCCTTGCCTCTTGAGGCAAGGAATTTTTGACCACGGCCTCCGACGTCATCGGCATGAGAACATTTTTGGGACTAGCAACGTTCCTGATTCGCAAAGCCTGAACCCCCTTCCCAGAGAGTCACCGACGGCTTCGCTTTCCCCGTTGCATCCAGAGGGTCTCGGATCCATGGCCGGGGGGGAAATCCGGCTGCGGGGGTTGCCGGTGAAAATTCATTTTGCCGCGGGCGACCCGGGCGGCCATGGAACGCAGCTTCTCCGCCCGCAAGGTGGAACAATTTGTCGAAAGGAGAAGACAGGCATCAGGAGTCGCGCAAGTTAGGGCCAGAGCAACGAGGTCTTCAAAATCATGGGCCGCTCGAAACGCTTTGCGGGAACCGCTCCGGCCAAAGGTCGGAGGATCGAGAATAATAACATCAAAAGGCCCCGTCTCATCGCGAGCCAAGCGGGGCAAAGTCGCGAGCACGTCTCCGACCAGAAATCGGTGACCGACCGGATCAAGGCCATTGAGTTCAAAATTTTTCCGTCCCCGGTTGAGGGACGATTTGGAAAGGTCGATGCTCACCGTCTCCGCACCGCAAGTGGCCGCCGCAACCGAAAACGCGCAGGTGTAGGAAAAGGTATTGAGGACCCGCTTCGGCGACAGCAACCGCAAGTACCGGCGGTTTGTCCTTTGATCACAAAAGAGGCCGGTGGAATATCCAATGGCAAAATCCACTTCGTAGAGTAATCCGTCTTCCTTCACGATTTCGCTGGTGGGGCGTTCCGGGTCTCCGCGGAAGAGATGAAGTTGATCGGTTTCGCGGGGCTGGCGGACCAATTGGCGCAAATAAATGCGCTCCGTGGCCAGACCGGCCGGCGTGATCCAGGCGTCAAGTGCCCCCACTAAAGCTTCGCCTTGGACTCGATCTCTGGCCGAGATCACGACCGTGCTGCCGAAACATTCCATCCAAGCATCGCGGCCCGAGCAAATCCGGAACGCGTTGGTGCCCTCCGCTTCCAACGCGCCAACCAAGGCGGGGTCCAGCCACTTCATGGCGTGGCCGCTTCCGTTTCACTTTGGACGGGAGGAAGAGGCGGCATGGGGGCGTCCAAGTTATCGGCAATCGCCCGCAACAACTCGTATTCCCGCAAGTCCACCACCCCATCATGCGTGACGGTTTCGCGACAAGCTTTTAGAACGGTGCGTTTGACATCGGGTGAGGACTGGGCCAGCCGGTCCAGTCCCGCGTCGATGGCGGCCAGGTCGCAGGCTTCCCCCCGGGTCAGTGAAGACTTCACCAGAAGCTCCCGCACCCCGGCGGCAAAAGCCTCATCCCGAGCCACTGGGTCGTCGTTCCCCAGCACCGCCAGCCCCGTCAGGAGCGCGCCCACATCGGGGAGCAGCGGGACGATCCCGCGATACTTTACCTTGGGTCCGGTGGACTTGGAAAAATACAGCTCCAAATGGCGGAGGAGGGACTTTTGCAAAGCGTATTCAAAGAGATGAATCCGCTGATCGCTTTCCACCAGGTGGCGAACATTGGCGCGAAAGGCCTTGTATTGATCCGGGGAAAGCTGACGCAGCGTGGGCATGACCAGATCGACCAGAGGCAGGCGCTGGTCGGGCGCAATTTCATTCCGACGGGCAAAAAGCGTCATCATCTCGCGACGCACCGTTTCCTCCACCCCAAAACCATTCAGCTGGGCCTGACGGCGTTCCGCATCCTCATCCAAAAGCATGGCATAAATAAACGCACAGCCGCCGTGCAAATCGCGCACCGCCTCCGCCACAAAGACCGGCAGCCCCGCCAGAAGCGACTGGGCCTGCTCGAGAGAGCCCTGGGACAAACCATCCGAAAATCCCATCCCCGGCAAAACCATTCCTGGCATGATGGCCTCCAGGCCCCGGCGAGCCGACGGCTCCGCCTTGGGCCCGGGCTGAGGCGGGGGCCGAACTTCGCGCACCTGCGCAGGATCGAAGTTTCCATCGATGGCCGAAATCCGCTCGTCCAAGGGTGGATGAGTAGCAAAGAGGCTCAGCCAGGATTCCCCCACTCCATTCCCGAAGAAAAGGTGACTTGCCTCCTGGGCTCGCGGGCTGGACAGCTTCGAGGCAAATTGGCCGATCTTCCAAAGCGCTCCGGCAATCCCGCCGGGATTGCGGGTGTATTGCACCGCCGAAGCGTCGGCGAGAAATTCCCGCTGCCGGCTGACAGCCGCTTTGATCAAGTTGCCAAAAAAAACGCCGATCCAGCCGATCAAATACAGTCCGATGCCACCCGCCATGAGCGCGAATGCCAGCCCCCCACCCTTGTCATCCCGGGAACGCCGCGACGAAGGCGTAAAAACCCCAAACCGCAGGAGAGCGCCCCCGATAAAGGCAATGCCCAAAATTCCGTTCAACAAGCCCATCAGACGAATGTTGAGCTTCATGTCCCCATGCAAAATATGACTGTATTCATGCGCGATCACGCCTTGGAGTTCGTCCCGGGTCAACTGCGCGATACAACCCCGAGTGACCCCGATTGCCGTATCTCCCGGCCCGTGTCCCGCCGCAAATGCGTTGATGGAAGGATCGGGCAAAACAAAAACCTCGGGAACCGGCACCCCGGAAGCGAGAGACATTTCCTCGATAATATTGAGCAACTTACGTTCGTCCGGGTCCACCGTATTGCCCAACACCGGTTCGCCGCCCAACATGGCCGCCACCACTCGCCCCCCTTGGGACAATTCCGCCATCTTCGTCAAACTCCCGAGCAAAACCGTCGCGGCCACTCCGCCCGAAACCCAGGCCAACATCTCCAGATCGGTATAAGACTGGGAAAAAATCAGAGCCGCAACTCCCTGAATCGCCGCGATGATCCCGATCACCGCGAGCACAAAATAAACGATCAGCAATCGCGTCTTACTCTGCGCCCGCGTCTGTTGGTCAAAAAAGTCCATGTCGTTAGTTTGTCTTGAAATGCCGCGCCGCGTCCATTGGCTTCTTTAGAGTTGTCCGGCCGGATCCGGGAGCTGCTGGATGAACTTCGTGATCGTCTCGTTCACTTCCTCCGCCTGTGGCCCCAGTCCGACCATGTGACCGGTCCCCGCGACGGTCAATAAGGTCGCCGAGGGAATTTTCTCCACCAACTTGCGGGTCACTTCGACCGACAGACACGGATCATCCGCACCCACGACGACCAAAACCGGCGCCGCGATCTGCGCCAACGGCAGGTCAGGAAGGGTCCGCAATTGCAAAAGATCATTGCGGGTTCCACTCTCCCGCGGACTTAAGGGAGCCACCGTCCCGACAAATCGACGAAACCATTCCAATTGTTTCGGATTCTCGAGCACTGAACGGACGACCACCTCACGGTCGGTGGCATTTCCCTGACTGGAAATCTCAAAAAATCCCTCCAAGACTCGCCGCGGATCGCGCTCCACTGCTTCCACCGCCAGCCAGGAACCCACGTCGCCGGTTAAATGCCCGAGCATCGTTCGCCCCAATGCGGATGCCCCTTTGGGTAATCCCCGGGTCAGCATCGGCGAAATCAGCACCAAAGCCCGCACCCGCTGCGGATGGCGAACCGCGAACTGTACCGCCGCCGGGGCCCCTGCGGAAACGCCCAAGACCGCCACCTGCGGGATGCCCAAAGTATCAAGCAAGGCCATCATCCGATCCGCTTGTTGCTCGGGGGTGATTCCATCAGCCAATGGCGTTCGCAAATAGCCGGGCCGGGAAGGGGCAATCACCTCCATTCCTGCTTCCAAAAACTGCTCTCCAAAAAGCACCGCCTGGTCATACCCGCCTAAGGCTCCATGAAAAACCAGCAGCGGTGGCCCGTCTCCCTGACGGACATATTCCACCTCGCCAGATCCGGTCTTGGCCAATTCGCTCCCCCCATCCAAATCTGCCAACCGATCCGATCGCCAGGACGTGAACCAAGCCAAAATCCCTCCGACGGCAAAGAGCCCCAGCACGACAAAGAGAAAAATGAGCCGGGTCAGGAGTCGGAAGGAAAACTTCATGAGGGAAAGTGAGGAGTGGCGGACGCAGCGTGACAAGCAAAACCCGTCATCGAAACCAAGATTTCTCCTCGGTCACGGTAAAAGTGGGGGTACACGGACTCGAACCGTGAACCAAGCAGTTATGAGCCGCCTGCTCTAACCATTGAGCTATACCCCCGTGGACTTCACAACGAGAACGCCAAATTCCTATCCCTTGCCCCGCGCAAGGAAAAGCAAAACCGTCATGGGCTCCAGGATGTTGGTGAGGCGCAGGGTGAATGCATCGAAATAATTTGAATCATTTTTCACAAGGTTTTTGATTGCAATGTATTGTCCGGGGACCGCACGCAGCTCACGGGCATGGTCCGGTCCCAGCAGGCCGGGGCTGAGGAACCACACTCGGGCCGAGTGTGCTCCCCGAGAATAACCCGATTTTCATCCCTTCACCCAAGCATTCTCGCTGCGCGAGGTTTACACCCCGTCCTTGCTCATGTTAATCTTCCGCCATGGTGCAACCCGAAGATCTGGTTGGAGACGAATGGGCCGAATGGTATCGTCTCACACCCATCCAGCGCTGGCGCGAAAGCGAACGGCTCTGGCAAACCTATCTCGACCTTGGAGGCTCACTTGATCCCGAACCCGATACGCAAAGTCCTTTCCACGATCCGCAGGAACCAGGTCCAATCCCTTCTCATGGGCGGGCAGGCCTGCGTATTTTACGGCGCGGCCGAGTTTAGTCGCGACACGGACCTGGCGATCCTCGCCGAGGCGGAGAATCTCGCCCGCCTCAGCGCTGCGCTTGACGAATTGCAGGCCGAACCCATAGCCGTCCCTCCTTTCGATCCGGCCTATCTTCGCGCCGGACATGCCATCCATTTTCGCTGCCACCATCCGGAAGCCGCCGGCATGCGCGTGGACCTCATGTCCCACATGAGAGGCGTGGACGCCTTCCCCGAACTCTGGGAGCGCCGCACCACCTTCGAACTGCCCGATAGCACCCCTTGTGATCTCATGGCTCTTCCTGATCTTGTCCTCGCCAAAAAAACCCAACGCGACAAAGATTGGCCCATGATTCGTCGCCTCGTGGAGGCGCACCACTTCACTCACCGCGCCGCGCCGAATCCCGAGCAAATCGCCTTCTGGATGCGTGAGCTCCGCACCCCGACGCTCCTCATCGAGACCGCTCGCGCCTGGCCGGAGCAAGCTCGAGAAATTCAGACCGACCGACCGCTTCTGCAATACGCCCTGACCCCCGAGGAATCACTCCTGGCCGAGGCTTTGGGAGAGGAAGAACGCACCGAACGCCTCAAGGACCATGAGTACTGGCAACCGCTCAAATCCGAGTTGGAACGTCTCCGCCGCATCCGTAGAGGATAGAAGTTGGCCCGGGGGCCGGATGGGAAAAAATACGATCTTTGCTCGCACAAGGAAATCACTGGAATTTCCTGGGAGAAGCCGAAAAAACTCAAACCAGAAGCAATTGCCTCCTCATCGAAGCGGGTTATTCTCCGGCAGGTCCGGGGATGGGGGAATTGATGGAGTAGGAACTTTGCAGATCAATGCCTTTGTGAGTTTTACCGTTCTCTTTCAGTGTAAAAGATATCAAGGGACGGTCACTCCTTCGCAGGTCCGAGATTTTCGAGGCGCAGGGTGAACGCATCGAAATCCTCCAATCACCTTCCCGGTGACACGTGGTGGCTGGACCCGGTATTCGGCGTTCCATCTGCCGTCGTTTTCCGTTCGTCCTCTATTTTCGCTTCCAGCAGGAGCGAGTTGTCATCTGTGCCGTCATCCCCTCCGGTCGCAGGCCGGGGTATTGGATGGAACGAATTAAATAACGACCCACACAAGCGACCGTCGCGGAAACTGATGGCCGCCTAGGGCGCTTCTCGTCTTGCCAAGCGGGCCAGCGGTGCCTAGATACCATCCCATGAAGAAAATTGAGGCGATTATCAAACCTTTCAAAATGGAAGACGTCAAAGACGCTCTTTCGGAGCTGGGCATCGAAGGCATGACGGTCAGCGAGGTCAAAGGGTTTGGTCGCCAAAAAGGGCACACCGAGATTTATCGCGGCAGCGAATATACGGTGGATTTTCTTCCCAAGGTCAAATTTGAGATCGTCGTCACCGACGAGGTCGTCGAGAAGGCGGTCAAGGCGATTTCGGACGCGGCCAAAACAGGCAAAATCGGCGACGGGAAGATTTTCGTTCTCCCGATTGAGAATGCCATCCGCATCCGAACCGAAGAAACCGGCGTTCACGCCATCTAATTTCTGACCCCGGATTCGCTGCCTCATTGGCTCGTCATCGTCATCCTCGGTTTCGTCGAGGGACTGACCGAGTTCATTCCGGTTTCCTCGACCGGCCATCTGCTCATTGTCGAGGATTGGCTCAACCGGCCCCAGTCGGATCTTTTTAATGTCGTCATTCAAAGCGGGGCCGTCCTCGCTGTGCTCCCGCTTTTTCGAGAGCGCATTGCCATGTTGGTCCGCTGGCGGGAGGCAGAAAGCCGAGACTTCTCGCTGAAGATTTTCGTCTGCTTTTTTCTCACCGCGGTGGGTGGGCTCATCTTGGACAAATTTCATTTTGAATTGCCCGAATCCGTCGAACCCGTAGCGAGTGCCTTGATCATCGGAGGACTAATTTTCATTGGAGTTGAGGCTTGGTTGAAAGGTCGTTTGCTCAATCCCCGGATCACCTGGACCGTGGTCATAGTCGTGGCCGGAGCCCAGCTTCTTGCGGCCGTTTTCCCCGGAGCTTCGCGCTCGGGTTCCACCATTATTTTGGCCATGGCCATTGGCGTCACCCGGGTCGCGGCGACGGAATTTTCTTTCCTCGTCGGCATTCCCACTTTGCTCGCCGCGGGTGCGTATAAGATCTTTCAGGCCTTGCGTGACGGAGCCACCGAAGACTGGGGGATGCTCGCGCTTGGAGCCATCGTGGCGGCGGCCGTGTCGTTTGTCGCCGTGAAGTGGTTATTGCGTTTCGTGCAATCGCACACCTTTGTCAGTTTCGGCATTTATCGCATTCTGCTCGGCTTGGTCCTGCTTTGGATGCTCTGGCCCCGATCATGAACGAGATTCCTCCTGACCTCCAAGCCGCCGTCTTGTGCGAAGATGTGCGAGCGGAAGCCAGCGGCCAACAAACCGTCGTCGGAGTGATCGGAGCCATCCCTGCCCCCACCCTTCCCATCGGGTTCTTCAAACTTTGCCTCTGGTCCCGCTGGTGCGGAGGCACCGGCCAATTCGTCCAAAAATCGCTTATCATGGGATGCGATGACGACCAACCCATCGCGCAAAGCGAAGTGAAGTTCGTCCTCCCGGAACTGAACGCACACGCCACCAATGTCCATGTCTTCGGCGGAGTCCAGTTTCAAAAACACGGCATTTATCACATCGAAATCCGTCTCGACGGAGAATTGCGCCTTCGGATTCCGCTTCCGGTCCTGCCGGTTCGCCCTCAGAACCCGCAACCGGAGGATCCTTCCGACGATTTTCTCGATTCCTCGGATTAGAGCCTGGCACCCAGATGCTCCGCATCTTGCGTTGCAGCCGCTGCATGGGCGGCGATGTCGAGGAACTCGGAACGAGTTTCTTGGGTCTTAAGCTTGCGCACGGATTGGGGATAAGCCGTCCGTCTTTTGATCCGCTTTTCTCATGACCTCACTAGGCCTAAAACGAAATCCGCTCGGCGTCCTCGGGGAGATAGACAGCCTCCACTCCGGAAAGCTCCTCTTCGCAGCGCTCTTTGATAGCTCCGCGCTGTTCATCCAAAACCGCCGGCAAATTGGTCAGGCACAAAGTCCCGATGGAGACCGACTGCAAAGTCGCCAGAAGATCATCGACCGACAAGTGGGCTGGTAGTCCAAGCGAGAGGGCCTCGGTGCGCCCGTGCAACATACTCGCCTGGAGAAGCAGAGGAAGACCGCCGACATGATCGGCGTGGGCGTGGGTAATCCAGAGGGCATCCAGATCCGCCAAGGCAAAACCCAATTCGAGCAATTGCCCGCTGCACGGCTCCCCCGCATCGAGGAGCACGTTTCGAAGATGCGCCTAGTCTGAAAGATCGCAAAGCGCCCCCTCGACAAGTGGTTCAAGAACCTCTAGCCATTACCCCGTGAACGATCGGGTACGCGTCCGCGCAAAGTTTTTTTTCGAGGGAGATCGCAAGTATTTTCTCAAAGGGGTCACCTACGGAACCTTCGCGCCGGATGCCGACAATTACTATGTCGGCCCGCCGGAAAAGGCTCTCAAGGACCTCGGCATGATGCGTGCCATCGGCATCAACACGGTGCGCATCTATCACGCCCCCCCCCGTTGGTTCCTCGATCTTGCCCAGGACCATGGCATTAGGGTCATGGTCACCTTGTGGTGGGGACAAAACGTGGACTTTCTCAGTTCGGCCAAACGACGGAGGGAAATTTTCGACAAGGTTCGTCACGACGTCAAATCCAACGCCGGCCACCCCGCGTTGATGGGCTACCTCGTGGCCAATGAAATTTCCTCCAACATGGTGCGGTGGTATGGGGTTCGCAAGGTCACGGAGTTTGTCGAAACCATGATCAACGTCGGTCGCGAAGAAGACGACGCCGTCCTTTACTCCTACGCCAGCTATCCGCCGACCGAATACCTCCTCCCGTCGAACATGGATTTTTACACCTTCAACGTGTATCTCCATAAGCAGGAGGAATTCGACCGCTATCTGGCCCGACTCCAGAACTTGGCCGAAGACCGTCCCCTCATCATGGGGGAATTTGGCATGGACACCATCCGCCACACCGAGGACGAACAATCCGAGATGCTGAGCTGGCATGTCGAAAGCGTCGTCCGGGGCGGACTGGCCGGGACCTTTCTCTACACCTGGACGGATGAATGGTTCGTCAACAACCAAGATATCACTGACTGGGCTTTTGGGCTGACGACCCGCGAGCGGGAGCCCAAAAAATCCTATCACACGGTCGAAAAGCTTTTCTCCGGGTCCGAACCTCTGACCCAGAAGATCCCGCTCTCTCGCTATCCCAAAGTTTCGGTTATCGTTTGTTCCTACAACGGCGGAAAGACCCTTGATGCCTGTTTGACCTCGCTGGCAAAAGTCCAATATCCGGATTTCGAGGTCGTCCTCGTAGATGACGGCTCGACCGACGACACCCCGGCCATCGCCGCCCGACACCCCGACATCATCAGCCTCCGGCAGGAAAACAAAGGCCTCAGCGTCGCCCGCAATGAAGGAGCCTACGCCGCCCAGGGAGAAATCATCGCCTACACGGACAGCGACTGCATGGCGGATCCCGACTGGCTCTACTTTCTCGTCGGCACCCTCCTCAGCGGAGACTTCGCCGGGGTCGGCGGACCGAACATTTCGCCTCCGGCAGCCAATGGCATCCAAGCCTGTGTGGCTGCCGCCCCCGGCGGGCCCAGTCACATCCTGCTTACCGACACCATTGCCGAGCACATTCCCGGCTGCAACATGGCGTTTTACAAGTGGGCTTTTGACAAAGTGGGCGGGTTCGATCCCGAATACCGCAAGGCCGGAGACGACGTCGATTTTTGCTGGCGACTCCAACAGGAGGGCCAAATCATTGCCTTCAGCCCCTCCGCCATCGTCTGGCATTACCGTCGCTTCACTCTCGGTGCGTTTCGGAAACAACAGGTCGGCTACGGCGAAGCCGAATCTCTCCTGCGCTTCAAACACCTCGTCTTTTTCGGTCCCACCGGCACCGCCAAATGGAAGGGCCAAATCTACGGCGCCCCCCGCTTCACCTGGTTGGTCAACCGGCCGATCATTTATCATGGAATCTTCGGCGAAGGCCTCTTCCAGTCCATTTACCCGACCCCGCAATCGGAACTCGCCGCTTACCTCAGCAGCATCGAATGGGTCGTCCTGACCGCTTTTATCTTTTGTCTTTCCGTTCCGTTTCCGGTCCTCCGGATCGTGCCGTACATCATGTTCGGCGGGACGTTTTTGGTCGCGTTGTCCTACATGATCCACGCCAAGCTCGAACCTCGCCATGACACTATTCCGGCGCGTTTGTTGGTTGCCTTCCTCGCTTTGACCCAGCCCCTCTTCCGCGGGTGGGCCCGGTATCGCACCTGGCTGCAATTTAAACACACCCCGCCAGCCGTCGTTGCCTCTCACGAGAAGAACTTCACCCCTCCGGGCGGGAGCAAGACCCATCTCAACTACTGGACCGAAAATGGCGAAGGCCGCGAGCGATTGCTTCCCGTCCTTGTCGCCCGCCTGGAAGAAGAGGGTTGGAATTACTCCATCGACACCGGATGGAAAAATTGGGATCTCCAAATCTTCGGGAGTTTCTGGTGGGGGATCAAGCTCCACAGCGTGACCGAATACCATGGTGGCCCCAAATGCCTCACCCGGATCCGCCTGGAAACCGCCGTCGTCGGCACGACGGTGTTGGTCAACCTGGTTCTCCTGGCCATCCTCCTCTATCGTCAGTTTTACGTTCCCGGATCGGACCTCATCCTTTGGATTCCGTATGCCATCTTTGCATCCGTCCTCGTCCTGCGGGCCTACCGCCTGAAAAAACGGGTAGCGGAATTGGTCGGGGCCGCGGCGGAACATTGCGGCTTCACCCGTGTGAAAGGCAACTAGACGGAGCGACGCACGCTGCCGATTCGCACATGTCCCTCCAGCTTGCTGACTACGATTTCCCTCTTCCCGAGGGTTTGATTGCCGACCGCCCCCTGCCGGAACGGGATGCCTCCCGCATGATGATCGTCAACCGCGCGGCGGGAACGATCTCCCATCGGACCTTCCGAGATTTGCCGGAGTATTTTCAACCCGGAGATCTCGCTGTCCTGAATAATTCGAAGGTTCTCAAAGCCCGCCTCTTTTCTGAAGACGGACGGATTGAGGTCCTCATGATCGAACCTGTCGATGCCACGGCCTGGAAGTGTTTGGTCAAGCCCGGTCGCAAGATGAGGGTCGGAGCGACTTGCGCGGTGGCCGGAACCACCGCCCTGGTCCGCGAGGCGCTCCCCGACGGCGCCCGCATTTTGGAATTCGCCGCCCCTCCCGATCTGGACCGTTACGGAACCATGCCCATCCCGCCCTATTTTCATCGGGAAGCAGACGAGGCCGACGACCTTCGTTACCAAACCGTCTTTGCCGAGGACCCGGGTTCCGTCGCCGCGCCCACCGCGGGCCTTCATTTCACCCCCGAACTCCTCGCCTCCATTCCGCACACTACTCTCACCCTTCATGTGGGCATCGGAACCTTTCAGCCTGTGAAGGTCAAACACCTGGCGGACCATGTCATGCATGAGGAACGCTATACGATTTCCGAGGCCGCCGCGACGGCCATCAATTCCGCCCGTCGTTTGATCGCCATCGGCACCACGTCGGCCCGGGTGCTGGAAAGCCAACCGCCAGGACCGATCCAGCCTCACTCGAGTCGCACGGGCATCTTCCTCCACCCGCCCCATGCACTCCACCGGATCGATGCTCTCTTCACCAATTTCCATCTCCCCAAATCCACCCTCTTCATGTTGGTCAGCGCCTTCGCGACCAGGGACCTGATGTTGGCCGCCTATGCCGAAGCCGTTCGCGAACGCTATCGTTTCTTCAGCTATGGCGATTGCATGCTCATTCTTTAGCCGCCAGCGGGGCCCCCTCTCCCGCTCAAAGAAGCAAATTCCCGGCGGTGCATCCTCCGGTAGGCCCCAGGCGCCTGACCCAGGCGCGCCTTGAAAACCCGGGAAAAATGAAACCTATCGGTGAAGCCTCCCGCCTCGGCAATGTCCTCCAAGGTCCGATCGGTCGCCGTCAACCACTCCGCCGCAAGGGCAATTCGGTGTTCCCGGCCAAATCGCGCCGGAGTCATCCCCATCCCTTCGCGGAAGCGCCGGATAAAATAGTCCTCACCCATTCCGCAAAGGACGGCCAATTCCCGATTCGAGGCCGGGGCTACCGTTCGTTCCTGAAGGCAATCCACCGCAGGTTGAATCCGCGCCATCTCCTCCGTGGCCTGGAACTGGCGCCCTGCGGTCGCGACCTCCCGGCCCAAAACCGTCGCCACCGCGGCATTGGCCAAAACCATCGCCCAGCAGAGATGGGAAAAATCATCTCCCGAATGCAATTCACGTCTCCACTTGTCACAAAGGGCCGTCAATGCCGGGTCGGTCGGGAGTTGGACGGGTCGAGAAAACGATCTTTTCAAAAGTCCCCAAGGCAGACCTCGGACCTCAAAGTGGATATAGTTTTGTTCCACCTCCCGGGAGACCCCAGTTTGAAACCGGACCCAGGCCGGGATCATCCACAGTTCACCCTTCGCTAACGATAGGTGTTTCCCACCATGCATAAGCCAAGCTCCGGCCCGACTTTGGTCATACAACCGCCAAAACGGACTACATAAATCCAGATTCCAAGCCTCTCCCAGCAGCATTGACCGCGATTCCAAGAGAGAAACCTTCAAGCGCCGCATGAACCGCTCCCCAAATGTCGCCGGCGTCGCTCTAATTTCCATAAGCGGTTTTTTACATATTTTTAGCGCTGGAATCCATAGCCAAAATTAGAAAATTCCGATGTTCTGAAAACTCAAACCCGTTTAGTTCATGAAACACAAAGCGCTCCCCTTCCGCCAGATTCACCTCGATTTCCACACTTCGCCACACCTTCCCGGGATTGGAGCCCAATTCGAGAAAGCCCGCTGGCAGGACACCTTGCAGGAGGCTCGCGTCAATTCGATCACCCTCTTCTCCAAATGCCATCACGGGTGGAGCTATCATCCCACCACGGTGGGTAAGATGCACCCCCACTTGGACTTTGATCTTCTGCGGGCTCAGTACGAAGCCTGCAAAGAAATTGGCGTAGCGGTCCCCATATATCTCTCCGCCGGGGTGGACAATTTGGCTGGTGAAGAACATCCGGAATGGCGAGAGATCACCCCGGAGGGATCCTATGACGGTTGGACGGCTTCCCCGCTGAAACCGGGATTTCTCTCCATGGACTTCCTCAGCCCCTATCTGGATTATCTCTGTCAACAAATCGAGGAAGCCGTCCGATTGTTCCCCGATTGCGACGGCATCTTTCTCGATATCATTTCTCAGGCCCCTGGTTGTTCCCGATGGCGCTTGGATCACATGGCGGCAAAGGACTGGAATGCGGAAGACCCGACCCATCGCGAGGAATGCGCCCAGGCGGCTCTCCAGAGCTATTTCAAACGTACCACCGAGTCGGCCAAGGTCTTGGATTCCGACATGCCAATTTTCCATAATTCGGGCCACATCCCCCGGGGCAGTCACGACCTCTTGAAATATTTTAGTCACTTGGAGTTGGAGTCCCTCCCCACTGGTGGATGGGGCTATGACCACTTTCCCATGTCGGCCAAATATGCGGTCAATCTCGGCTTTGATTTTCTCGGCATGACCGGAAAATTCCACACCACCTGGGGAGAATTTGGCGGTCAAAAACACCCCAATGCGCTTCGCTACGAATGTGCGGCCATGCTGGCCTTCAATGCCCGCTGCAGCATCGGCGACCAACTCCATCCCAACGGCGAACTCGACCCCACCACCTATCAATCGATTGCCGCAGCCTACCGGGAAGTGGAAGCGAAGGAACCTTGGTGTACAGACACCCGGCCGGTTTCGGACATTGGCGTCTTATCAAGCGAAGCGGAAAACCACTCCTCCCGCGAAAACGCCCCTGACGAAGGGGTCACTCGGACCCTGCTCGAAGGTCACTTCCTTTTTGACATCATCGACCGCGAGATGGATTTCTCCCGCTTCCAACTCCTCATTCTCCCCGACGACATCCACATCGACGAGGCTCTCAAAGCCCTCCTCGATGCCTATCTCGCTCAAGGCGGCAAGCTCCTGCTGACCGGCGAAAGCGGATTATGGAAAGACCGGGCCGAATTTGCCTTCGACCTCGGAGCCGATGCTACCGGACCCAGCGAATTCTCTCCGGATTTCATTCTCCCGAAACCGGAATTCCGGGCCGAATTCGTCTCCACACCTGTGGTCATGTATCTTCGCTCCCAAAGGATTCAAGTCACCTCGGGAGAATCGCTCGGGCAGATTTATGACCCCTATTTCAATCGAACGTTCCGGCATTTTTGCAGTCATCAACACACCCCATTCCGGCCGGAGGCCTCGGGATTCGACTGCGGCGTGCGGCACCAAGGAATCACCTACCTCGCCCATCCGGTCTTCTCGCTCTACCGCACCTACGGCGCAGTGGCGCATCGGGAGTATGTCAACAAGGTGATCTCCTCTCTTCTTGGTCAGCAGGCCACCCTCCAGACCAATCTGCCTTCGACCGCCCGAGTGGCTCTCAACCACCAACCATCGGCCGATCGAAACGTGCTCCATCTTCTCTTTGCCAACACCGTCGCCCGGGGAGGCCGCATGAATCTGTCGGGAGGCACGGTGGCAGCCAGCGGCCAGAGCATCGAAGTCATCGAAGAACTCCTCCCGCTCCGAAAGATCAAAGTCACCCTGCGAAATCAGCCTCCCCTCAAAGCGATCACCCTAGAACCTCAAGGCATCGAACTCTCCTTCACCCAAGACAATGACGTGGTGGAGTTTCAGGTCGAAGAGTTCACCTGTCATCAGATGGTCGCCTTGACCGAAGCCTGAGGTAGCGCGAACGGGGGGTTGTCGGGTGTTGTCTGGGGACCGCACGCGGCCAGCCGCCGAGGAAACATCCTCGGGCCGAGTGTGCTTCCCGAGGAAGACTCAATTTCGATACATTTTCTGCGGGGCCGCTCCTCGGCAATGCTTTGCACGCAGGGCGACCCTTTGCTACGAATTTAAGGTTCTGGGAAACAACCAAGACACGCACGAAGAAGAGAAACCCGCCAAGGGACCCCCTCCTCGAAAAAAATGGCTCCGCCGTTTCAAGATTGGGTTCCTCAGCGTGGTGCTTTTGCTGGCCCTTTTTCACCGCCCGATCTTTTTTGCCGGGACGCGCTATTTTGTCCTCCAGGCGGCCAAGGAACAAAATCTCGACCTGACCTATGAAATGCGCGGGTCGATCTTCACCAACCTGTCGGTAGTGAACCTCCGCGCCACGCCCACCAAATCCGGCCCGATCCAGCGCCTCGAAATTGGGACCCTCAATTTATCCTACAGCTTGTGGGATCTCGTGCGGGACGGACTCCCCGCCTTTCTCCAGCAAGTGGATCTCCGCGATGTCTTCATCGAACTCACCCCCGAAAAACCTCGCCCGGCAGCAAAAGAAACAGCCCCCCAAGCTTTCAAGTTTCCCGTTCTTTTTCCGTCCCTATTGAACCTCGTCAATGTCAACCTCGTCATCCATGGCCCCGAGGGAGACACGGTCTTGGAGGGGCTTTCTTTTAGCCTCCTGCCCGACCGCTCCGGGTCGCTCAAAATCCAAACCCTTGATATCCCCGGCGTACGACGCTGGACAGACATTGCCGCCGCCACCACCTATCAAGACCGCAACCTCGTTCTTTCCGACCTCTTCGTGGGTAAAGAAATTGCGCTCCGGGAACTCAATCTCGACCTGACCGACCTGGAAAAACATCGCTTAGGCGTGGCTCTCAATGGCAGTTTTTTCGAGGCCCCGATTCAAATCACCTGCGAGATCACCGACCTCCATGCCGCCAATCATCTCACGATGAAAGTGGCAGCGAGCGGACTGGTTTTTGCCTCCGTCTGGGACTACCTCAATATGCCCGCCCCCTTTCTGGGCGAGCTCGAGCAACTCGATGCCACCTTCGAGGGCGCCATTGATCGCCCGGCTGGCTGGCAGGGGACCGTCCGGGCCTCTCTCAAAGAGCTGAGCATCGGCGGCCAGGCCCTCGGGCAGGTCGCCTTCGAGGCGAATGCCTTGGATGGCCAAGTCCACCTGACTTTGCGAGAAACGTTCGACGACAAAAATTCGCTCTCCCTCGAAGCGACGGGAAAGCTCCCCGACACCTTGGCGGGGTTCGTTCATACCAAGGCCGAGGGCCATCTCGATCTCCAGATTCCAGAAGCGGGTCGCCTGGCCTTGCCGGAACCTCTCACTGGCGACTTAACCGTCAAAGGCACTTTCACCACCGCCGATGGACTCTTGCGCACGGATCTCAAGGTGACATCCCGCACCTTGGCCGCCGCCGAAGCCGAATTAACGGACACCAATTTCTCCCTCCAATTGGAGAAAGATCTTTCACAAACAGAAGAGGCCCCCGCTTTTCAATCCCTGACCACGACCTGGGAAGGGACGATCAAGAATGTCCGCTTCCGAGACTACGCCGTTGAGGAAGTTCAATTTCAAGCCAGCTCACGGGAAGCTCGAGTGACCTTGGAGGAATTGACCCTGACCAAAGAATCCAACACCGCCCGCATCGGCGCAGAGTACCTCCTCCCGGCCGATGGAAAATCATGGTCGGGTCAACCGCTGCAAACAAAATTCACGGTCGTCGCTCCCAACCTCTCCGCCTTCGTCATCCCCGGCAGCACAACCAAACTGCAAGGCAAGTTATCGATTAAAGGTGAGGCCACCGTGCGAAATGGCCTGGTTAATGGAAACTTCGATCTCGAAGGCCGCGAGATCGAAGCCCTTGGAGTCCCCGTAGAAAGCGCCGAGATCAAAGTCATCGCAAGTGATAATCACGCCCAGATCTCTTCGCTTCAAATTCTCTTTAACGACAAAAACCACATCGCGGGGTCCGGCAAGATCCAGTGGGGAGACACCCTTGCCTATCAGGGCGCGCTCGATATCAATCTGAGCGATGTGGCGATTTTCCAACCGCTGTTGGGCGGTCCGGATCGCCCGGCCTTGGGAGGCGCTCTCACGGTTTTCTGGAAAGGCGAAGGAAGCACCGCCACTCCGCAGCACTCCGGCTCCGTCAATCTCGACCTCTCCAAAGGGCAATTTGAGGATCAGAAAAACCTCACCGCCCACGCCTCCGCTTCCTATGCGCAAGATCATGTCAGCATCCCGGACTTTTTTGTCTCTTCCGATTTGGGTCAGGCCGTATTTTCGCTTTTTTGGAAAGACGATCAACTCAAAGTCACCCACCTCGCGGTTCGCCAGAAAAAAGTTGCCCTGATGGAGGGAAGTCTCGATTTGCCGCTGCGTTTGTCGGGCTGGAAGGAACCGTCCCAACTCATCCCCGCCGACGCGCCCCTCCGTCTCACACTCAAATCCCGCAAGGTGAGTCTGCCCGCCGTTTTGCCTGCGGAAGACAAAGAACCACCTCTGCTCGGCACGGTCGACTTGGATGTGGACCTTCAGGGTTCGCTCCGTAATCTCCAGGGGCAATTGACCCTGCGCGCTAAGGGCCTGCAGTCCCCGACCGCCACGCAATTTGCTCCCGGCACAGTCGCCCTCGATCTCACGCTCAAAGACAATCTCCTCAATCTCGACGGCACCGTAACCCAAGAACGAATCCAACCTTTTCGCCTGACGGGTCAACTGCCGCTCAATCCGGTTGCCATCCTGAAGGCGGGAAAACTTCCCCCGGAAACCCCGCTAAACCTCAAAGTCCAGTTGCCGCGGTCGTCGCTGGACTTTCTGTCCTCCGTCATCGCCCCGATCCGTCAGAGCCGGGGATTTGCCGCCATGGAGGTGACCGCGGCAGGCACCCTGGCGGAGCCGGTTCTGGAAGGATCCGTCACCATTAATCTGCAGACTCTCCGTTTTTCCGATTCGATGCTGCCCCCGCTCGATAATTTCGACCTCCGCCTCGCTTTCACCCCCGGCCAGATGACATTGACCCGCTGTGCCGGAGGCATCGCCGGGGGAACATTTGGCCTTTCCGGCAAAGCGAATTTTGCCACCTTCGCAAATCCGGACCTCGATTTGCGTTTCCGCTGTAAAAACGCCCTGGTCCTTCAAAATGACGCCATGACAGTGCGGGTCTCCAGCGACCTCGCCATCAACGGCCCCCTTCAGGGCGGAACGGTCAAAGGTTTTGTCAACATCACCCGGAGCCGGTTTTTCAAAAACATCGACATCCTCCCGATTGGGCTGCCAGGGCGACCGGCCCCGCAACCTCCCGAGGAATTCTCCACCGTCACTTTTCCCAACCCGCCCCTGCGCGACTGGAAATTTGATGTCGCCATCCGGACCGCAGATCCCTTTCTCGTCCAAGGCAACCTGGCCAATGGCCGCATCAGAGCCAATTTGCAGTTGGGCGGCACCGGCTTGGCTCCTTGGATGGACGGCAAAATTCTCATCGAAAACCTCACCGCAAGCCTCCCCTTCAGCCGACTCAACATTCATTCGGGGGAAATATTCTTTGATCGTCAGCGTCCGTTCGTTCCCCAGTTCAATCTCGATGCCACCTCAAACATCCGCGATTACCGTATCAACATCGCTCTGGCTGGTCCCATCACCGATCCCCAGACTTTCTTCACCAGCGAACCTCCGCTCACCCAAGCCGCCGTTGTCTCGCTCATCGCCACGGGGCTGACCCCGCAGGAATTGGGCAGCAATCCGACCGCGCTGGCCGGACAGGCCACCATGCTCCTCTTTCAGCAACTCTACCATCGGGTCTTCCGTCGCAACCAACGCCCGAATTCCAACCAATCATTCCTCGAACAAGTCCGCTTTGACCTCGGCGTCACCGATCCCAAGACCGGCCGCCAATCGACCATGGTGGGAGTTCCTTTGACCAAACAAATCATGCTCACCGGCGGGATGGATGTTGACGGCGATTTCCAAGGACAGATCAAATACCTGATCCGATTCAAATGAGAGCCCTCTTTGCTTTTCTCATCCTGACCGGTTCGGTGCTGGCTCAAACCGACGCGTCACCGGACCACGCATCGCCCGCAGCACACGACCAGCTTCCGCCCTTGGACCTCCCCCTGCCGGATTTGAAGGGCACGCTGAAAGTCACTTTCGTGGGGGCAATTTCTTTCACAGATGCCCAATTGCGCGACGGCATCATCCGACAAATCCAGACAATCGAGCAATATGGTCTCGATGCCCCCAATGCCTACGATGCCATGTATTACCTCGAGTCCTTTTATCGGAATCATGGCTACGCCCATGCAGAGGCGAGCAATGAGATTGAAGGCCCCTGGGCACTCCGCCTCACGATTAAAGAAGGCTCTCGAGCCAGGATTGGCGAGATTCACATCATTGGCAACCAGGCCTTTTCCTCCACCGAACTGACCAAATACCTCCTTGGGCCCGTACGGGAAAACAATCCCCGCATCCGCAATATCGAGGATCTCCCTTCTGACGAAGACGCTATTTTCTCCGGCGTCGCACTCATCCGCCGGCTCTACGCTTCCGGCGGATACCTCAATGCCATCGTCGAGGCACCGAACATCACCTACAACGCGGACAATACCCACTCAACTATCGACCTCAAGATCACCGAAGGGATCGCCTTCCGCTTCGGGGAAATTCGTTTCACAGGCACTCCCGCGCTGCCCCGCGAAGAAATGCTCAAAGTCATGGCCGCGCAAACCAAGAACGTTTTCACTGACGGGCGACTCGATGCCGCCTCCCGCGCCTTGGAAGAACTCTACCAGAAAAACGGGTTCTTCACCTCGACCGTAACCCAGACCGCAAATCTGGAAGATGCCCGGAGCGGCCTTGTCCCGGTCACTTTTCAGATTGAATCTGGTCCCGTTTATCATTTCCAAGGAGTCACGGTGAGCGGGAACGATCGGGTCAAATCGAGCTTTATCCAACACCGTCTCCGCAGCCTGCAGGGTAAAACCTACACCCCCGCCGCGATTGAAAAGAGTTTTCGCAAACTCAATCAAACCGGACTTTTTCAAAACCTCCACTTGGTCCCTCTAGCCGAAAAAGGCGACAATCTCCGTCTCGATGTGGCGGTCGAAGAAGGCAAAACCAAGGAATTTGGTTTCGGCCTCGGTTATGCCTCCTACTTTGGCGGGATGGTCAGTGCGAGCTATCGGGATTTGAATTTTCTCGGCAATTCCCGCCCGTTCAGCATCAACCTGGCCGTCAGTCAAAAAAGCCTCAACGGTGAGATCCTCTACACCGACCCTTGGTGGTTCGACACCGACTACAAATTTCAACTCCGCCTCTATGCCAATAATGAATATCTCAAGGGCTATTCCGCCTTCGAGTTAGGAATCCAACCCACCGTCTCCCGGGACTTCACCACGCATTGGAATGTGTCGGCTTTTGTCATCGCCAAATATGTCACCACCTATGACATCGACATCGAACCGGCCAGTCTCGTGGGACAGGACGATTATTCCGTCGCCTCGATCGGATTCACCCAGACCCTCGACTATCGCAACAGCACCACCCTGCCAACCCGAGGATATATTTTCAGCACCACGCTGGAAGTGGCCCCCAAGGGGATCGGCGCGGTCTCCTATGTACGCGCCTTGGGGCGCTTTTCTTACTACCTGCCGATCACCCAAAAAACTACCCTCGCCCTCGGGGCCCGCGGCGGGGTGATCTCCTCGCTGAGCAGCGACGAGCTTCCCATCAACGAACGCTTTTTCAATGGAGGCGCCACCACCGTGCGAAGCTTTTCGGAATTCACCCTGGGACCCCGCGACCGGGCCGGCTACCCGCTGGGGGGACAGGGCTTCACAGTCTTCAACGCAGAATACACTTTCCCCATCATCGGTGACCTCTACGGGGCAGTCTTCGTCGATGCAGGCAATGTCATTTCCGAAGCCGCCGACTTCGGCTTCGAAGACATGCGCTATGGCGTGGGTGCCGGTCTTCGTTACAACCTCCCCATTGGATCCCTCCGTTTCGACTACGGACTCAATCCCGATCCCCAAGATGGAGAAGCCCAAGGGGCCTTCCATTTCGCCGTCGGGGTGGCGTTCTGAAGGGCTGTCAGTGTCCACTTTCCACTTTTTTCCCATCCCTCCGTTCCTGGAAAAAGGATTTCAGGATCTCCCCACATTCTTCGGCACGAACTCCGGCTGTGATTTCGCAGCGGTGGTTCAACTCCGGCATTTGCAAAATATTCAACAACCCACCTGCCGCCCCGCCCCGGGCGTCTCCGCATCCAAAGATCACCCGGCGGAGACGGGCATGGACGAGCGCCCCGGCGCACATCGGGCAGGGTTCCTTGGTCACGTAGAGGTCGCATTCGGTCAACCTCCAGTCTTCGATCTCACTCTCCGCCTGCGTAATCGCCTGCATCTCCGCGTGCGCAGTCGCATCCCGCAACGTTTCCACCTGATTCCAGGCCCGGGCAATGATCTCACCGTGACGAACAATGACCGCCCCCACCGGCACCTCCTGCATTCGATAAGCCTTCTGCGCCAAGCGGAGAGCCTCTCCCATAAAATATTGATCGCTTCCAAAATCCACAGAGAAACTGAAATCAGGAATTTTCCCCGGCGACACGAATTAAATAGAGTGGATGTCGAGGAAAGACAGCGGTTCTCCCCTACAAATCCTCAAGCGCGTTTGAGACCCTCAAGCCGGGAATGACCGCAAAGTGCCCGTCGTGCGTCAGCAGGCGGGCTCCACAACTCAAACAAACCGCAGCAATAACAATATCCTGCGCCGGAATTACGTCTCCCCGCCGATCCAGCGTCCAGGCCAACTCGGTGGCATATTCCCAGACGCCATTGGGAGTCGGAAGGTAAATCATGGTGGAATACCTTGCCGTAAATTTTTCCCGCACGGCCGAATCGCGAAGGCCCCGGCAAACTTCGAGAACAATCATCCCCGTTGTTGCCCATTCCACCTGCTCCCCCAGTCGCTCCATTTCGAGAAAGGGCTGACGTTTCGAGCGCAAGGCCTGAATGTAAAAACTGCTATCGGCGACGACGAGTTCCATACTTCCGCGGCTTTTCGGCAGCTCTCAAGGCATCGTAGGTTTCAAAATCAAAGACCTTCTCGGGATCCTTGCCTTCGATTCCAATGGGGGTGGCAAAAAGCTTCTTCTGCCGCACTCTCCGGCTGACTTCCCGTAAAGCCAGATCGACAGCTTCGGTCTTCGTTGATGCGCCGGTCGCTTCCATGACATTGGCAAGAAGCTCTTCGTCAATGTGCATCGTCATCTTCATGTTCTTAAAGTATGGCTCACCAGCCATACCGTCAACAATTTCTTATTTCCTCCGAAAATCTCACCATCTTTCTCCGTGCCTTGCTAGTCCATCCGTGGTTGAATCGCAGCCCACATGGACTTTCGGAAAACCCTCATTGCCCCTTCGATTTTGGCCTGCGATTTTTCCCAACTCGGCCAGGAAGTGGAACGTCTCACCACGGCCGGAGCCGACTGGATCCATTGCGATGTCATGGACGGGCACTTTGTGGACAACATTTCCTTTGGGCCCGCTTTTGTGAAGGCCGCCTCCGCTCACACCGACCGGCCACTCGACGTCCACCTGATGATCGACCGGCCAGACCGCTATTTCCCCCGCTTCACCGAATTTTCCGCTTCCATCTCCGTCCACGTCGAGGCCCACCATGATGTCAAGAAGACCCTCGCCGGCATCCGCGAGGCGGGTTGTCTGGCCGGGCTCGCCCTCAGTCCACCGACGCCGATCGAGGCCATTCAACCTTTTCTAGGCCTCTTCGATATCCTTCTGGTCATGACCGTCAATCCCGGTTTCGGAGGGCAGGCCTTCATGCCGGAGATGATGGAAAAAGTCCGCACCGGGGCCCGGTGGCGTGAGGAAGAGGGTCTCGCCTACCACATTGAGGTCGATGGCGGGATCGACCCGGCCACAGCCGAAACTTCCCGGCAAGCCGGCGCCAACGTCATGGTGGCAGGCACTTCGGTTTTCAAGGCTCCCGACGCCGCCGCCGAGATCGCCGCCCTGCGGTCAGAGGGTTAGCCGCCTACGGGGAGCACAGTTCCGCCTCGTGATGATTGGTCACGGCCGGAGCCAATTCCGGGTACTCGAAGATTTTCCCCTCGTAGTTCCGGAGGACGACTTTTTCCTCGTCGTGGAAGAGGACATACCCGGGATTCACCGGAACCTTGCCCCCGCCGCCCGGGGCATCGATGACGTATTGGGGAATGGCATATCCACTGGTGTGGCCTCGTAATCCTTCGATAATTTCAATCCCCTTGGCCACGCTGGTCCGAAGGTGGGAGGACCCTTGAATCAAGTCGCATTGATAGAGGTAATAAGGCCGGACCCGACAAAGCAAAAGCTTGTGCACCAACTCCCGCATGACCTCCACGGAGTCATTCACTCCGGCGAGAAGAACACTTTGATTACCCAGCGGAATCCCATGGTCGGCCAGTCGTTCAAATCCTTCCCGCACCTCCGCCGTAATCTCCCGGGGATGATTGACATGCACACTCATCCAGAGCGGATGATATTTTTGCAACATGCGACACAACTCCGGCGTGATCCGTTGGGGAAGAAAAATGGGGACGCGGGATCCGATCCGGACAAACTCAATATGGGGAATCGCCCGGACCCGTTGGAGGAGGTATTCCAGCCTGTCATCGGAGAAGATGAGCGCGTCGCCGCCTGAAAAAAGCACATCCCGCACTTCGGTGTGTTTTTCTAAATAGGCAAAGGACTCTTCAAAATTCGTGTGCAGCTCCTGCTCCCCCGCTCCGCTGACCACCCGACTGCGGGTGCAGTATCGACAATAGGAGGCGCATCGATCGGTGACCAGAAAGAGCACCCTGTCCGGGTAGCGATGGACCAACCCCGGCACCGGCATGTGGCTGTCCTCTCCTACGGGATCCGCCATTTCCCACGGCGCGGTCGTTCCCTCTTCCATCCGGGGAATGACCTGCCGCCGAATCGGACCACCAGGATCATCCTGCTCGATCAAATTGAAAAAATGCGGCGTGATCGAGAGGGACAACTTACTTCCGGCCAAAACGGCTCCAGCCCGTTCCTCCGGCGTCACAGGGAGCAATTCCTCCAGCCGTTCGAGCGAATTGACCCGGTTCTTGAGTTGCCATTTCCAGTCATTCCACTGCGCCGGCGTCGCCTCTGGCCACAGTCCTGGCGCTAGTGATGGAAACCGTGCGTCGTGGGAGTGCGGTTGCGATAACATGATGATTGGATGAAAACGCTACTGAAGATGTCGTACTTGTCAACTCAGGCCGCACCAAAATTGCCAAACGGGTCCGGACGGGGACAGATCCCGAGGAATTGCCATGAGTCCATGTTATAGGGGTAGGGACGAGGATTGCTCCCCCTTCTCTTGCGTCCACGATCCGCGTTTTCTCGGGATGTCGGGTCAGTCCAGCTTTTCCCGTCCACTCGCTCCATGAGCGCTTCATGCGGAATGTTGTCGAAGCAGCCTTTGATGTCGTCGTCCACCACCGAGACCTTTCCTTCTTTGAGCAGGCTTTCCACCTGCTCCACGGCTTGCCTTGCATTGCGTCCGGGACGGAACCCATAGCTCTGTTTGGCAAAGTCCCGCTCGAAGATCGGTTCCAGGACAATGTGCAATGCTTTCTGCACAATGCGATCTCTCACGGAGAGTAGTCCCAACGGTCGCTTTTGATTCGCTCCGCTCTCCCCTTCGGGGCTGCCCTACGGGCAGTCTATCTCCGCTTCGCTCCGGTTCATGGCTGCCCGCCTTTGCTCCACGGTCATTACCCGCTTGCCGGCACTTCGTGCCCCCCTTCGGGCTGCCTTCGGCAGGCAGCCTCCCTTCGGTCGGCTCTTCGCTCTTACGAAGGCTCTGTCACTTCTCGTATCAGGACTTTCACCCGATTGTTGATGGGCGCCTATGGGCGCGCGGAACCCCGGCTTTAGCCGGGCCGCGCCCCGAGCCGCCTGAAGGCGGTACTCCAACATGGACTCATGGCAATTCCTCGGGATCAGGATGCCCACCTTCCACCTTCCACCTTCCACCTTCCACCTTCCACCTTCCACCTTTCACCTTTCACCTTTCACCTCCCACCCGAGCTTCCTTGGTGCGCAAGATGTGAAGACGGACCGCCCGGACCGCCTGCGAAGAATTCTTTGCCGCAATCGCCTCCGCAATTTCTTCATGCGTCGGGATGGATCGATTCGGAGGGATTGCCTTTCGGTCGGCCCCCGGGATGAGAGTGAATTCGATCAGACGGAGTTGCTGCAAGGTTCCCGCCAGCCTGCGATTGCCACTCAACTGCGCCAACCTGAGGTGAAATTTCAGGTCCTCGGCAATCAACTCGGAGGCCACGTCCTCTTCTCCCGCCAGGCGCCGTTGCCCCAGCGCATCCACCTTCCTGGCAAGCCGCAGAAGGGCGGCCGCTTCCGCCTTGTTCGCGCGATGGGCCGCTTCTCCCGCCGCCAGGGCCTCCAACGCGGCCCGAATGTCCATGGCATTGCTAAATTCAGCGGCCGAGATCTCCCGCAAATACGTTCCCGCCCGCGGCCGTCGTTCGACCAGCCCGCCCGCCTCAAGATGTTCCAAGGCTGAACGAATGGCGGTACGGCTCACCCCCAAACGAAGGGCCAAACTCGATTCCCCAATCCGCTTCCGGGGAGCAATCGCTCCCGTACTAATCAAGCGAACGATGGGGCCAGTACAGTCGGCGACCTTGCCCGGACCCGAAGGCACATCTCGAAACATCGGTAAAGTATCCCCATCCTTTTTTTGGAAACTCATGAGAAGTTTTTCTTGTTTGGTCATCACTTATCGTTAAACTGACAGTCAGTTTTAAACTGCCGATTCCAGAAATCAAGAAGATGTCCACACTTTCCGCCGAAGCTAATCCCGAAGTCACACCCGCTCCGCAGCTCAGATCCAAGTTGCCTGTCTGGAGCGCGGCGCCCACTCCTCTCACCTCGCTCGGGGCCATTGATGAGGCCAGTGTGCGTCGCAGTATTGATCATCATGTCGCCACCGGATGCGGAGCCATCATGCTTGGAGGAACCTGCGGAGAGGGACCGTGGTTGCGCCATTCCGACCTCGAAATTCTCGTCCGTACGGGCATCGAACATGCCGCCGGCCGGATCGATATTCTCGTTCAAGCCACCGACAATTCCCCAGGTCTCATTCTCGAACGCATCGAGGCCTTAGAAAAATGGGGCGTCCATTCGGCCGTCGTCGCCCAGCCACATTTTTTCATGAATGCGACTCCCGCCCGATTGAAGGCCTTCTATGAGGAAGTTTGGAACCACAGTCCTTTGCCCGCGGTTTTTTATGACCGGGGCACCCATGCCGCTGTCCCGGTGCCTTTGGAAATCCTCGGCGAGGTACTCAGCCATCCCAACGTGCGGGGAATGAAGGATAGCGCCTCCGATCCCAAGCGTTTTGCGGTCAGTAAAAAGGTTCGCCAAGAACGGCCAGATTTCTTCCTTCTCAATGGCAACGAATTTCAGCTTATGCCAACCCTTCAAGCCGGCTACGACGGAGCCTTCTTCGGCGGGATGGTCTTGACGGCCCCTGCCGTGCGGCGAACCATGGACCTTCTGGCTGCGGGTGACATTACCGCCGCCACGGCCTTGGACGAAGAAACCCAGCGTTTTCTCTTCGACGTCTACGGTGGCCCCAAGATCACTTGCTGGCTGGCGGGATTGAAGTACACTTTAGTCAAGATGAACGTCTTTTCCGAGTGGACCAACATCCCGGGGTATCCTTTGACCGACGAATGCCGTCAAGCCATCGACCGGGCGGTCGCCGGAACCGACTGGCTCCTCCCGTAAGTGCCCCCTGACCGGCGATGATCAAAGAGCTTCCCTCCAGCCTACCCTATCAAGACACCAAGCCGGTGGGGGCGGCGGATTTCTATTTTGCCATCAACGCCACCTTTCGTTTCATCCGGAACCGCCTGGGCGAAGAGGGGCTGCGCCGCTTCTGGCACGATTTGGGAGACCGGTACTTTCGACCCGTCTCCGCACTCTGGCGAGACGGCAAACTCCCCGCCGTTGCCCGCTATTGGAAAGATTTTTTTGCGGCGGAACCTGGCGGGCAGGTCGCCATCCACCAAACGTCCGACACCGTCGAACTCGAAATCTCCGTGTGTCCCGCCATCGCGCATTTACGAGCCGGCCTGCGCGAGATTGATCCCGACTTCTGCCAGCATTGTTACTTTGTCAGTGAGGCCATGGCTGCGCGGAGTGGATTGACCCTCCGCGTCGAAGGCGGCAATGGCACCTGTCGCCAGCGTTTCTTCGCGCCCGAACCCAACACCTCGCCCCAGGACCTGGGACGCATCACCTCCTGTTCATGATTGGATCATACGATTTTTGTGGTCACTACGAATGGACCTTCGCCTGGCTTGAGCAAGAAGGAGGCCGCGAGTTGGTGCGAGACTATTGGAAAAGCGCCATTAGCCACGATTCCCAGATCCACGCCCGCAATCTCATTGTCCCCGAGGGATTGGAGGGGATGAAAAAATACTGGCTGCACACCTTGGAAGAAGAGGCCGCCGGCTACGCCTTCACCTCCGACGATGACCATTTTCGTATTGATATGCTGGAGTGCCCGTCCAAGGGATTCCTGATCAAAAACAAGCTCGAGCAATATTCCGACTACTGCGACCACTGCATCGGATGGATCGGGCCAGTGATGGAGGATGCGGGGTATGTCATCGATCACGAACACAACCATTGCGGGCAATGCTGGTGGGAGTTCCGTAAAAAAGAAGACCTCGCCCTGCCGTCCGCGCCGGGAGAATTTTCTCAAGACAAAGACGTGCGCCAACGTCCGGATTGGAATCAACCCGAAATGGACGTCTTCCAAAGAGCCATCGACGATTCGCGGAAGGGCTGAGTTTCCGCATCCACAACCAGAAGGACGTCGCAGAGAGACTCATCTTCCATCGCTTCGCCTCCCGTTTGGGCAAATGCCGAAACTCAGGGGCGATTGCTCTCTGTATGGCTCCGACCCTCTTCGTCCGACAGAGCACGGCTCCGCCAAGGATCCGCCAGTAGAAATAGAAACACCGGGCAAAAATATCATCGCCCAAAATTCGGAAGAGCGACCGACTTCCACGAGCCAGGAAAGCCGATCTCGTGTCGCTCGCGGAGTCAGATCAATCTGGCGGGCAATTCTCCCTGTTGTCTGGCCGGGTGTCGTTTTGGGCGATCTCGAGGATTTTTACATCTTTGGCATCACCTTCGGAAGAGCTGGATTTGACCCGAGTGAAGGTCGCTCGGAAACTCTGTCCCAACTCCTCCAAAACGGGGGAGGGAAGCCCGTGCTCCGGCACTCCTGATTCATTCTTTGAATGCCGCTTCCCCACCGCCCCAAAGGAATTTCTGTAAATTCCGTAAATTCCGTTTAGTTTTTTCGTCCGATGTTTTCCCGACTTTCCGACAAACTCCAAGGTGTCTTCAAAGACCTCCGCGGCCATGGCAGCATTAGCGAAAAGAACGTAACTGATGCCATGCGCGAGGTGCGAATGGCACTCCTGGAGGCCGACGTGCATTTTCAGGTGGCCAAGGACTTCATTGCCCGAGTGAAGGAAAAAGCCCTCGGCGAAGAAGTGCTCCAAAGCGTCACCCCCGGCCAACAAATCGTCAAAATTTTCCACGACGAATTGACGGCGCTTCTCGGTGGCGATGCCGCCCCCCTCAATCTTGACAAACCGGCCCGCATCCTCGTGGTCGGCCTCAATGGCGCGGGCAAAACCACTTCCTCGGCCAAGCTGGCCCGCTGGCTCACCACTCAGGGCCGCACCCCGTTGCTGGTGGCCTGCGATTTGCATCGCCCTGCCGCCATTGCCCAACTTGCCGCCCTCGGCGAGCAGGTCAAAGTGCCCGTCTATCAGCCTCAACCCGAAGAAAAAGACGTTCTCCGCGTTGGTCGGGACGCCTCCGCTTGGTGCGCCGAACAGGGGGGCGACGTTCAGATCTACGACACCGCCGGTCGCCAGGAAATCGACGAACCGCTCTTGGAGGAACTCAAACAGCTGAAAGAATTCCTCAACCCCCAGGAAGTCCTTCTCGTCTGCGACGCCGCCACCGGGCAACAGGCAGTCAGCGTGGCCGAGCATTTCCACAAAGCCCTTGGCCTCACCGGCATCATTTTGACCAAACTCGACGGCGATGCCCGGGGCGGAGCCGCGCTCTCCCTTCGTGCCGTCACCAATCAACCGATCAAATTCGCCGGGGTGGGCGAAAAAGTGGACCAGTTCGAGCCTTTTCATCCCGATCGGCTGGCCGGCCGGATCCTTGGCATGGGCGACGTCGTCGGTCTGGTCGAAAAGGCCGCCGAGGCCATGAGCGAGGAAGATGCCGTCCGCCTTGAGCAGAAGATGCGGACCGCTTCCTTCGATCTGGAGGACTTTCTCCAACAGTTCAAAATGATCAAGCGAATGGGATCCCTTGAAAATATCCTTGGCATGATCCCCGGAATGGATAAGTTGAAAGATTCCTCGATTGACGAGGGCCAGCTCAAACGGGTGGAGGCAATTATTCTCTCCATGACGAAGCAGGAGCGGACGCGACCAGATCTTCTGAACGCGCGCCGCCGCCAGCGCGTCGCCCGCGGCAGCGGAACCACCGTCACCGAGGTAAATAGTCTTCTTTTACGTTTCACCCAAATGCGAAAGATGATGAAAAAAGCGGGAAATATGAAAAAAATGATGGCCCAGGCCCGCCGGGCTGGACTGCAAATACCGGGAATGGGCTGACCCACGAACGTCACATTTCAAAAAATCACAACTTTCCAAAGTTGCCCAACATCGAATAAAACCTGAATCGCCCCGGCCGAACCCGTCCGGAGCCATTCCAAAACACAAAACATATGGCAGTAGCAATCCGACTCCGACGCGAAGGCGTCCGCAATGCGCCTCATTACAAAATCGTGGTCGCCGACCAACGAAAGATGCGCGACGGCAAATTCATTGAAATCCTCGGCACCTACGATCCCAAAGTAGAAGGCGAAAATTTCCGGATCAATCTGGAACGAGCCGACTATTGGGTCGGAGTGGGAGCCCGTCCTTCCCAGACCGTAGGCAACATCATCGACAAGGCCCGCAAACTCGCGGCCTAACCCGCAGGTCCGCACGGTGGAAGAATTCCTTCGCTTCGTCATCGGACGATTGGTCGAATTCCCGGACGAGGTCTTCATCACGAGGGCCGAAGCTCCGGAGTCTCCCGAGAAGGTGACTTTTCTTGCCGCCATGCGCAAAAGCGACATCCCGAAAATCATCGGGAAGGGCGGGCACACCATCCAAGCCCTCCGGGCGCTTCTGGAAGCCTCCGCCCAGCGACAAGGCCTCAAAGCTGGCTTGGAAATCATCGAATGAAAACGATCTCTCTTCTCTCGATCTCTGTAATCACCCTCCTGGTGGGATTTTCCAGCACGGGATGCGAGATGCACCCGCCCTCGGAAACCATCCCCGGATACGCGGAGAAAGAAGCGGCCGAGAAGGCCCGCGAAATGAATCGCTCGATCCAACCGGAACCCACCCATTCCGAGGCCCCTACCTATTTTCCGAAGCCCACGCCGGAGAATTGAATTTGGGTGAATTTTAACAAGGTTCACGTTTGCTCCGCATTGTTCGCCGGACCAAATTTGAAAGCCTGGCCGCATGGGCTACGCCCAATCCGTTGCCGTTCTTAGCCCTCGTTGCAGCATACTTCATACTTCATACTTCATACCTCATACCTCATAATTTTCTTCGCCCGATCCGTTGGAGTCTCGGCGAGCCACCGAGGAACCACACTTGGGCCGAGTGCGCTCCCCGAGAACAACCCAATGTTGACGTCTTTACTCTGCCCCCCTCCTGACCCCACACACCCGATTATATGAAAAAGATTCTTCTCATTGCCGCCCTTGTGTTGCTCGTCCTTGCCGGTTCCGCGATCTGGATCTGGCGGTCCACCGGAATCACCGACCCGGCCGTCATTCTGCCAGCCGATACGGTGGCCTTCGTCAGCCTTCCCGACCTTCCCCGCACAGGGATGCGCTGGCCGAAAACTACCCTCTCGCAAATTGGGGCCGAGCTGGAAATGAAGGACTTCCTCGCAAAGCCCCTTCAATATTTGACCGAAAATTGGGGCGGGGACGAAGCTGCCGACCTCCTCCTCAAATTAAAGCCGGGCCGAATTTTTGCGGCCACTCTTTCGGCCTCCGGGAAGGAGGCTGCCATGGTGGTCGGCTTCCAATATTGGGGTGGAAAGAGTGCCTATGACACCGCGGTGGCCCGTCTCCGGCAGGAAATCGCGGCTGGACAAGCCACCAAGGAGCCCACCAAGGAAAATTACCAAGGCACGGAGATTGCCTCAAGCACCCAAAATGGTGTCTCCATTTTCAGCGCCACTCAAGGATGGTGGGGATTTCTTTCTAATGACCTGCCCGCGCTCAAAGCCACCTTGGATCGGGCCACCGGCCGCGTGCGGGAAAATTCCCTCGCGGAAAGTGCCCGCTACCAAACCGTTGTTTCTCATCTCCTTACCGACCCGGATCTCATTCTCTTCGTGCAACCTCAGGAAATATTGACCTCTCTCCTCGAGATCGGTCGGTCGCTCGGAGCCCAAGTGATCCCGCAACAAATCGACCAGGCCCGCAAGGTCGAAGCGCTCGGGGCCACCATCAAACTGGACGGCGCCGACCTTCACGACCGCATTTTTGTTTTACGTCCGAATCCTCCCGAAATCGGCTCGCTCACCCACAAAGCCGCCCGGTTTGCAGGAAAGGACGCGACCGCCTACTTTGATTTTATCGCCAATTTCGCGCAGATCTCCAGCCTGTCGACCAATCCTCTGCTCGCCCGGTTTGCCGGTTTGCCCGGATTTCAGGAATCCAAACTCCCCGAACTGCTTCCTCAGGCCTTCGGTCCGGAATGCGCCGTGACCGTCTCCTGGGAAGAAAGCCCCGATGGTCTCCTCGCGGTGGAAGTGCGCGATGCCGCCCGTGCCGAAGAATCCCTTCAGGAACTCCTCGCTCTTTTCCCGGAAACCACCGTCCAAGAAGCCGACGGAGTGCGGAATTACAGCTTCCCCACCCTCCAAAGTTCCTTCGCCAATCCCACCCTCACCCTGACCAAGGACTTTCTCCTCATTGGGCTCAATGAAAATACCCTCGCCGCGGCCCGGCAGACCGCCGGCTCCGGGTCTTCGCTCGAAGCCGCGGCAGCTTTTGCCCATGTGCTTCCCAGCTACTCCGCCGCCAACGAAATGTTCGGATATGTGGACATGCGGAATCTTTTCGAACGAGGCTACCCGATGCTTCGACAGATCATGATTTTCGGAGCCGCTCTTATGCCAGGAATCTCTGACGTCATCGATAGCTCCAAGCTTCCCAACACGGACACGATCGCCCAACACCTCAATCCCATCGTCTTTTCCCAAAGCCGCCTGCCCAACGGTTATCTGGTTGATTCTCAGGGTCCGATCACCATGAACCAAGCGGTCATCCTTGGGGTTCTCGCGGGCCGCCCCTTCCTGAATCTTCTCCCCAGTCAGTGAAGAATAAGGCCAAATCGAAATTTTGCATTGCAAGTTGAGGCAAAATAAGGCGTTTTGAGGCCAGCTTCCGATTGCACAATATCATGAAATCTACACCTTGGATCCTTACTTCCGCCGTCTTGTTGATCGCATTCGCTGCTTGCGAATCCCAACCGGAGAGCAAGCCTGACCGTAATTCGAACCGCAATCGATTCGGTCAAACCGGCGCCAGCCAGTCGACCGACACCGTCTTCGCTTCCCCGACCCCGAACCCATCCGCCACTCCGGACACCGGCCAGTTCACCAATGCGACCCCGACGCCCACCCCGGACACCGCCGTTGCCAGCACCTCGCGGGATTTGGCCTACGGGACCCCAGTGCCCGGAAAACCTGGTTTCGTGACCAGCCCCCACGCCCCCTACGCTGGCTATGTGGACGTTCGCGGCTTCCCTCCCGGCACGGAAGTGAAGTGCCCCTTTAGCAGCAAAATCTTTTTGGTACCCTGAGCACGGTCGCCATTTTTGGCCCCGGGCTCATAGGCGGTTCGCTAGCCTTGGCCCTGCGAAAATGCCGACCGGATTGGACGGTGCGGCTCTGGGCCCGAACGGCGGCCTCGGTCACCCGAATCCAAACTATTTTTCCCGAGGTCACCACCGATCTCGCGACCGCCGCCCAAGGCGCGGATCTTTGTGTGCTCTGCACTCCGGTGAGCGCAATGCCAGCCCTGGCGGAATCACTTGCCCCTCATTTGTCGGCTAATGCCGTAGTCACCGATGCCGGCAGCACCAAAGCCAACCTCGTGCAAACTCTTGCACACCTCCTGCCCGACCGTTTCGTAGGCTCGCATCCGATGGCCGGGTCCGATCGCAGTGGCTTCGACGCAGCCCGAGCGGATCTTTTCGAGGATGCGATCACTATTCTCACACCCACCGCCAACACCTCGCCCCGCGCTCTCGAGGCCGCTCGGGACCTTTGGCTCGCCGTCGGCTCCCGCACGGTGGAGATGTCACCCGAGGCCCATGACGCCGCCGTCGCCCGCATCAGCCATCTGCCTCATGCCGCCGCGGCCGCCCTCGTCAATGCCATCAGCCCCGAGGGATCCCGAGAACTCCTCGCCCTCGCTGGCGGAGGTTATCGGGACTCCACCCGCATTGCCGCCAGTCCCCCGGCGCTGTGGAGCGAGATCTTCCTTGAAAATCAAAGCGCGGTCGTCGCAGGACTCGATGATCTGACCGCAGCCCTCAACGAGCTCTCTGGTCTGATCCGCGCCCAGGACGGCCCCGGCATCGAGGCTTTCCTCGCCAAGGCCAAAACCACTCGAGAATTTTTACGATGAAACCCACTACGCTCCGCGTCAAACGGGCTCCGCTTCTGGAGACCGAGATTACCGTGCCAGGTGACAAAAGCATTTCCCATCGGTCGATCATGCTGGCCGCGCTCTCCAACGGGCCCTGCACGATCAGCAACTTTCTCGAAGGCGAAGATTGCCGGAACACCGTCGCCGCTTTCCGACAATTGGGAGTGATCATTGAAGAACCGGAGCCCGGCACCCTCATCGTTCACGGCACCCACGGGAAACTGACCGCGCCCACTGCTGATATTGATTGCGGAAATTCCGGCACCACCATGCGGCTGATGTCCGGCCTGCTCGCGGCCCAACCCTTCACGTCTCGCCTGACCGGCGACGCCTCGCTTTTAAAACGTCCCATGCGTCGGATCATCGAGCCCCTGGAAAAGATGGGTGCCAAGATCAAAGCCGAAGGCCCCGGCGACCGGCCGCCCCTCGTCATCACCGGGGGTCCTCTCCACGGCACGACCTATGATTCGCCCGTCGCCAGCGCCCAGGTGAAAAGCGCCATCCTTCTGGCCGGCCTCCAGGCCAGCGGCATCACTACGGTGACCGAACCTTCGCAAAGCCGCGACCACACCGAGCGCATGCTAGGGTACTTCCTCGTCGATCTTCAGACGGAACGTCTCGATGCCAAGCCCGCCGCGGACCAAAAATTTCAAGTGCGCATTCAGGGTGGTCAACAAATTGAGTCCCGGGATTTCATGGTGCCCGGGGACATTTCCAGTGCCGCTTTTTGGCTCGTGGCTGCGGCCGCCCAGCCGGGCTCCCGGCTCTTGATCAAAAACGTCGGCCTCAACCTCACCCGCACTGGCATCATTTCGGTTCTCATCCGGATGGGAGCCCGGATTCGAGAAGTGATTGACGATGCGGACTACGGAGAACCTGTCGGGCTGATCGACATCAAAGGCTGCCAACTCCAAGGAACCATCATCGAAGGACGGGAGATCCCCAACGTCATCGACGAGATCCCCATCCTAGCCGTAGCCGCCGCCCTCGCCGAGGGAGAAACCATCATCCGCGACGCCCAGGAACTCCGGGTCAAAGAATCCGATCGCATCGCCACCATTGTGACGAATCTCCGCGCCATGGGCGCGGAGGTGGAAGACTTCGCAGACGGGATGAAAATCACCGGCGGACACCCTCTCAAGGGTGCCAAGGTCTCGAGCCATGGCGATCATCGCATCGCCATGGCCTTTGCCATTGCCGGGCTCCACGCTTCCGGCGAAACTCTCATTGAAGACACCGCCTGCATCGCCACCTCGTATCCTGGGTTTGAAGAAACTCTGGCCGGCCTGCTCAAACGGAGCTTCATCCGACCACGTCACACCCACGTCATTTCCTCACTCCGCACCAAAGAGAAGAAGTCCTCCCGCTCATGAAAATGGTCATCGCCATTGACGGACCCGCCGCCTCGGGAAAAAGCAGCGTCGCCCGCGAACTCGCCGCCCGCCTCGGAATTGCCTATGTCAACTCCGGCGCCTTCTATCGAGCCATCACCTGGTGGATGCTCCATGAAGGGATCGATCCCAATTCGGTCAAGGACGTCTCCACACTCATGGCCCAGGCGGAACTCCAATCCGGCTTCAACGGCCCGATCGCCTTTCTCCTCCTCAATGGTAGGGAAGCCACTCCCAACCTCCGGGACAACGAAGTGAACCGCAATGTCTCCGCAGTCTCCCGGGTCTCCCTCGTGCGGGAACACCTCATGACCCACCTCCATCGCCTCGCCGAAGAACGCGCTCTGGTCATGGAAGGACGCGATATCGGCTCGGTGGTTTTCCCCAATACGCCGTACAAATTTTACATCGACGCCTCTCCGGAAGTGCGCGCCCAACGCCGGCAGTCCCAGGGTCAACACGACGAGATCGCCACCCGTGATCGGATTGACTCCTCCCGCCCGAACGCCCCCCTCATCATTGCAGAAGATGCCCTCGTGATTGACAGCACCCACCTCACCATCGACGGCGTCGTTGGGGAAGTGATCGGTCGCCTCAAACTCCGCGGATTGGCCATCCCCATGGCATGACGCTGATCTACAATATTTTTTACAATCTGGCGAAGTTGTTCGCCCGGTGCTTTTTTTCCATGCGGGTGATTCATCCCGAGCGCATGGTTGAAGAAGGCCCCCTCATTCTTGCGGTCAATCACTCAAGTTACTTCGATCCCCCCCTGGCCGGGATTTGCTCGCGACGAGGCGTCTATTATCTGGCCCGGAAGTCGCTTTCGAAGTGGCCCTTTTTCGGGCCGCTCTTTCCGGCCATGAATAACATTTTCGTCGAACGCGACGGCTCGGATAGATCGGCTCTGCGGGAAGTGATGAAAAAACTCCGCGAGGGCCATGGCGTCGTCCTCTTTCCCGAAGGCACCCGCTCGAAAGATGGTCATCTCCAGCCGGGCCGGCCCGGCATCGGCCTCATCATTGCGAAGACCCTCGCTCCGGTCCTCCCGATGCGGATCTTCGGTGCTCACGAGGCCTTTCCCAAAGGCTCCAAAGGCCTTCATCTCACCCGCATCACCGTCGTGATCGGAAAGCCCCTTTATTTCACCAAGGAAGACGTCGGCAACGGAGATCGAGACGCCTACCAAAGCCTAAGCAATCGCGTCATGACCGCCATTGCTGCGCTCGAGTGCCCTCGTCAATGCCCGCTGGACCCGGCCAACCACTCATGAGCCTACTAGAAAAACTCTCCCGCCAACCCCTCTGTGCCGATGGCGGCATCGCGCCGGTGCTTTTGGATTTGGGACTGCCTCCGACACCCTTCCCGGCTGAGCTGTGCCTGCGCCAACCGGAGGTCGTTTCCGAAATCCATACCCGCTACCGGAAGGCCGGAGCCCAAATTCTCCGGACGAACAGCCTCAATGCCAATCCGGTGCGCTTGGCCAAACTCGGCCTGGCGGACCATCTCAACGAAATCAACTGGCAGGCCTCTCAACTCGCCAAGCAAGCGGGGCCCGGTCTCGAAATTGCCGGACGGGTCGGGCCCCTCGGGCTCTCTGATGCCGAGGCGGACAGCGCCGGAGTGGACCGCGAAGAATGTTTTCGCCTCCAAATTGGCGCCCTCCTCGATGGCGGAGCCACCATGATTTGGCTGGAGGGATTTTCCGACCTCGACGAACTCCTTCTCGCCTTCGACGTCAAGCAGTCCCTCCATCACTGTCCCGCCATTTGTACGCTGACCATGACTGCTTTCGCCAGATCGACGGACTTTGGGTCGGCCTTCCGCCGTCTCCTCAACAACGACGTCGACGTTCTTGGTCTCGATCATGGAACGGTCACGGACACCGTGACTCTTCTGGAAGATCTCCGAAAAGAAGGAGCCCTCAATCCTCACGAAACCCCTCTCGCCGTCACCATAGCCTCGCCGACCTCCCCGGGCGAATTTGCCCAAGCTGGGCGCGACCTGGCCGCCACCGGGGTGCAGATTTTGGGCGGCGACGAGAGATCGGCGCCTGCTCACATTGCCGCCTTGGTCAAGGCCTTGGCACCAGACGACGCCAAGACGGCGTGATTCGCCGTCTTAAAATCTAAGGAGACTAACCGATTAGACGATTAGGCCTTGGCAGGAGCGATTGCCCGATTGAGGACGCTCTTGCGACGATCGGCGCTATTCTGGTGGATCACTCCGCGCTTGGCGGCTTTATCGAGAGCAGAGGAAACCTTTTGGTACTCGGCCTTGGCCTCGTCCAGATTTCCGGCTGCGACCGAGGTCCGAATCTTTTTTTGCCCCGATTTCAGCGCGCTGATGACACTGGAGTTGCGAAGATGGATACGCTCGTTTTGACGGGCGCGTTTTGCTGCGGATTTAATGTTGGCCATATGGATTGTGAAGTTTTTGGTGCCAAGGGAGGGATTTGAACCCCCGACCAAGGGCTTATGAGTCCCCTGCTCTACCACTGAGCTACCCTGGCAAAGGGCCAACTAGATTAAACGAATCAGCCCCGAGGGCAAGCCACAATTTTCAGATCTTAAAAGGCGATTCCCACCTCATCAACGTCTGGATTCTTTTTGTTGTTCCCTTTAAAATCATCAATCCCTTCCGACCGGATTCGCTTTCTGCAACCGGCAGCTTTCCGCCTCGGGGCTGGGATTTTATTCCTTCTGGGAACGTTATTTCTGACCTCGGCCCGAGCGGACGAAAAAACCAAGGAACCCACGGTGGTCGAGGAACTTGAGACCACAATCCAAGAACTCGAACAAGGTGCCGTCAAACAATCAGAGACCGTTGCCAAGAAGCTAGAAACGGACGCTCAGGCCCTGGAAGGGGAAACTCAAACTCAGCGACGAACTCCTCAAGCTCAACGCGGTCGATCCCGGGCTGGGCACCTATGCGGTGGACGAAATGCGCTACCTCAAACACGCCGCCCAACTCGAGATCCAAGCCGGCACGACAGCGGTGGAACGCAAGACGGCCCGCCTTCTGCAAGCCACCCGCAACGATCTGGCCGCAGCCGGCCATTGGGTGCATGAGGAAGTTGACGAGGGCGAAGCCAAGTTGAGAACGGAGGCCGAGAAGGCCAAGCGGGCCATTCTGACGGAGGAGAACAAGGCCGATTTCTGGTTGGAGGGACGCCCGCTCAGCGATATCGAAGCAGAGGCGGTCATCGCGCATAACAACCTTCTGGTCAGCAATGAATTTCCCTCCGCCGCCCTCTGCGCCGAGTGCCATCCCGGCCAATACCGGCAATGGTCGGTCTCCCAACATGCCTACGCCCAGCTTAGCCCGGTTTTTAATGCCATGTCCGAGCGCATTAATCGCCTCACCAACGGAACCAATGCCGACTTTTGCATTCGCTGTCACAATGAAGTGGGGATGACGATCAAAGAGCCCATTTACATCCCGAATGCCGATCGGCTTCCCGTCACCCGGGAGGGGATCAGTTGTATCGTCTGCCATCGGGTGGAAAATGCCTACGGGCGGGTCAGCGGACGTTTCGGCATGAAGAAAGGCGATCTGACCAAGCCGATGTACGGCCCCCATGGCCCCGATGTTCTCAATGAGGTCCTCGATAAGTTTAACGTCACCACCTCGCCAGCACAGGGATCGGTCCATTGGAAGAAAGGCGGCGATCAAATCATCCACGACGGCGCCGTCGAAGTGAAAACCTTCACCACCGCCCAGCTTTGTTCCAACTGTCACGACGTCAACAGTCAAAATGTCTTTCGTCTCGAAGAGGCCTACAGTCAGTTCCGTAATTCGCCCGCTGCTGCGGAAGGCACGATTTGCCAGGACCGCCACATGGGCAAGGTGCTGGGAAAAGTCTCCGGATACGACGAGGGGCCCATTGCCTACATTGGCGGAGTGCCCACCCCGACGGGAAAACGGACCAATCATATGTTCGCCGGCCCCGATTATTCCATCGTTCACCCGGGTGTCTTTCCTCACAGCCCCGAGGCGGAGTCCATCGCCAGCTTCCGGGAGTGGCTCGAGTTTGATATCGCCGCCGGATGGGGAACGAAGGAATTTGAAAGCGAGTCCCACGATCAAGGCCAATTCCCAGCCGCCTGGAAAAACCGCCGCCATCGTCTCCGCGCGGCCGAGTTCCTTAAAAACCAACTCCTCCTCATCGGCGAAATTCGGGCCCAATCTTTTCGCACCCTTCGCTTTGGCTATCAATTGGGAAAATTCCGAATCACCCGCAATGACGCCCGCGGGCTGGCCTTTGAGCTTCAGGTGCGCAATGCCACCAATGGCCACGCCGCCCCCACCGGATTTGACGCGGAACGGGAAGTGTTCCTCCAGGTGACCGTCCGCGACCGGGACCATCAGATTGTCTTCCAGTCCGGGGACCGCGACCCCAATGGCGATGTCCGCAATCTCCACTCCAGCTTCGTCCGCGATGCCAAGCTCCCTCTCGACAGTCAGCTCTTCAGTTTGCAATCGAAGTTCCTCGAACTCAGCGCCCACGGAGGCGAGCGCGAACGCATCCTGCCCGTCCCCGTCTCCCAGGGCGCGCTCCCCTTCTTGCGTCCCAACCAATCCTCCAGTCTCCTCACCGCGCACCCGACCAACACCCGGAAGCAAGCCGCGGGCATCCCCCCACTCAGCGCCTTCACCGCCCGCTATAAAGTCCCCAAAAAGGCCCTCACCGGGAATAAGCGGTTCCCTCTAGGCCCCAAGGGCACTGAAAAAGACCTTACCCCCACCGACGCGGAAGTCATGGGCCCCGAGGCCGTCACCCCCGCCTTGCCTTGGCTGAATCTCCCTCAATCCTGAAAACGGGAATTGCAGGGCAAAACCATCACCGCCGACGACGGAGGCAGCGAATAGTGAAATCGATACCCCCCGCAAAACACTTCGGGTACCGCACGCGGCTCGCGTGCATGATCCGGCGGCTCGCCGGATCAGTTTCCTCGGCGAGCCGCCGAGGAACTACACCCGGGCCGGGTGTGCTCCCCGGAAATTCCTCAATTGCGATACCTTCCCGGCGGCTGGGAGCCCTCGCTTTGGGCTTCCTTGTCGCCTCCGCACCCTTCCTCCAGGCCCAATCGGCTCAGACCAACCCAAACTCCGAAACCTGGCTGGAACGCCTCGAATCCGGCGCGCTCACCGAGGAAGCCGAAAACAATGCCGACCGGAAACTTTCCGGCATGAACCGCAAACTCGGCCTCTTCCGGGCGGAGATGAAACGCCGGGCCACCGCCCTCGCTGCCAAAGCAAAAAAATCCCCGGTCACCGCTAATGTCGTCGCCGGGGTCGATTCCCTCGACTTGGAGATGAAGGACGACCTTTCCGGCATGGCCGATGTGGTGGAAAACACCTCCGAGGCCGAAGACCAAAAACTCCACCGCCAGCTCGGCCCCTCTACGGACGAAGCGAAGGCCTGGGAACAGAAGACCAGGGAGAAGATCGACAACGCATCCGCTGTCACAGCGACCCCGACGACAGCGAAGTTCCCGGCCAGGATCCTGAGGCCGCCGAACGCATTTCGGTCGATCTGCTCAAACGCACCCTTCCGCACAACCGCCACGATTTCTACTTCTGCGGCCCCGGTCCCATGATGGAATCCTGCTACCATGACCTCCTCGCCTGGGGCGTGCCGGAAAAAAAACTTCACTCCGAGGCCTTTGGTCCCTCCTCCCTCAAAAAAGCCAGCCTGCCGGATGACGTCGCCACTTCGGCGAAAATCCTCTTCAAGAAATCGAAGAAAACCCTCTCCTGGGAAGGAGGTCAGGCCAGCCTCCTCGAATTGGCGGAAAGCCAGGGTCTCAAACTCCGATTCGGATGCCGGGGCAGAGCCTGTGGCACCTGCAAGGTGGGACTGCTCAAAGGCAGCGTCGCCTACTCGACTCCGCCGGGGGCCCATGTGGACGCCAAGCATTGTCTGGTTTGCATCTCCCTCCCCAAGGGCGATCTCGAAATCGATGCCTGAGGCGACTGCGAAGGGAGAAGGATGAAAAAGCATCGGTCAGGCGGCCCCACTTCATCATTCTTCCTTCATACCTCATACTTTCCCCGCAGGCGTCGATGAGGTCTTCGAGGAAGTTGGCGGGGGCATTCATCCGATCACCTCCCGGAGCTTCAGTGCCTCGCTCCAAAGCCACATGGCTTCGGGCGCGGCTTTGAGTTTGCCCAGCGCGGAATACGCAGTGTCGAACTTCGCATCCTTCAGGCTGGCGAGCTTGGTGTCGTCGTAGCGGAGCGCGGCGAAATCAGGCGGCGTTGCCGCACGCAGGGCGGTGGCGAGCAGGGCTGCTTTGGCGGCGGCGGTCTTCATCTCGTCGCGTCTGAACTTGGTCCCGACGAGGTGCGAGTCGAGCTGCTTGCGTCCGGCTTCGAGGAGTTCGCAGCGGCCATCTTTCGGAGCCACGGAGAAGCCCACCTGGGCGATGCGGTGCGCGGTGTCGAAACTGTCCTGCAACGCCTGCTCTGCCGTGAATTTTCCGCCACGATAACCATTCTCGGCGGCGAAGACCTGTTCGTAGGCGACGCGAACTGCGACCATGTCGCCAGCAGCATCGAACAGCTCTCCCACATCGAACACCTGCTTCATGAACTGCATCGTGTAGCGTTCGTTCAGCGGAATGCCAGTGGTGTTCGGGCCGAAAGCAGTGAGCTTGTCGCCAAGCAGTCCCTCGATGGTCGGAACGAGCAACGTGCCGTCGCCCTCCACGAAAGCCGTCCGCAACGGCACCGCCTCGACGACTGGATACACGTTGCGCTCATGCACCACGTCGAGCAGCACGAAGGGCGCGGGATTCTTCGCATCCAGCGGCGTGTAGGAAAATTTGAAATGCCGCCGTGCTGGCACGCGATGCTCCCCGCGGTCGTCTTCGGTCATTCCCGTGAAGGGCCGCGTCCGGCTCACCTCGGCGAGCAGGGCGTCGAGCTTCCCCGGTGGCTCATGGCAGAGAATATCGGCATCAATCGAGAGGCGGCGGATGTGCGGGAGGCGGAGCAGCAGGCTGGTGCCGCCTTTGAAAACGAAGTCCAGCCCGAGCGTCGCGAGCGCATCCAGCAGGGCGAAGGCGTGAATGGTCTTCTCCAGCAACGCGGGATCGCAGCCGCCGAGTGCCGCCCGCTGGCGGGTCTGCCATTCGTCGGTAAAACAAAGGTCGTTGATCATCTTTTGGCTTCTGTTGAACCAACTAAAGCCGCCTATTTAAAAAAGGCGGAATTAGTTGGTTGGCATCTCCGAACAGCTCCTTTGCTGGCAGCTTCCGCTCGGCGGCGTAGCTCAGGAGCAAGGCAATGCGGATACGCCGCGTTCCGGCCAGATTCGCCAGCATCCTGTGAAACTCCGACAGCGCCATCAGCCGCAGGTCGCGCGCCTCGAAATACAGCTCCACCAGCAGCTTTTCGATGGGCGCCAGCGGTTCCTTCGACGGGCTTTTGCGGCTCTCACGGCGGATCACCACCGTGCGTTCGCGCACCGTGAATCGCTCCGCCTCTTTGCCCCGCGGATTCAGCCATGCGTCCCAGCCAGCGTCGCGCAGATGCTCATGGACGCTATCCATCGCATCCGCCTCCACGTTCACGAAGGTCACGAAGCGGCTGAGCAGATGGTGCATCGCGCCTTGCACCTGCGCGGTGGACCAGCAAGAGAAGGTGACGAGCGGGAACGCTTTTGCCAACGACTTGGCGAGCGGCTTCACGGGCGCGGTGTCGAGAGTGAACGGCGCCGCCAGCGAGGAATACCAGCCGCGTCCGGCGTCATGGATGAAATACGTTGTCGTCAGTTCGTGGAGGTAGCCTTTCAAGGTGGCGGGCAGCACCTTGCCCCCTGCCTTCACCAATTCCCTCCGAACGTCTTCCATCGGGAAGTAAGGCCATCGCGCAAGGCGCGTGGTCAACACCTGACGGAGGATGGTTTTGCCATCAGACTTCATACCGCGCCCTCCTGTTTGATGACGGCGAGGAGGTCGGGGCTGTCGGCGGTGAGGCGGAGGAGGCGGTTGCGGATGGGGTGGCTGGGGGCGTTGAGGGTCTGGTGGAGGTGGGTGAGGAAGTCGCGCTGCTGCGCTTCGCTGGCCTCGGGGGCGTAGGCGGCGAGGTGGGGCGCTAGGGCTTCGTGAAAGAGCAGGTCGCGCTCCGCCATGTGCTCGCGGAAGTAACACTCCATCACGCAGGCGTCGATGAGGTCTTCCAGGAATTGCGCGCAGCCGCTTATGGCTGACGAAGCATTGTCGTCCGCCTTTCCGAATTGCATCAACAAGACTAGAGCCGTAAACAGCTTGAGCTTATCCGCCGAAGGAACAGCAAGAGGTAATTGCGTCAAATGGCCCTTTTTCACCTCAGCGAGTGCCTCACCTTTCTCAGGATTGACGCAGGTTTGATAATACCAGTTCAGCACCGAAGAGTTGATGGCTGCGAGGCCGAAGAACAACGGGCAGGTTGGCAGCTTTGGAACGATCGTGAACATGTTGTTCATCACAACAAATTGCCGTGAATCGAGTGCGGCAATGAGAGAGTCGCCAGTCTGACGAATTACGATCTTCTGTGGAGCATCATACTGGGCGCTTACCCTTGGCTCCGCTAACCAGGCACCAAACTTGATCCACAAATCATCGTTCCAAAGCGTCTTGTATCGAACTATCAATCTCCCTCTTAACAATGGCCGAAACGCCGCCGCCTTCTTGGTGTCTGAGGTGAATGGCTTTGAAGATACAATTTCCCTCGTTTGCTTAGGTATGCCTTTTCCAACTTGATAAGGCTTGCAGCCCGGAGTGATGTCGAAGAATTGATCAAGATTTGGATGCGGCCGAATCCGTGCAGCGATGATTTCTAGTTTTGGGGTCAGGGCAACACTAACCGCGCTTCCTTCAGTGGAAAACCATGCGTCTTGTTCTTGGGTGTATAGAGGGACGAATCCATCATCTGTATACGCGATTACTGGGAAACGATTGCCGTTGGAAAGTTCTTTTCTGTGCGTCAATATGTTGTTGTCAACCACCGCCGCGAAAACTGATGTGCGCACATCTACCAGGCTCAGCAGTCGAGTTTTGCCAAAGATAAACCGCCGAATTGATTTGAACATCAGGCTTGGAAGCCACGTGTTTGGAAGGATGAGTGATTGAATTCCAGCGGGTTTCACAAGCCTAAGTCCCTTTTCAATGAAGAGAAGGTAGGTATCAATCTGATAATCTTGATGCCGATAAAATGCGGCGATCGCCGATTTAGTCTTTTCACTGAGCTGTGCGCCAAACGGAGGATTTCCAATCACGATGTCAAAGCCATCGGCTAACGACCTGCCAAACATCCAATGCGGGTCGAAGAAGTCGGCGGAGGACTGCGGATCGAAGGGGTCCCATTCGGCGACGTGTTGGGCCTTTTTTGTAATCTCGGAATTCTCCTTTGCTCCCAACTCATTGACGAGCGTATCCGCCAGCTTCTGGCGCAGGGATTTGATCTTCTTCTGGAGAGTGAGCTTTTGGTCGCGCCGTTGGATGGAAAAGTGGCTGTGGTAAGCAGCTTCAATTTCTTTTTCGATGGGTTCGATCAGCGCTTTGACGAAAAGATCCGGCTCGGGAATCGGCAGGCCGATGAGGGTGTCGGCGGCGACGAACTTGGTTTCCAGATTGGGCAGCGGGCGGATGCCGTGGTTGTCCTTTTTGTTGCGGTTGGTCGTTTGGTCGCAGACGAGCGAAATAAAGAAACGAAGTTTCGTGATCTGGATGGCGATGGGCTGGATGTCCACGCCGTAGAGGCAGTTTTCGATGAGGTAGAGCTTGCGGCCGTAGTCGTCGGCGTTGTCGGCGAAGGCGGCTTCGAGTTGTTCGCGCATGGGGGCGGAGTCCAGCTTGGCGAGCTGGGTCTGCTTCCAGCGTTCGTTGTCGGGATCGAGCTTGCCGAGGATATAGACGAGCTTGTGGAGGACGCCCATCGGGAAGGCGCCGGAGCCGCAGGCGGGGTCAAGGACTTTCAGGGCATCGATGGCGGCGATGAGGGTGGCGACCTCGGGGTCGGAGAACTGGTGGGGTTCCTCGGTATAAGTGAAAAGTTGATCCAGGGGAGTGTCACGCGGAGGCGCGGAGGCGCGGAGGGTTTCAGCATCGGAATCATCGCCTTTCACTTCTCCATCTCCGCGTCTCCGCGTCTCCGCGTGAGCTTCTTCGAGCTTCCGGGTGAGATGGGCCTTGAGGGATTCGTCCACCATGTAGTCCACGATGGGACGCGGGGTGTAGAAGGAACCGGTCTGCTTACGGGCGGTGGTTTTGGTTTCCTCGTTGTAGGAAGCGAGAAGGTTTTCAAAGACTTTGCCGAGGAGTTCGGGATCAAGGGCGATTTCCTGATCGATGGGGGTGTTCTCGACGATGGTGAACTTGTAGCGGTTGAGGATGTCGATGAGGCCAGTGACCTTCTCGGCCTTTCGCTTCTTGTCTCCATAGCTCTCGGAGAGGTCGGCGGTTTCTCCGCTATCAAAGAAGAGCCGGTCGGGGACGTGAGGGTGTTTCTTGGGGTTGCGGGAAAAGCCGTCGAGGTAGCGTTTCTTTTCTGTCTCCTCCTCGGTTCGGTCAAGACACTCGAAGAGTCCGCCGTTGAGGAATGGGATGTCGGCAAAGGTGGCGAGGGCTTCGTCCTCGGGGACGGCAAAGAGCTTCTCGTAGCGGTAGAGGTTATTAACGTCGTAAGTGGCGCGATTTTTGAGAAAACCTTCGTCCTTGGCGAAGACCCGGTAGGGATTGCCCTTACTGTCCTTGCCCATGCGCTGGTTGAGGGTGGCAAAGAAGAGGTTTTGCAGGATGGCCAGATAGTAGGTGGAACTGGTCTCGCTCTCGGGATCGAAGCCATTGAGGAGCTGGGCGAGGTCGGTGGAATGAAAGAGCTTTTCGGGGATGAGGCCCTTCTCTTTCAGGAACCAGCAGAAGATGAGACGGGTAAGGAGGCGGATAAGACCAGTGGCACGGCGTTTTTCGTCGTCGGGTTCGAGGTCAGCAGGGAATTCGACCTGCGGAAGCGCCCAGAAATACCAGTTGGCCAGCTCGCGGTAGAAGCGTTTGTTGAGCAGTTCGACGTTGAAGATTTGCTCCCACGCGGCGTGGAGAGTGTCAAATGAAGGATGAAGTTTGAAGGATGAATGATGAAGGTTTTCGAGCGCCAGCGAGGCGAGAATGTCGAGGTGGCCGCGGTGGGGCTGGGCGAAGTCGATGTCTCGGATGAGGGTCGCTTTTTCGAGCACGTCCTTACTCTCGTCGATCTTGTTCCTTCGGCGGTTGATGACGGCGATGGTGAGGCGGCTCTGGTGCCGGAAGAGCACCATGACGGGCATGGGGAAGAGTCGGTTGATCTGCCGGGTGATGGCAGAGAACTTCCCGCGAGCGTAATCGCCGGCTTTCAGCTCGATGGCGATGAAGATGTAGGACTTCAGTAGGCCGCGCTGGACGGAGTCGTCGGTGAAGAGGTTGGATTCGCGGCTGAGTTCCTGATCGGTGAGCTGGAAGAGGAGGTCGGCGGATTTCCAGTCCGAGACGAGGGCCTTCGTCTGGTCGAAGGCGTGGCCGGAGGCAAAGTCATCAAGGAAGTCCTGCGGTTTGGACCCTGCGCCGACGATGAACTTGTCGCTCTTGTAGCCGAGCTTGTCGAGAAGCTGGCGGGCGGCATCCTTCAGGGGAAGGGTCTGGAAATTGGCGAGGGCGGAGGGGAGGTCGTTGGCGGAAGGCATGGGCGGGCGGATCGAGATGGTGATTTTTAACCGGATCTGCGGTTCAAGCGGCGACGAGTTCTTTGGCGGGACGGACGGATCGGACGAGTTGTTCCCTCGCTTTACCAAGAACGATTTCATTCACCGCCCGCGGAGGGACTCCGATGGCACGGGCCATGGCATTTTGCGAGATTCCCATAGGTTTCAAATATTCTTCGAGCAGGATTTCTCCGGGTGTCATGAGGAAAGGATAAAGGTTGAAGGATGAATTATGAAGGGTTGAATTTTGCCTTCTTGGAGATGGTTGTGAAGATGGCGAGGAGTTGGTTGCACTCGTCCTGTAATGCTGCCAGGCGGAGAGCTGAGACTATTTCTGAGTCCACTAGAAGTTCCAACCAATAGGCGGTCTCATCGAGTTCTTTGAGACAGTCACCAATTTTGGCAATGAACTCGGCTTTGGAGCGAGCCCGCTGTGCCTCGCGGTAGTTGGCGCCAACCGAAGTCCCCGAGCGCAACACCTGTTTTCCAAGCACCTGAGCTTCGGGCGTTTTGGGCAAAGCAGTAAACATCTTCACCACCCGCACGGCAAAAACCTTCGTCCTTCCGATCAATTCCACTTCATCCTTCATACCTCATCCTTCAACCTTTCTCCCTAATGACGAGCCAGGTGACGAGTTCGAGGTCGGTCTTTTCGTGGACCTGCTCCTTCGCATTGGGAAGGACAAAGCCGCGCCCAGACTGGAGGCCGGAAGCGGCGCGTTTGCGGAAGGTTGCCGCGAGCGAGTCCACCGCTTTTTGCAGAAGCTCGTCGTAAGCCTTCATGTCGTTGCCGTTATTGGTCTGCTGATCGAAAAGATTGCAGAGCTGGCCGTCGGCTTCGGCTTTGCCCGAGCAGAGGACGCGGTAGATGTCGAGAATCTGCTTCGGATGCGCGAAGCCGAAGCGGACGTTGCCGTCATCGAGGACGTAAACGAGGAAGTAGGGGTGGAGCGGATTGATGGATTCGCTGGGGGCGGGCCTGGCATCCGCGGGGCCATCGTGCTGGCCCTCCAGACGGAAGCAGAAAATGACGCCGGGGCCGATGACCTTGTAGTCGGGATGCGGCGGAACACAGGTGTAGAGGCCAAAGGGGGCGTCTTCAAGTGCGGCTTTATTGGCCTCAATGTATTTCAGGAGTTCGAGTCGGAAGTCGTCGAGGGTGAACTCCGTGAGGGAGACGCTGTCGCCGAGGTCTTCCAAGTCGAGCACTTCATCCTTGAGACGGAGGAGTTGCTTGTCACGGTAGCGGAGGTCGTCGGAGATGATGTCTTCGATTTCCTCGTTCTTGAGCACATTGTCTTCGAAGGTGGCGGAGAGATCCACAAGGGCCATGCGGGCTTCGACGCGGTTCTTGAGGTTGATGTATTTATTGAGGTCTTCCGTGGGCCAGAAGTTCACGAGGTGAACGGCGGTATTGACGCTGCCGATTCGGTCGATTCGACCGAAACGCTGGATGATGCGGACGGGGTTCCAGTGAATGTCGTAGTTGATGAGATAGTCGCAGTCCTGAAGGTTCTGGCCTTCGCTGATGCAGTCCGTGGCGATGAGTAGATCGATTTCGCCCTGCTGTGGCATGGTCGAAATCTTGACGCGGTTTTTGGCGCGAGGAGAGAAGTTGGTGAGAATCTGGTCGTAGGCGCCGTTGCCGAAGGTCGTGCGGGTGGCGCCGCCACCGCAGACGAGCGCCATTTGGACGCCGAGTTCTTCGTGGGCCCAACCGAGGAGCGATTCGTAGAGGTAGGTGGCGGTGTCCGCGAAGGCGGTGAAAACAAGAACCTTCCGGTTCGGCTCGTTGTGCTTGTTGACCGTCGGGTTGGCGACCTTGGCGGCGATGAGCTTCTTGAGTTCCGCCAACTTGGCGTCGGTCTCTGGCGTAACGTCCTGTGCGGCATTGTAGAGGATGCGGAGCTGATCCTTGTCGCTTTTGAGAGCTTTGAGCCAGCCATCGTCACCATCGAGCCGCAGATGGTTCAGTCGGAACTTGAGTTTACCACCCACCTGCATGGCATCCTCAAGGTCTTCGTCGTGGCCGGGGTCATCGAGTTCCAGCTCAAGCTCGTCAGATTCGGAGTTTTGATTGGGCAGTTCCTGAAAGTTTTTGATCTTCTTTTCGAGGCTCTCGATTTTGGCGATGGTCCGCTCCATCGTGATCTCGAATGATTTCACGGAGCTTTCGAGGCGTTTCAGGAAGTTCACCTTCATCATTCCGATAAGGAAATGCTCGCGATCAGATTGGGAGAACGGAAACGCGCCCTTTTTCTCGTAGTCGGACTTGTGCTCCTCCATGACGAAACGCGAAGGGTTGAACAGAGAGAGTTTGTACGCGGCAATTTCGTCGTTGAGCTTGTCGTAGGAGAGGAATCGTCCTCGGAGGTCGATCTCGGGATAAGTGGAGATCGGTCTCTCTCGCTTCGGGAAACCACCGAGCTGCGCGATGGTCGCCTTGTAGTATTTTTGAATGTGTTTGCGCGAGCGAGCGATGGTGAGCTCGTCGAGGAGCTTGAAGAAGCCCGCGTTGAGTTTCTCCAATAATTCGCCGGTTTTACGCTCGCGGGTCTGTTTTTTTGCCCAGAGGGAGAAAACCTTTTGGGCGGTGGCGAGGGTTTCCTTGATGCTACCAACGCCGATGGAATCCGCAAAGGCGTCGTCGCGGTTCTCTGTCAGAAAATAGAGCTGATTGCGGAGGTCTTTCAGGTCGTTATTGACCGGCGTGGCAGAGAGTAGAAGGACCTTGGTACGGACACCGGATTTTACGATGTCATCCATGAGGCGCTGGTAGCGGCTTTTGCGAATGACATTCCCCTCCTCGTCTCGCTTGCCGGGGGTGTTGTTCCGAAAATTGTGCGATTCGTCGATGACGATGAGGTCGTAGTTGCCCCAGTTCAGCGTCGCGAGATTGATCTCGCCGGAGGTGCCGGTCTCGCGGCTGAGATCGGTGTGGGAAATCACGTCGTAGCGGAATCGATCAGTAACGAAAGGATTGAGGAGGCTGTTCGCCTTGTAAACCGTCCAGTTGTCACGGAGCTTCTTCGGGCAGAGGACGAGGACGCGCTCGTTTTTCAACTCGAAGTATTTCATGACCGCGAGCGCCTCGTAGGTCTTACCCAAGCCGACGCTATCCGCGATGATGCAACCGTTGTGACGGAGAATTTTGTTGATCGCTCCTTTGGCCCCGTCTTTCTGGAACTCGAAAAGCGCCTTCCATACCTCTGTCTCGAACAGGCTGGTCTTACCCAGGTCGGCATCGGTCTTGCCGGCGTCCCCGAGGAACTTCTCGAAGATGTGATAGAGCGTCTTGTAGTAGATGAACTCCGGGGGGTTGTTCTCGTAAAGCTGTTTGAGATAATTGAGAACGTCCTGCTTCACGTCCTTGACCAAATCCTCGTCGCCCCAAAGTTCAGTGAACCATTGTTTGAGCTCCTGCCGGTCACGGTTGCCGTCCACAATGAGGTTTAGCTCGATGTTGTTCCCTGCACTGCCAAGACCGAGACCACGCACGGTGAAATTGGAGCTTCCCAGAATCGCGTCTTCTACGCCGCCGGTGGCGACGTGATACATTTTCCCGTGAAGGAGGTTGGATTGTTTGATGGTCTTGATGTCCACCTTGCGCTCGATCCAGGCTGCGCATTCCCTCGCGACCCGTTTCTGCTGAAGTTTGTTGGCGAGTTCCAGCCCGGTAGCATCGATGATGAACGCCTTTTTTTCGGTTTTATTGGGGTCAAGGCGATTGACGAAGGACGGTTCGCCAAAAAGAAAATCAAGGTGTTCAATTTGCTCAAGCTCCTCCTTCAGGGCGTCAAAGGCATAGATCGTAAAATAGGCCGAGACGATGGAGAGCTTGGAGCCCGCTTGGGTTTTCGCCCGGATGAAATCGGCTACGGTTCCGCGGGTGAGGTTATCGCGAAGGCCTGAACTGTTGATTGATGACGGCATCTATTTTTTCGATAAGGTGGTTCCGTGGATGATTACCTCCTAAAGGAGGAATGCGCCGTTCCCGACTTCGGGCTCGAATCCCCCCAACCGCTACAAGAAACTTGACCCACTGAAAAGAGCGAAGAGTGTTCACGAAGAGTCAGCAGATCGTCATCTGCAATCCAACGCTCCCTTGAATCGCCCATTTTTGTTTGTCCCTTTGAAAGCCCGGTCGTTGCTTGAAATGCCTGACCGTTACTTCGTATCCGTTGCAGCGCATCCGCTACGGCTCATCCGCTGCCGATCTGTGTTCTCTGTGACTTCTGTGGTAAACCTGCATTTTTCAGGATGAACCGACTTCTCCGCACCGCCGCGTCGCTCCGACTCACCCTCGGGTGCCTCGGGCTGGCCATGGTCTTGATTTTCGTTGGCACCCTCGCCCAGGTCAACGAGGGGCTTTGGCTGGCCCAGGATCGCTATTTCCACAGCTTCTTAGTCTGGATTTCCCTGGGGAAAATTTCGCTGCCGATCCTCCCGGGCGGTCAGTTGCTCGGACTCATCCTCGTCGTCAACCTCCTCACCGCCATCCGCGACCAAGCCCGGGCGGCGAACGAACTTTTCGAAAAAGATCCCTGCCGACGCGCCATCCTCCAACTCGACAATGCCCTCTACACCTACGCCGCCCTTCGTCTCAGTTTCCGCCCCGTCTCGGAGACCCCCTCCTTTGCCCACGAATGGTTGGACTTCAATCGCCTGATCCCGAATGCCATCAACGAGGCCGTCGCCAGTGACCAACCTCCATTCT
>Ga0222668_1000115_pt1 | contig 58911 bp, 40 predicted proteins | sample AntAcemetagen728_FD_179823 | JGI IMG/M metagenome (GOLD analysis project Ga0222668, IMG submission 179823) | Saline water microbial communities from Ace Lake, Antarctica - #728 | ecosystem: Environmental > Aquatic > Non-marine Saline and Alkaline > Saline | place: Antarctica: Ace Lake...
CTCGACTGGCGTATAAACAATACCCAGCTTTTCAACCATTTTGGGAAATGCAGTTTTGAAAAACTTGTCATACAGCTCAATGATGATTCGCTGTTTCCCCTCGGCATTATCGATACCTTCCGCGCGGGATCGGACCGATTGATAAAACTTGTCCAGAACCTCTGTTTCTTTCCCTATTGTCTGGGCTTCCAGGAGATCCAGCATCTTTTGCATGGAAACGGAAATCGGATTATTCTGAACGAACGAGTAACCCTCAAACAGGGCTTCAAATACCGGCTTCGTAATAATGTGCTGAGCCAGCATTTCGATAGCTTCCAGCTTGGTAATTGACGGATTGATATTTTCCTGAAGTCCAGACAGGAAATTCTCAAAAGCTTGTTTGTGTTTTCCCTCTTCATTAGTCAGCTTGGTAATTCGCTCAATCTGTCGCTCGACAATGATTGCAACATCTTTTGCCCACTGTTCCCAGTATTTTCGATCACCAACCTTATTCACCATTCGGGCATAAACAACGCTTTGTAATTCCTCAAACTGGAACGCCAACTGTTGTCTGATCTTTTCGTTGCTCTCATTAGAATCTGAGTCCCCGTCTGAGCCAGTATCGGGACGTCCTACCAGAATCTGATCAGGGCGTTTCTTATTCAGGTCGATCTTATTGATAGTGGCATTAAAACGGTCATCATGAGCCCGTAACGCGTTCAGAACCGACCAGACGACCTGATACCGCTTGTTATCGTCCAGGGCCTTAGAGGCCTCTACATCGGCAGGCACAACAACCGGAATAATGATGTAACCGTATTTTTTACCGGGAGAGGTGCGCATCACACGACCAACCGACTGAACCACGTCTACCTGAGAATTCCGAGCAGAGAGGAACATCACAGCATCAAGAGAGGGGACGTCTACCCCCTCACTGAGGCATCTCACATTGGTCAGAACCCGGCATTCGTTTGAGTCTGCCGATTCCGATTTGAGCCAGCTCATCAACTCATCACGTTGAGGCGCGGACATGCTGCCGTCAATGTGCTGAGAGGCAACCTCTACCATCTGTTTTCGTTTTTCACTGGAGAGGGAATCCAGGTAGATATCTGTTGTATCGTTGAATGTTTTGGTGATTTTCTTAGAAATTTTAATGTTCTGACAGAAAGCAACGGCCCGTTTCATCGGTTCGGGATCGCTGCTTTTCAATATGCCCTCATCGCCTAAAATCTGTTTGGAGAGGGCATTGATACAGCCAATCAGCTTTGAGGCATCGTCGGCGTTAATCTCACTCTCTGGATTGGCAACCATTTTCTGAACCGCTGCCGGCATATCGCTTTCATTGAGTGTGAGAATCAATACCTTGTAATCACTCAAGAGATTGTTTTCGACAGCCTCTCCAAAGCCGATCCGGTAGATTTCCTCTCCATAGATGGTGGGATCATCCATTGAGCAGAGAATAACATCATCTTTGGCTGCTTTGGCTTTGGAGTCATCGCTGTAAAGTCTGGGAGTGGCTGTCATATAAAGCCGTTTATGGGCTTTGATAAATTCGTTCTGGTGAACTTTGGTAAAAGCTGATGAATCTTCCACTGACAGCGCAACACCTGTTGTACGATGGGCTTCATCGCAAATGACCAGATCGAATATTCCTAATGAATCATCGGTTTTCTCTAATGCTTTCTGAGCTTTGGAAATGACGTCAATTGACTGATAGGTAGAAAATACAACCGTCATTCCCTTTGGTTTAGAGTCTCGAATTATCTGGAATTGATGAACGATGTTTTTCACGTTGGTTGATGCAGGAATAGCCAGATCCACAACACTGATATTGTTCGATTCATCATCCTGAGATCGTTTTTTGGTCACTTTGGGATCGGAACAGATACAGACGGGGGTGATCGGTTCCTGAGCCTGCGCGGACCATTCCCGCAATGTCTGACCGAGCAGAGCAATCGAAGGGACCAGAAACAGGATTAACCCTTTCCCGTCTGTCTCATTCTCGGCAATTTTGAGAGAGGTAAAGGTTTTCCCAGTCCCACAAGCCATAATCAGCTTGCCTCGATCCGTTTCCTTAAACGCCTCATGTGTATTCTCAATCGCTGTTTTCTGGTGGCGCTTGATGGGATATTTCTTGGTTCGTGCAGAATCCCCGGTGATTCCTTTTTCCAGTTTTGACCAATCAACGGGCGATTGTTCCAGGTCATAGAGACTGATTCGAGAGACCGGGGGAGACTGGTTTTTGATCGTCTCTTCTGCATTGCTGCCCCATTTGTTAGTGGTCGAGATCCAGAGTCGATGAGTAAAATCGACTGTTTGCGCATCCTCATTGCTGAAGTTTTTACTGGAAGTGGAAAGGAATGAATCGACTTCTTTTTTGTCGATAGTGGCGTTTTCCTGAAAACACTTACACTGAATTGCCCAAAAATCCCCTTCAATCGTGAGTGCTACCAGATCAATTCCTGTATCTTTACCGCCAAAATCCTTACGTGAAGGAAACTCATTCCAGAGCCAGACTTTTTTGAATTTGTTCGCATAGATGGGATCAGTGAATAGATAAGCCTGCATCAGTCTTTCAAATCGATCTCCCTTATCACGTTCTGAAAATGCAATCTTCCGGTATTTATCAATCACCTGATGAAATTTCATATTTCACTTTCCGGGGGGGCTGGCTGTTCTGTTCCCGTCTTGGATCAGAATTTTGATGGGCTGGCAGAATTGAATAAAAGAGCAGTAGACAAATGAGAATGCTCATTCTAGCGTATGATAACTGGTCCGCAATATCCACGTTAGGTGAAATCAAGAGAAGAAATTTTCGATCTGGAAATCCTTACCTACGGAATTTTCGTCCTGGTAGCAACGACAGGAGCCGTTCTCTTAGGGAAACTCATTTCGGTAATCGTTCGACATCTTGTTTGATGCAGAACGGGCAAATCGATTCTTGAAAATTTCCAGCTGCAGCGCATTTCGCAGCGCGTGAAAATCAAATTTGCTCTATCTATTGATTATTACAGTCGTTGGGCTAAATGCTCTGAGTCCTGCCGGCCCTATTTTTTTCTGGTACATCGAATTTGTCGATAGCCGTTCCGATTCTTCGTTCCGATGGTTCTGGAGACACTGCAGTAAACCTGGTCACAGGCTGGAACAATCCGAACGAAGAGGATGTGAAAACGCTGCCGTGCAAATTCTATGAAGGAAAATCAACGAGCCGTTGAATACAGCATTCGGCGGTCTGACTGCGTGCCACGCAGCGTACTCTTCGTAGCGGTGTCTGGAGGGCATGTTACCAGTAGCGGTTCCATGACTCGCATACCATAATTTTCCAGGCGTTGTCTGATATGGGCGTTAACGATGTGGCAAGATGAAACGAGAATCGTACCATCGGCAGCAACAACGTGCTCTTTGAAGATCATGCCGTCAACCAGCTCTTTAATCGTGACTCGTTGGGTCGTTGCACTTTCCGACGCGATGATCGCTCGTTCCAGTTCATCGACGATAAAAGGAGCATAGACTCCCGGTTGCCTGCGCAAGTGCTCGAAGGGTAAATGGTTTGATGAATGGGTGTGTTCGAGATTTTTGTATTCTTGCACCGTTCTGATCAGGTTTGCGACAAGTGAAAGCGGCTCGTTTTGAAGACTGTCTAGTTTGAGCGAAAGCAGGTCACTCTGGTTATCGAATAGCTCGATCATTGCGGAAACGGTTTCCAATTCAGAGATTTTATGAATGATTTCTACGACGTCTCCTTGTTCACGATCATCATTTTTAGAAATAAAATTTCGGGTTTCAATTAGTATTGCCGTAGTTTCAGCGTGTTCGATGTGCGCAGGACTCAGCCTTGGTGCTAGATCACTCACTAACTGAATGGCATGTGCTGAGCGGGGACTGGCTGAGCTGACAAGTCTCTTGAGCAGAAAAATGTATTCGCTATCTGATTTGGTTGTTTGTTTCCGCTGTGATGCAATCAGAATTGCCAGCGAAAGTAAGCCTGCGATTTCCTTGAACAAGGCAAGGTGCGCTTTGGAATATGCATCCGTCTCGATGCTCGAAAAGAACAGGAATCCAATACCGTGCCCTTCGACCGTCAGTGGGAATGTGAAAGAAGACCGAATTCCTTCATTAACAATCAAACGCGTTGATACGGAGTGGGGGTGTTTTTGAAGGTACTCTTCAAGATTATTCAGTATTCTGGGGCGTTTCTGTTCCAACACGAATTGAAGTGAAGATCCCTTCAGCGGGGCACTAAAATTTTTGCGGAGTATCACTTTATTCTCGGAACGGCACCAGCGTGCAACGACTCGTTCCCCTGATTTGTCTATCAAAGCACATCCGATGCGATCGAAGGGCAGAATCGATTCGAAATTATCGTAAACGGAATTCAGCACGGTATCCAGCGTCGCCCCTTGTGTGACTTGCTGCATCAAACCGGAAAATAAGTTTGCGTGCATGTCGTTTGAAGATTCATCGGTATGATTATTTCGTTCGAGTTCCGTCATGATTAACTCAGTTCTACTTTCATCCTCGCATCAGAAATAAAATGATTTCACCACTTCCCTGTACTTTGCCTCGTTCGGAGAGCCTTTTTTCGAAGCAGCATAGTTGCTTCGTATTCGTCTCAGCCTGGCATCTGCATGTTCTCAGGCATTGGGAGAACTTCCTTTGCACGGGATAACAAAGTATAGGTCGGGTACTTGCCACATGCGGTGAGGGAAAACCCTGAAAGCGTAGGGGCTTTGACTGCAATTTCCGGGTATATCAAGGTGAGAATCGCTATAACTCGCACAACCGATTTAAAGTTGCGCTATGCCCGTTGGTTGGTTGGTTGGTTGGGCAGGTCTCTTTGCCGAGCCAATTCCTGATCCCGATTTCGGATTACTTTTCGTCTGCAACTGTTTAGACTATATTAGTTCGAGTTCTGTGTCTTGATGGTTGATCGTATGTCTGAAATGAAACGCGTTAAATTTCTTCGGTTGATCGGTTATGCCAGCCTGGTTTTGCTGGTTGCTTATGTGGCGAGCATTGGTCCGGTTGTGGGCTCAGTACAGACGCAGCAAGGCACGGCTCTGGAATATGTAGCCCCGATCACAGCGTTCTATGCGCCAGTAATTTGGGTGATCGATCGGAATGCCTTTCTTGAAGAGTTTGTCAGACGCTACATTGCGTTTTGCAGCCCTGATTTTTGAACACGCTCGCGCACCCGCCGCGTGAAATATCGATCATCAGTATGTCGTTCTGTTGTTAAAAAACGGACCGGTTTCTTTTTACAGGGCACTCTCACCACTCAAGCCAACGTGGCGGTCCGTGACGTTAAGAAGTATATTCACCACCGTAACCATCCGGCATTTCCCTCGGAAAATCGGGTTTCCTATTTCTTTTTATTTTTCCCCGTTTTCGACGGTAAGAAATCGCTTTCATTTGACAATCACTTATCAGCAGGCAACTTTACGCAAGCAGTCCAACTGACATTGAATGGATTCAGGTCAATTACATCGCTAGCCAGCAGTTCCTGAATCGCAGGGAGTCTGAGAAAAGATCTCAGGCTCCCTTTTTTTACGGCTGCTGAGCCGCGAAAGCGTGAAGCACGAAGCACAGTGAATCATCACACGCCTGTATCAGACCCCGATTGTGCACCGCTGCTGAGATGCGTGACACGGGGCGCTGGGAGAACAGCATCTCAAAATCTTCAAGGATACCGAAAAGACGATTCCCACGATTCTGACGAAGTGACAGAAGCTGCCCACGTGCGTCGATGCCTGGAACGTGCGGAATATTGAGATGTTCATTCAACAGTTGTTCGGCAAACTGCCTGAGTATTATTCCTCAGAACAGGAGCTGCGCGATATCTGGTCCGATCCCCAGTCGGATCTGTTTGACGTGTTGGAATACGTGTCGTTTGAAGTCTCGCCGATCACGCAAGCCGCGCGCGTGGCGGCTGCGGAGCCAGCGATCTACGCCAGCCTGTCGCCTGAGCAACGCGAGTTCGTGGAGTTCGTGGAGTTCGTGGAGTTCGTGGAGTTCGTGGAGTTCGTGGAGTTCGTGCTTTCGCGTTACATCGAATCGGGCGAAGAAGTGCTGGATTGTGAAGTCCTGCCCGAACTGCTCAAACTGAAGTACGACGCCATTCAAGACGCCATCGCAGCCCTGGGCGGAACAGACAACATCAACAGCGCGTTTATCGATTTCCAGAAGTATCTGTATTCGGTGCTGTCTGCTTAGGGTGTGGGGCTATTGGCTACAAATTGCTTAATTCACTTGCTTTAACTATTTGTAGGTTATACTATGAATTAGTGAAACTGTGTCATTGTCTGTTTTTGTGTTCATCATGCTGTGTTGAAATAGCCATGCAAAAAGCAATTCTTTGGATCTGTATTTCTGGACTGATTTGCTTGAGTGGTTTCTGGATCTCCCTTGCGAGAAATTCAGAACCAGTTAAATACATCCCAGAGATGAGTTTTTTTTCTGACTCAGGGCAATCATCAACCGAAGCCAGTTCATCGGCTATTGAGGAAAACAGTGGTCAACCTGGAATAGATAGCTCAGAATTCCCAAATTCCGAAACTGCTCTTACTGAAACAAGGAAGCAGAGCAACGTCATCAGACCTACCCCTCAAGGAAATACGTATCGAAATTCACGAAAAGAAGCAAAGATGCGTGATCTCCAGAAACGCCGCCAAATGAAAGGAATGCAAGCCGAGAAGCAACGGCAGGAACGCCAATATTATCTTTCGGTAATCCTTCCTCAGCAACAGCGGGCTTCGCAGCAGAAATTTGATAATTTCACTAAAATGAGACAGCAGATACAAACTCAGGAAATGATCAATCTTCAACGTGAATCGAACTATCTGCAACGAAATCAAAACTCACTTCAAGGCAGGCAAAACAATCTGCTTCAGCAGCAAATTTTAGAACGGCAGTTTGATCGGTATAGGGCTCGTCCTTGAGGATCACAACGGATCCTTACGCAATTAGTTTATGGTCGCTTATTTCTGATCCAATGGGGCAGGCTCACCATCACTGATTGATAAGTAATCGAAATCCCAGTGTTTGCTATTATGAAAGTCCTCAATAGAAAATTTGGATTCTGGCAATAGAATTGAATCCTTGATTTCAATGCCATAACATTTGCTCAATGCACCTTCAAACTTGTTAAGTGCTTTAACAGCTTCCTTATTTAATTCATTATCAGCAAAATCATCAGATTTCATCGTAGCAATAATCTCTACTGTATACTCTTGGTTATCGTCTATTTCCTGATCTTCCGTATTAATCCAAATGCCAGTTAGCTGCCTTGCAGGCGTACGGAAGCTAGACTTTTTGCCAATATTATCGAGTTCCTTCTTGGCACGCATATTAAATGCATCTGGAAATGCCGGTCTAATATAGCGGTTTGAAATCCATCTTGTGATATTTCTGATTGTTTCTTGTTTTAGCTCCAGATCACTAGCTGGTTCATGATCGGCAAATAGCGATCTTTTAAGCAGGACTCTGTCATGAATAGAGAGTTTGGTGGATTGTGATGGATCGCTCTCAAAAGCTGCTTCACATTCAAGTATTCGGGGGTTTTTATTGAATAGTAGTTGCTTAGAAGTTTCTGTATCTATGAGAGTTGCTTTAATGACTTCAGCAAATGGTTCATTTTCAAATGAATGATTAAGCAAATCACAAGATTGTGACACAACAATCCATATTTCATTTTCATTTGGTGAAGGTAAGGAACCAATATGCGCCAAGTAAGACACAAATTGTTTATCAAGAATTTTGCCTTGTAACCATCGATTTGAACTGAGAGCAGATGAATCTATGTTTGATTCACCTAAAGATGGTGGGGTGTTGGTTGGACGCCACCCCGAGAAAAATTTTCGAATACACATAGGAATAAAGGATGTCACGCTCATTCTTCCTGGCGATGAATTATCAATTGATTATTCTGGTGAGAATCCTTTACCTGTAAGTGCGTCAAACAGATCGCGGTCGCCATTAACGCGTGCTTCATCAAGGCCATGTTTCTTAATCAAATGCCTGAAACCATGACCATATTGATCATCCTGTAGAGAAGGGGCTTTTGCGATCTCTTCAAATCGTCTGATTACTTCATCTTCATTGATCAACTCTTCTTTAAGGAGATCGATAAGTGAATGATTATCTTCCCATTGCTGACGAATTTTTTTGCCGGCTGGTAAAGAGCTGAGATTATTCCAAGATTGAGCAAGTTGGTAAATTTGTTTCAGGCGCAGACTATTAGTCTGTGATGGGACGGATTCATCGTTTATCCATGAATAAATGGCTTGTCGTTTCACATGAATAATCTCCGCCAACTCTTTAATCTGAAGTGATAGAGCAGAACGGATAGATGCGATCATGTCTTCAGGTGACGTGATCGAACATTGATCACTAACTTTGGTATTCTGCTCATCATCATTGATTTCTAAGAAGCTCCAGAAATGCCGAATTGAATGATTAGGGAAATAAAATCTCTTTGACCTAAGTGCCTCCCTAATGTTTTTTGCCGAAAATGTTTGACCTGAAGGCTCATTAGGATCGACATAATCTTGGAGTACGAAAGTGGTCTGCGACTGCTCGTTATGACAGCTGTAGTGTTGCTCGGGACTGATATCTGCGTATGTTACTGTCATGCCAACTTCCTTTTATTCAATTCCCCAAGTTTCAAGAGCTTCCGAAGTAACAACTGCTTTGAATACTTGACTTGTCAATTTTTTTTGGAGTTTCATATTTTCAATAATAGTATCAACGTTAAAATCGAATTTCGCTTGGCGAATATTATCGAAATCCAAAACTCTCCATTCTGATTCTTCGTTAAGAGTTGTCTCTATTTGCAGTTTATCATCTTCAAGTCCCGGGGGAATGAATTTTGTTCCCTTTCCAGGATAGGTTCGAAGGTTCAGCGTCCCCTCGTCAGTGATAAATGAGCTAAAAGTTTGGTGTTTAACTTCCTTTACTTTCATTTCCCCGGCAGTAATTCCTAGCATTTCATCACGAACAAACCATTCTGGTGCATTGGTATCAAGTTCTTGGATCAAATCAATATAGCGAAGTCCGATTGAAGTGACATAGGGTGGGGATTCGACCTGATCGTGAAAGGTTGTTAATACACTTTTCACTCGGTCCAGGAACGATTCAAACTCTTCATATTTTGCCGTTTCTATTACAATAAAATCCTGTGTCAGGATAACAGCTTCTTTTTCATCTTTGCTTTTGAACAGCCATCGATTTGTTTGTTCAACAGTTGGTTCCTGTCCAAATTTAAGAGTACTTATTTTTTCTTCAATGTAATGCGGGAATTCCATTTTCCTCAGACTATCCTGTATGTCAGGAATGTACTTTTTCATTTTAAGTACAGGAGAAAAACGGATTTGAACTAGAGCAAGTTTGAGAGGGGGCCTTTTTTCTTTTTGCATCTGATGCCTAATGAAATAGTGGGCTAGAGTTCATGTTTTTTGTATCATACACAAAACCATACACTCATAATACGGTAAACAATTGGTTTAGACTTGAGATAATCGTTAGATTTTCAGTAATAACCAATTATTTACATGTGTTCACTGTTTCTGGGGAAGTCCAGCCCCTGAATATGTAGCCCCGATCACATCGTTCTATGCGCCAGTGATTTGGGTGATCGATCGGAGCGCCTTTCTTGAAGAACTGGTCCAGCGCAGCATTGTGTTTTGCAACACTGATTTTTGAACACGCTCGCGCACTGGCTGAGTAAATCGGGCGAAAACGACGTGCTGCAGATGCCATGCTCAAGGGGCAACTAAAACAACGAGACCAGCCCCCCTTTTGACCTTCTGGCCGCTTTACTTGGTTTCTATCAGTTTGGATTCCAGGACTTCTTTTTTTTCTGGATCGTAGATGACCGTGTATTTGATTGTGTCGCAGTCGACGAAATAGCGCAGGTTGGTTTTGCTTTCGTATTTGTCGTCTCGTTTGATGCCGCATTTTTCGCAGTCCAGTTTGGCTTTGATTTCTGCTAAGGCTGTCGCGTCGGTATCTACACCTTCCGGGATGGTGAGATTGTCTTTGCCGAGATCGATGGTTGATGCTTCGCCGAGGCTCACCGTGGAATCGGCTTCGGCCTGCTTGACTTCCTTTTCTGCTGCTTTTTCAGCCGCTTTATCGGCGCAACCGACGATCAGGATTGTGAAGAGTAAAACGTATTTCATACTGCTCAGTGTCCTTACTGTGTGTAGATGTTCAAAAATACCGGAGAGGGTTACCTGTCATCAGCAGGTTAAACGAAACGGCGGCGTCTTGCGAGGTCGATCTTCCGATTTTAGGGCGCGTCTTATGATCTGAATAAATTGCATAACCCGTTTAATGGGGACGCGATTTCACCTGGTGGGACTGACTTTGATTTTATCACCCGTCTGTTCTGAGTCTGAAACTAAGATTTACGAACAGGTTGTCTGTAGTTTTGGGGCTGGTTTCAGGCTCAGGCAGCCTCTCTGTTGATACAGATCTCCGCGAGAAAATTAAGAATGAAAAGCGTATGTTGAACGTAATCGAACTGAATCACATGGATGACCTTAAAGAATTTCAAGCTGACTGGAATCGGTTATTAACGGTCACTCCCGGGGGAAGTTTTTTTCAGTCTCTGGATTGGTTAGAGGTTTACTGGCGCCATTTTTCTGAGGAACAGCAACTGCGTGTCTGTGTCGTTCGCGATGCAAATGAAGTCACAGGGATTGTGCCTTTATGTGTGAGGCGGATTACGACGAAATTTGGCCCGTGTTCCATTCTGACTTTCCCGTTTGATGACTGGGGAAGCGTCTATGGTCCGGTGTCAGCTGACCCGGAAACAACTCTGACGACAGTCCTGGAGTATGTATCGCAGTCCCGGCGTGACTGGGATCTGATTGACCTGCGGTGTGTCGACCGCGACCATTTTGATGGTGGTGCCACGGAACGGGCCTTTCAGACGCAGAAGATGTCGTTTGAAAGCTTCGATTGGAATGAGACGATGTACATCAATCTGGATCAGACGTGGGATGAGTATCTCACGGCTCGTCCGCGGAAGGCCCGTCAGACGTATCTGCGAGCCGAGCGCAAAGTGGCAGAAGACGGCGAGATTGAATATTTACGCTATCGGCCTCGAGGCGAGGTGTATGGCGAAGCCGACCCTCGCTGGGATTTATATGAGCAGTGTCTCCAGGTCGCGGGTAACAGTTGGCAGGCTGCTTCGACGGATGGTACGACGCTGATACATGACAAAGTGGCTGACTTCTTTCGGGATTCGTATGCGAGTGCAATCCGGGCGGGAGGCATGGATCTCAACCTGATTTCTCTTTCGGGGAAACCGGCAGCCTTTTGTTACAATTATTATTTCAACGGTCGCCTGGACGGTCTGAAAATGGGCTTCGATGCGCAATTGTCGCGAAACGGACTGGGACGACTGCTGTTGGGCCGCGTGATCCACGACAGCATGGATCGGGGCGATTTGCTGTTGGATATGGGGTGCGGCGCGCAGGACGCCAAGAAGTACTGGTACACCTCCATTGAAAAGGGTTACCGCTATGTACATTATTCTACGACCTCTCCGATAGGGCACGTCCTGAAGTTGAGTCATCAGGTGGCGGGCTGGTTTCGGAACCGGTTTTCCTCAGGTGATGAGAGCGAAGCGAACGCTGTACCACAGCACGAGTTGCAAGCTGCCCGTCATTGAAACACTGGTGCGGGGGAACATCGGGGCAGCCATCGTCTGAATAAATGGCATAACCCGTTTCATCGGGGCAAAGTGACGTGGGGATGCTCCTTTTTTGCGATTTTCGGGCGGCATGTTTTCCAGAAAAACTATGCTATTCATATCGCTTTACGGTATCGTTTGCCCACGCTGGTATATGAGTGAATTCGAATCGGCGTGATGGTGTGATCTCAGTTGCGAGTACTCTTTTTATTAATGTGGTAGTTTAAATTCTGCATGCAGTTTTGCAAATTGATTCAAGAAAATGCGACGAGGGCCTCTGTTGGACATCACCGAAGTAAACGAAATCAAAGATCTGGAACCGTTTCGGAATGATTGGAATCGGTTATTGGCTGTCACGCCCGGGGGAAGTTTTTTTCAGTCCCTGGAATGGTTAGAGGTATACTGGCAGCATTTTTCCGAGAAACAGTACCTGCGTGTCTTTGTCGTGCGCGATGCGAATGTGGTGACAGGAATTGTGTCTTTGTGTGTGAGACGGATCAAGACGAAGTTGGGATCCTGCAGCATCTTAACGTATCCGTTTGATGATTGGGGGAGTTTCTATGGCCCGGTTTCCGCTGATCCGGAGACGACTCTGAATGGCGTAATGAATTTTATTCAAGAGTCTCAGCGTGACTGGGATCTGATCGATTTACGGTGTGTGGACGCAGATGGTTTTGATGCGGGTGCTACGGAACGTGCACTGGGGTCAGCACATCTTTCATTCAAAAAATTTGATTGGGATCAAACGGCGCATGTTGATCTGAATCAAGACTGGAATACATATCTGGCTTGTCGATCGGGCAAAGCGCGTCAGACGTATTTCCGTGCTGAAAAGCGAGTCGCAAAGGAAGGCAAGATTGAATACCTGCGGTATCGGCCTCGGGGCGAGGCGTATGGCGAAGCCGATCCCCGCTGGGATTTATATGAGCAGTGCCTGCAGATCGCGGGCAAGAGTTGGCAGGGGAGTTCGACTACCGGAACGACATTATCGCATGAGAAAGTCTCGCAGTATTTTCGGGATACTCATGAACGCGCCACTCGGTTTGGCGCCGTTGATTTAAATTTGCTCTATCTCTCCGGGAAGCCGGCTGCTTTTAATTATAACTACGTTTATCAGGGCCGCGTTTATTCGCTGCGGATGGGCTTTGACCTGGAGATTTCCAATAAGGGTCTCGGGCGATTATTAATGGGGCGGATGATTCAAAACAGTATGGAAACAGGGGACCAACTATTGGATATCGGCCCTGGTTCTCTCGATGCCAAGAAAAACTGGTATACCTCAGTGGAGACCAGTTATCGGTATGTGCATTATTCTCCCGCCTCGAAAATGGCAAAGGCGTTGCTGATGAGCAGTCGCATTGTGGACTGGTATCGCGATCGAATTACGAGCCACTCCGAGAACCACGGTCAATTTTCTGAGCACTTGGAACGGCTTGTTCCTCAGCATTAAGTTTCCGAAAGCCAAATCGATCTACCGTTTCAGAGTCAAAGCGGCTCCTCAATCACACACCGACTCAGACCAAAATCGGCTATTTCTTTTCCTGCTCATTCTGCTTCAGCTTGTCGGCGAATTGAGTGCGGAATTTTTCCAGTTTGGGGCGGATGACGTACTGGCAGTATTGCTGGTTCGGATTGAGCTTGAAATAGTCCTGGTGATAGTCTTCGGCGGGATAAAATTTATCGAAGGCCGTGATCTCTGTGACGATCGGGTTTTTGAACTGGCCTGATGCGTCGAGTTGTTTTTTGTACGCGGTCGCTTCAGTCTTTTGTTCTTCATTGTGATAGAAGATAGCAGAGCGGTACTGCGTGCCAACGTCGGCTCCCTGACGATTCAACGTGGTTGGATCATGCGTTTCCCAAAAGGCTTTGAGGATGTCGGTGAAGGGGATCACTTTAGGATCGAAGGTGACCTGGATGACTTCGGCATGGCCGGTGGTGCCGTTGCAGACGGCTTTGTAGGTCGGGTTCGGAACCGCGCCGCCGGAATAACCGGAGACGGCCGACTTGACGCCTTTCAATTCGCGGAAGAATGCTTCCGTGCACCAGAAGCAGCCTGAGCCGAGCGTGACGACTTCCAGTCCCGTGTCTTCCTGGGCGGCGGAGGCGGTTTGTGCTGCTGGTTGTTCGTTGGCGCTGGTGACCGGGCGGTCTTCCTGAGAGAGTGATTTTTCACAACCACTCAGCAGGGTGAGCATTGCCGTCAGTGAGAAACCTACCAAAATCAACAGTGGTAATTGCGAGAACGTCATGACACCTGATTCCCTGTCGTGTATGTCAGAAATTTAAAATCAGTGAATTTGAAACCAACTGACTTTTATTTTAGACAATCCTCGTGTCGAGGGACAGGGGGAATCTGATGTGAGCCGCTTAATTCCATTTCCCGTTAAACATGAAGCGTAAGGTTTTGAATTTCAGGATCAGGAAATGATGAATGGCCAGTGTGAGGGAAAATGTGGCGATTTCGACGGCCAGGAATTTGTAGCCGATCGCGATGCTGGCGTTGAGCAGGAGATAGCCAAACACGATGATGCAGAGATGATGGAACAGGTAGATCGAGTAAGACGCGTCGGAAAGATAGCGAAAGACTTGCGAATTTCGGTTCATGAACTTATAGAACAGCACATAGCAGATATGACTGGAGATCGCATAGGTCAGGCTGATGGAATAAATTCGTAGAATGCTTTCCTGGTTCAAGCCGTGGGCGTTCTCCACGAAGTAATGCGCGACAAGAGACAGTGCCAGCCCAAACCATTCCCAGCGGGCGATCGTGTGGAATTCCTGTTGCAGTTTCTTGTCTCGATAGAGCCAGAGTCCGACCAGGAAGTAGGGCAGGTAGACGATGAAATCTTCAAAGTTAAACAGGCCGCAGAACAGGGAGCCGTGAAAAATATCCGGTGAGATTCTGGCGGCGATGCTCCAGGTAAGGTCCGCAAAGGGGAGCAATAACAGAAAGTGACAGTTTTTTCGATAAGGGCTGAGCAAGCGATTGAGGCGGCCCGAATTCGAAAATCTGCTGCTCAGCGTATGCAAGGCGATGCCGACGGCGAAGAATTGCAGCAATGTCAACAGGAACCAGAGATGCGAGACCCATTCGCCTTTGATCCATTTTTGCGGAAGTTCGTGGATCAAAAAATGTGTGACCGACATCGACTGTTGTTGGATGAAGGTGGTTCTAAAATAGAGCTCAACAGAGTTGATCAACAGCGCCGTGAAAAATAAAGGGGGCAGAATCCGCAGCAGTCGCAATTTTGCGAAAGTGCTTGCGCCATATTTTTTGAGCCCCATCATCGAAAAGAAACCGGCAATCAAAAAAAACGTTGGCATGCGAAAAGCGTGAATCGTGGCCCCGAGCAGGTGGAAGAATTCGGACTTCTGCGAATCGGAAACAATCCAGTGCTCGCCGGTGGAATAGATCAGCGCGCCGTGCAATACAACCCCGAGCATCATTAGCACCGAACGCATGGAGTCCATATAATAAAAGCGGACAGCGTCGGGACTGGCAGGAAGTGTTTCCGCGCGCAAAGCAGGCGATTCCGGAGTTGCCAGTACACGGGGGGGATTCATTGGGAAGTATGCCTGAAAAATATGATGGATTGCCTCTGAGTGCATTGAGCCGTGTCACAAACGAGACAAGAGATATGAATTTATATCTGCTGGCGGTGATTCAGATCGGTTAATTTTAGCAGGAATCAAAGTTTGGTCTGACTGGTTATGAGCGCGTTACGAATAATCCTTAGAATCGAAACAAAGTGTCTGTTGTTTGTGTGCGACGTGCGGCGATGTTGCGAAAAAGCAACACGAGCACTTTGCTCAAGAGTCGGCAGGAAATTCAGGCTGAATTGAACATGCTGATAGTCTTTGAGAGCGAAAAATGATTGGCAAATCAGGTTTTTTGAATATTTTCGGGTTTGGAGTGGTAATTTATCGTTTGCCGACTACAAATTAGCATGTCCGAGTTTTTCAATAGTTTTCGACTGACTCAGTCGTTATTCGGCTCAGTTGTTATTCGGCTTAGTCGTTGTCAGGATTGAATACCGTTACCCAGCAAGTTGAATGTCGCCAGGAAAGAAAATCTTTGATGAACGATGCTTATGATGCCATTTTAGTCGTTTCCTTTGGTGGTCCTGAAGGTCCTGATGATGTGATTCCTTTTCTGGAGAATGTGCTCCGTGGAAAGAACGTGCCAAGGGAACGGATGCTGGAAGTCTCGGAACATTATCAACAATTTGGTGGCGTCAGTCCGATCAATGATCAGAATCGGGCTTTAATCAAAGCCCTGGAACAGGAACTGGCGGAACACGGACCTCACCTGCCGATTTATTGGGGAAACCGAAACTGGGATCCTCTGCTGGCGGATACGCTGGCGCAGATGAAGGCAGCGGGTATCAAACGGGCGTTGGCTTTTTTTACGTCGACGTTCAGTTCCTATTCGGGGTGCCGCCAATATCGGGAAGATATTCAGCGCGCGCAGACAGCGGTGGGCGCAGGGGCGCCTGAGGTTGATAAACTGAGAGTGTTTTTTAATCATCCGGGTTTCATCGAAGCGACCGTTGCGCGTACGCGTGAAGCATTGAACGCGATTCCTGAAGCGAGACGCGACAAAGCAACCATCTTGTATTCTGCGCATAGCATTCCCCAGGCAATGGCGTCTGGTTGTCGCTATGAGCTTCAGTTAAACGAGTCGGCCCGGCTGGTGAGTGAAGAACTCGGAACGCATCCCTGGCATCTGGTGTATCAGAGCCGCAGCGGCCCACCGCATCAACCCTGGTTGGAACCTGATATCTGCGACTTTATCAAGGAGCGGGGCGCAGAGGGAGACGTTCAGGACATCGTGATCGTGCCCATCGGTTTTGTATCCGATCATATGGAAGTTCTGTTCGATTTAGATACGGAAGCGAAAGCGGTTGGCAACGAATTGGGAATCAACGTGGTCCGCGCGAAAACGGTAGGCGTACATCCCCGGTTTATCACTATGATTCGCGAGTTGATCGAAGAGCGGATCAGCGGGACTGATGAGCGGCCCGCATTAGGGGACATGGGCGCCAGCCACGATGTCTGCCCGGTTGATTGCTGTCTGCGCACAACAGAGGTCAAACGCTAAATCTGCGCATACTTTGACGATGTCAGTCGCCCGTCGCTACTCGCTTTGACAATCAAAATATATACAAAAGTATGTATTAAAGTTTGAATTAAACGAGATTTCTGTCTTGTCACAGATTCGGTGTTGATAAATACTAAAGACTAGTAAGTAATTACGAGTTGCGCCCGCCCTGTCTGTGTTTTTCCCAAAACATCCTGCCAGACAGATTTGCTTACCAACCAAATTATATACCCCCGAGTTGAATCCACTTGTTTTAGCGAGTGACAGGAGCAGGAATGTCTACGTCTCAGAAACGAGGTTTCACCCTCATTGAGTTACTGGTCGTGATCGCCATCATTGCGATTTTGATTGCCTTATTGTTACCAGCCGTCCAGCAGGCGAGAGAAGCAGCGCGTCGGTCAACTTGCAAAAACAATTTGAAGCAGATTGGCGTGGCGTTACATAATTATCTCGACACGCACCGCACGCTGCCTTATGGACATATGGAAGTCCAGCCGGGGAATTATAGTCCTTCATCGCCGTATCTGACGTATCATTGGCGCGATACCTGGGCACATCAGATCCTGCCGTTCATCGATCAGGCACCGCTGTATCAGAAATATACGGAAGATCCTGCGACGCACGTGCATATTGTTTCCAACCCGGAAATTTATAAAGCCGTTGTTTCGGTTTATTTGTGTCCTTCTGATCCTTCGACACCGGGAAATGCCGATGCCGCGGGACGATCTCAAGGGAGTTATATTGGCTGTGCCGGGAATGTCGCTACGACGCATGGTAAAAACTTAAATGGCATCTTTTCGGAGAATTCGAAAGCCTTGATGCGTGATATGAAAGATGGTTCTTCGAACACGATCATGGTTTCCGAGATTATGATTCGCGGCAATGCTGCGGCGACCACGTACTGGGGGTGTCCGGGCTGTTATGGAATTGGCGGGGCGCATGGGGAAATGACGTTCTCAACAAAGGAAGTTCCTAATACGCCGATTGCCGATCAGAATTATACCTGCAAGTCAACGACCTGGCCGAACGCACCTTGTGTGAGTAACACGGGTACGAAATATAATTATGCTCGCAGTTATCATGTTGGTGGAGTGCATGCCCTGCTGGGCGATGGCGCCGTCCGCTTCATTTCTTCCAATATTGATCGGCCCACGTTCCAGCATCTGGGCGATAAAAGTGACGGAGAAGTTCTCGGCGAGTTCTAACAGATTAGTGGAACCACGAATGTTCCTGATCTGGTTGATCACGTTCCAATAATGCAGCGTGATCAACGTTCTCAAATTCGAAATCGCAAGAGTTCATAAAGCTGCAGGTTGTCAGTCCGTGTGTGATTTTACTTGCGTCCGCCAGTAAGACGGGGTTGCTCAATGCGCAAAAAAACACCGAGCGTCTTGAGATGCTCGGTGTTCGAATTCATGCGACGCAACTTAGCTGGTAAGTGCGCAGGTCCTTCAATTCACGCGTACGTTTTCAGCACGGGGGCCCTTGGGTCCCTGTCCGACATTGTACGAGACTTGTTGTCCCTCTTGCAGTTCGTCAAAACTTGTGTCTTCCAGCGCTGAGCTGTGAAAGAACATGTCTTTGCCTGTTCCATCTGAGATGAAACCGAACCCTTTTGTTGTGAGTTGTTTAATGGTGCCTTCTGGCATGTACTTAATCCAATACTTTCAAAAATAATTGTACGATTCGCTGTGCGTGAAACATTCACGCGCTCTTGATCGACAGTGTGTCTGTTATGGTTGATTAAAGGTCAGTCCGGTCCGTCTCCCGCATTTGTTCTGCGGGATCTTCCGATTCTGGATCGATCTCCGGCCGTTCCGGAGGATTGCTCGCGTCACCACCTTGCTTCTGCTTATTGCGACGGGTCAGCTTCGCTTGTGCTTTTGCGCGCTTGTCCGCTTCGCGTTGACGTTTGGCAAAGGTATTTTGGTTTCTCGCGATAGTGACTCTCCTTAATTAGTGAGGGGCTGCTCTGATTCCATTCCATCGAGCCGATTGTGTTTTCCCGGTTATTCATCGGTCAACTTGTTAGCTGGTTTGTTTGGGCGCTTTCTTGAGATGACGCCACTTACTATTTTTTCTTCCCAGCTTTGATTGGTCTTCCCCGACTGCTACACCTTCCGAACGGCGTTTCGCAGCGCGTCGAGGACGCGGGACGGCGCTTTTTGCGCCCGAGCGTCTGACTGTTGTACCTTTTCGACTGCCGGGACCCGATCGATGACCTGGCTCTGGCAAAGGCTTGTGCTGCTGCTGTCCGCGTTCAGGCTTGGGTTGATCGGCAGACAGTGGTACTTTGTGGCCAATCAGATGCTCAATTGCCCGTAGGTCACTGCGTTCGTTGGCACTGCAGAACGAAATCGCAATTCCTTCCGCGCCCGCGCGGCCGGTTCTGCCGATGCGATGCACATAGGCCTCTGGTTCGGCAGGCAGATCGAAGTTGATCACATGGGTGATTCCATCAATGTCAATTCCGCGTGCGGCGACGTCTGTTGCCACGAGGACCTGAACCTGCTTGCTTCGAAATGCTTCCAAAGCCCGCTGCCGGGCTCCCTGCGATTTGTTGCCGTGGATTGCCGTTGCCTTGATTCCAATTTGCATCAATCGCTGGGCCAGCATGTTTGCCGTGCGTTTGGTTCTCATGAATACCAATGCGCGTTCAACACCAGGTCCGGTGAGGATCTTTTGCAGGAGCGGCTGTTTTCCGTTGCGTTCCACCATCATCAACTCTTGCTTGATTTTTTTGACGCTTCTGGATTCGGGCGTGACGTTGACGACGACCGGATCTTTCAGCAGGCTTTGTGCAAGCTCTGTAATCTTCGGTGCTAACGTTGCTGAGAAGAACAGTGATTGGCGTTGTTTGGGCAATTGGCTGATAATTCGCTTGAGATCGGGCAGGAAGCCCATATCGAGCATCCGGTCGGCTTCGTCCAGCACGAAGGTTTCCAGATTTTCCAGCTTGATGTGTCCTTGATTCATCAGGTCAAGTAATCGGCCTGGTGTGGCAACAAGCACGTGTGCTCCCCGATTCAGGGCACGAACCTGATTTCCCTGGCTGACTCCACCATAGATCAGGACCTGACGCAGGCGAAGATGCCGACCGTATGTTTCAAAGCTTTCGCCAATCTGAATTGCCAGTTCACGCGTGGGAGCCAGTACGAGTGCAAAAGGACGATTGGGGTGTGCCTTGCGGTTGTTTTTTCCCAGGCTGTTGAGAATCGGTAACGCGAGAGCCGCCGTCTTGCCGGTTCCGGTCTGGGCACAGCCCAGTACATCACGTCCCTGAATCGCAGCGGGAATGGTTTGTGCTTGAATGGGAGTCGGTGTTTTGTAGTTCTCTTCTGCCAGTGCATTCTGTACCGGCGTGATTAAATCTAGTTCTTTAAAAGTTTTCAATGATCTGCTTTCAATTCGGGCGTTTCGCAAGACAGGATTCCAGGACGTCGGCTTCTTAAAAAGCAGGCGCACTCTCGGTATCAATACAGAGAGCTGGATTTTCCAATATCGGGAAACTGATTTTCTTAGGTTATTAATTGGGGCGCGGAGGGTAACCACGAAGTCGTCGTCAGTTCCGCTTGGTAGCAACAGCGCATTTACAAAAGGTCTTGCGCGGGAGTCGATAAATACTTCACCAACTCCTCAGGGATTCACTCAGGTGCAGCAGGACGAACCGGCGTTACCCAAAGCAAACGTTGCTTCTGTGGGAACTCTGGACAAACAAGAAAATCACAGAATTCGGTGCGTCCACAACGACGCAGGCAGCTTTCGACAGCGGTTTACACAACCGATGGGTGGGCAGCAAATGTGTGCGGCAAACTAGCCAGCACATGTAGAAAAGGGCTGCTAGAGGACCTAACTCAGCAAAAACACCCCTTCAGGTCGGAAAACGCACTTCACTTGCATGAAAAACGCTACTCGCTTGATCCGACCGCGTAGACCTGATTTCTTTACGAAAAGTCATAGTCTGCGTGAAGTATACCCATGCAGACTATCTTTGCCAAGTCCTATTTATGAGAAAGGCTTTGTAAGCATTGTTTTTGCCAGATTGTGCCGTTTAATTTACCCAGTTTGACGATATCCGGACAGAATAATGATTTAGGACAGAATAATGAAATCCTAACAAGCCGACGATGAAACGGATTCCCGGGTGACTGAATTAAGAAGAATAGGCAGGGAAGTCCGTGTAGCCTTTCTCGCCGTTGGGGGAATACCAGTCGGACATCTCGGCCGTCTCTGCCAGAGGCCAGCCATTCTTAAACCGTTGGACCAGATCCGGATTACTGATAAAGGGGCGTCCGAAAGCAATCAGATCAGCGTGTCCTTCGGAAATTGCCTGCTCAGCCGCTTCCTGCGTGTAGCCGCAGTTACCGATCAGTGGGCCGTGAAATACTTTCCGGAATTCGGCCAGCGTCATCGGTTCCCCGAGTTCGTGGAACCCGAATGCCAGGCCGTCCATGACGTGCAGATATGACAGCCCGAAGTGATCAAGCTGGCTGGCGACGAATGTGAACTGTTTTCGATAGTCTGGTGATCCCATGTCGTTGAATGAACCGTTGGGAGAGAGCCGGACACCGACGCGGTTGGCGGGCCAGACGGACGTAACGGCTTCGACCACTTCTTTCAGAAATCGGTAACGGTTTTCCACGCTCCCGCCGTACTGATCTGTGCGGTGGTTCGTTTTCGACTGGAGAAACGTATCGATCAGGTAGCCGTTGGCACTGTGTATTTCCACGCCGTCAAAACCTGCCGCTTTTGCACGCGCGGCGGCTTGGCGATAGTCTTCCACAACCCGCGGAATCTCATCGGTTTCAAGTGCTCTGGGAACTTCATAAGGCTGCTTGCCTGTGGGCGTATGGATGTATGGTTCGTTAATCTTGATTGCTGAGGGAGCAACGGCAGGTTTTCCGTTATGAAAACTGCTGTGTGAAGACCGGCCGAGATGCCAGAGCTGAAGGAAGATGACACCCCCTGTTTCATGCACAGCGTTAACCGTGTACTTCCAGCCCTCGGTCATTTCGTCGGTATAAATTCCTGGCGATTCGTTCCAGCCGTTCGCTTGCTCGGAGATGGTGGTCGCTTCGGTGATGAGCAGTCCTGCCTCACTACGTTGCGCATAGTATTCGGCCATGAGCTGATTTGGAAGGCGTTCGACGCCAGCCCGCGAACGCGTCATGGGCGCCAGGACAATTCGGTTCGGTAAAGTGAGGTCATGGAGATTGAAGGGCTGAAAAAGGGCACTGTTCAACATGGCGTTTCCATTCTGCCTGATGTTCATCGTTAATTCGCGCAGAGGAAATCATGAATTGTGTCAGCATGAAAGTCAAGGACGCACTCGAATTTCTCGAGGTACGTTCATTCGCATCAGTCTTCTCCAATATCCTCGTTCCACATTTCTGGATTGGATGCGATGAATTGATTCATGAGGTCGATACAGGTTGCGTTCTGAAGCACTTCAATTTCGACGCCACTCGATTTTAATAACGCTTCATCACCCAGGTAGGTTTGATTTTCCCCGATAACGACGCGTGGAATCTGATACAGGCGAATCGCACCGCTGCACATCGGGCAAGGGGAGAGGGTTGTATACAGGACCGAGTTTCGATAAACGCTGGCAGGTTGTCTGCCGGCATTTTCCAGAGCCGACATTTCGCCGTGTAAAATGACGCTGTTTTTCTGTTGGCGGAGATTGTGTCCTCTCCCAATAATTTTCCCCTGGTAAACCAGCACAGAGCCGACCGGAACGCCGCCTGCTTTCAGCCCTTTTTCCGCCTCTTCAATTGCCGCTTGCATAAATTCATCCATGGTCAGTCTGTTTCCTTTCTAAAGAGTGTGAATATGAGAGACCTTAATCACTGAGGGAATCATTGAGGGCTGTTTTTTTATCGTAGATCTGTCGGATCTTTCGTTCCTGCTCCGGATTATGACCACGAGAAACAGGATACGAATTCTATCAGATATGATGGCTCATTGAGAGAGGAATCGGGTTCAGCAGAACAGGCAATGTCCGCCGAGCGTACAATCAATGGCATCGGTACACAGATGCCACAAACATCCGACGGCGACCGCCCGCCATTTCCAGGAGGGAATTGCCAGCAGTCCCAGGTAAACCAAACCTGCCCAGACTGTATGGAGCGGATGAAATCCAATACTGCAACGGTTCGGGTCAAAGATCGGATCGGCCAGTAAGTGATCCACGTCGATGAGCATTGTCGCCAGCATGATCAGCCCGGCCTGCACCCAGTGCTCTTTCCAGAACAGCCGCGCAATTAAAAACGGCACCAGCAGGTGGCAGGAATAATGAATCAGATGCCGAACGACATCAGGGACAGCTTCCATCTGAGCAGCGAATCCTTTGCAATATTTTTTATTTTGTCAGGTCTTTTTTAAGTTCAATCACTATGTTTAGCTGACAGAGCTGAATAATACAATGAAGCTCTCATTTAAGAAGAGATCCCCCAGCACATCATTGCGGGTACAATTTATGATTGCGGGTATAATTGATGATATTGACAACCTGCCCAAAAAAGACACCGAACAGGTCTACTCCCCTCTCTCCTTTCTTTCCCTTAGTGTGTGCTTTGATGGCTTCCATGTATTCCGGCTCCATCGTTTCTGCTGCGAAGGAAGCAAGGGAGGCTTGGAGCAAATATTCAAATGCTACAGCACGACTGACTTTCGATTGTCGTGTGATCTCTTCGAGAGTTTTAAACGGTTCCCGCGTTTCGGGATTGAGGAAGGATTCTGTTGGCATAGAAAGGCAAACAGGTTGCCCGAAAGATCGGAATCAAGCAATAAAAAATCAGTTAAAAAGTGATTTTCTCTTACAATAGATCGTCCAGATTTCGTGCTCCATGCAACACGCGAAGCACTTCGATACCCGCATCGATATCTTGGTAGAAAATGATATAGTTTCCCACTGGAAATGCACGAATACCGACACCATACTTCTCTTGTAAGCTACCCATGCCAGGAGTTCTAGCAATCTGGAAGAAAGTCTCGTCACTTCTGCAAAGGAGTTTGTCTGCTGCCACTACGTTATCTCTTGCGATGTAATCCCAAATCACAAGAATGTCTTCGTTGACAAGCGGTGTGCGAATGACTTGCTGCGGCATTAGCTCTGCTTCAGACGATCAGAATTTCGGCGATGAGCTTCTGCCAGTGTTGCTTTGAGATCCCACTCTTTAGACTCACCACGAGCTGCCTGATCAATACCTTTTTGAACTTCTCGTTGAAGATAATTATCAAACATCAGACGCGCTTCTGCCAGGGGAAAAACCACATGTGTGGTATGACCAGTTGCATCCACAAGAAAGACAGATTGCTCTTTCTCGAGTGCCTGATCGAGTTCCGGTGATTTTTTAATCTTAGCTGACATGCCTTAATTATATTAGCAAAAGGAAAAGAAGTCACGCTCAATATTTCACATATTGCATTCTGGCAAAACGATACGGCCTGCTTCCTTGTCGTTAATTCCAGCTTCAACGGCGATTTCTTACCCAAATCCTATACAGAGAAATTGTCTATTTGAAAACGCCCGGCTTTGCCGCTTGGGTGCATTGCTTTGTTGTGAAATCACTTTGTTTTGCTGTCCGCTGCTTCCTTTTTTTGCAGCTGTTTCAGCATGCTTTTCATTTGTTGACGTTGTTTATCTGGAAGCCATCCTTTATCGCTCGTAATTTTTAATGTCCATTGCGATTTCCAGTTCTCAAGAACGGCCTTAAACTCGTACGCCTTCCGTAGCTTATCAACCGTCTCTTTCGGGACATCTTTCAATTGGTCAGGCACCTTGTATTCATCAAGGAGCCCGGAGTAGGTTCCTTGGGCCTTGTAAGTGCCTGCGGGTAAGATACCTGTCTCTAGTGGACCAATGCCGTCCAACTCCTCCTTTACGTATAACTCAACCGTGAGTTTGTCATTGGGTGCAGTGGCGTATTTCTTGGACGACTGGAATCCAAAGTAGACTTCAACTGCTTTAGGATTGGCAGGCAGAGTTATCGGCTCCCAGCCTTCCGATACGATTCCATTCTCAAAAATCACGATTTCAGTTGTTTTCTCATTTCGATTTATGCGGAGTACGAGCTTCCCCGCCAGAAGATCTTTTTTGCTTTGAAAGGTCCAATGAAACACCGGCTGACGCAGTGGTAGTTTTAGATAGATTGTCCTCATCCGAGGCTCAATCGTGGTCGTTTGCAGTTCTTGAGGCATCTTGGTCATGCGGAGTGCGTCCGCAGAGGTCGCTGCCATCAAGACAATGGCAACTGCCAGTGTGCAAGTCTTGAGTGTCGGAACCTTGAATGCTCGTGTGCTCTCCATCGGCTTTCTCCTTTCAAAACTTGTTATTAACCTGCAAGATGCTGTTGGCTTCATACCATACCACATGCTGGATCTGATACGGAGTAGAATTCAGGTTTTTAAATCGGGATTTCCCATTTGCGTTGAACTGAATTAAGCCTGAAACTGCTCCAGGTAAATTTCGGCCTTCATCTTAACATCGCGCGCCCCCTCGCGTCTATTATTTGGTAAATTTCTCGCCGTAGCGAATGTCCGGCGCTCGGTGGCAGAATCGCCAACTGGGCGATCCGATCGAGGATCGATGCAAACAACCGCCGTGGTACGGTCACCTTGGCATGAATTGCGTGACAACCTTGTTTTCAAGGTGATGGTACAAATCGTGTGCCAAAGTGTGGGACGTCATCTGGGAAATGCGGGTTAAGATATCAGACTACTTTCGTGGCAGAAAATCAAGAATCGCTGTCAGCAGGGGAGGTACGGATTCCCGGACTCTCGAATTATCCGGATGAAATTCCGTTTGATTTAGAAATCAATCTCCGGTATCATATCAACGTTAAATTATGTGATTCAATGGCGCTGTGATTTATGGTTCCCAGGGAAGAGATTTCATGTTAACGATACTTGGCAAACCGACCGCGAAGCACGGTCAATTTTGTGATGGTGTTTCCCGCCGCAGCTTCCTGAAAATCGGGGGCATGGCCCTCGGCGGGGTTTCGTTGCCGGGTGTGCTTCAGGCCGAAACGGAAAGCCAGACTGGCAGTAATCATAAAGCGATTATCAATATCTATCTGCCCGGCGGTCCGTCACACATTGACCTGTGGGACCCCAAGCCGGAAGCGCCCACAGAAATCCGTGGTGAGTTCAACGCCATTCAAACCAACGTGCCCGGTATCCAAATCTGTGAACTGTTCCCGCGGATGGCCGCGATGATGGATAAGTTTGTTCCCGTGCGTTCGATTTCCGACGCTGACGGCAGACATGATGCCTTTCAATGTATGACCGGGCGCAAGTTCGGCAGTCGTCAGCCCCCCGGAGGCTGGCCGGCAGCGGGTGCGTTTGTCTCGAAACTTCAAGGCCCGGTGAATGCAGCCGTCCCGTCGAATGTCGCGCTGATGTATAAAACGGGGAATGGGACCTGGGGCGAACCCGGCACAGGGGGCTTCCTGGGAGTGCAACATGCGCCGTTTAATCTCGTTGGTCGCAAAGCCCGCAGTTCGCCGGACAATATGATTCTGCAAGGCATCACACTCGAACGCTTACGTGACCGGGTGAAGCTACAGCGCGCTTTTGATACGTTTCGACGCGAAGCCGACACCTCCGGCCTGATGGAAAGTATGGACGTATATTCTCAACAGGCGATGAATATTCTAACCACGTCGAAACTGGCCGATGCGCTGGACCTCTCGAAAGAAGATCCACAGATTCTGGCTCGTTACGGCAAGAGCGACGAGACATTTCAACGCGACGGTGCGCCCCGAATGATCGAAAACTTCTGTCTGGCCCGTCGGCTGGTCGAAGCGGGCGCGCGTTTTGTTTCATTGAATTACAGTCGCTGGGACTGGCATGGTCCGGATGGCATGAATTTTCCCAAGTCGCGTGAGGAGTTTCCGCTGCTCGATCAGGGCTTGTCTGCTCTGGTGACCGACCTGCATGAACGCGGGCTCGACAAAGATGTCTCTGTGGTGGTCTGGGGTGAATTCGGACGCACGCCCAAGATCAATCAGAATAACAGCCGCGACCATTGGCCTAAAGTTTCGTGTGCCATGCTGGCCGGCGGCGGTATGAATACGGGTCAGGTGATCGGCAAAACCAACCGCATGGGTGAATACGCGATCGACCAACCGGTCAAGTTTCAAGAAGTCTTTGCCACGCTGTATCACAACGTCGGCTTAGACCTTAACGGCACCCGTATCTTCGACACCAGCGGCACGCCGCAGTATCTGGTGGACCAGGGAAATGAACCGCTGCGCGAATTGATTTGAGCCGCGGGGTGATCAGGTTTAAATAGGGCAGGTTTCTATGATCGATAATCTACCCTTTTTACTTACCTTGATCATTCTTTATCAGCATTTCCCTGAGGTAAGCCGGATAGTTCACTTTGGTTGAGCCTTGTGTCAGGCTGTCGCCGAAGCAGACGATTTTCGTTTTGTCCAGTTTCTCGGCGGTCAGTTTTTCGGCGACCAGCTTTGCCAGGAGTTGATAGCCGGCGGGAGTCAGATGCACGCCGTCTTTGATACCGCTGTTGGCGGGGTTACGGAGGACGCTGGTTTTATTGCTGTCGGCGATGTTGTGCTGGACCAGGTAGTCATGGAAATCGATCAGAGGGATTTTTCGTGTTTGAGAAATTTCCAACAGAACGGAACGGACTTCCTGCATTCGTTCATTGGGTGCTTGATCCGCGTACTTTTTCGAATCATGGCGGTTGAAGAGTAATTCCGGGATGCACGGCGGTGGCGTCATCAGCAAGACCTGGGCGCCGATGGCCTGGATTTTGTCAATCAGCGTGTTGACGTTTTTTCGGTACGCTTTGATATCGATGAAGCCGCCCGAGTTGAGGCGGTCGTTGGTGCCGACCATCAGTACTACTACGCTGGGATGCTGCGCGAGTACATCACGATCGAGACGCTTTAGCAGTTGAGAGCTGCGATTTCCGCCGACGCCTGCGTTGATGACTTCCGCAGCGACTGCATTTGTCGGGAGTATCAGCACACAAACGATTAAGGAAAACAGAAACGATTTGAACATGATATTTTCTCACAACGGGACTGATTGAGTGATTAGAAAAAATGGGAGGCAGGTTTCATATCAGATTGGCCTACCTTTAATATTGTGTTCTACCATGAAAGGCACGAAAAAGCACGAAATCTAGATTAAATAATTAAGTGCATTCCGTGCCTGGGAACCAGTGTCAGATCTTCATCTGTGGTTTTTTGGGTGACATTGGATAAGATCTTTTGGGGTGTGCCTGGGGCTGCTCTTTTCTAATGCTTGGTTGGGGGAAACGTTTATGGATTCATTGCTGGTCATCATCGTGGGGGGCGTGAAGCTGTCAATTGGGGATTGTTGTTTTTTATGTGGCCAGTGGTTGCGATATGTGTCCCATCTATGTTGGGAGCGGTCCGATCTGTGGTGGGAAGGTGTCGAGCAGCGTGCGAACAGCGTCCGAACAATAGTGCTTATCGAGAACCAAAGGGGCGACGTTGATCAAAATCGGTCTCAAACCAGTAGGTTTTATGCTGACCGGATTGACAGGGGAGACCGTATTCACCATCAGAAAAAATTTCCTACGCGCGCGACGCGCGAGACGTATCATGGAGAAGGGCTCGAGGGAGTCAAGAGACAAAAAAAGAACTGGCTTCAGGAGGAAAATGTGTTTCAAAAACAGGCGTTATGACGACGGTGGTTCACGATGGTGGTTCGCATCGGCTGATAACGCCGGGCCGCTCATTTGGAGTTGGTTTTTTGATCCTGTTTCTGATCTTGATTTGAGTATGACTTTTTTGAGAATGGCGTTTTCCACATGCCGAAGAGGGTTTGCCACTGTGGTAGGTCGAAGTCATGCAAGCCGAACTGAATGTTTTTGAGATCGCTCCGCATTCGATAGGTGCCTGCGATGCGGTCCCAGATAGAAAACACGGTTGAATAATTGGAGTTCGTTTCCTGGGGGATTTGTGAGTGATGAATTTTATGCATGTCGGGCGAGACGAACAGCCATCTGAAAAATCGGTCTGCGCGACCAATCGAAATGTTGGCGTGATGGAACTGGGTGGACAGGAACACGAGTATTCCATAGACAATGATGTGCCAGGCCTGCAGGCCAAGTAGTGGAATTAATACGAGTCGGAACAATGTCGAAAAGATCAATTCGCCCCAGTGAAAGCGCGTCGCCGTCGAAACATCCATGTACGGGTCACTATGGTGCATGCGATGAAATCGCCAGAAAAACGGGAGGCGGTGATTCATCCAATGCCAACAATACGTCCAGCCATCCAGCAGGATTACGGCGCAGATTGTTTTTCCGACGATTCCCAGCGGTAGTTGATTCAGCAGTCCCCAGTGATGGTCCCGCGACCACTGTGCGGCCAGTTCAACAGAGGCACCAAACAGCAGCCCCAGCAGCAGTGTATTCAGGATCGCTAAAATCAGGTTGTGAAGCGCGTGCCGATAGCGTGTTTGATTGGCAACGGGTTTGAAGGCGGCCCAGCTTTCCCAACTCCAGAATAAAGCCAGCAGTATGACAGGTACGATGCTATGTATGATCGACAGAATCTGTAATTCTGATAATTCAGCGAGCATAAGCGCATCTGTTTGATTGAAGAGACGACAGTCTGTCGTAATTTGTCCCGGAGATTTCTGAAAGCCTGCACGTTATGGGGCGCGGTGATCAGACATGGTTTCATTCTGTCAGATGAGCGGCAGGGAGACAAGGGTCAGGTTAAAACTCGCGATAAGTGGCCCTGATTTTTCCCTGTTGTTGGAGCTCTCTCAGAAATTCGATCTGTTTTGCGCGGGGAATGTGTACGTGTTGCATTAATGCCAAGAGATCATTTAACCTGGTTGCCGTCTGCGAAGAAAGTTCCAATGTAAGATCGCTGTGCTCGATTTTTGTGGGTTGTAGAAGCACATTTCCTCTGGTTTGAATCTCCAATTTTGTATGATCGATGAGCACTTCGGGGGGCTGGTTTAATGCTGCGGATAATTGTGCGGGCATTGAGAGCGTCAGTAATTGCGCTGCCAGTTTCTGTGCCTGTTGTGAATCAGAGTTCGGTAAGGAAATCATGATCATGCTGGAAGAACGCAGGATGGCTTTGGAATTCACGGAGTTTTGTGATTGCAGAAAGTGATTGATTCTTTGTGTGATCAATTGGCTGGTATGCGGTCGGTTTGAGGGCGCGTTCAGGAAAAACTTGAGATGTGGAATGCCTTCGCCGGAAATCAGTTTAGGGCTGATGTTTGATAAGATCTGTGCGCCGTGGGCGATCATCCCCTGTGATTTTGTTTGACTTTGATCTGTCAGAACGGCTCCCGCTACGACGGCGTCAGCGTTTTTTCTGCCAGAGCCGGCATCCAGTAATGCCGTCGGCAGGAGGTAACCACCTTTGAGGTCCACTCCCTGATTCGCAGCGGTGACGTAGCATTCGAGACGCTGTCCTTTGTTGACACCTTGATTGGGGACATAAGCGACGATGGAAACTTTAGCCAGATTCCCGGCTTTGATGGGAGTTTTAATCTCCTTGAGATTGATATTCATTGTTGCGACAGAAGAATTCAACGCTTTGATCGCTTCTTCTGAATAAAGACGATCTCCTGTCCCGTTTAAGCCCACAACGAGCCCGGTGCCTGAAATTTTAATGATTTCGGCCGGCTGGAATTCTCCCATCTGGGAGAGTTTGATATCCGAGGAGTTCCGCAGTTCTTCTGGCAGGGGGAGTTCCGAATCGATATCCAGTTGTGCCAGATTCTGATTCAGCACGGTGGCGTGCAGCATTATATTACTGAGCAAGGGGACGACCTGGATCGTCTGGTTCAGCACGCCATTTTGAATTGGGGTGCCTATGGTTTTAATCGTGGCGCCCCGATAAGAGGCGACGATGCGAATGGGGTTGTCTTTTTGAATCAGAATGCGGTCTTGAGGGGGCGGATTCTGTTTCCAACTTTGAGGACTGGCAAATCCGGCAGAAACCGTTTGCTGTGAAGCAGGGTCCGTCAGAGAAATCTGTTGAACGGTTTGGACTTTTTTGGCAGAGATGTTTTGTTGGTCGGTAGGCTTGAGCGCAATTTGTCGAACCAGTTCGGCATCAATGCGGAGTAGTTCTTCAATCAGTGTCGTACGTTGTTGCCTGGTGGTCTGGGTGAGAAGCAGTATCCCCAACGCCTCTGGCGCATCAGCCTGTGGATTGTCAATCGTGACGAGTTTGATTTTGGGAGTATTGTTTTCGGGTAGATATTTTGTGTGTTGAGTTTGACCCTGGTGTGGCTCGTGACCTGCCGTCTGCCTGAGTGGGTTGGGTGAAGTCTGTGAAGGAAGCGTTGATTCTGGCGGGAGCACTGTTTCCGATTGATTCACGCCCGCCGGGAAATCCAGATTGAGATCGGGAAACTCTGCTGATTCAGCAAGGGAGATATCCAGGGCCGCCACTTCGTCGTCGATCTGCGTTGAGTCATCGCCCAGACTGAGAAATCCCTGAATGGATTGAGACAGGAAAAACATGGAGATAGCGAACAGGCCGATGCCTGTCAGGATCGAAAATTTAAAGTAGCGCATAGTTTCCCTCAGCCGTGGATAGCAGGGCTTCGTGAAATGGGTTGATGTGTTAGTTTAAGGAGGCGCGTTTCGTTGCGAGAGATGAGCGGGGACCATATTGTAAATCGATTTTTATGTCAATATGGGAGATCTGGATGAGGGGAATCCCGTTTTGTCTGTTCCGATCATTGCGTAATCTGTTCAGTTCAGCGTTCCGGAATCATTGAATTACAGGTCGAGAATCAGAGATGTTTCCTACCCGCGGTTCAGGGGCAGTTATATTGGAATTGACCCTGATAGTCGACTAGTCGTACTATTCCCACATTTGAAATGTGGCAGGGGAAATTATGCCGCCAACGAAACGGCTTAAATACTTATTACTATTCATTTTACTGATATCCGCGTGTTTAAGGTGCGGAGTGGCGGTTTACGTTCAACGCCAACTTGATCGACAGCCTGAGCGCACATATGTCATCGAAGGTGATGCAGACGGTTATTGGAAGCTGGCGCAGTCGCTCGTGCATGGCGAAGATTATTCGATTTATACGCCGCCACGACGTGTATTGCGAATGCCTGGTTTTCCTTTATTTTTGGCGGGCGCCATGTCAGTCGTCGGAGAATCGCATTTTCACGTTCGGCTGGTTTTGGCGCTGTTGGGAGTAGTCGCTTGTTTTGTTGTGTATTTGCTCGGAAAAGAGCTGGTCAATGAAAGCATTGGTCTCATCGCGGCGGCTTTAGTTGCTGTCTCGCCTGTGATGGCGGGGTTTAGTGTTTTGATTTTAAGCGAAACACTATTCGCAGTCACGATGCTGGTTTCATTATGGGTACTTGTCAAATTATCGAAAATCAAATTTAGAAGAGAGGATCAATTTCAGGGAAGTCTATGGTCAGTGCTGGCGGGGATTTCGCTGGCGGCCGCCTTTTATGTGAGGCCAAGCTGGTTGTTAATCCTTCCCCTGGTGATTGTGATTTTCGTCGTGAGTGCAAAAGGGCATCGAACGGCGGCAATGCAGCGGGCTCTGCTGCTGACGGTTGGGTTTGCTGTGATGCTGGCTCCCTGGGTGTATCGCAATTATCAAGTCACGCGTCATTTTGTGCCAACCACACTCTGGGCGGGGCCCAGTTTATACGATGGTTTAAATCCTCGGGCAACCGGTGATAGTGATATGACTTTTTTTGATCAAGAGAATGTGTTGCATACCATGACTGAATACGAAATGAATCAGCACTATTCAAGACGGGCCATTGAATATGCACGGCAGCATCCCGGTCATGTCATGCAATTGATGGGTGCGAAGCTGCTGCGTTACTGGAAGCCTTGGCCGAACGCGTCGCAGTTTCAGTCATTCTGGAGCATGCTCGCTGTTTCCGTGATTTTCATGCCTGTCATGATGTTTGCGATCTACGGCGGCTGGGTTTCTCGTAATCAGGTTTTACTTTTGTTGATCACATTAGGGCCCCTCGTTTACTTTTCGTTGATCCACCTGTTTTTTGTCAGTTCCTTGCGCTATCGTCTGCCTGCGGAATACAGTTTATACATTTTGTCTGCGGTCGGAATTAGTCACATGTTTTTTCATCTGAATCAAAAGAAAGAAATCACAGCGGGACAGTAAGTCGTCTTTACATGATTTTTTGTTGATATGGTTATTCGTAAAACATTTCAATGGTTTCTGCTGCTCCTGGTTTTGCTGGTCATTACCGGTGGGAGTTACGGTTATTATTGGTGGATGCGCAGTGACGAAATATTAAAAGCTGGCATTCTGACGAAAATTACGGATCAAATTCCTAATCTGATGATTGACATCGATCGAGCTCAATTTGATTATCGACGGCGGGTTCGGATTGAGGGCTGTCGAGTTCAAGTCGTCAATCACTCCGATACGATCATTGATTTGCCAGAGGTGATCGTGACGTTGGATCAGGAAAAAATGGCGCGGCATCAGTTGATTGAACTTCAGAAAATCGTACTCAACAGACCGCAATTAGTTTTGGTTCGGATGGCAGATGGGACCTGGAACTGGGAAGGCCTGCCGGAACCTAATAAAAGTGACAACCCTCTTCCGGAAATCGTGATTGAGCGTGGTAGTCTGTCTTTAAAATTTGAACGGGGAACTCATCATGTTCCGACCGCCGTCACCTTTCAAAACCTGGATCTGAGACTGATTCCCTCGGGCACCAAACGCTATGAAATCGAGGGACATACTTCGATTCCGCAAGCAGGGAAACTGGAAATTTCCGGGTATTGGGACATTGGATCAAAAATCGGCTCAGTAAAAGGGACGTGGAGCCAATTGGAGTTCGGGCCGAATCTGGTCCGCCTGGCAACGGGAATCTCTCCGGAGTTGACGGAGCGGTTAAAGTCGGCATTTCCTTCGATGCAAATCAAACCCGATCAGTCAACGGGTATGTATGATCTGGGTGTGAGTGCCCAGATGGATATTGATTTCAGTCTCTCTAAAACCAGCCAGGATCAGACGCCACAATTTCAGGTTGTGACGCATTTACGTGAAGGGAAACTGAAGCATCCGATACTGCCGTTTCCGCTGCGAAATATCGCTGGCAAAGTCTTCGTGAATAACGAACGGTTATTGATTGAGGATCTGCAGGCCTATAACGGTGAGACCCGTTTTGGGGTGGGAGGTGAATATCGTTTCAAGACTGATACTCTGGAAGATGATTCACTGGAAGGTCAAAGCTACTTTTCATTTCAAGCGAGAAAACTACTCTTAGACGAGCGGATGCGCGGTCGTTTAACGGGGGGGCTGGCGCGAACCTTTGACACATTGCGTCCCAGTGGAAACGTCGATCTCAATGTCACTTTGAGTCATCCTGGCCGGGGAAAATGGCAGATTCAGGATTTGGCTGTTTCTGTCAACGATGGGGAGGCCACGCCGACTCATTTTCCGTATCGAGTGGATCACATCAAAGGTAAAATTACCCAGCAGTCGAATGATGTTTTAAAGCTGGACTTCAGTGGTTTTGCCGGAAACCGACCGGTCACCGCGAAAGGTTATGTGCAGCATCCCGGGCCTGCTTCGCGAATTGCCATTGCGATTGAGGCCGAGCAGGTCCCCATCGATGCGGCACTCTTATCCGCTTCTCCGGAAGGAATCAAAAAGGTTCTGGATCAACTTGATTTACAGGGAAAAGCGAATGTGAATCTGAATTTAACTCGTGCTCCCTTGCTGGACCAGCCAATCCATCTGGACTTCCTGGCTACGATGGATCATGGTTCCCTGCAGTACCAGGATTTTCCTTACCGGGTGAGCGATCTTTCAGGCAGAGTTTCTTATTCCAGTCAAACAGGGATGACGCGGTTTGAACAACTGAAAGGCACGCATGGAAATGCGCGTCTGTTTGCAGATGGTTCTTATGCCCGTTTTGATAACGATGGAAAATTAAAGTTAGATGTGATTGCCTCGAATGCGTCCTGCGATTCCAACTTGCGACTGGCACTGCCTCAGTCATTACAGAAAGTCTGGGGGGAGCTGGCGCCGACCGGTAAAATCGATCTCAAAACAGAAATTGAATGGGAGCGTGGCAAGCCTGTCGTGATCAGTATTCCCAATGCCAGATGGCGTTCAGGCAGCATGAATTTGAAAGACTTCCCGTATCCGATCGATAATCTGAATGCGAACTGGAATTATATGGAGAATCCACAAACCCAGATGAACGAAATACGTTTCACTTCGATTTCGGGGAAACATGACGAGACAAAAATCGGAATTGGGGAAGCATTTGCAGATGTGACGCCGCGAGGAGACTGGCGGCTATTATTGAAAAAAATGAACATCGACGACTTGTCAACGGACCGGGCTTTTCAGCAGGCGCTTCCCGCAGCGATGGGATCTGCTCTCAATACCTTAAATATTCAGAGGCCGATTTCTGCAAGCGGATGGATTGAATTTCGTGGTTCTCAGCAACCGGGAACCGCTGTCACGGCTGCCTGGGGCTTGAATTCCTTTCTGGCAGAGAACACGGTTTCTGCTGGTGTCGATATTACCAAGGTCTATGGTAAGGTCCATTCTGAAGGAACCTGGGATGGAACTCACCTGGATTTACAAGGTGAAGTCGATTTGGATTCCGCGGTGATTCTGGACTATCATCTGACCGAGATCAAAGGCCCGTTCGAGATTCACGATCAGAAGCTCACTGTCGGCTCCAAGCAAATTCGCAGAAATCAAGTTCAGTCGATCAGCTTGGCACAAATTAACGCGAAACAGCCGATTACCGCGAAAGCAATCCGGGGTGTTCTGACCTGTATGGGAGATATTGAACTCAATGATATCCCGACCTATAACATGCAGATTGAGTTGAATCGCGGGTTACTGGAAGAGTATGCGGCTCGATATATGCCTGGAGAATCTCAACTGCGGGGCGTGATGAATGGCTGGATTCAACTTTGGGGGCGCGGCTCCAGCAAGTCGGATCTCAAGGGGCAGGGGCAGTTGCAGATTAGTCCGGCTGCGATCTATGAACTGCCTCCGATTGCCCAGATTTTTAAAGTGGTTCGTCTGGCGCAGCCCGATAAAACCGCCTTTGATTCTGCATTCTGCGACTTTACTGTTTCTAACCAGACGTTTCATCTGAAGTACATCGAGTTAAAAGGGAATGCCATCAGCCTGTATGGACAAGCTGGTGAAGCCAATTTTGATGGTCGTTTGAAAGTGGACCTGTTTTCTAAATTGACGCGTCGGCAACTTCCCTTGCCGGCGATTACGCAGTTAATTGGTCAGGCCACCAGTGGCTGGATTCGTGTGGAATTGCGCGGCACGACATCCAATCCGATTGTTGATATCAAGTCGAATCCGTTGTTAGACGGTTCTTTGAAATCATTTCTGAATAATGGGATGCGCGGCCGTCCCGGCAATAATGCGAACGGGCGCTGGTCCCGACCTGCCCAGACAGAGACACAATCGATCAGGCCGATCAGGCAAATCAGACAATTCCGGCTGCCTTTCGCTCAGTGATTTCAGCAGAGACGAGACTGCTTCAACGGTTTGAACGTTTTTTTCTACTTTCGGAAATCTCGTCCGTTTCCTGTTTGGACTTCTTCTTCCAGCGCGAGAGAATGATCGTCAGGACCATCATCAAAGCGAGATAGGCCCCGAGGATCTTGAGCAGCCAGAAGAACATTCCTATGGCAATTTCGTTCATTAGCAGGGAAAACTTGCTGTTCTGGCTGGTAAGCCTGGCCAGTAAAGGAGTGGTGCATTGAAAAACCGTTGTGCTATTACTCTAAACTGGTCATAGCGCTGATTTCAAGTTGTTTTCCCGCAAGCGTAAAGCCAAAAGAGGATAAAAGGTTGGGGATGGGGAACGTACCACTCGTATCAGTTAAATTGAGGCAGATCGTGACCTTGATCTCTGTGGCGCCAGGAGCAGGCCCCACCGGAGTGCAGGGGATGTCCGAGTTTCCCAGGTCTAGTGTCGAGCCGCCTCCGCTGCCGTTTTCAATCCTAACCAGCACATCACCTGCTCCCGGAGCAGCGGCCGAGGGGATAAATTCTAATGAATTGAGCGCCGTATATTGCTGGATCAAATTTCCCACGGAAGCTGTCGTCGTACCGACCTGTGCTGCTTCGCGTGAGCCTTCGATCGCCGCGGCAGTGATCGTTTGTTGTAGCAGGGCAAAAAATCCAAACAGGAGGATTGCCAGAGAAACCATCAGAATCAGCGGAAATGCCAGGATAAACTCAAGCATCACGGAGCCTGTGCGACGTCCGGTTCGAGCCGGTTGTTGTGGTGGATTAGTCTGATTGCGGAACAATGATGGCTCCCTGATGATTTCCATCTTGCGTACTTTTAAACTCACGGTGTTAACAAATGGAGACACTTGTTTCACAGTTGCTAAGGTCCGTTATCACGTTTCAGATCGGCAAGATCTGAAACGAATCTGGTGAGAACTCTTAGCTGAGACGAATTACACGCCTTATCTCTATTCTCCCATAGATATCAGGCGTTGCCTGAGTAGGGAACGCAAATTGCTTGCCAAACTAAGATGATAGTGAATAGATTACGATGAATCGTCCCATATTTGGCCTCAACACTTGAGTGGTACAAAGCTGTGCAGAGAAACAAACGACAAACTGAGAAACAAAGCACGACACGGTCAGGTGTCGTCGTGTTGGAATTAATTCTCACGTTGCCCGCGTTTTTGATGATGATGTTAGCAATCGTTCAGATTTCATTGATTTATGTCGTGAATGAGCAGACCGCGTATGCAAGCCGCTATGCTGCCAAGATTGCTTCTGAAACAGCTTCTGGGGCGGCCATGAGTGCTTTGAATACGGGACCGCTGCAAACAAGCGTTGATCGAGTCTTGAATACAGGAGGCGTGCCTCTGGGAAGTTGCCGGGTCATTTTGGAGCATAATGTCGGAGGACCTGCTACCATCATTGCAGGCGGTTGTGACTGTGATCCTCCCGGGACTGCACTTCCGTCCGTTGGGGGAGCCATCGTTAATGAGTCGGTTCGTACAACAGTGTGTGTGCCTCTGGACGGTAATATTCCCGATTTATTAGACAATTTTGGTTTCTCGATTCAACCCTATGTGATTGAACAATCCACGACCTTTATCTACGAACTCTGATTCGGCACAAACGACTTGCTGATGGGCTATCGTTTTTTACTTGCTTAGACTGATACATGACCTATGAAACGAATTCATTCGAATATCGAATCTCATCAGAACCGTCGTGGGATTGCCATTCTCTGGCTGATCCTCTGGGGAGGGGTGTTTCTGATATTTTTCTGTGTGGTTCTGGAAATTGCTACGATGTGGCAGACACAGGTTGAAGTGAATAATGCCCTTGATGCAGCAGCGTTAGCCGCCGTCAAAGAGTGGGGCGAGCAGATCGATGCAATAGCTCCCCCTCCTCCTGACTATTCCACTCAAACCCCGAGGGATGTGGGCATTGCTTTTGCAGCCGCCAATCCGATTCTGGGATCTGCATTAGTGTTGACGGATAATTACGACCCTACCGATGATCCTAATGAGAATGAGACCAGTACTGGGAATTTTATCTTTGGCGGATTAGATTCCACAACGTCTCCGATCACGTTTAATGCAAATGCAGATGCATTCACGGAGATTCCTGCCGTCAGAGCACAAGTCACGGTTCCCGTTCAAGGTTTTTGCACTGCGATGTTTGGAGTCACTCCCTTCTATGTGAGTGCAAAGTCAACCGCTTACTATGATACTGTTTCCGGACAACCGGCGCTCGTTCGAATCTCGACCTTTAACGGCCCCTGATCTGATGGATCAGGGATTAAGTTGAGCCCGGTAGAATGACCGCACTCTACCGGACCTGCTCTATCGTCTAGATAGAGGGATTAGAATCGGGGTTTGCCGTCGCCGGGGGCAGGGTGTTTTTTTGATGGTTTGCCACCGGGTTTCCAGAGTGGATCAGGTGTGTGTGCGTCCTGCATCATCGCTTCCAATTTTTTGACGATGTCCGGATGCATGTCGGCCAGATTGGTGCCTTCGCCTAAATCTGTTTCAAGATTATAGAGTTCTGTCGGGCCGGTCAGCATCGGCATACGGACGGCTTTCCATTTGCCCCAGCGGGCTGCCTGCTTGCTGCCCCGTTCATAGAATTCCCAATATAGAAATTCGTGCTGTTGCTGCTGCTTTGGGTGCCCCGTAAGGGTGGGGGCAATGCTGACGCTGTCCAGTCCTTCGGGACAGGTTACATCCGCCAGGTCGGCGGCGGTTGCCATTAAATCGCCGAAGTAACCAATGTGATCGGAGACCGTATCGGCGGGTGTGGTTCCCGGCCAGTAAGCGATGAAAGGCACGCGAATGCCTCCTTCATACAGGTCGCGTTTCATGCCTCGGAGCGGGCCGTTGGCATCGAAAAATTCAGGATCGTTGCCTCCCTCCCGATGATGCCCATTGTCAGAAGTGAAAATGACCAGCGTGTTTTTGTCAATGTTCAACGCTTTAAGGCGATCCAGGATTTGCCCGACACCGGTATCCATGCGCGTGATCATCGCGGCTTGGCCTTTGTTCTGTTTCTTCCAGTCTTTATTCTGATAAATCCCGTAGTCGGGAACTTCCTGACCGTCGCCTAATTTTCTGCCAGCTTCATTGTTGGCGTGAGGAATCGTGAGCGCGACGTACAGGAAGAAAGGCTGTTTCGCACTCCGGTCAATAAAATTCAGTGCTTCCTGCATTACCAGATCGTGAGAGTAATCCACTTTTTTCGTCGAGACACCACCCAGACTATCCGTTCCCAAAGGGCCTTTCGAAATCGTACTGGGATCGACAACATTTCTCAGGCGAACTTTCTCGCCATTTTTCCAGAGGAACTCAGGGTAATAATTGTGGGCGTTGTGTTGATTCAGATAGCCATAAAAATAATCGAAACCCTGCAAGTTGGGAACACCTTGCGTGCCTGCTTCGCCGATGCCCCACTTTCCCGTTAATGCGGTTTTGTAACCGGCCTGTTGCAGGATTTCCGCGACGGTGATATCTTCGGGCTTGAGAGATTGATTCTCTTTTACCCAGGTGTTTCCTCTGACGCGACCGTGTCCCATGTGTCGGCCGGTCATTAATACGCAGCGCGAAGGAGCACAAACCGTCGCGCCGGCATACATCTGGCTGAATTTCATACCTTCGGCTGCCATCTGATCGATGCGCGGCGTTTTGATTTTTTGCTGCCCGTAGCAACCCAGGTCACCATATCCCAAGTCGTCGGCGAGTATGAAGACGATGTTTGGTTTTTTCGGTGCGGCCGCCTTGAGTGGTGTTTGAACTTGAAAGAAGCAACAGACGGCAATAGCCAGTAGTGTGAGTCGAGCGATTCGGTTCATGACGGCTTTCAGAATGAATGAATATTTTCGATTTCGATTGGGGACAAAGAGGTCGCTGAACATCAATTCTGCCATGTTTTGCGTTTACGTTCAATGCAGATGCAGAGAACTCGATATCCTGATGTCCGCAGCAAATTGATTCTGCTCAGAGGTTAAATTGCTTGAACTTGTAACAGGATATCATCCGGAACGATCGCTTTTTCTGATTTTTAGTGCTCTATGCTAAAACAGTACCAGTACTATAATGCTCCTGAATCCAACGGGTAACGTCAAGCATACGTTTTTATATTTACTGCTGAGGAATGTTTTTCATGATCTTCACCTGGTTGCGCAACCGTCGACGTAAAAAAATTCTGGCTTCACCCATGCCAGATGACTGGAAGGCAATCCTCGATCAAAATGTGTCGCAACTTTCCCGGCTGACAGAGCCGCAGCGCGCCCTGTTATATCAGCGTGTGCAGATATTCGTCAAAGAAAAATACTGGGAAGGCTGTAACGGTTTTCAAATTACCGAAGAGGTCAAATTAACCATTGCCGGACAGGCGTGTCTGCTGACATTGGGTTTTGCCAGTGATTGTTTCGATCGACTCAAAACCGTGCTGGTCTATCCCGATGCGTATGCTGCTAAAGAGACGATGTTAGATTCGATTGGCGTGTTGACCGAAGGCACCTCGTTTCGTCTGGGGGAATCCTGGGGGCAGGGGCCGATCATTTTATCCTGGGAAAGTATTCGCGAAGGGGGAGAAATTCCCGACGATGGTCGGAATGTGGTGATTCATGAATTCGCCCACTATTACGACGCCGTTGATCGGCAGTTTGACGGGACGCCTCCGCTCCATAGTTCCGAAGAATATGAACGCTGGAATCGTGTAATGATGGCCGAGTATCAATCGCTGGTTTCGCAGTTGAAGCACGGGCATCCCACCTTCATTGATCCTTACGGGGCAACGAATCCTGCGGAATTCTTTGCTGTCAGTTCAGAGCATTTTTTTGAACAGCCACGCCAAATGCGGGAGTACTCAGTCGATTTATATGAGACACTGAGAATGTTCTATCAGCAGGACCCGGCGCAAGCGGCTTGATTTCAGAATATTCTTCAGTGGCAATCTAAATTGCTGAAGTTTTGTTCTCTCTTATTTCGGGCTCCAATATTACCCCCGTTTTCTCAGCGGAGTGTTTTCAACCGGCAGATTCTGCCGTTCGTTGTCCTGATGTGAAGTTATAGGTTTTGCTTCAGATGGGAATTCAAGAAGACGAGGTCGATTCTTTGAGTTCTTTCATCTTCCTGTGTATGAAAGACGATACTTGAGAATAACTCCCGCAGTTTTGTGATAATTATAGTCTGGCAAAACTTGCGACAGGGACGAAAACATCAATCATATTCGAGTAACTTTCAGGTCAGATTAGAACTTTTTACATTTTCTTGTTTCTGCCCAGGACGGTCTGAGTGTTTCTCACCATGGATAGTGAAAAATCACAAGTTTATTTTGTGAGGTAATGGAATGCGAAACTCAATCACAGTGTCTATGGTCATCCTCTCCGGAATGGCCGTGCTATTTTCTGCAGGTTGTTCACATACAGGCAGTATGGTGGGCAAGAACCTGAAGCTGCCGTTGGAAGAGTCTCCGCAAATGGTGATGGCGCGAACAGCCGAAAATAAAGGCCAGTTCGCCACCGCGCAGCAGACCTATCGCGTCATGTTACAACGAAACCCCAAAAATGCGACGGTTTTAAATCGTATGGGAATCGTATGCTCGAAAATGGGGAAACATGATTCCGCGACCAAGTATTTAATCGAAGCAGTGAAGCTTCAGCCGGAAAACTCAAAATATCTGACAGACCTGGGATACGCATTGTATCTGCAGAATGATCTGCCTGCTGCGGAAATCGCTCTGGAAGAATCGATTAAACGCGATCCCAGCTCCAAACGCTCATTCAATAATATGAGCCTGGTATTAGGACATCAGGGGCGCATCGACGAAGCCTATCAGATTGCCCGTTCTGTGATGAGTGCCGAAGAAGCACACGCCAATATCGGCTATATCTGTCTGCAACGTGGCATGCTGGATGATGCGGCTGAGCACTATCATCGGGCGTTGGAAATCAATCCCGGCCTGGATGCGGTCAAAGAAGCCATCGTGCAGGTTGCTGCACTGCAGAAACAGCAGATGCAGTACAATCAGCCACAGCCAGAAGTGCAAGTGGCTGCCAGCCCGGTTGCCGAGCCTGCTGTGACTGAAGTAGCGTATCCTGTCGCTGAAGAGACACAATTTCGCGTCGTTTCTGAAGCCGAAGTGATCAATCCTGAAATGGTCGTCGCCAGCGAACAGCCGGTGGCTCAAATTTCAGGTGTGATGGAACTGCCAATTCAAGGCTTCGAACCTCCCATGAACATCAGCAATGATGACTACATTCCCTCGGGGAGTAACGAATTCTTTGAGACCGTTCAGAGCACTCAGTCTGTGACGAACGTCCGCAGTGCAGAATAATCTCGACGCGTGAAGTCAATCATTTAATACAACAGGGGCAGAAGTTTTCCGACTTCTGCCCCTGTTTTCTTTGCCGATTGCGTATTCTTGTGCATTCGAGGATTGCTCCGGGATCTCTATTGGAAACCTGATGCAAAGCTAAGGGGCATCGGGAGTCGCTTTCACCGCAAAGCGGTTTGCACCAATGTTCGGGTCATTGGGGTCGACTCGTTTAAAGAGCATTTTTCGCTTGGTGTCAGACTCTTTTTTCTTTTCTCCGGTCCGCTTGACAAAAGTCGGGGTCAGCTCAATATGCTTGGGAGAAAAAACGGCGAAATCAAAGAACAGTACCGCGTTAATTGTGGATTTTCTCATATCCATGATTAAGGTCTTAGGCTCTGTTTCCGTGTTGAGATAGTAACGTCCCTTCCGTCGTGGCCCTCGATTAATGCTGTAAACGGTCCCATCATCTTCAAAGATCATATTCGGGCCTGACGTGGTCTGCCAACGTCCAATCAGATTTTCGTGATCCGATTGTTGACACGAACTCGATACGCAGACCAAGGCCAGCAATAACCCCATTCCTGGATGCTTCAACGGCATTTGATTCCTCTTACTTTTCTCTATTCATACCCGGTACAAAACGGAACAAGCGGGCCGACTACGGCTTCTGCCCTTTGCTCTGATTATTATTGTGGCCAGATATGAGATAGAAAGTAAAGCAGAATAGACTGCATTGAATAGAAGATTTCAGTTATTTAAACAGGATATGCCGGGAGGCATCTACGATATGGACACACGTTTTTTCTTGGTAGACAGTCAAAATTAAGGGGGAATGGAAACTTTAAGGAGGAGAGATTGCTGATTTGTGTTGGTTATAAGTGCTATAGGACAAAAAACAACATATTGGTAAATTTGATAAAATTGGGAGAAAGGGAGCTTTTTATGTGGAATTTTTTTGTTTATTAGGATATTGATGGTTAGGAATATGACAATAGGGTGATTGCGCAGATTTTGACTTTTGGTCTGACCTGACCCTGAAATCACATAATACAAGCTGGCTGGAGTCAGAGAAGGGGCTGTTTTTAAGCCTGTCTCAACACAATTTGCTCTCGTTCGTCTCACGAATGATGCTGACATAATTACAGTTTTCATACACAACTGTTTCACACACAACTGATTGACCTACTTTCTGAGGAGTTGACAGGATGCTGCTTTCGAATTGGCTCGGTACTCTCACTTCCCGTATCAAAAAACGCCCCGTTTATCGTTCCCGCGATCGCCGGGCGCTCCGCCGGCGCTGGCAGGCGGCTGTCCATAATCAGATTGCCACAACCGAAATCCTGGAAGACCGCACGTTACTCACCACATTTGGTCTCCAAAGCGAATTACTTCCCGACGACCTGGCTACCACCCCCCAAAATGGTGATTACTTTGGCTACTCGGTGGCGGTTGACGGTGACTGGATGGTGGTGGGAGCACGTTTGGATAATAATGAAAATGGGACTAACGCGGGTGCCGTTACGCTTTACTCGCGGAATGATACAGGCACCCCCGCCGATCAATCAGATGACACCTGGGATTTTCATTCAACGATTCTTTCCCCAAGTGGAGTCGCTCCAGATGGCGACCGATTCGGCTGGGCCGTCGATATTGATGGGGATTCATTGATTGTGAGTGCTATTTACGCAACCGATGGTGAAACGCGCGGTTCGGCTTATATCTTTACGCGCACGGATCCCGGGATGAGCCCCACAGATCTTACGGATGATGTCTGGGTGTATACAAAAACGCTGTTCAGGCCCTCTGGTTTGACCACCGGCCCGAACCTTGAGAGTGATGATTTTGGGGTCAGTGTTTCCATCAGTGGTAGTACAGCCGTTGTAGGGGTACACTACGGTGATCTTAACGCGACGCTTAACAGCGGCGCAGTTTATGTGTTTGATACGGCTGATAACTGGGGTAGTGTCTCTGTTTCTGCGATTACCGCTGGGGATCCGGCTAGCGACAGTCGGTTTGGTTATTCTGTCTCTATCAGTGGTGATACGATCCTTGCAGGAGCGTGGTTAGATGATACCGAAGAATCGGGTAGCGGTGCTGTTTATGTCTTTGAACGGAATGATCAGGCGCTAATAGGAGATATTACCGATGATACATGGGATCAATCCGCGAAACTCAAGTCCCCTGACGTTCAGCTGAATGGCGGTTATGGCTTCTCGGTTGATTTGGATGGTGATATTGCGGTAGTCGGAGCGAGGTCGGAAAATTTCAGTACTTCTACTGATGCTGGTGCCGCTTATGTTTATGATGGTTCGACCGGGTGGTCCACGCCGGCTGTACTTGCACGCCTGGCAGCCTCAGATGCGAATTCAAATGGCTATTTTGGACACTCCGTTTCTATTGATGGAGACTTGGTCGTCGTTGGTACATTAAACGCTGAAGCCATTTATGTCTATGATGGTTCTACTGGCTGGGGATCTGCCGTTGAGCAGATCATTCCCAAGCCTGGGGTGCCTACAAGTGACGAATTTGGGTATTCCGTTTCGATTAGTGGAGAAACCATCGCTGTGGGGGCATACGACGCTTACCATGATTATGGAGCACCAACCGGGACCGTTTATAGTGGTACTGCGTATGCCTTTGGCGTAACGCCGCCGCCTGCCGTCGTGTATGTTGATGATAACTTCAGTAATCCGGTAGCAGGTCAGGACCCCGATGATGCAGGACTGGCTACCAATTTTGGCTATGATGCGTTTGCCACGATTCAGGAAGCCATCGATGCGGTCGCCGACGGCGGTACGATCCACATTGCTGCCGGAACTTATAGCGGGCTGATCTCATTGAACAAGTCGGTCAATTTGCTCGGAGCTAATGCAGGTATCGACCCGAATGCCATAGGCCGAGCAGCCGAAAGTATCATCAACCATGATGGTTTATATGCGATTCAGCCAACTGCGGACGATGCCACAATCGACGGTTTTTCCTTCGAAGGAGACGGCGGACGTGTGATCGATAGCTTCGCAAGTGCGGATAACTTGATCATTGCCAACAACATTTTCAACAACACAAATATTCCGGGGGTTCAAGGTGGCATCCAGTTGCAATCCGGTTCGTTTGATGATTTGACAGTCGAACAAAACCTCTTTCAGTTCACGGGAGACGGAGATGCGCTGGTGGTCGGCGCAGGCGGTTCTTTCGAGAGAATGCACATTGTCGGAAACCACTTCGCTGGAACGACGGGGGGAATCTTCCAAAACGGCGGCACGATCAATGACGCTGTCGTCGAACAGAACGAGTTTACAGGCAGCGTCGGGATGAACATGGGCGATGCTGGTAATATTCAGATCCGAGAAAACACTTTCGATGGGACTTTCTCCACTGGTTTTCAGGTTGGAACAATTGATGGTGAAATCGTCGGCAACACATTCCAGAACATCGAAGCCATCCCTGGTTTCTTTGGGCAGGCATTCGAGCTCTGGGGAGGACAGTACGGCACGACTGTTTCAGAGAACGTGACAATCGAGAATAACGTGATCCACTACAACGATGTCGCCGGTGCTGCCGAGCCGACTCACGGGATCCGATTGCGTCTCCCCGATGGAGGATCGGGGATCGATGCATCCACGATTCACATCAACAACAACGCATTTCTCGATGGCGGCGTTCGCGGCGATGCCAAAGCGATTCGACATTTCGGTGACCAGACAACCGCAGCCGATGCGTCGGGAAACTGGTGGGGAACCACCAACGAAAGTAGTATTGCAGCGTTAATGGAAGACGCAGATGGCGGCACACCACTCATGGTCGACTTCACTTCATTCTTGAATGTCGCTACCGATGTCTCTGGCGCAGCAGGTTTTCAGGGTGATTTCTCGACGTTGAATGTAACGGCGTTAGGTGCTCAGACCGGACCAACGGGCCGTATTCAAGAAGCCATTGATAGTGCAGCCTATGGTGCGACGATCAATATTCTTGCCGGAACCTATGCGGGTAATGTAGATGCTACCGGGATTGATATTACTCTCGCTCCTGGTAACAGCCCCGGTCAGGTCACCATCGACGGTAATTTGACATTGAATGGCGACGATACACTCGAAATCGAAATCAACAACGCGGTAGCCGGCACCGGCTATGACCAGTTTGTTGTGAACGGAGCCGTCAACTTAGGTGGCGCCGCGTTGACTCTGATCGACGGTTATAATCCCGCCGAAGGCGATCAGTTTATGCTGATCGATAATAATCTTGATGATGCAGTGCCGGGACTATTCGCAGGTTTGCCGGAAGGTTACGAGTTTGAAAACTTCCTTGGTGTAGCAGATCAAAGTGCGTATCTGACCTACGCAGGCGGTGACGGCAACGATGTTGTCATTGTTGTTGAAGATTCCACCCCGGAAATCCCGCTGCCGACCAATGGCACGCCGGATGAATATACTGTTGCGATTGTGGATGGCAACGTGGTGACTACCGATATGGGCGGGAACATCATTGACAATAGGCCTCTGGCTTCACTCGAAGGCAAACTCGTGATTAACGGGGCAGCTAATGAGAATGACACATTAATTGTCGACCTGACCGGCATTGATGAGAACACACTATTGCAGATCGAATTCAACGGTGGTGCCGGTGGTCATGATACACTGGAATTGGTGGGCGGTGGTCTGGCTTCCATCGAATATCTGTTGACAAATGCCAGCGATGGTAGCGTGCGGTTGAACGGCTCGATGACGGATTTCATTATCTACACCGGGCTGGAGCCAGTTGTGGCGATGGCTCCCGTCGGCGATGTCACTCTCACTTTTGGTGCCTTCGCGGAAACGATCAATGTGAACGATGCTGGTGGCGGACAGATCGAAGTTACCTCGACAGCCGGGGAAACACACACGTTTAACAACCCCACAGGAACTCTGACACTCAATACTGTAGGTGGCATGGGTGTAGACACCATTAACATCAATGGCGTCGACGCTGCTTTTATGGCAAATCTGACCGTGCAGGCCGGTAGCGAAGATGTTATCAATATTGGAACCGTTGATATCGATACGGGCCTGCTTACTTTGAGTGCCGGTGCGGTCAACGTGAATGGTGCGGTCACCGCAAACGGCGGCGTGGATATTGACTCCACCTTGGGCAATATTACTTTTACCGCACCCGGAGTGATTAACGCGGGTAACGCTGAAATCGATTTGACTTCTGCCTCCAATGTGAATATTGGGCAGGTCATCACTACGTCAGAAGTCCGTATTACAGCCTCTAATGGTGGCATTAATGACTTGCTTGGTCTAGCTAATAATGTTACCGCAGATCGTGTCGCCCTGACTGCGACCGCTATGGGGGGAATCTCGAGTCTGAATACCAATGTGAATACTCTGGCGGCAAGTGCGACCGGTGGAGTGGTTTCCATTGATAATACAGGTGATTTAGAAATTGGCGCCGTTGGTAGCGAAACGGGAATTACCGCCAACGCCAGTACTGTTTACCTGACTACGACGGGCCAATTGACAGTCACTAACGAAGTTTCTGCAGAGGAAGTTGGTTATTTGAGATCCGTTGATGCCGCTGGTGCAGGGCAGAATATTATCGTCAACGCCGATATCACCAGTACGAGTGGTGATCTCAATTTGCAGGCCGGCGATAATTTCACGATGGGAACCAGCGTGGAATTGGAAGCGATAGGTGGTGAGTTGCTTATCAATATTGACAATATGAGTGCCGATGGTGTTGGTGGTATTGCCAATCTGAATGGGATGCTCACTGCGACTGGTGGCATCTCAGTCACTGGTAACAGTGGTGCTGATCAGGTCATCATCGACGGCAATGGCGGGGCTACCAATGATGGTGGTACTGTAGACGGCATACAATCCACATTCACATTTATAGGTGGTGGCGGTACCGACGAGCTGATTGTAGATGACTCGGGCGATGGAACCGGCGATGCGATTCTGATCGGCAGCACGATACCCGGAAGTGGCGCCGTGGCTGGTGCCGGCGGTGTTTCATTAGGCTTTGAAGGTCTGGAAAACCTGACACTCTTCGCCGGGTCAGATGCGGATACGATTACCGTCGCACCGAATGTTACAACGGCCATCGATATCCGCGGGGGTAACCCGATGATGGCTCCCGGCGATACTCTGATCTATCAGGCCGCAACTTCGACATATACGCCCACCGGGCCTGGTGCCGGGACGATCGGCGCCGTTGGAGTCCAGGATGTTGTGTTTGATGGGATCGAAGCTCTGACGTTCAGCGGTAGTCATGAAGTCGAGGGGACTACTGGCGACGATGTACTCACGATTACCGCGACGGGTACCAATTCTGGAACCTATCAACTTGGTGCAGGTCCGGTTGTCACTTTCAGTGGTCTGACCGACTTTACCTTTAACGGCGGTGACGGTGATGATCGTCTGGTGATCGACAATGCTGGTGCTGGTGGCGTTTTTAACCCCTCCGGTGGCATCACCTTCAACGGTGAAGGAAATACAGCCGTCGGAGACAGTCTTCATATTCTCGGCGGAACCGCGACCACGGTCTCACACAGCTTTACCAGTAACAGCAGCGGCAGCGTATCCTATAATGGTGGAGGGACAGCGATTACCTATACCGGTCTGGAACCGATTCTGGATACGATTGTCGCGGCCAATCGTACTTTCGATTTCTTAGGGGCAGATGAAACAATTATTCTGTCTGATGGTGGAATCCTTGGTCAGTCCTTCATTGACTCCGGATTGGCTGAGGAAGTTATTTTTGTAAATCCCACAGCTTCCTTGACGATCAATAGTCTTAACGGAACGGATGCGATCAATATCAATGGCGTCGACGCTGACTTCGTTGCCAACCTGACCGTGAATGCCAGTACCAATGATACGATCACAACCACTAACGTTAACATCGGTGCGGGGCTTGCGGATCTGAATGCCGATCAGGTCAATGTGAATGGAACACTGACCGCAAACGGCGGCGTGGACATCGATGCCAATACGGGTCTTACTTTTGCCGGTGCCGGAATTATCGCTGCTGGTGGCAGCAATATTGATTTGACCGCCGTCACCGGTAATATCGCATTGGGGCAGGCCACAACCGGCGGCGATGTCACCGTCACCGCGACTGCGGGTGCCATCACCGATGCCAACGTAGGTGCTAATAATATTACCGCGACCAACGCCACACTGGTTTCTGGAATGGGAGCCGGCGTGGGGACTATTCTGGAAACGAGCGTAACGGCTCTCGAAGCGAGTATTGGTGGCGAACTGGCTGTCTCGAATGACGGTGCTCTTAACATTGGTTTTGGTATGGGCGGTGTGACTGTTGGTGGCGAGGCATTTATAGTCTCGGCAGGCACCATGACTGTCACCGAAAATATCCAAGTAACCGGCGGAAACCTGACATTGAGGAACAGCAGCGGCAATTTTGTTCTGAATACATCAACGACGATTTCGAATAACAGCACGTTTGGGATCGACATTAATTCTCTTGCGGGAGCTGTGACCCTGGCAGAGGGATCGGAAGTGACCAGCAGTGGCACTGGTACGATTAATATCCTTGCGGGCTTCGACATCGATCTGGCAAACGTCAATACCGGCGGTGAAGTGCAAGTTACCGCCGGGGGCAGCATCACCGACAATACTACGATGTCAGAAGCGGCTTTGATTGACGCGAACATGGTCGCTCTGCGGGCGGGAACCGACATTGGTGCTACCGGGGATGATGATATTGATTTGAATATCAATACACTGGCCGCAAATGCGACAAACGGCGACATCTTCCTGCAAGATCCTTCTCTGACAACCGTTGGTACTGTCAATGGACTGGCTGGTATTACAGCCGCCGGAAACATCAATTTGGATAATGGCTTCCTGAATCTCAACGAGAAAATTGAAGCCACTGGTGCCGCGTCTACGATCGTGGTGAATTCGTCAGCCGCCATCTTTGCCAATGACATCGTACGGACGGACGGCGGTACGATCGACCTGCTGGCCAACGCTGGTCTGAGTCTATTCTCAGGTTCGTTGATTGATACGATGGCTATGGCTCATGTAACGCTAGCCGCCGATAACGATGGTACCGGCGGTGCCGGCGGTGGTGCTTTCACACAATTTAACAGCAGTGTGGTCAACGCCCACGGGGGGGATCTGGATGTCAGTGCAGCCGGTGACGTCAGCCTCGTTAACCTGCAGAGTGCCGGCGGATTGATCACGATTGATTCCACCGATGGAGCGATTCTCGACGTTAGCAGTTTAGAAACGGCTTTGATTACCGGTGCTTCAGTCGCCATGAGTGCTGATACCGGGATTGGAGCTGCGGGAGTTGGCGACATCGATACCGTGGTCACCAATCTGGCTGCCACAACCAATACCGGGAATATTGAAATCAGTAATACCGGTGCTTTAACGATCGACACCATTGGTTCTGTTGCTGGCGTTGTCACTGGTGCGGGATCAGTAACTGTTTCCGCCGCCAGTCCCATAACCGTCGCCAGCAGTGTGTCGGGCGCTGGTACTGTGACTTTGACGGCCGGTGATTCCGCTGCTGCCGGGGATAACCTGACCATCAATGCCGGCATCACCGTGCAGTCCGCAGCGAACGTTGTTCTGACGGCCGGCGATAACTTCACGATGGACTCGACTTCCAGTATTCTCGCCGGCACAACAATTGCCATTTTCGTTGACCCCACAGCCGGCGATCCAGACGCTGTCGGCGGTATACTGAGCCTGGCGGGAATCATCAACGCAGCCGGCGGTACGACGCTGACGGGCGGTGATGACAACGATATCTTTAACGTATTACCCAGCGGAATGTCGGCGATCAATGTCATCGGTGGCGATCCGACTTCATTCCCTGGCGATATACTGAACATCGATTTAACCGGTCTGATGACCCCTGTGCTGACACTGGGCGCAGCAGCTGGCTCCGGGAATTTCAGTTTCATCGGTGATCCTCAGCAGGATGTCACCTACAGCAGCATTGAAAACGTGAATACCCTCGCTGCTGCTTACCACCTGGTTTTGGATATGGTAGCTTCCGGTTATGAGGACACGTCCGCCGATACGATTGATGCAACCCTGGATGCAGGGGGCACAAACCTGGTGCTGGACGTCAATACGACGAATATTTTCACGGGAGCAGATGCCGACATACTGTCGTTTACCGTACTGGGTTCTACTGATGCCGACACGCTCAATATCAACGAATCTGCCGGCGGAGTGCTCAGATTTACGGAAGCAGCACCTGCAGGAATTCCCGGCTCGATGGGATCGCACTTGAATGCTGCTGCCGACTCATTCCTGGAAACCGAGTTCAATCCTACTCTCTACGATGCGAATAACATTACGCTTCACTACGATGGTGGCCTGGACCCGGGCATGGGGGGGCCGACCATCGATACCATCAATGTTAATTTCACGACCGATCATCATGTCGGGTACTTCTCGGATCTGCTGGATAATCAGGGCAGCGGTAATATCGTGGCCGCTGAAACGGGTGTAGCGGTATCCGACATTGATTTCGGGCTTTCCTTCGGTAACGTGGAGTTGGTTGGGATTAACGGAACTGCTGCGGGCAGTTTGCTCGTAGATGCTTCGTCCACATCGGGGACGACGCTGATCGAGCTTGAAGATTTTGGCACTAACGCAGATGGCATTTCTGAGCTCCGGTCAAACGGTGGTTTGAGCAATACGCTCTTCAGCGGTTTTGATGATCTACGGGTGATTTCGGGACTGGGTTCTGAAACAATCGACCTGATTTCGTTGGACCCCACTTCCAGCCTGACAAATATCGAGTTGGATGCCGGCAGTTCACTTGCCGCTGATCCGGCCAACGATATCATCCGCGTGCGTTCGACGTCCGCGGGTGTGACGAATATCGATATTCTGGCCGGTCTGGGTAATGACTCGATCCAGATCTACGATGGCACGAATACGGTGGATAATATCAATGGTGCCATCTCCATATTCGGTGAAGGCGGAAACGACACACTGACCGTGATCGATTCTGGTGACAGCACCGCCCCTGGTGACGTCATTACCGTGACTTCCACTACCATTAGCGGTCTTTACCCTGCCACGATTACGTTTACGGATATCGACACGCTGAACGTTACCGGAACCGGCGGCGTTGATACGATTAACGTTAACTTTGGCGCTCAACTGGATCTTGATTTTGTGAACATCAACGGCTCTGATGGCGACGATGTATTCAATCTGAATACCAGCACACCTGATATGGTCGATACTCGCTTGAACGGTAACGCCGGTGCAGATGACTTTATCTTCATGGCAGGTAGCGTGCTGCGAGGATTCATTGACGGGGGTGCCGACTTCGATACGATTGACTATAGCAATTATACGACAGCCATCTATATCGCGTTGGCCACTTTGGGGACAACTGATGGCTTCCGAGGTCGCGAGACCACTGGCAGCTTCGATCATGTGGTTGCCGGAGCTGACTTCGATAACATTGACGATCTGGTTGGAACCTCACTTGGTGCCAACGATACACTGCAGGGAGCGAATTTCAATAACTACTGGGGTATCACTTCCAACAACGGCGGTTTCGTGATTGCTGACCGAACGAATCTGATGATTGGTCGCCCAACGACTCCCGCAGATGCGATGCTGGGCGCGGGCGAACGTCGGATCAATTTCGCCAGTTTCGAGGATCTGGTCGGCGGCACACAGGACGATCGGTTTGATCTGACTGATACCTTCGGTCTGACGGGGAGCCTGAACGGGGGTGCCGGAAACGACAGTCTGGACTACCGGGACTATACCACGGACATCAACGTCAATCTGGTTAACGGGACCGCGACGAACATTGGCGGGAATCTGCTTGTTGGCACCGGTGGCGATGTTGACAACAGTATTGAAAACGTGTTCGGCGGTAACGGCGACGATTTGATCACCGGTGATAACGACCACAACATTTTGGGAGACGGTTTTGGCGATGACACTCTCGACGGTGGTGATGGCAACGATGTGTTCCTGATGGAACCGGGGCTGGCCGGCAGTGAGGACGTGATTACCGATATCCACGGTAACGATACGATTGACTTCCGCTTCGCCAGCCAGGGGATTGTCTTTGATGCGGACATCCTCAACGTTGCTCAAACGGTGTTTGGTTCCAGTACGGTGGAATTGCGACAGATTCAACCGCAACAGCCTGACACGAACCCCAGCTTCATGGAAAACGTGGTCGGCAGTGAGTTCAACGATACGATCTTCATCGATCCGCTGTCACAGGATGGTAACGATCCCATCGACGGACCTCCGGTTCTGCGTTCGGTTGACGGACGTGGTGGCATGGGTGACGTCCTGGACTTCGACGCCAAGGGGCAGGAAGTCATTGACACTGGATTCTCTCTGACATCCGATGGTGTAGGTACGGTCCAGTACTTGAACTTCGAGACTGTTCGTCCCTTTGAAGACAGTCCCGCGTTTATCGTCGATAACGGCGATCAAGGCTTCACGTTGAGCGGGGACTGGTCTCTTGATTCGCCTGCCTCCACCTTCAATGGAATCGGCTTCGGAGAAGACGTTTATACGGTACTCCAGTCGACCCCCACAGGGATCGGCGACGCACAGGCATTCTGGGAATTCTTTGGTCTGACTCCAGGCAACTATCGGGTTTCAGTCACCTGGCCAGCATTTACCAATCCATCATCTATCGCTTCGATGGCCACCAATGCACCATTTACGGTATACGATGGTGCGAGAACCGATGTGGGAACATCGGCGGCAACGGTTCGGGGAACTACTGCTATCAATCAGCAGCTTGCACCCGATGATTTCACTGCCGATGGTACTGTTTGGGAAGACCTGGGAGTCTTCGAAGTAAACAACCGGACTCTGACAGTCATGTTATCGAATCTGACTGATGGCAGAATCATTGCGGATGCGATCCGAATCGAACGGGTTTCGGATGGTCCAGAAGTGGAACTGCGTGATGTGACAGACCTGGTCGCACCACCTACCATCGTCGTCGACGGTCAACCGGGGGGAATCGACTTCGGAGCAACCGAACTGTTAACACCCGCTGTCCGTTCGTTTGAAATTACTAACAGAAGCACAACGGATGTGTTGACTATCAGTAACATTGACATACCTGCCGGTTTTACGACGAATTTGGGGTCCGTGTTGACCGGACCTATTGCTATTGGAGCCACGGTCGCGTTTACCATTACTATGGACGCGACCACCTTCGGGGATCGGTCCGGCATCTTCTCCTTCGAAACCGATGACGAGGATGAAGCGGTCTTCAACATTCTGCTGGATGGACAGGTTTCCAATGTTGTGATCATTGATGACGGGGATGCGGAGTTCTCGGCACCCGACTTTGTCAATTTTCCAACTAGTCTCAACCAGGGAAGCAGTGGTTATGAAGGGGATGTGACAGCGGCTATTCCTAATCAGCCCGGGAATACTGCTCAGCCTGGTGCGGCAACCGCCACCTGGACCTTCACCGGTCTTGCCGCGGGCAATTACCAGGTATCGACCACATGGTCACCATTTTATAATCGCGTCGACGACGCGCCGTACTCTCTGGATGGGGGGGCTGGCACCTTTGATGTGGATGTGAATCAGAAGGTCTTTCCTTCCAGCTTTACCGAGAATGGAACAGCCTGGTTTGAGCTGATCGATTCCTTTGAAGTCTCAGCCAGTGGAGTATTGACGGTTACACTGACCAATGATGCCAACAGCTTTCCGCGTGATAACTTTGATGGAGCCTACGGTGTGATTGCCGATGCGATTCGCATTGAGTATCTGCCAGAACCAGATATTGAAGTGATGGTCGATGGAGAAGTTGTGGATGATGACACCGGGAATGTGGACTTCGGCAGCACACTGCCGGGCGTTCCTGTCAGCAAAACCTTTACTATAACGAATCTGTCGAGCACGCTGCCTGTGGATGTAACGGGCCTGCTCGAATTTCCTCCAGGCTTCAGCATCAGTCCCACGTCTCCATTCGGGACCGACGACGTACCGGTCACAATTGCCGCCGGTGATTCTGTGACGTTTATTGTGCAGTTTGACGGTGGAACCACAGGTTCCACTACTGGGCTGATATAATTTACTACGGGAGACGAAGATGAGAATCCCTACAACTTCACTGTGAGTGGAACGGCCGGTCCTGCTACCGTAGAACTCACAGATGCTGTTATAGGGGGAACGGGTTGGGAAGAACTAGTTTACGATCCAGGATTCCTGTATGCGGGAGGTTATGGTACGGGAGGCACCGGTGCAAATACTTCGACTTGGGACTTTAATGTGGATGCCGGGCGTTATCAGGTGGTTGCTCACTGGTTCAACCATCCGGGTGTCACGACGGGCGGACGAGGAACTGCTACGAATGCCCCTTATTCGATCTATGACAATGGAGCGTTTGTGACCACAACACGTGTGGATCAGTCAGCCAGCTCCAACGACTTCCTGGATGATGGGATCTATTGGGAATTTATCGGTGATCCGGTCGAGATCACGGGAAGCACTCTGAGTGTGATGCTCTCTGACGATGCCAATGGTATCGTCTATGCTGATGAAATTCGGATCTATCGTGTGGTGGACCCTATCATCAAGGTCGAAGTGAATGGTGAGACCGTTGAAGATGGAGGAACCGTCGATTTTGGAGAGACCATCGTTGATTCTACGCTCACCAAGACATTCACGGTGACAAACTACGGAGAGCGAAACATGGCACTTGGCACTATCACAGTGCCAACCGGATTTAGCGTATTAACTGACTTTGGTGATACCAATCTGCCTCCAGGAGCTTCCACCACCTTCACGCTGCAGATGGATACAACCATGGGCAGCGTGAGTGGTATGGTCATGTTCGGTGCTGATACGCAGGATGCGAATCCGTTCAACTTTATGGTTTCGGGAATCGGCCAGGATTCCATGATTGTGGACAACGGAGACTTGACATACAGCACCAGTGGTGCTGCCTGGGAGACACGCACAGAGGATAATATCTGGAATTATTACGAGGGTGACCGTGATTTACTGACCGACTTGACAGGAGTCAATACAGCGACCTGGGATTTCGTAGGTCTACCAGAAGGGACTTATCAGATCTCCAGTACCTGGTCGAAACATAGTAGCCTCGCCTCGAACGCCGAGTACACCATCTCCGGAATTGCGGGCGGCTCGCTTACAGTCAACCTGAATCAGCGGACTGATCCTAATGATTTTAATGCAGACGGAGCCGACTGGGAAAACCTGGGTTACTTCCAGGTTGGTCCTGGAGGGGGAACGGTAACAGTCACACTCTCGGATAACCTTGCGAACGGTTTACTGGACGCGGACGCCGTGCGTCTGGACTTAGTTGCTCCGGGAATGAGGAGTCCGGAAATCGATGTTCAAGTGGGAGCCGTTGATCTGACCAGTGGTGTGAGTAGTGTAGACTTTGGGACGTCACTCTTCGGTGAATCGCTCTTCCAGACCGTGACTGTGACCAACAACGGAACAGACACCCTGGACCTGTCGTCGGGGATTACTGCCTTACCGGCTGGCTTCACTGTCTCTTCGCCTCTGGCCACTTCCCTGGCCGTCGGTCACTCAACGACGTTTGTGCTGGAATTCAACAGTACTGGAGTCGCGGGTGTATTTGGGGGTGTTGTAGAGATTACCAGTGATGATAGTGATGAGGCTGTATTCACATTTAATGTTTCGGCAACGATGACCGATGTGGTGATTATTGATGATGGTGATGCGGGCTTCAGCACGACCGGTGATTTCTTTAACTTCGGGAGCTTCTACTCTTATGGTAAAGATTCTCAGCGGTTAAATGCCGGAACGAGTGGTACTGCTACCTGGGACTTCACTAACCTGCCAGCAGGTAGTTACACAGTCTGGACAACCTGGTACCAGCATGGATCGCGGGCTTCGAATGCCGAATATACCGTTTCCGTTTCCGGGGTTCCCGAGCCGGTTGATATTGTTAATCAGCGAGTCGCTCCTAATGACTTAACCGTTGATGGTCGTTCCTGGGAAGTTCTGGCAATGGTCACGGTCGGTGCCGGTGGTTCGATTACTGTCGATCTATCAGATAACGCCGCCAATGGTACTATTCTGGCAGACGCTGTGCGAATTCAACGGACTGGTGCCCTGGTGGCAGCCGGAGGCGTAAGCAGCTCTACAGCACCAAGCATCACACAAGCAGACCTGAATTCTGTGCGTAATGCCGCTTTGAGCTACTGGGAGTCAACCGGGTTGTCAGAAGCACAGTTAAGTCTTTTGGAATCGGTGAGCTTTGTACTGGCTGATCTGCCTGATGCCATGTTAGGGGGCGCATCCAGCACGACAATTCTGATTGACATCAATGCCGCCGGTTATGGCTGGTTTGTGGATGACACACCGTTTGACAACAGTGAGTTCGCTCTGGACTCTAATGGAAATCTGGTTGCCAACGAAATGGGTGGTGCGTCAGGACGTATGGACCTGCTGACCGTCATGCTGCACGAATTAGGGCATACGCTGGGTCATGATGATCTGGATGCAGACGAAGCAGGGCATGACCTGATGAGTGAATCGCTAGGCGAGTCATTACGGCGTCTGCCCGTGATCAATGATGCGGATTCTTCGGACATCGATGACTTCTTCTCATCAATGGTTGATGGAGATAACCCACTGCTGAACAACTAGCAGACTGATTTCTTAACAAAAACGCAAAAGCCCTCTGGAACTTCGGTTCCAGAGGGCTTTTTTTTTGACGTTTTTCCGCTTCGCGTTCCTCTGCTTCGATCACTCAGACTGATCAACTTGATTCCCTTTCACAGAACCCCATTCTGGGATCATGAAGGCACCGCTGTGGCTGTTCCGATTTACTGCGCTGCTCTCAGAGCCGGGCTCCCGGTAGGGGCCAGCCTCTCTACCTCTGAGCCTCTTTCCCTGCATTACCCTCATAATCCCTACGACCAGAATTCTTATCAAAAACGTTAAATCCGGTGTAAAGCAAATTGAACATTTCGTGTCTCCTGCGATTTAGGAAAAGCAGCTCTCAGGAAAAGATAGTTTTGTAACGATTTTATAAGTTATTACGTATATGAGCTTTATGATGATTGTAAAGGTGTTGGCTCTTGTACCGATTCCAACAATGGCACACATCTTGCGTGTTGTATTGATCAGACCGAATAATCCGGACTTAATGAACAGACCAGATATAACGGTTATTACAAAACGGAATCAACAACTTCTACGGTTGCGATAGCCCAAGACTGGCGGACTCCTGAAGAATACTTCAGAATCTTCTTAGGAGGAATTTATGAGCAAGGAGTCCAAAGTGTCAGGGAAACAGCATCGGCGATCGTTTACGGAAGAATTCAAGC
>Ga0222668_1000117_pt1 | contig 58738 bp, 40 predicted proteins | sample AntAcemetagen728_FD_179823 | JGI IMG/M metagenome (GOLD analysis project Ga0222668, IMG submission 179823) | Saline water microbial communities from Ace Lake, Antarctica - #728 | ecosystem: Environmental > Aquatic > Non-marine Saline and Alkaline > Saline | place: Antarctica: Ace Lake...
GAGCTTCGTAAATCCTTTGAAATCAGAAAAAAGTACAGATGCATTTGGATAGGTTAGGGTTTCTGCTTTCCCTTTTTCTTTCAGCTCAGAAGCCGTTTTCTTTGGGAGAATATTGAGCAATAGGTTCTCTGACTTTTCTTGCTCCAAACGCAAGTCTTTGGTGCGTGTCTCCACTTTTTGCTCCAAGACAATATTCTCTTTTCGAAGTCTGTAGGTACGCCATCTAAAGATAACAATAAAGGCGATAAGCACAAATAGTACGCACAACAGATAGAACCAAGTTGTTTGCCAGAAGGGGGCTAAAATGGTGAAGCGAAATTGAACCTCATCACTCGAAACAGAGTCAGCCCCTACTGACACAATCCTAAACTTATAAGCTCCCGGCGTCAAATTTTGATAGGTAATCTCCCTGGCCTCCATAATGGTGTTCCAGTCCTTATCATTTCCTTCCAGTAAAAACTTGAATGACAAATTTTGGCGGTCAATCCAATCAATTCCTCCGAACTGGAAAGTAAGATGGTTTTGATCATAGCTCAGTTCCAAGTCCAAAGGCAAAGCCGAGTGGTTTACATGTCGTTCAAAATACATGTAATCAGGTCCAAGGCTGCTCCAATAGCTCCGTTTTGAATGAAAACGCTCATCATGTTTCCAATTTACATCCTCATTAAACAGTTTAACTTCTGAGATAAAAACGTGGGGTTTATTCAATCGTCGGTAATCTTTCTCAGGATGGTAATGGACAATCTTATTGTCGATGAGCCAAATGCATGTTCCATCTGGAAGCACCTCCGGGTCTTGATATTCAACTACTTTTTCTCGCAATCCAGAGCTCGTATTAAAGTTCCAAATGCGTCCTTTGGTTTCCACATCAAACACATCAATGCCTTTGGTGGTTCCTATCCAAACATCCCCATTCGACATTGAAATGAGATGTCCGGGCTGATTGGAAGCCAATCCATTTTGGACAGAAATTAAATCAAACGCCTCAAATCTTGTCTCTTCTTCATCCATGAAGTTCTGTAGATCTGAAATAGCTGCTACCACTATTCCACTTCCTTTTACTGAGAACCAGATTTCGTCATTGGTCATTAACAAGTCATTGATTACAGCGCCAGGCAGTCCGTTTTCAATGTTGAGCATTTTAAAGCGCTTGGTATTTGGCTTTAAGCAAGCAATTCCGTCATTGGTAGCGCACCAAAAATAGCCGTCTTTATCTGTCACAAACTCATTTACATGATTGCTGCTAAGGCCGTCTTTAGAAGTGTACCTCTTTCGTTCTCCATTGCTAAGCACCCAAAGCCCAGTGCTTGTTGCAAGCGCCAGCTCCCCTAGTTGAGATGGCGCTGTCCCAAAATCAAGGGTATAAACACTGTTCGGAGCATGACTTATTAGCGTATCAAGCACATCTCCATTCAACCTGTATGCGCCTCGAATTGTCCCTATTAGCACCTGGCCATCCTCATCAACTTCAACCTCTTTGATCTCTTCATTAAAATCTTTAATCAGTTCAAATTCAGTTTCGTTTAATCGTCTTTTAAAAAGTTTCCCTTGAACAGACCCAACCCAAAAATTTTGACCTGAAACTTGTATGCCTTGAGGTTTGAACGTTTCTCCTTGGTATATTAGTTCTTCATTTGAAAAGTGCTCGCCGGTGAGCTGTATGACACCATCTTGGTAAGATGAGCACCAGATTTGTCCTTGATTGTCTTCTGTGATCGCAAAAAGACGAGTGGGGATCAATCCCTCTTTTTCGTCAAAACAGATGATTTCTTTTTGATTCCATCTCAGCAACTGTTGCTCAAGCGTCACCATCCAAATTTCACCCGTGTGAGATTTCACCGCTTTGAAGGCATCTGTTGAACAAAATCCATCTGTTTCGTCTAAGTAGTTCACGTCTATCCCGTTCGACTTAAAAACACCATTTCGCTGGGTTACGAACATCTCCCCATCTATAGGAATAATTGACCATATGGGCGAATTAAGAACGCCTTGTTCCCAACCTATATAGGACCATTCTCCCTCATTGAAAATAGAAATTATACCCGTCCATGCACCTAACCAAATTGCCCCATCAGGACTTTCGGCAATTGAATTAATGGTGTATCCATATGGGCCGAAAAGAGAAGGATAATGGGTAAAAACACCCTTCTCATAACAGAATACCCCCTGTTTTTGAGTGCCTGCCCAAAGCCTACCTTTTTGATCATAATACAAACAGAGAACTTTCAAACGCTCACCTGGCAGTCCATTCTTATCTGAGTATTCTACAAACCGATCTCCATCATACTTAACCAAACCATGTCCGCGGGTTCCAACCCAAAGATCCCCATCTGCCCCAGTAGCGAAACAATTAATTGCCTTGTCTGCAAATGGAGGAATGTGGCTGAAATCTGTTATAGATTGTCCGTTGTAACTATAGACCCCATTGGAAGCTCCACCTATCCACAATAATCCATTCGAATCTGAATGAATAGCGGAAACAGAATTGGTTGGAAGGTTCTCTTCAGACCCTAAGTAGCGAAATCCGTATTCTCCTTTTTCGCTGAAGTGCATTTTTTCAGTGGCGATGGAAAGCGGAAACCCTTTCTCATATTCAATACCTTCTACCACATATTGACTCACGCCTTGTGCCTCGCAAAATTGCGTAACTAACAAGGCCAATAAAATGACGAACAAATAACGGCGGTTCAACACAGATGGCGAAAATTGATTCGACGCAATTTATGGAGGCAAATTGAATTGGGGTTCCTTCTGCCGAAAAAGTATCGACCATTGCATGAAATTGATAGTCGAGTTCTAATTTGATACAGATATTTCGTAACTTGAATTGTTAAACTTAACACACTGCTATGTACCGTTTCCTTCAAGTCGCCCTCCTAGGCCTCTTTGTTATTGGTTGCTCATTGTCAGCGTTTTCAATCAAATACCGTGTCAATAACACAGGTGTTAGTGCAGATTTCACAGACCTTGCTACCGCTGTTGCCAGCGTTGTAGATGGCGACATCCTGATTGTTGAACATTCCAACACTCCTTATAATGTGGCGGAGGTAATCATCAACAAGAAGATAACCATTTACGGAACAGGCTATTACTTGCCTGACAATGACGAGACTCATGCTGATACCCGAACCAGTATTTTAGGCCCCATCAATGTAACAAGTGTTGACGTGCTTTTATCTGGACTGACCATTTCCGATTGCAGAATCAATGCAGACGATGTCATTCTTGAGCGCGCATTGATTAATGGTTCACTTGAAGTAGGAGATGCAGCACCCGTTTCAGATGTAACTGTTCGCCAATGTTTTATTGAAGGTGACATCGCAACCCTGATCTCAATTGACTGTTCTACGATTGTATTTACCAATAACTTTTGTCACAATGAGAGCAGCACATTGGGAGCCAAGGTGGTAGAAATGACAGTTAGCTCAAGCGGATTAATCCTGAACAATGTTTTCTTTGGCGATGATGACTTGGAACTTCACAACGTGACATTGAAGAACAACATCTTCGAACAAGTAACTGTAGATGTCATTAATAGCACAAGCATTACAGCAAGTAACAATTACGCTGAACTCGCTTTTTTAGTGAATTACCAGGCTTCAAACAACATTGCTTACACAGATACAATGTTAGATTTACTCTCGTTTTCAAGAGATGCGAAATACAAGACTCTTCCAGACTACACAAGTGCTGGCGAAGGATTAGAATTTGGTTCTTTCCCTTACGTTTTGTCAGGAATCCCCCCAATTCCAGCCATTTGGTTTTATGATGGTGAACCAGCAGGAGATGACGGTGGAATAGATGTGATTATTAAAGTAAAAGGCAGAAAATGATGAAGAAACTATTCCCTTTTTTATGTTTTCTGGGGCTTGCTCTTTACTCAGAAGCCGCAGATCTATTGGTGAACTTAAATCCAACTAGTGGCGCTGATTTCAACAATGCGCAATCAGCAATTGACGCAGCAAATACGGGCGATATAATTTACCTTCAGGCGTTGCCCATGTCAACCCTCTTCAACCCGGCAGATGCAAACTATGGAAATTTAGTCGTAAACAAACAAATCACGATTGTTGGTCACGGCTACTTTCTAGAAACTGCAGGACTGGGTAACTATGAAGAAAGCTTTACCCCTGTTCCAATCATTGGCATTCAATTCGTGTCAGGTTCCCAGGGCGCAACACTTAGAAACGCCATCGCATTAGAAGTTGAAATATTGACCAGCAACATCACACTAGAAAGTGATTACATCAATGGATTGAGAATTGTTTCAGGAGCAAATACAGCGGTTACAGGATGCTATATTGAAAGTCAATTAGCAGAGGCTCCAGCTGTCGTGCTTGAATCATCCTTGAGCGGCCATGTATTTTCCTATTCTTTCATTGGGTACATTGGAACTCCTTCTGAGGGCGCCATCATTCTGAGTGCACCAAACACGAATGGCGCAGAATTCAATCACTGCAACTTCGCCAATGGTAATTTGTATTTAGGGAGTAATTTCGTTCACAATTGCATCATTTTCGAAGGACAAATTGGATGGTTACAAGAGGGAGCACTAAACAATAACCTCTTTACCATTGATCCCATTGTAACACTTGTAGACCCTTTAGGAAACCCTCAAGATGGTTCTGCTGTGAACAATGATCCTACGAACCAATTGGTTCTGGCCACTGAAATTTTCGCAGCGAACGGAGAAGGTGATTTACAGTGGGAACTTCAAGTAACATCCCCTGCTCTCAATGCGGGTGATGATGGACAAAACATTGGGATGTATACTTCCATAAATTCTTACAGACCTTCTGGACTAAATGAGGATGTGCCCATTTTTATTGAACTCAACTACTTGGACTTGATTACAACAGAGATTGTTTTGCCAATCGATTTTGTTGTGTTCTCCCCTTCCGGAAATGAAATTTCGCTCATTCAATGGACCGTTATTCCAGATGATCTCTTTGTAGGAGTTCAAGATTACACAACGTTCATCCCTAGTGACCTCGTTCATGGTTTCCTATCTATTGATGTTGACGCCCTCCCTAATGCGGGAGTGATTGCCATCAATGCCATTGACAATGCAGGACTGGAGTCTGGATTTCAGTTCATTCCTTTTCAAAAAGACAACACACCAATACTTACCCCGAATTTGCAAAGCTTCGAGTTCTTTTACAATACTGACCCAGGTATTGGTAACGGTAACTTTATAGACATTGAACAGAGTACCAACTTTGAAGGAGCTATCACGTTTCCAACCTTGATCACTGGTGGCCCAACTGTAGGGCAAAACACATTGTTTGTGCGCGTCACTGATGCCAATTCAGGAGTTGGAACTACCTATTACCATGAATTCCAATTCTTAGCCAACGGATTCAACCCTGATTGCTGTGATATCGATGGAGATGGATTCATTGGATCATCTGATTTCCTGAACTTTCTTCAATTCTTTTCACAACAAATCTCAGGATGCGAAAATGGGGATTTCAACCTAGACGGAATTGTAGATACAGGTGATTTGCTAATCTTCCTTACCTTCTACGGTACCAGCGTGTAGGACAACTCCCACCATTATGGTAACCATTCTAAAGAATTACCGTAAACAATGGATGTAAAACAATGCGTCCATGCGTCTAACTCTTTACATACTGGTGTTCTTAACAACTCTTGCTGCAAGTCCAACATGGGCGCAGCTTGACTCCACCTTGCGGGTTCAAGACCCAGTTGTCCCTTCTAAGGCAGTTCAATCTACATTGAAGCTCAAGCCAAGATTGGGATTGGGAATTGGTAGCCTTGTATTCCTTGGTGACATGGGAAGAGACAACAAAGGATACAACCCAGGCTCAGCTGATATGGTCTATACTTTAGACATTACAAATGAGTTCACTTCATTCCTAGATGTTAGATTGTACACCATTTTTGGTAAAATAAACATCAACGAGACCACCAATCCTAGGCATTTAAACATGCAAGCAACCATCAGGACGGGTGGAATTGCGTTCTCATACAATTTCAACAATTTTTTTCAATCAAAGCAAGTCGTTAAACCCTATATCAGTGCTGGGTTCGAAGCTTTTGAATACTTGTCGAAAACAGACATGCATGACGCAGAAGGCAGGCGTTACTTCTATTGGTCAGACGGATCTATTCGTGACATGGATCAGCATTCAACAGATGCAGGAAATTCTATTCTGCTAGAGCGTGACTATACCTATGAAACTGATTTAAGAGAATTAAACGGAGAAGGACTTGGCAGGTTTCCTGAAAGGGCTTTTGCCATTCCTATTGGAGCTGGCGTTGAGTTTGAAATGACAGAGCGCGTAAAAGCACGCTTAGGAATGACCTATCACTTCACACTTACAGATAAGGTAGATCACATTACTTCTGCAGGCGAAGGAGTGCGCCAAGGAGATTCAAAAAACGACCGCTTCCTTTTCACCTCTTTTTCACTCAACTATGACCTCAATCCGATTGGACTCAAAAAGCCGAATGAATTCGAAGAACTATTTGACGAAAATGGTGAGTTACTAGCAGGTATAGAAGACACAGATGGAGATCGCGTTCCAGATGTCATAGACAAATGCCACGGTACACCGCCAAACGTCCCGGTAGACGAATTTGGCTGTCCGTTAGATTCAGACGATGACGGCTTTCCAGATTACAGAGACCTCGAACCAAACTCACCACATACGTATGTAAATGGTGAAGGCATCGCTCTGAATGACGATGCTATTTATGATCGTTACCTCATGTGGAATGACTCAACTCCCTGGATTACAGAAGGTCCGTTGAACGAACTGTATGCGCAATCAACCTCTGATTTATCAAAGGCACACCACGCATACCGCATTAGAATATCGAGATCGCAATCAGATCTTACTCAAGACGAAATTAATTCATTGCTCGCACTTCAAGATGTTCTGATGGTGAATGAAAATGGTGAAGACGTATTCGTTGTAGGAAACTTTGACGCAATTCCTGATGCCATTAGAAGAAAAATCGAATTATCCCAAATAGGAATTGACGGTTCACTGGTTGCGACAAATGCCAATGACGAAATGACTCCTGTTGAAGATGACCCCGGTTTAGAAGCTGCTATTATGGCTGCAATGGACTTGGAAGATGATGGACTTGGTATAGACAATGAAGTACACTTTAGAGTGCAGGTTGGTGCCTTTAGATACAGTTTGTCACGCAACATCTTCTCAGGTGAAAACGACATTTGGGCCATCTCAGGAAATGACGGATTAAAACGCTACATAACCAGTAGCTATTTATCTGTTGGAGAAGCCGCAAAGCGAAGAGTTGATCTGTTAGAGTCAGGATTTGAAGGTGCTTTTATCACCGCATATTCTGGAGGCAACCGAATTACACTCTCAGACGCTGGTCTCAACGTAATTGACGCCTCAAAAGACCTTCTTGTTGACACAGAAAACCAGTCTATCAACACAGAAAGAATCATGTACAAAATTCACCTCGGAACGTTCCAAGGAGATGTACCTACTGAGCTACTAGACAAGCTACTCTCTTTTGGAAATGTAAAGCCCGTTGCGCAGAAAGACGGAACAACTTCTTTCATGAGTGTGCCTTGCAAGACAATGGCACAAGCGGAAGAAATGCTTCAAATAGCAAAAGATTTAGGCATTGAGAATAGCGAGGTTGTTGGTGATTTTGACGGAAAAATGATTCCTTTGGAAGACGTTAAAAACCTGAAGAACTAGACCTTTTCTGACTGAATGGCAACAATGCTTTCGGCTATTTTTCGGCCATCAATAGCAGCACTCATTATTCCACCTGCATAACCAGCCCCTTCACCGCATGGATAAAGTCCTGCGACTTCTGGATGAACGAATGTCTCTCTATCTCTAGGAATTCGAACGGGAGAAGAAGTTCTACTTTCAGGCCCTACAATCACCGCATCATTGGTTAAGAATCCGCGCATTTTACGTTCAAAATCTTTGAAGCCTTCTACCAATCTTTTCGAAATAAAATTTGGGAGAAGTTCATGCATGTTTACAGAAACGAGCCCTGGCGTATAAGAACAGTCTGGCAAGTCTCTACTCAATCTGTTTTCTACAAAATCTAACAACCGCTGTGCGGGTGCCTTTTGGCTTCCTCCGGCCATATCACAGGCCTTTTGTTCAATGACCTGTTGAAATTGCAATCCTCCCAAAGGCCCTGAAAACCCATGTGCTTCCAAGTCTTCTACTTCAACGGTCACAACCATGCCTGAATTAGCATATGGATTGTTTCGTTTGGAAGGAGACCAACCATTGGTAACGATCTCTCCTGGTGCTGTGGCGCATGGGGCAATGATTCCACCCGGACACATACAAAAAGAGTACACCCCTTTATCTTCTATCTGGCACACCAAGTTGTATGCAGCAGGAGGCAGTGCTTCACCTCTCTCCTCACGTTTGTATTGAATCTGATCTATCAATTGTTGCGGGTGTTCAACGCGAACACCAAGGGCAAAAGACTTTGCTTCAATGTGCCATTTCTTTTTTTCGAAAAGCGTGAAGATATCACGTGCACTATGACCAGTAGCAAGAATAACATGGGACGAAGGAATTTCTTTTTCGTTCACCACTAGCGCCTTCAACTTCCCTTCTTCCTCAATAATATCAGTTACACGGGAATCAAAATGCACTTCCCCACCGAATTTAAGGATGGTTTCGCGCATATCAACAATGATGCTTGGCAATTTATTGGTTCCGATGTGCGGATGGGCTTCAACCATAATTGTAGCTTCTGCTCCATGGGCAACGAAGGTGTTCAATACTTCGCGCACATTGCCTCGTTTGGTTGAACGTGTATAAAGCTTCCCATCAGAATAGGTGCCTGCCCCCCCTTCGCCATAACAATAGTTTGAGTCTTCATTCACAATGTGCTCTCTATTGAGAAGCGCAAGGTCTCTTCTCCTGCTGCGTACATCTTTACCGCGTTCAAAAATGACCGGTTTCATCCCCAGTTCAATCAACCGAAGCGCTGCAAAGATTCCTGCGGGGCCAAATCCAATAATATGGACCACCTCAGCATCACTCACATCTTTATAATCTGTTGGGAATTCCTCTTCAACAACTTCCTCACCTGGGCTGTACACCTGAAGATCGAGTTGGACGATTACCCCTTTTCGGGCATCAATGGAACGTTTTCGAATAACAATCGCTCCCAGTTCATCTTCGTTAGCACGAAGGGTTCTGGCAACAATTCGTTTTATCTCATCAGTGTTGGCAGCCTGTTCTGGCTGAAGTCTGAGTCTTAGTTCTTGCATGGGATAAAGGTATGAACCTTTCTAGGCCGAACTTTCACATCACCTCATATAAATTTGAATCAAGGTGTCTAAACCGAGACAGTGATGCTAAGATTGAATAGAAACCTTTCCCTCCTCGCCTGTTGAATTCTCTAGGTCTACAATTTTTCAATAACAACATCGCTTCCCTTGCCTTTTACCTACTTTTACCGAAACTTTTTTAGCATGGCAACGATGACCAAGCCCAACATCACATTCAATCGTGAAGGGATAGAAGACGAAACACTTCTTGAATTGTACAATGCAATTGTGCTTCCTCGATTGATTGAGGAAAAAATGCTAAGTCAACTGAGACAGGGGAAAATCTCAAAGTGGTTCAGTGGCATTGGACAAGAAGCCATTTCAATTGGCGTTGCCTTAGCTATGCAACCTGATGAGTTCATTCTTCCGATGCACAGAAACCTCGGAATCTTTACTGCCCGTGAAGTTCCTTTGACAAGGTTGTTCGCCCAATTTCAGGGAAAAGAAGCTGGTTTCACCAATGGAAGAGACCGTAGTTTTCACTTTGGAGCACCTGAATACAACATTGTTGGGATGATTTCCCACTTGGGTCCTCAATTGGGCATCGCTGACGGAATTGGATTGGCCAACAAGCTTGGTGGAGAGGAGAAAGCGACCTTTGTGTTCACCGGCGATGGTGGTGCAAGTGAAGGCGATTTCCACGAAGCCCTTAACGTTGCTGCGGTATGGGATCTGCCTGTTATTATTGGAATTGAAAACAACGCATGGGGGCTTTCAACTCCTTCAAATGAGCAGTTTCGCTGCAAGCAATTTATTGACAAAGCAATAGGCTATGGCATACCTGCTGAAGATGCTGTTCAGATTGATGGAAACAATCTTCTGGAAGTTTATTCGACCTTAAAAAGACTCACGGAAAGCATCCGAAAGCATCCACGTCCGATGATGGTTGAATTCATGACCTTCAGGGTTCGCGGACATGAGGAAGCTTCTGGAACAAAATATTACCCTGCCGGACTGATCGAAAAATGGGAGGAAAAAGATCCCGTTGATAATTATGAGTCCTACCTCATCCAGGAAGGCATTTTGGACGAAGAAAAGATAGAAGCAATCAAGTCTGATATCAAACAACGCATCGTTATCGCATTGAAAGAATCACAGGCACTTCCTGAAATCAGTGTTTCTACTGAAGTTGAAGTGGCTGACCTTTTCGCATCAGCAGACATTACGCCAATAGCACCCTCTGGAAAAACGTCAGAAAAACGTTTTATTGACGCCATTAGTGACGGAATGCGTCAAAGCATGGAACGCCATGACAAGCTTGTGTTGATGGGACAAGACATTGCTGATTACGGCGGGGTTTTTAAAGTCACAGATGGCTTTATGGAACAATTTGGCAAAGACCGCGTGCGAAATACACCGCTTTGCGAAAGTGCCATTCTTGGAGCAGGCCTTGGCCTTTCCATTAAAGGGTGGAAAGCGATGGTTGAAATGCAATTTGCCGACTTCGTTACTTGCGGTTTCAATCAAATAGTGAACAACCTGGCAAAACTCAACTACCGTTGGGGACAAAACGCAGATGTGGTAGTGCGCATGCCAACAGGTGGTGGTGTAGCAGCCGGACCATTTCACAGCCAAAGCATTGAGGCGTGGTTCTTCCACGTGCCCGGATTGAAAATTGTATACCCTGCATTTCCTGAAGACGCGAAAGGACTGCTTGCCATGGCTTTCGAAGACCCTAACCCCGTGTTATTTTTCGAGCACAAAGCATTGTACCGAAGTGTTTCATCTGAAGTTTCAGACAACTATTACACCCTGCCATTTGGTGAAGCGCGTGTTGTAACTGAAGGAACAGAGCTGACAATTGTCACCTATGGAATGGGCGTTCACTGGGCCATGGCAACAGCTGAAAAGATGTCTGATATTTCCATTGAAATCATTGACCTCAGAACGCTAAGTCCGCTTGATACTGAGACCATTTTCACCAGCGTAAAGAAGACCGGAAAAGCGCTTATTCTCCATGAAGCAAACCTGACTGGAGGAATTGGTGGGGAGTTAAGTTCGCTCATTCAGGAGCACTGTTTTAAATACCTTGATGCTCCCGTAAAACGTTGCGCCAGCCTTGATACTCCTGTGCCTTTTGCAGCGGCATTAGAGAACAACTACATGGCATCTAACCGATTGGAAGAAACGATCTCAGCACTTATTCATTATTAGGAGAAATTACAGCGGTGTTGTATCAACTCCAAGCATCATGGCAACCCTCTGCCCTCGAATGGAATTCGTTGCTGCTGTCGCATTTAATGAAAAAAGTAAAAATTGGTTTGAATGAATAACAGCAACTAGTGGAATAATAACCCCTCACGAAATAGACAAAAAAGGAATTTACATCGTTGTAGGTGTGATTTTAATCGATTAATCGCCGGATTTTAATTATCCAAATTGAATTCCTAACTTAAGATACTAAGTCCCTACCTACCCCGATATGCAAAACAAGAGTTCTGAACTTCGAAGAGCTGTGCACCTCATGATGAATGATGTGGTGGAGCAGTGTTTCAGTCACATGATTCATCATCCCACTAAAAGCGACGAAATTAACAACATAATCCGCGACGCTTCAGAGGAGATTAATTATCAGGTGCTCAAAATTGACGCCCATGACTGGTCAAAAAATGAAGTTAAGCTGCAAGAGCATTACCAGACTATAAGCAAAGATGTGCAGCGAAAGAGTTTAGAAATGCTTTCACGCCTTCAGCGTATTCAGAAGACGAAGGATGCTTAACGGCGTTTCTGCATCACTTTTGGGTTCTTGATTGCCTTTTCAATCATCTTAATGTCATTCTTCAAAACCCCTTTCTTATCCAAACGCTTCGCTTCAGTCAACAGACTAAGTGCTTCACGTGTTTTACGTTTCGCCGAAGCAATGGCGGCCAGGTTCAGCTTAACAGCAGCCTTATCATGGTCCATTCGAAGGCCTAAAGACAATGCTTTTCTCAAATGGCGTTCTGCTTCATTGAGATTCTTCTCCATGGCCATACTTCCTTGTAAAAAGTAGTAATACCCTTGTTGTGTTTTCCAGAGGTGCGTGGGCTTGATTCGCCCTAACCACTGCTTGGCCTTGTCCATCTTCTGTTGACGCATGTGGAAAAACACCACTACCATGCGCATGCTTCTCAAACAAGCAAGAATGAGCACTATAGACACCAATGTCATTCCTATTCCGCTGCCCCAATGTCCAGTTACGTATAAATAGACTGTATAAGCAACGGCTAAAGCAGCAATTGCAATCTTTATAATGCGAGTATCCATGGTTTCCTTAACTTTCGGGTACAAAGCTACTAAAAACACTGACTGAAGATGGCAAACCTTCAATGGGACATTTTACAATCTGACGAAGACTTCCAAAAAGCGAAAGAACTTTCGAGGGAAAAAGTTGTGGTAATTTTCAAGCACAGCACGCGCTGTCCCGTAAGTTCCATGGCAAAACGCATGTTCGAATCCCAGTATGACTACGAGCAAAATGACGTTCAAGCTTTCTTTTTGGACCTGATTGCGCACAGATCTATTTCGCTCCTAATTTCTGAAGATTTAGCTGTAGAGCACCAATCACCCCAAATGATTGTGCTAAAAGACGGAATGGCGGTTTATGACTCTTCTCATAGCATGATTAGTGCTCCCGCAATTTCAAAGTGGTTGTAAATCCATACCTTTAAGGTGCTAACCTAATTTTCGCCTTGTTATGAGAGCTATTCTCTGTTCAGGGTTGTTCTTATTGCTTTTTTCATGCGCTTTCGGGCAGCATGGCTTGCGTTTGCAGAACAGCTACTTTCTGTCTGGTCAACCGTTATTTGGTCTTGGCTATGAGCACTACTCCTCAACGCCTTGGACGTATGGTGTTGGTTTTGAATTTGGTAGATATGCCTACCATGAGCAAGACTTGATTAATGCCACTATGGAAGAGTACAGTATTCATGGCTTTGCTGTTGTTCCTGAAGCACGCTATTATTTGGGCGCTCAAGCCAAAGAAGGAATACACCAAGGCGTCTTCACACTCGCATTCGCACACCTAAGGAAAATGAATGAATACTCCGTTGACAATCCAGGCACCTCCGCCTATGTGCGCAAAGGAGCCTCATTAGGAGGTGGTCTTGGAATAGGATACCGAACAGCTTGCGGTGATTTCCCACTCTTTGTAGAAATACTTGCTGGATTTGGCAAAGCACACGCTTTCTGGCAAAATCAAGCCACTGATTCTGATGCCAGGGCACGCGCAGGAAGCTTTGATTCTTCTTCACTTGTCTATCGACTGGAACTTGCGGTAGGATATCGGTTTTAACCCCACACATTTTCATAACTTTGTACTTCTAGTAGAGAATCAAGTTTAACCAGCACACGAGCAGCATCCAATGAATATTTTCAAGTTTAGAGTCGTTATTGACATGGAAGAAGATATTTTCCGTGACATTGAAATTGCAACGGGCTCATCTTTTCTTGAATTACATGAAGCAATTTTGCGCGCTTTCAACTTTAAAGAGGGCGAAATGGCATCATTCTACATGAGCAATGACACCTGGGAGCGTGGTGAAGAGATTACCCTAATGGACGTTGATGTAGACGAAGAAATTGAAGCTACCTCTACCATTAAAAACATGAGCACAGTTGCCTTGGAAATGCAGGTATCACATCCTGATGACAAAGTGATTTACGTATATGATTTCCTCCGTATGTGGTGCTTCTACATTGAATTGGTGGAAATTAGAAAAGCTGCACCAAGCACATTGTACCCAAGAGTAGCCCTTGTATATGGCGAAGCGCCAGCACTAGAATCAAAAGAAGTAGACCTCTTTGCCGGATTCGATGTGCCTGATGAAGGGAAAGTCGATTACAAAACCGGGGATCCTGAATTGGATGCCTACCTAGACGGAGATGACGACGATGATGAAAGTCAATCGTTTTCTAGCCTAGATGACCTTGATGATGATCTATATTAATGCCAAACAAACCACTTCTCATTTCCCTTGTTGGCCCAACAGCCATAGGAAAAACCGCAACAGCAATTGAATTAGCCAAGCGGCTTGATGCTGAAATCATTTCCTGTGATTCGCGTCAATTTTACAAAGAGATCTCCATAGGAACGGCGAAGCCAACTGCTGAAGAACTAGCGCAAGCAAAACATCACTTTGTTGATTTTATCAGCATTGAAGATGAATACAGCGCAGGTGATTTCGAACGCGATGTGGTTTCTTTTCTCGACACCTATTTCAAGACGAAAAACGTTTGCATTGTTACGGGTGGTTCAGGGTTGTATCTAAAAGCCATTACCAAAGGATTTGATGAGTTGCCCGCTGACCTCGTTGTTCGCGCAGCACTTATTGCAGAATTCGAAAAGAAGGGCATTCGTCCGCTTCAAGAAGAATTGGCTGAAAAAGATCCTGTGCACTATGCCAAAATGGATACCAACAATCCACAGCGTTTGATGCGCGCGCTTGAAGTTTGCCGAAGTACCAATGAAACCTACTCTTCATTCTTGACGAACAAATCTGTAGACCGTCCGTTTGATCTTCTAGAGGTTGGGATTCATGCAGACCGCACGGTACTTTACGACCGCATCAATACCCGTGTAGATCAAATGCTGCAGGGCGGATTATTAGAAGAAGCGAAACACGTTCATCCAAAGCGCGCACTGAACGCACTGAATACGGTCGGATATAAAGAACTCTTCACGCATTTCGATGGAGAATGGACCTTGGAAGAAGCCTCTGATAAAATTAAGCAGCACACCCGAAACTTCGCCAAACGCCAAATGACTTGGTTCAATAAAAATACTGATGCGAAGTGGTTCGACATTGCAGAAAAAGAGCAACTTCTAGACTACGTGAGTGAACAATGCGCCAATAGATAAGTTTCAAACGAATGATGTTTCACTTCGATGAGCATGTAATCAAAGACCTGGAGTTCGATCTAATTAGATTGATGCTTCACGACGTGTGCATTGGAGAAACAGCTCGACTTCGCGCAGCTGAATTGACCCCCCTTCATGACCCCAAAGTCATTGTCAAGGAGTTAGAAGAAACCAAAGAATTCCATCGCATTCGCACTGAAGGACACTCCTTCCCTGCGCTTGACTACCAAGAACTTGAAAACGATATTCAGCGACTGACCATTCAGGACTCAGCTCTGGGTGAAGAGAGTTTCATGCGCATCCTTCGTGCATCACACTTAGTGAATACCATGATCTACTTCTTCAATAAACAAGAAGAAGATTTCCCGCGCTTGTGGAGTCTATTTCAAAGCGTGTACTTCACCACTGACCTCATTGAACCCATTGAACGGGTCTTTGACAACAAAGGAGTGGTGCGAAATGATGCCTCTCCTGAATTGGAACGCATTCGAAATGAGCAACAGAACGTAAAACGCAAGATCAACCGAAACTTCATTAAGGTGATGAAAGACCTGGTTGACAAAGGCTTTTTGGCTGATACCAAAGAAGGATTCATCAATGACCGTCGCGTCTTGGCCCTCAGCAGTACCCACAAACGAAAAGTCCCGGGAACCGCTATGGGCTCTTCGAAAACAGGCAGCGTCACCTACCTAGAACCTCAAGTAAACGTTCCCCTCAACTACGAATTTGAAATGCTGCGTGATGATGAACGTAGAGAGATTCACCGCATTCTGATGGCGCTTTCCAAAGAGATTCGCGGACATGCACACCTTATTATTGGTTACCAAAGCTTGCTAACGGAGCTGGACTTCATTAGTGCGAAAACACGGTTGGCTTTAGAAATGGACGCAGATCTTCCTGCAGTTTCGAATGAGATGGAAATCGATTTGGTAAATGCCTACCACCCCATTTTATTGATGGCGAATAAAAAGGCAGGCATCAAAACCTTTCCGCACAGTTTGCGGATGGATCGCTTCAGTAGAATGCTTGTAATTTCTGGTCCGAACGCGGGTGGGAAAAGCATTACACTCAAAATGATTGGCCTGTTGCAAGTGATGCTCCAGAGCGGATTGCTACTCCCGGTTGACCCCAACAGTAAGTTCACCTTCTTTCAGTCTGTACTGACAGATATTGGCGACAACCAAAGCATTGAGAACCAGCTATCAACGTACAGCTACCGACTGAAAAGAATGAAGCATTTCTTGGATGTAGCAAACCGTAAAAGCCTGCTCCTATTAGATGAATTCGGAACAGGATCTGACCCTGATTTAGGAGGTGCCTTGGCAGAAGTGTTCTTTGAGCAACTTTACCACCGCAAAAGCTTCGGCGTAATCACAACCCACTACGCCAACATCAAGCTCAAAGCCGCTGACCTGCACAATGCGATCAATGGATCAATGCTTTTCGACAAAGAGTCTTTGGAACCTTTGTACAAGCTTGACATCGGACAGCCTGGAAGTTCATTCACCTTTGAAGTGGCTCAAATCAATGGGATTCCGAAGGAGTTAATTGAAGAAGCAAAGCAACGCCTCGACATTAACAAAGTCAAAATGGACAGCCTCATTGCAGAGCTCCAAACCGAAAAAGCAGAGCTAGGCAAGTTGACCCTTCGTGGCGCAGAAGCTGAGAAAAAAGCTTTGGACGCGATGACGAAGGGTGAGGCCGAAAAGAAAAAATTTCACGACCGCCAAATTGTTCAAGACGAAGTTATTTCGAAGAACAACCACTTCATTACTTGGGGGAAAAAGACCAAAGGATTTGTTGACCGGTATGACACCCGTCCGAAGGCCAAAGGCAACAAAGACCTCCTAGAGGAAGTGCGGAAGTACATCGCCATGGAGAAGACGAAGATTGAGGAAGTGAAGCACTCTGAGCTGCTCAAACAAAAAACTACCGAAGCCAAAACATCAAAGAAAAAGCGACCGAAAGCACACCAGGATAAGATTCGGGTAGGTTCTATAGTGAGATTGATTGCTGGTGGAAAACAACGCGGAACAGTGACAGACCTCGATGGCGAAAAAGCTACTGTGAATTTCGGGATTTTCAGAACGAAGGTTGAGGTTCAGAAGTTAGCTTACGTTCAGTAGGAGCGTACCGATGTCTGCCCGTAACTTACATGTTCCCACGAGCTGCGCATGATCCCACGAGCTGAGCTCGTGGCTACTACAATCAATAGAGGTAGGTTTACTTTCGTAAAAGGAAATTGATGGTCGTTATCGAATGACGGTCACGTGACCAGTGATTAACTCACTTCGCTCTGCGCCTTTTAAACGCAGTTTCACCTGCCAAATGTACACATCACCAATCACATAGTATTCTTTCCCTTGATTGAAATCTGCAAGCCAAGGCTCATTGACGTCGTTTGATTCAAACAGCTTCACACCCCATCGATCTGTGATGCGGAGCTCATAAAAATCAAGCAATTCAGGGCCAAGAATAACAGGCAAGAAAACGTCATTGATGTTGTCACCATCTGGTGTGAATGAATTCGGCACATACATGTTGAACTCTTCTCCGATGGTAATTGTAGCGACGTCTCTTGACTCACATCCATATTCATTTTGAACAGTCAACTCAATCAAATAACCACCTGGAGCTTCATAAGAGTGAACTGGATTAGCCTCATTGGCGAAGTAGCCATCACCGAAGTCCCAGAACCAAGACCATGCGTCCAAAGACTCATCTATGAATTGGAATTCAGGATTGTAAATGGTTGAAATGTCTGGCGTAAATGTGAAGTCTGCAACCGGATTGTCATACGCTGAAATGTAATCTTCAAGCACAATGGTATCTTCACAACCCACATCTGAAATCACGTTCAAAGTCACATCAAACACTCCTGATTGCGTATAAGTGTGAACAGGTGAATTGCCAGAAGAAGTGCCGCCATCACCGAAATCCCAGAAGTAAGCAAATCCACCATCTGACGCGTTGGTGAAGGTTACTGGAAGTGGAATACATCCATCTAATGGGTTGGCTGTAAAGGTTGCCGTTGGCGAAGGGTGAACCGTAAATTCTTGCGTTGCAGTATCTTCACATCCATAGGCATTGCTAGCCGTGAGTGAAATATCCCATGTTCCCTCCATATCATATGTTACCGAAGGTTCGAAGGTGTTTGCATTTCCAAACGGAGCAAAATTCCATTCATAGCCATCAGCAAAAATTGATGTGTTAATGATGCTCACAGTAATGGGGTAATCACAGGTTTCGTAACTCTCCAATTCGAAGCTTGCTACCGGACTAGGTGATACAATCACATTCGTTTGGAAGGTATCTGCGCACAGTTGTAAATTCTGCACAATCAAGGTCACATCAAACGAAATAGGCTCTTCTGTGTCATTGATAAACGTGTGGGTTGGCTCAGCTACAACGGCAGTTTCATCATCTCCAAAATCCCAGGAATAAAAGTTTCCTCCAACGGTGCTGTTGTCAAATGTTACAGTGTATGGATTGCATCCGGTTTGATTCCCCAGAGAGAATTCAGCATCGGGACTAGCATTCACCGTAAAGGGTTGGGTCAGCGTTGCGGTGCATTCATTGAACATAGAAGTGGCCGTGATGGTCACATTGAAGGTTCCTCCTTCTTGGTAAGTGTAAATCGGATTGGTGCTATCTGATTCTCCTCCATCTCCAAAGGTCCATTGAACGTTGTTGACGTCTTCACTTAGGTTGAGGAATTGCACAGGTTCGCCTTCGCAAACAATTGGGAAATCAGAGGTGAAGTCGAGATCCGGTGAAGGAAAAACTTCAATCATTGCCATGGTTGTATCGAAACTACACCCGTTGTTCACGTATTGGTAAATCGTATAAATCCCTTCTTCAGTGAACGTGTGGGTCGGATTAGCCTCATTCGTGACATTGTCATCCCCGAAATCATAGCTGATTACCGTTCCGCCGTCTGAAAAATCTGTAAACTCAACCGTTAAAGGCTCACACCCCGAAGTGGTATCTGTGTTGAAGAACGCCGTTACCGTGTTAGGAAGTACAGTGATGGTATAGCTTGCCGTATCTGTTCCACAATCATTGGTGGTAATAAGGGTAATGGTATAATCTGTTGGCTCATCATCTGTAAAAAACACATGTGAACCAGGCTCCGCTTCGCCACTTGTAGTATTGTCTCCAAAGTCCCACTCATACACATCTGGTAGACCAGTACTGGTGTTGTTGATCTGTGCATCCCACGGGGTACAAAATTCATCATAATCTGTTCCGAAACCTGCTATGGGCTGCGGAAACACGGTTACGATCTCTTGCACCACATCTACACCGCAGTAGTTCGTAGCAATGAGTTCTACCGTATATTCAACCACATCGTCTCCTTGCGGATAGGTGAGCGGATCTGGCACTTCATCAATGGAATTGTCAATGGCCAAATCCCATTCATAGGTCAAGAACTGACCAACGCTTTCGTTTTCAAATTCTACAAAGAGCGGCGCACATCCTTCTGCTGGAAGCAAGTTGAATGCTGCGGTTGGCGGATCAACAATTTCATTGGAAATCACCAAGCTATCTCTGCAACCAAACAAGTTCTCTACCACCAATTGGATGTCGTAAATCCCTTCGTTCGGGTAGGTATAAATTGGGTCGAATACATTGTCCAGTTCACCGTCACCTAAATCCCACTCGTAGAAGTTTCCTCCGGTTGAGTTGTTGGTGATGTTCACGGGCGCATTCGTACATCCTTGTGCATCAACCGTGAAATCTGCAACGGGCACAGGGCTCACACTCACGTTAACATTGCTGGTATCTGCACATCCTGTAATTGGATCAGTGTACCAGTAGAAGACGTCATACGTTCCGTCACCAATAGATGGATCAAAAACACCAAGAATAGGATCTGTAATGCTTGGCCCTTCCCATGTTCCTCCCGCAGGAGAAAAAGCACCTAAGTCAGCAATGGGGTCATTTCCGCAGAAACTAGGATCTGGAATGGTAGTGACTTCAGGCAATGGCAATACTGTGAGTACAATGTCATCTGAACTAAAGCAAGTTCCTGAACCAAACTCAATGGTCAAAGTAAAATCTCCTTCGCCCGAAACCAACGGATCAAAGATTCCTAGATCTGCATCAATGATTCCGGTTCCACTCCACGTTACATCAGCAAGCGGATTGAAACCTTGCAATTGGTAGGCTCCATTGTTCAAACAAATCTCTTGTGGCGATCCCGCATCAGCAACAACAGGCGCCACTACTTGCACTACAAGTGAATCTAAGTTGGTACAACCTGCAATGTCAGTGAAGGTGTAGTAAAGCGTATACTCACCCACTCCCGGAGAAGTGAATTCTCCAATGGGGTCTGAAATGCCCGTCCCAGTCCATTCAGCCGTTTCAGTAATGTCTGGGAGTGGCGAAAAGCCTGTTAATACTTCTGGGATGGGTTGATCACACAAAACCAAATCAGGCCCTGCTTCAACAACTGGAAGAGAGTTTACGTTCACCATAACATCAGCAGTAGCCCCACAGTTTTCTTCATCTGTAACCGTTACCGAATACAATTGTGTTGCCGGTGGTGTCACCCACGGATCAGCGATCAAGGGATCACTAACAGCAACGCCTGTCCAGTTATAATTGAAGGTTGGGCCGTTGGTACTAGCAGCAAAGGCATTGAGTTGAATGCTGTCTTCTTCACAAATGAAGAGGTCAATTCCTGCATCAACGGTGGGCAATTCGAATACAGTAATTTGTAGGTCGTCTGTAGTTTCACATGTGCCTGTTCCGGTAGTAAATACCAAATCATAGGTGCCTGTTGCGCTTGGGGTGAATTCTCCTCCAGCAGTCACGTTCGGACCTGTCCAAGTGCCACCAATTTCCAATTGTTCTGTGGGTGCATTTAAGCAAAGGCCAAAATCAGCGCCTCCATCTGCAGGAGTCGGATCAGCAACGGTAACCGTCAATGAATCTACGTTGGAGCAACCTGCAACATTGGTGAAAGTGTAATAAAGTGTGACAATGCCTTCCACAGAAGGCGTGAATGTTCCATCAAGCGTTACATCTTGTCCGGTCCACTCCCCTGTTTCGCCCCCTCCAGCGATCGGAGAAAATCCGGTCAACACTTCTGGGATGGGTTGGTTGCACAACGTCAAGTTCGGTCCTGCTTCTACCACAGGTGCGCCCAAGACGAACACTTCAATTTCATCTGTTCCTTGGCATCCATTGGCGTCAGTAACATTCAATGTAAATGCATCATCTGCAATGGGCGATGCCCACGGATCAAGCACCGTGTTGTCATTAAGGAACGGCGAAGCAGTCCATTCAGAAAGCGCGTATGGTAATTCGCCATCAACAAGCACACCGCTCAATTGAACGCTGTCTCCTTCGCAAATGCTGATATCGATTCCTGCATCTGCCACTGGCAATTCCCATACTTCAACGGTAATTTGATCTCCTGAAAGACAAGAGCCACCACCTGTTTCGTAATCTAGAACATAGGTTCCAACGGTGGTAGGCGTAAAGAATCCATCTGGCGTAACATCTGTTCCTGACCACGTTCCACCCGGTGTATCAGGAAAAAGTTCTTCTGGTATTGTAGACTGGCAGAATTCAACATCTGGACCTGCCTCTGCAATGGTGGGAGCCACAACGGTAACGGTGATGTTTTCACTATTTTCACAGCCATTGGCATCTTCGAAGTCATACGTTAAGACCACCACTTCTTCGCCATTAGGAGAAAAGACTCCCGCAGGCGTGACGTTCGGCCCAGACCACGTTCCACCCAAAGGTGAATACCCCGTAAGTATTTCATCAACGGGCTGATCACATACAATGATGTCACCGCCAGCATTCACAATTGGGAGCGGATTGACTGTAACTGTAACGATTCCTGAGCCACTGCATCCATTGCTATCAGTAACGGTGGCTGTGTAATTCTGCGTTGTTGGCGGACAAGCTTCTGGCGAAATGCTTGAAGGATCATCCAAGGTCAAAGCGGGTAACCAGTTGTAAGCAGTGTACGGAGGCAATCCGCTGGCAACATCTACAGTGATGTTCACGCATTCTCCCATACAAATTTCATAGACCTCAGCCGGCGTAACGATCGGCAAAGGATCAACGGTGATGGTAATGGTTTCAACTGCGGGACATCCTGCAGGACTGGTGCCCGTTACCGTATAGGTTGTGGTTGATGAAGGCTGTACAGTTGCACTTCCGCCACTGGTAGAAATCAATCCAGGTGCTTGAGACCACACGTAGTTGCTGGCTCCCGAAGCGGTCAAGGTTGTTGATTGTCCGTTGCAGAGTTGATTGTCAGCGGCACTTAAGATCAAATTGGGTGCAGGTTCAACAGTAAAGGCTTCAGAACTCGTTGTTGGTCCACATTCGTTAGTCACTTCAATGGTTACCGTGTAGTTTCCATCTGTATTATAAGTGACACTTCCCGGAGATAATGTTGACGCAGAGCTAGGACTTCCGCCCGTCATGGTCCAATCATAACTCAAAATGGGAGTCCCACAATTAAGAATAGCGGCCGAAGGAGAAACAGAAGCACCTGCGCACAGATTGGCTATTGACAGCACGTCAACTTCAGGGACAGTATTCACTTGAACACTCACCACATCTTGAAAATCTCCGCAGGTGTTAGACATTTCATAAACCACATCATAGATACCAACAGACTGGAATAAGAAAACGGGTTCCTCTGATGTCGCATTTGTTCCTCCTGTGTAGGAGAAAGTTCCTGTGCTAGGCAAACAGGGAAGATCTGCGTAGAACACCTCCCATGTTGTAGCAAGTGCGCAAGGAATTCCATCATCAGAAGTATTTGTTACTGTACTTTCCAGAGGTAAACAGCCAATTACTTCGTCCAAAGTAAAGCTTGGAGTTGGTGGGGTTTCAATGCACACATCCAAAGTGAATTCTGTAGTCCCACATGCCAAGGCCGGATTCCCAGAATTGGTGGCTTCCAGCGTGACGGTATAAATACCCGGTGCGCTATACTGATGAGATGGACTCACTCCTGTGCTGGTATTTGCCGCACCTGAGGCAGGGTCACCAAAATCCCAAGTCCAATTGGCATTTGGATTACACCCTTGGTTGTATCCACCAATTGAGGTATTCGTAAAAGGCACATTAGACCCAGCACAAGCCACAGGGGGTGCCGTAAAACTAGCGATGGGTGGCGTGTAAATCTGAATTGGCGAAATGGTTACCGTTGAGGGGGTACAGTTGTTATCTGCGGTAATAATAAACGTGTAAAACGCTGGATCATTTTCGCATGCAGAAGTGGTATAATTGTGGCAAACTTCAGTGGGTGGAGGGTGGGCGAACGTTTCAATAGGTGAACCGTCACCAAAATCGATGAAGTACTCCGAAGTTGGGTGATTGTTCTCATACGAGTTGAGATCGAAACAAAGTTCTACCGGTCCACATTGCAGCGTATTACCTAAGGTTGCTGCACCAACCGCTGGATTTGTAATGTTCGTAACGGGATAATTCTCTGTTGTCTCACAGCCATTCGTACCGGTGACGGTGTAGGTCAAATTCCAGATGTCGATTCCAGAATAAATGTGCTCTAGGTTACTGGGAGCAATGTTGGAGTCATAGACAGGAGATCCATCGCCCCAATCAATGAAATAGTTGGCGTTTACCGCAGGTGTAGAAGCATCATTCACGTAGGCGAAGAAATCATCAATCCCGAGGCATTGAACAAAACTGGCATCCTCATTCAACACCACTTCTGGGCTTTCATCAATGGTATTAGGCAGTGTAAACGAACTTACACAGCCATTCGCGGCCTCAACTGTTAACGTAATATTGAAAACGGCAGTACCGTTACCTGTCGCCACAAATGGATGATTCGGGTTAGCTTGGGTAGATGTGTTGGAGGCTCCTGACGCCGGATTACCGAAGTCCCAAGAGTACTCTAAATCTGTCCCTGAAGAATTATCAATGAATTGAACGGGGAATCCGGCGCAACCTCCCGGGGGGGCAAAAGTGAAATCTGCCGTTGGACTTGGGATGACCGTTACCGTTATTTCATCTGTGGTATCGCAGCCATCGTCATCTGTCAACGTAACTGTATAGGAGGTTGTAACACCTGGGGACACGGATGGATTTTCACTATTTCCAGCGCCATTGGTCCAGCTCACTTCTGGATTCGCCCCTGCACCTACAATGGTTGGAGCGCCTCCGATGGTTGTTGATTCTCCTGCACAGATTGTAACGTCTTGACCTGCTTCTACATCGCACTGGGCGAAGGAACTACTTGAAAAAACAAGCAGGCAGAGTAGGGAAGTTAATTTCAGTAGATGAATAGCTATTGATCTCATTGACAATATTTCCGCGTGCGAAGGTACATAAATGGTAATAGTAAACGCGCGCGTGTTATCTGTTCAACGAGGTAAATGGAGCATTGGTTGCTTGGGGTTGGTAACTTATACTGGGTTTTTGGGAATTTAAACTTCCACGAGATTTAAAACCTACCTCATTGACTTTAGTAGCCACGAGCTCAGCTCGTGGGATCATGCGCGGCTCCGCCCGGGGAACATACGGCGCTCGTGGGAACATGCGGTTACTCAACCACGGCCACCTTTGCCGATGCTACCCGAATGCCATCGGCCAAAATTACCACCTGGTAAACGCCGGTCTGAAGCTGTTCGAGAGCGACCTCATTGAAGGCTCCAGGCTGGAGCAGTTGCGTGAATACTAAACGACCCCAGGCATCAAAAACGTTCACCTCCGTTTGGGCGGAAGTCACATCACGTTGGACGGTGACGTTTCCTGAAGTTGGATTTGGGTAGAGGTCTAGATCTTCTATTTCTAAAAGCTCTTGAACGGATACAATCTCACAACTTGCGCCTTCATCACACGGACGGTATGCACCATAAATAACTTGTGCATTGGTATTGAGTGGATCAAGCCATGCCTTGAGTTTTTGCTCAGGAAGATTGTCGTTGTTAGTAAAATGCTGGTTCATTTTCCCGAAGTAGTCCGGTTCATTGGGTCCGGTTTGCGGACCAGCGCCACCTTGTTCGCAAGCTGAGAATCCGCCAGTTAGTGTGCCGATGATTCTGTGTTCAAAGTTAAAGATGGGACTCCCGCTTGAGCCCGGCTCTGTTACCCCCGCACCATTGGAGGTTGTTAGCCATGTCACTTCCCAATGAGAATCTGGAAACCCGACCCACACGCTTTGCAGCGCGGTGCCGTAGGTTGATATTTTCTTCACATCGCCTGATGGATGGTGGATAGCGACGCCTGTTGAGCTGCCCCATCCGGAAGCATCCCAGCCAGCGAAATACGGGTCCCATTCATCTGGAATGTTGTCTTCTACTTCCAGCAGGAGGAAATCGCTCCCTGTGGTGCCATCCCCTTCTACATAATCATCGCTATCAGTGAGGTAGTTTACACCAACTCTGTTGTGGTTGATGGGAGCGCTGCCATCGCCACAGAACTGCCATTCGGGAATGCCATCATTGTTGGAGTCTAGCGCGGGTGTTTCGTAATTGAAGCTCACTTGCAAAAAGGCCCATTCATCGTCTTGCACGTTCCAAGCGCAGTGGAGTGCGGTGAGCAAGTATTGTCTGCAATCAAGAGCGGTGGTGTTCACCAACGATCCTGAGCAGTTGTACAAGACACCATCAGCGGTAACCAGTAGTTTGACCACTGCATCACGCTGGCATTGCCACTCCTCTCCTTCTGGACAATTGACATCCACCTCACAGAAGTCGGACGCATTTCCCCGTTCAGCAGAATCTACCATAAAACCACATCCCATGATTCCGAGGTGTGGAACGCCCACATTGTTTTTACTGGTTTTGTATTCCAACAACAACACGTCTCCAGGAACAGCCAAAGTCATGAATTTCTTGTGTGGATTGTTTTCATCGCTATCGTAATTCGCCAGCACTATTCCGAAGGCATCTGACACGGTTAGTTCAGCACCTATTGGAAGGTGAAAATCGTCAAAATAGATTGAAAGCTCATCGGCACCTTCGGCGGAACACCATAGAAACCATGTTCTATCTTCTAGCACGGCATGGTCAAAGAAGTTGAGCGCTTCATAGCGCACCTTTCCCGCCATTGACCGTCCGTCTGTTTCTTCTGCATCCAGAATTTCTGCTTGCACTTGGCTTCTATCGAAAGGCGCGAACGGATAGACACCTCTTTGCGCTGAGGAGGAAATAGCGGTAACGATGAGTAGAAAAAGGAGTGTTAATCTCATTGGTAGGAATGAGGTGTGAAGATACGGGATTTTGGGGAGTGGGGACGGGATGAGATTTCTGTGATTGTAGGAGTTCTGATGGGTCATAACTCTTTTGGCTCTATCGTTGCTGTTACCTCTATGTTGTCTCCAATCTTCAAATGTCTTCATCATTGAATTGGATCAATCGGTGTCAGGTTAGATGGATGTGTTGTACAATTTGGTTGTTGGCTTGATGAGGCCAAAGATGAGGAGGCTTTAAAAAAGTAAGGGATTTTTAAAGTCTGCTTATGAGGGCTGGTGGTCAGTGGAGGCGACGATTAGTGCGATATTAGTAGCGGATTTTGAAGCCCGAACATTTCGGCTTGGCACTTCACCTATATTGTCCTTAGACCGTTATGTAAAATGACTTTATTCCTTCCGGCTTACTGTTTTTTCAAGCACTTTTAGTTTATCAATTCCGAGTAAAATAAAGTAAGCAAAAAGAGTGAGGAAAAATAAAGTTGCCATGATTTGTAAATACATTTTGACCGTCCATTCTAACGCAACTTTTACACGTTGCATTAGTCCAATTTTCACTTCCTTCCCTTCTAGAAGCGAAAATTGAACTGTGCAAAATTCGTTTTCATCATCAAAATCACCAAGACTTACACCAAGACCCTGAAGTTGTTGCTCAATTTCAAGAATACGGTTTTCTAACCCCATGTATTCCTCTATTTTCCCACCTTTTGATTTCAAGTCAATCAATGAGTTTCTGATTTTTTCTAATGATTGCTTTTTTGCATTAAGTTCTTTATATTCATTTGTCTTATCCTTCTTTGTTATTTGTTTTGCTTGAACATTCCCAATAGTTATTAATTGATTGTAAATAGCGTCAAAGTTTTCAGGCGGAACGCCAATAACCAAGTTCAGTTTCCGGTAACCAATATTTCCGCTTTTCTGCTCAAATTGTATCAAGGCATCAAGATTTTCTATCGTTTTTCGAGAAGATTTTTCTTCTTCTTCAAAATTTGAGGATTTAGTCTTGATTTCTGCAATTTTCTCATACTTCTGGTCAACTTTTACCGCAGTTCGATTTGGCGTATTTGACTTTACCTCATACTTTTTTGTTGCGTAGTTTCTCTTTGAGTTAGAAATATCATCAAAGAACTGCGTCTGATTTGGCGAATCATCAAATGTTTTTGTGTAACCATAAATCAGTCTGAAAATAAATAAAAGAGCAAAAATTATAATTAGCCAAAAAATCAATTTCTTTAATCTATTCTTTAATGTTGGTTTCATATTTCAATGTTTTTTTGCTAGTGTCCAACGAGTGGAATCAATGTGGGCCCACATGGCATTTATACCCGGTTGTGAGCAGTGCGTTTTTTGGCTTTCAAAAGATAGAAAAGAATCCTTCGTTATCCGCCTGACTTGAAAATCGGTTTGATCAATGCGTTTTAGCAATTTATGCGACAGCTACAAACTCAAGAGGTACGTTTATAAAGTTCCCTTGGAAAAAAGGACGGTGGCTAGGAAATGGCTGGGTGAGGTGGATTAGCTTCGTTGAGCTGGTTGGCTGGCGGGTATTCTAGGGATAAATCCAAGACTTAATCCTAATTTATTTTAGAGCATAGTTAATCTGTGCACCTCATTTCAGGCACACAACCTTCGTGGTTATTGAAAACTATCGTTCCTCCTAGTTTCCAACAACTCGATTACGACGACTATGATTTTATCTAATTCATTGAAGTTGAGGCATAGCTTTTTAACTGAACGTATGGCGTTCCTCTATTTACAACAGCAAATATTCTATGTATAAGCTTGTTTCTCACTGCATTGAGAATAGTCATCCGGTTTTTACCTTCTAGCTGCTTGCGTTCGTAGTAGTGTTTCAGTTCAGGGTCATATTTGACAGCATTAAGTGCCGCTAAATTGAGCAACGCTTTGATTTTTTTATTTGCATAATGACTGACTCGGTCTTTGTAAAGAATGCTGGTTCCTGAGCGGTGTGGGAACGGAGCAACACCAGCATAACAAGCAAACTTGCGGGAGTCTTTGAATTGTGTGAAACCACTGGTCAGAACCAACATGTTTGTGGCAATCACTAAGCCTATACCAGTAATTGAATTCATCAATTCAAAGAGCTTTTTCAACTGCTGATCTCCTTCTATTATTTTGTGAATCAACTCTTCCGTTTTCTTGATTCTCTTGTTTAACCAATGAATAGACTGCTCTTCCATTCTGAATACATCAGGAAGTTCAGATTTGGTGAACATCGCTTTATTTTCATTCTGAGAGTTTTTGAACGCCTTGCGATGCTCAGTATAGCGCGCTCTTAACCTAAGTAGCTTTTGAAGCTGAAAGAGCTTTTCCGAGCGGATCACAGTCAGCTTTAACTGATCTCGTCGAAGCCAGGCGTATTCTGCTATCCGCAGCGCATCGATCTGATCATCCTTACCTCTTTTTAATCCAATTGACCTCTTTATTTCCAACCCAGACACGATGCAGAATGGCTGGCTACGTTTGGTGAAAAAGGTGGAAATAGGTACTGAGTAAGCCCCAGTATGCTCAAGACAAATCAAGCATTTTTCTAATTCACATAGCTTATTAGCCCAATTGATTAAAGCTTCAAAACCTGAAAGATTGTTGCGGAACTTGCGATGCTTTCTGCCCAAATGAAGATACACATCAAAAGTAGCTTTGGAGATATCAATCCCCATTGTTTCTGTATATTCCATACGAATATGAATTAATGTTGCTTAGACCAAGACCTTAATGGTAGCTCGCAATAGCTAATATTCTAGACGGTTATTGGCAACAGATTATAAAGAATGGAGACTGTAACCCAGCGTAGAGCTTAAATCTGGCGAGGGAGCTAGTTCACTCCATTCTTTTTTTTTTCAAGCTAATTCAATAGCCGATACAAAACAAAGGAGAGGGAGGGCCCGGGACGGGCTGGCGAGGGAGGGCCCGGGACGGGCTGTGCGACATCTACAAAACTAGGCGAATACTTTCTTAATCCGCCTAGCGCACCGGTTTGGTCAATCGGTTTGCAGTAAGTCCTCACATCCGTGTTCAACGTCGAGATCTGCAATCGGAAGGTGATGGGTATAAGAAACAGCTTAGACACTATTGAAAAAAGCAAATTGGCTAGTGGGAGGTATGAGCTCACAACAACTGTGTATAACCTATTGGTTATACACTCCTTATATTTCTGAATAAAAACAATAGCGTTTATTCACACGATATCGCAAGTTAAACAACCCAACCTAGCATTACACCACCCTAAAGTGTGGTTTTGCCCCCCTCTTTCATCCAAAAACCGCACTTCTAAGAACCTGTGGGTATTTCGGTTTGAACCATACCACCGTTTCCGGACTATCCTAGCCACTTAAGAAGATCACCTAACCTGTCTGCCTCACAAAAATGGAGATCTGGAAAAAAAATGTGATCCCATAGATTTAAACCAAATATGGAAGTTGAGGCTGGATGATTTTAGAAATGAAAACGTGCTGGAAAGATGTAAGGTTTTGTTTAGGATCTATCAACTTACTTATGGATTACAGAAATCGCAATACATTGGGTCCTCAGTTGTTTTTTTATGCGGATACATTTCTTCTTTTTTGAAATTGCATTTTTGACAGCTAGAAATAAAACTTAACGTAGAATTGGTGGGTGAACCGCACAAACTACATTCTAATCCTTTTTTTGAATCTGTAACCCCGAAACCTGGAATATTGCATTCAGGGCAACAAGCGTTTATCTTATCTACCAATTTTTTGGCCGCATTTTCAATTACATTCATTCTACTTGGGTTGTTCATCGCCCTCATATCAGTTTCGGCGTAAACAGTACTAAATTTTTCAAGCATTAAATGAAATGATTTTTTTAAGTCTTCCAGATTTGTAATTCCTTTGACTAAATCTCCGTTGTCTGTTTTTGATTGACGAAGTATCAGTCCGTGGGAAGGAAATTTTATTAAATCAGCAAAGTCCAGAAGTTCTTGTTCATTCTTAATTTCGCTGCCGTTAAAATTGGTTTCAGTACTTAGTTCTCTGACGATAATCTCCAAGTTATTTTTCTTATCAAGAAAGATTAAAAACTCGTCGTCAGCACTTACAAAATACATGGAAGGATGCGAACCAAAAGAACCTTCACTTGCTATTCCTAGATCACAGTTACTTGCTTCCATTGCCATCATGCATTTTTGTCTTGCAGTAGATATAGGGTCAAGTTCTCTTTCAATTTCCCCTGTAAAAGTTCCAAGAGTATCTGTATCGAAACCTTCTTGTATGAAGCAAATTACACCTAAGGCCTCATCCAATAGAGGTGCAATTACTTTTTCCTTTTCGTGTTTTGTGGCTATTACTAAGCTTCTACCTTTGAACATAACGGAGTCGAATTTTTAATTTTAATCTTCCGTGGTAAAATCTATTGCTACACCTTTTTTCTCTTCATTCCAAAGGCCATCATCATAGACCAAATTTCCGTTCACGAATGTTTGTTTGATTTCCGTTTGAAATAGTGTTCCTTCCAAAGGTGACCAGCCACATTTATAAAGGAGATTATCTTTAGCTACTGTCCACTTGCTATTCAAGTCCACCAAGGTTAAATCTGCATGATATCCTTCTCGGATAAATCCTCTGTTTGTCATGCTATAGAGAATAGCAGGATTATGACACATTTTCTCAACTATTTTCTCCAATGAAATAAGCCCTTTTTTATAAAATTCTAACATACAATTGAGCGAATGCTGAACCATAGGTGCTCCAGACATTGATTGAAAGTAAGGTTGTTCCTTTTCTTCTAAAGTATGAGGAGCGTGGTCTGTGGTTATAAGATCTATTCTATCATCAAGTAGCGCCTTTAGCAAGCCTTCTTTGTCTTGTTCCGTTTTTATGGCAGGGTTCCATTTAATTAGCATTCCCAATTGTTCATAGTCTTTGTCAGAAAACCAGAGGTGATGTACAGACACTTCAGTGGTTATTTTCTTCTCTTTCAGAGGAATATCATTTCGAAATAAATGCGTTTCCGCTTCAGTAGTTAAGTGTAAAATATGTAATCGAGCGTCGTGTCTTTCAGCTATTTCAATGGCACGCTTTGTAGCTTCGTAACAACCTTCGGTGTTTCTAATTACAGGATGAAACTTTGCGGGAATATCATCCCCATATTTCTCTCTAAAAGCCTGCTCGTTTTTTTCAACTATCTCTTCTTTTTCAGAATGAATAGCGATGATGGATTTGCAGTTAGCAAATAGTTTCTCCATTTTTTCTGGACTGTCAGCAAGTAGATTTCCTTTTTTGGTAAAATACAATCCATCATCTGAAACACCCATAAACTGGCTCGTGTCCATGGCTATAACCTCATCAATATTATCCCCATTTACACCAAGAAAAAAAGCATAGTTGGCTAAAGATTTTTTTGAAGCGATTTCATACTTTTCTTTTAGACTTTCAACGGTTAAAACATTCGGAACTGTGTTTGGCATATCAATGAAAGAAGTTACTCCACCTACAACAGCAGCCTTACTTTCTGTATACAAATCACCTTTGTGTGTAAGTCCGGGATCTCTAAAATGGACTTGTCCGTCAATGATTCCTGGGAACAAGTGTTTGCCTGTTCCATCAATTAATTTATGATTTGGTTCAATGGCAATGTTTCCGATTTGCTCAATAAGTCCATCTGCCAGAAGTACATCTGCCACAAATGATTTTCCTTCATTCACAACAGTTGCATTCTTAATTAAAATTCTTTCGTTCATTGTTCACCTTTTTGAATTGCATTCGAGTGCGCTGGCATAGCGGCCAGCGTATCAATCTGTCTGGCCTGTGGCTTAGGAAAAGTTAAGTCTTTATTAGATCGGAAGCTCCAAACTTTTTTTGAAAGTTCACGATTCACTTCTGTCCCAATCTGCTTGTCAATCAGCAGCTTTCCAAGCAACCGATTCTCTTCCTCTGCCCGCCTTAGCTCTTTACGACAAGCTTCACCAACTTCTATTTCTTCAGAACTAGAGCGAATAGTTAACTTCTCAGCCAATGTCCATTTCTTCTATTTCAGACTTCAAATGTACTCGTTGAAATTTAAAATAACACTCCGGAACCAATTGGGGGTTAAACTAGCACACAACGGTCTGATTATGGCGAATAACATCCTCCACGAATGCTATTGTTTATACACTTTATCAGCAAATGCTTTTATTCTTAAAACGTAGTATCCTCTTGGTAGTTCCGATACATTTACTTTGCCATTTTCATAGGAAATTAGATCTGTAAAATCTTGGCCTAGCAGATTGTAAATCTTGATGTCATCTTTACTTAAATCAGTCCCATTTATCTGAATAATATCTGATACTGGATTTGGGTATGTTTTGAAATTCTGGGTCTCAATAATGTTTAAACTCGTTGTATTGTCTTCAAAAGGGTATAAATCACAATTAATAGAATCAAAATAATTTAGCCTGTTAGGAATAGTTTGAGTGATACTAGTATAATCTTGCACAGAGATATTGTCTTCTCGATATCGCACAGCAAGCCAGGTTAAATAACTTTCGGCAACATCTTCGGTTATTGGGTTGTCTTGTGCGTAAGTCGAAATAAATTCATCGTCCTCATTTTGTGCATTTATCCATCCACTCGAAGCTGCATGGTCAGCATCAAGCGAAGTATGGGTTGCTTCATGCACTAATGTTTCCTCAATAATCCCATCATCTTCATAATTAATGCTTTGTCCAGTATGAATTAGTATTGAATTGTTTCCGCCACCAAAAAGTTCAACACCCAGATGAATCCAAATTTCATTCACATCTGCTCTCAAGCAATTCGGCAGTTGACCAATAAGGAAAGCATATTTCTCTGCTTCAACTGTAGCAGCCGCAACGTCTCCAAATTCGGGATTTATTTGAGCGATACTAGTGAGGCCATCATCCCAAACCACATCGAATAGATATGCGTTTACTGTTACCCAACCAGGCACTCTTCTATCATACATGGTAACCATTCCTTGTCCGGTGTAGGTTGTGCTTTGAATCGCTGAAGGATCTGAAAATGTAATAATGTCAGGATCAATAAATATGGTGCCCCAATAAGGTGGTTGCGCATATATAATGATTGACGTGATCATCATCATCAACACTAGTAGTGCTCGTTTCATAATTTTCAGTTTTTATATTTGCTAATGTTTAAGGTATGGCGCGCATCCCGAGGCGGATTCCTAATAGCCAATGTTATTCCTCTTACTTTCTCTGTTTTAAAAATTATTGAATCTAATTGTATAAAAACTCGAGTCTGGGCTCAAATATCAAAATCATTCTTCTCGCAAATGGCCAGAAATTCATTGATGATATGATCTCTTATTGCCTCTTCGATATCAACCTTCAAGATGGAGGTTTCACGAATTTTGTTCTTTTACAAGATCCTAAAGTATTCTCTGATTCACTGCAAAGATCTAAATGATTTCTAATCGAATACCGATTCAGAAATTCATCTTGATACTTCATCATAGCATATGAGATATTTCGACACTCGAACCATGGTTGATCTTGACTCCATTCGTCCCTAGGGGACATAAGGATTCTTCACATCACCACGCGCGCGATTCCCAGAAGAGTATAATCATGTTTTATCTCGAACTCCTGTGCCGTTGAAGTGCGCTTTGATTTCGTCCTTAAAACCCTGCCTTAGTATTGGCGAAAAAAATAGGGAGCTTGTGGAGCCCCCTAAGTTTCATGATCGAATACAATTAGAATAAACCGTCCCTATTCTTTTACAATCCGAATGGTCGTATTTTCATTTCCTGAAGACAAAATCACAAGGTAAAGACCCGATGCGCCATCGATGTTCAGATTTAACATTGTTGTTTCTATTCCAGATTGCGCTTGAACAATCTCCCCCAATGGATTGATGATCCTGTATTCTATCGTTCTTAAATGACTGCCTAAGTCGATAGAGAAATTACCCGTTGTTGGATTCGGATAAAGCGAAATTTCATCTTTAAACGTACTAGAATCAATTCCAACCAGAAGAACAGTAACGCAGTCTGATGTATATGCACAGAATCCATTGTCTGTTATGACGGCATAATTACCATCCGCAATTGGATTAAAAGTTTGATTCGTTTCTCCATCAATCACTTCAAAATTAGCATCACAATCTACCCATTGATAATCCAACCCAGCTACGTCAGCAGTCAATGTATTGCTTGATAGCGTTACGGTTGTTGGGGCGTAGACTGTTAAATCTAGCGTAATCAAAGAATCACATCCTACAGCATTCGGAATGACATGGGTAGCCGAACTATTAGAAACTTCATATACATTTTCATCAATCCAGGTAAAGGGACCGCATGACGTTTGCACATCTGTAGAAAAAGAGGGGTCGTTGATGGTGAGATCTAGCGTAATTAGAGAATCACATCCTGCAGCATTCAGAATGACATGAGTGGCTGTAGTGTTCGACGTGGAATAAACATTTTGGTCTATCCATGTATAGGTTCCACATGCTGTTTGCACATCTGTAGCAAAAGTTGGTTCGTTGATGGTGAGATCTAGGGTAATCAATGAATCACAACCTGCAGCATTCGGAATGATGAGGGTAGCTGTGGTGTTCGACGTAGAATAAACATTTTCATCTATCCATGTAAAGGGTCCACATGCTGTTTGTACATCTGTAGCAAAAGTTGGTTCGTTGATGGTGAGATCTAGGGTAATCAATGAATCACAACCTGCAGCATTCGGAATGATGAGGGTAGCTGTGGTGTTGGACGTAGAATAAACATTTTCGTCTATCCATGTAAAGGGTTCGCAGGACGTTCGCACGTCAGTGGCAAAAGAATTTTGAATGGTTAAGTTCACTGTGATCACACTATCACAGCCATTTACATTCTCAATAACATCTACATAAGTGCCACTAGCAGTCCATGTGAAATCACCAGAAGGACTGATTAGACTTTCACATACAGCAATGTCTTGTGTGCTCGCAGTTCCAGGGCACAACTGAGAAAACACGCGCACATGTCCAGAATTTGGTCCATTTTCGTCACTTCCTTGTGCTCCAATTGCAACGGCAGAACCATCAGCGCTTAGGCTTATGGCCTGACCTGAGAAGTCAGCAATTGCTTCACCATCTATATCATCACCTTGTTGCGTCCATTCTCCTAATAAGAATTGAAAAACTCTCACATGACCTGAAAACATTCCGTTTCCGGTATTTTGATGCCCGCCAATGGCAAGTGTTAGACCATTAGCACTAAGACTTACGGCGGAACCTGATTGGTCACCAGCTGCTTCACCATTTATATCTTCACCTTGTTGTGTCCATTCTCCTAATGAGAATAGATACACCCGCACATGTCCGGCATTTTGCCCATTCCCATCATTTTTGTAAGCACCTATGGCAAGGATTAGACCATCTGCGCTTAAGCTCATAGCATTTCCTGAATTATCACCTTCAGCTTCACCGTTAATATCTGCTCCTTGTTGTATCCATTCTTCTGACAAAAATTTATACACCTTTACCTCACCAGAAAATACTGCGACATCGGAATTGTTAATGGCCCCAATGGCAATAGTTAAACCATCAGAACTTAAACTTAGGGCCCATCCAGAAGAGCTTGTAGTAGTTTCACCGTCTATATCACTTCCTAATTGAGTCCATTCTTCTGATAGGAATTTATACACGCGCACATGGCCCGTACTTAGCCCGTTTCCCTCATTACCAGGAGCTCCAATGGCAACGGTTAATCCATCCCCACTCAAACTCACAGACCATCCTGACAAATCGTCTTCAGCTTCACCATCCATATCTTCGCCTAGTTGGATCCACTCTTCTGATAGGAATTTATACACCCGCACATGACCAGCCTCTGGTCCGTTTTCAGCATTTTTTCGCGCCCCAATGGCAACAGTCGAGCCATCTGCGCTTAAGCTTACAGAGAAACCTGATTCGTCACCAGGAGCTTCACCATCAATATCTTCTCCTAGTTGGGTCCATACTCCTGCTAGAAATTTGTACACCCGCACATGGCCAGCATTTAGTCCGTTTCCTTGATTGTAAGCCGCCCCGATAGCGAGTGTTGATCCGTCAGCGCTTAAGCTTACAGTAGCGCCTGAGAAATCATTCTCTGCCTCACCATCTATGTCTATACCTAACTGGCTCCAATCCTGAGCGCTAGTGGTTGTTGGGATAAAAGCTAATGCTACTAGTAATAGAATGCTTTGAATTATTCTTGAGCTGGAAAGTTTGACTGTACGCATGGTATTTTTGGTTTGAATGTTAATTACTGGTTAATACATAAAAGCAACTTCTAAATTCTCGGCAACAAAATGAACAAGCAAAATAGGAGCATATAGAAACTCATACTCGTATTTTTAATTACGCTGCGGGACGGTTTATACAAATGATGTGCCAAATTATAAGAGGCAAGGTTATTTTTATGTCTTGTGAAAAACAGAACGATAACTCAATCCTCCCTCGCCCTAAATTGCCAATTTACAATTGGAAAAAGACCATCGGCCTTTTGCACGAATAAAAGGGTACTGGCTTTAGGTTCTATCATTCGTCTACTCTCGCATTGCCTAGCCTTCGTCTCCACTTCGTAAATGCAGTTTCGGTATAAATAAAACTTGTCTTTCCCGAAGGAACCCATGTCTAGTTTGATTTTCAATTACTGACCCTTTGCAACCAGAAGGACCGTCAAACAGCTGTCAAACTGAGCAATATCAAGCTATTTCGGGAGTAGAAACGTTGTTAAGAGAAAGATGGATTTCATTGGGGTTTACTTATCCTCAAGGTGAAAGTGAAAGTGAATGCGCAACTCTTTCGGGTAGATCAGATAGGGGTGAGACTGTCCCTTTCAAATTTCCTCCAAGATTGAGCTCCCTTTAGATTTATTTCCTGAAGTCCATTGCCACTCTTCGCGAAGCCGAATTTTCCCATTCTCCATTCGCTCAGGTTTTGAATTGCAAATACCTGTCATTAGTTCACCTCTATTATTGACCTGATGGTACCTCATTTGTATGCATCCTTCTTCATCAACCAAGCCCATTAGTTGACCTTTTATGATGTGCTCCCCTTCATAGGAACAGGTAAGAATGGCACCTAATTGCTTGTAATGAAAAATCATCTCAGCAGAGACCTCCCCCTTGTTAGAGTTGGAAACAGGTCTAAATTTTAGATTGTTATAATTTACGTTCATATCACGGGTCTACAAGGGATTTCTAAACTTCGTCTTCAAGCAGTTTAGCCCTTGTTCAGTGCCATTTGGATTAATCTAATTTAGCTGGCTTCGAATACTCAGGAGGTGTCATATCAACCTCTTCTATCCCTTCCAATTGCTTCAATAGTTCCTCAACTGCTCTTTCCAACTGAGGATCTCTTCCTTCGCTCAATGACTTCGCATCTTGTCTTACTTCAATGTCAGGAGCAATCCCTTTATTTTCGCCAATCCATTCATTTTCAATTGGGTCGAAAACAGCATTATCAGGCGCGGTCATTCTACCACCATCAATGAATGCGTAGTGCGTAGAAGATTTCACCAATCCACCCCAGGTTGTTTGTCCAATTAATTTTCCTGCATTTTGATGTCTGAATACCCAAGGAAAATAATCACCTCCAGAGCCTGCGAGTTCATTAATGAGTAACACTTTAGGCCCATAAATTCCCGCAGGAAGTTTAAATGCTTTTCCATTTGGCACCTCATTGGTTATTGCAGCTCTGAGTTCGCGCGTTAAAAGATCTACCATGTAGTCATCTAACAAACCACCTCCATTGAAACGTTCATCAATTACAGCACCTAGTTTATCTTGTTGCGCAAACAAGTAACGGTTGAAATATCTAAATCCTGGTCCACCAGTATTCGGCACCCAGACGTAAGCCAGTTTACCACCAGATAATTCATCTACTTTTCTTCGGTTGTCTTCGATCCAAGTTCTTTGTCTCAAGGCGTTTTCACTGCGCAGCGGCTTCACCGTTTCTTTCCACGCATCTTCAAACTTTGGAGAAGAGTTGATGTGCAATATTGTTTGAACACCGCTTGTACCTTGCAAAGCTTCAAAAACATTGTCTTCTGCCTTTAATTCTTTTCCATTGATTCCCACAATGTAATAGCCCGCTTCTACTTTCATACCAGGCTTACTTAGCGGACTTGAAAGATCTGGGTTCCATGATTCGGTATTGAAGATGCGTTCGATCTTCCATCTACCCTTATCAGTAGTTAGGTTGGCTCCTAAAAGTCCTGTAGGATAATCTCCTGTTTTTGGAATATCTCCGCCACTCACAAAACTGTGGCCAACAGAAAGCTCTCCATTCATTTGATCTAGCACATAGTTTAGCGAAGAGCGGTGCTTGATATGCTGAACAAGCGGAGCATATCTTTCATACACGGTATTCCAGTTTCTGCCATGCATCTCTGGATCATAGAAATAATCACGTTGATACCTCCAAGCTTCCTCAAAGATCTGTTTCCATTCTGCTTGCCTATCTAAGTGCATATTCAATTGAAGGTTCAAGCTTTCACCTTTGCCCTCTCCTGCCGTTGCATCAAATACCTGCCACGATGATCCAATGCGAGCGATGGCTTTTTTACCATCTGCAGATACAGAGAATTGACTTGCTCCTTCTGCATACTTCTTGGCTTCGCGGTCTTTTAATGTGAATTTATGCACTGTTGCTCCGCGCGAATTTTCAGCATATTCAAGTATAAAGAAGGAGCCCTCTGGTCCCGCAATTACATAGCCGTAATTACTTGTTGGCATCGGCACCGCTATTGTTCGGAATTCGATTCCATCAAAATCTATTTGAACGAGGTCCTCTTCTTCTTTGTCCTCTTTTGCTTCGTCTTTGTCTTCCTCTTCCTCTTTTTCCACTTCCTCTTCATCGCTTCTCAAATCAAAAGGAGAAGAATCTTCTTTGCGAAGGTTAACCACATAACAGGTGAAATTCGGATCAGACATCATCGCACTTGTGTTCGCCCATCCAGAACCCAGTGCCAGGTTTGTACTAGAAATGAAGTACAAATGTTTTCCATCGAGGTCCCATGCAGGAGAAACGCTATGCGCAAGTTCGTTTGTAACGGCTACCGCTTTTTCAGTTTCAGTAGACCAGATGTAAATGCGCTTAAAGTTATTTGGTGATGTTTTGGAGTACGCCAACCATTTAGAATCTGGCGACCAGGTTAACCCCATATCGCCGCGCTCTATGTTTACAAACCCAAGGTCTATTGTTTCAATTTTCTCTGTTTCCAGATTCAACAAGCGCACACGAACATCGTCATCGTTAAACGCAATGTACTTTCCATCAGGAGACCATGTTGGTTCCCATCCAAGTTTTGATTCTCCAATAGAGATGTCTTTGACCTCCGAGATGCCATCTTGCGATGAAATGCGCAACACATAGCCCTTGCCATTCGCATCTGTAAACCAGGCAATTTTATCTCCTTTTGGAGACCATATAGGCCTGCGATCTGCGGCATCTGAACTGTTGGTGATGTTGCGAGCATCTCCGTGCTCTGTTGGAACCGTAAAAATCTCACCGCGCGATTGCATTATTGCTCTTTTACCTGAGGAAGAAAGTGACACTGACCTTACTGAATTGCTCACATCTTCCCAGGTCTTTTGTGCCCAAGGGAAGTCTCCAGTAGCTACAATTGCGAGTTGCTCAGCCTTTTTGGTGTTCAGATCAAATAAATGAAAAGCCCCATCTCGTTCAAATACAATGTGGGTTTCGTTGGCAGACATCGTTTTAATATCCGAACCTCTATAAGTGGTAATTTGATTTAACTCTTTTGTAGCCAAAGAATAGCTCCAGATATTCATTGTGGAATCTCTGTCAGAAAGGAAGTAAATTTCGTCATTGATCCAAAGCGGATTTACATCAGTAGTCTGCTCATTTGGGAGCAGGATCTCGCTCTTATCCTTCATGTTAAGAATGCTTATTGGAGTATTTTGTCCTCCTCTATAAACACGCCATTCTTTATCCCATCTTCTCACTCTATCTACCACCAACGAGGTACCGTCCGGTGAATATTCGGCATCAGCAGCCCACTGTGTAGTCAGCGGTTTTTCAGGACCTCCATCCTTGTTGATGCTCCAAAGCCTGAAGTAACCAGCGGGTGCTGTTTCTCTGGCGGAAGCATAATAGACCTGTGTCCCATCATTGGTCCAGCCTCTTACATAAGAACCAGAAGGGTGGTATGTTAAACGCGATGGATCTCCACCTTCAATGCTCACAGTATAGACGCAGTCATCTCCTGTTCTATTCGACGTAAAAGCAATGGACTTCCCATTTGGCGAAAAATGAGGATCGCTTTCCACCGCACTTGTACTTGTTATGCGGTTAGCCGTTTGCTCTTCGATGCCAACAACCCATACATCAGCACCATAAATAAAAGTGATATGGGTAGCGTTCATATCGGGTTGCTCTAATAGCAAGCTTCCTTCAGTTTGAGCCGAAAATAATGCCGCGTAGAAAAATGAGATAATTAGTAAGCCAATTTTCATGTGTGATTTATTTGAATGAAAGGTAGAGGTTTCGCGAATAAAAATTCTTGTAAACAACTTCTAGCTTGCTGAAAAGGCGTTGATCTTGCTCCAAAGCGTTAAAAGCGGTCAAATCACAATCTCATTTTAATCATTTCAGGCATAAAAGAGGCTCCTCAAAATAGCAGGATCTCACCCCTAAGTTTCAGTTTTCTGATTTCAAAAAGCACTTTTTTGAGTATGAGTTCAAAATTTCTAGTAATTTCTGAAAGTTCAAACAAATGTTAAAAGACCCTTGTTAAAGTATTAGTTATCAATTAAAACCAAAAATATGAACCTCTTAGACATTTTAACAATCCCCAAAAATGACCCGGTGGCCTTTACATTTTTCATCGGTTACATGGCTATGTTGGCCGCATCTATTTTCTTCTTTTTTGAACGCTCGCGCGTAGATGATAAATGGAAATTATCGCTTCTAATATCTGGACTTATCACTTTTATCGCTGCATTCCATTATTACTACATGAGAGATTATTATTTGGCGACCGGTGAGAACCCAACCGCGTTGAGGTACATTGACTGGACGCTTACCGTTCCACTCATGTGTGTTGAGTTTTACTTGTTGACTAAAATTGCAGGTGCAACGAAAGGTCTAATGTGGAAACTGATATTGGCTTCTGTTTGGATGTTGGTATTTGGTTACATCGGAGAAGCATTCAACCCTGAAGGTGGAAGTACTTCTCACTCTGTGATTTACGGTGTATTATCTACGTTAGGATACATCTACATTCTTTATACGGCATGGATTGGAGAAGTAGCCCAGTTGGCGAAAAACTCTAATAATCCGGCCATTCAAAAGAGTGTGCGCATTCTTGCATGGTTCATCTTGGTTGGATGGGCAATCTATCCAATCGGATACATGTGTATGGACGGCGGTTGGTTGAATACAACCCTAGGATGGGAATCATCAAACGTTGATTTGTTCTACAACATCGCTGATGCGATTAACAAAATCGGATTCGGTTTAGTAGTATATGGCCTTGCTATATCAGAAACGAACAAATCCAGAAAGTCGCTCAAAACGGCTTAATCGCTTGCTGAGAATAGATTTCCTATAATTAAAAGGAGCAATGAAGTGCCAGATACTTCATTGCTCCTTTCAAACTTTATAAGATGAAATCAAACGTATTCATTTACATCGCCTCTAACTTCCTATTATTATTCTTGTTGAGTCTACAATCGGAATTAATGGACCAATTCATCAATGCTGTTTGCGCATTGGGCATATTGACGTTGGGAATAGCACATGGGGCAATTGATAACATTTTATACGGAGCGAAACCGGGGAAATCCAATTCTGGCTTCATCTTCAGATACGTATTAATCATTGCCATGATTGCGGTCATTTGGCTGCTCCTCCCCAATTTGGCATTCTTGTTATTCTTAGTGGTTTCAGCCTATCATTTTGGCCAATCGCAATTCACAGAATACCAATTCAAGCCAAAAATGCTATCTAAGGTTTTATTTTTAAGCTGGGGCAGCACAATAATTCTTCTCCTGTTGCATTTCAATGGACAGGAATCACTGACTTTACAAAAGACCTATTTCAATTTCCCTCCGATATTAGATCATTTGATTGAGTATTCTACCGTCTACTTAATCAGCTCTGCATCTATTTACTTGTCCTCCATCTTGGTCATTTCCTATCTAAATAAATTGTCAGTCCATTCTTTTTTCAAAGAAGCCTACATTTTACTGCTCATCACGGTTTCAATTTTCCTCTTCCCCGCCTTCATTGCTTTTTCACTATTTTTTGTGTGGTTGCATTCTTGCAAAACAATCATGCAAGAATTCGAATACTGCAAAGAACACCTTCAGATTAAGACACTTAAGAAATTTATTCGCTTGTTCTTACCCTTGACGATTGTTTCAATTTTGGGCACAGTGCTCATTGTCTTTGCAGCATCCAAATTTGGGCAAACCCACCTGATTCCTTATATCCTGTTGATCCTCATTTCGTGCGTCACCATCCCTCACTCGTTTGTGATGGACAAGTTTTACAGCCTTCCTTTCACAAAGGATTAATTCTGGCTGCAATTGGTGCCTATGGATTGAAGCGATTAAAACAACTTCATTGTGAGCTGTAGCTCTCTTTATTGAGTTCTCTTCTTAGAGGTAAAGTCCTTTAATTCTTTGCCATCATAGCGATACAAAAGACCGTACCTACCACCGAACCATACATTTCCATCCCTATCTTCAGAAATAAACCTTAATTCAACAAGTTTTTGATCTTCATCAAAAGGAACTGACATGAAATCCCCCCGGTCAAACCAAGAGACGGTGCTTCCTCTAAAACTGCCTATCCATAGTTTTCCTGATTTATCTTGATAGAAACAGGAAACCATATTGTTGTTTAGTCCGTCATGCTCATTGAAGTATGAAAACAAACCTTCACTGTAAGAAATCAAGCCACCGTCTAGAGTGCCAAACCAAAGCTGTCCGTCAACATCTTTGAAACTTGAAAAAATCATGTCATCAGGAAGACCATCTTCCTTTGTGAAATGGATAAATTCATTTCCGTCATACCTACTTATCCCGCCGTGTGTTTGCGATGTGAACCAAATATTCCCAGAGTTATCTTCAACTACACTTTGAATACAATTGTTATATACACTATCTCTGCGTTGAATTCGCCCCTCAAATTTCAAAAAGGAAGTGAATGTCTTTCCGTCAAAACCGTAAGCACCCCCTGAAATTGTCCCAAGCCAAAAATGACCATTTCGATCTTGAATTAGAGATAGCACTTCCTCTGTTTTTCTGCTTGGATAACCCGTTTCTGGAGAGACACTTGGAATACGTTCTTGAGGAAGCGGGAAATGAGCGAAAACCTCCCCATCATAACTGCACAATCCTTTGGAAGTACCAAACCACAAAACCCCCATGTTATCCTCTATCACGGCGTTCACTTTATTAGAGCAAAGCCCGTCCTTTGTTGTGATATTAAGAAAAGTAGAACCATCATACTTGTAAACCCCTTCTGTTAAGGTGGTAAACCACATATTTCCATCTTTGTCTAAGAATCCAGAAGTAACTACATCTCCTGCGTAATGATTTGAGGGGTCACTTCTATGGTCTATAAATAGCTCTTTGTCATCTAATTCTGATTCAGTGCCATTTGCGGGTGTTGATTGGCTCTGACCAATGCGACAAGAAGCAAAAAGAGCTAGTAAGATTAGGAGAGAGTAACGCGGTTGTGGTTTCATTTTATATTTTCTTGGTTGAGACTAACATCTGAAGGTTGTAGGAATCCAGATTCCAGTCCACAAAAAACCGAACTCGAAATCACCTAGAAATCAAGCTCGATTAGAAATACGGAGTTTGTATTAAAAGCAGAAGATCAACATCCCATCTGCCCGAAGAAATAGATCAATTCCTGTTCTACCTTTTCGCCTTTGAAATTGACAGCAGCTTTCCAGTTCGATGGAAGGTCAAGCAGAATCTCCATGAATTTTTGATCTAGGGATTCAAAGCCAGATGAGGCGCTCAAGTTAACACTAGCAATGGTCCCTTCTGTTGTCACACGAAAACGAATCATTCCTTGCTGCAATTTCGCCATATCTACCTTCGCTACTTCATCAAGGCTTTGAAGCTTGAGGTGTCTAATCAACGTCTCTTCGCCTGCAAGGTAAGTGGCCTGATATGTGGGTGCCACAGACAAATATGTTACCAGAGTGTCTTTCAAAATGGTCATGCGGTCATATGCGCGCATGAGATCTCCAACGATGAAAAAGCTCGATGTATAATCCATTGAATTGAGCAATTTCTTCTGCTCTTGTGTGAGCACTTCATTTTCGCTCTTAGCAACGATGCGTTCGGTTCCATCTTCATTGAAGGTGCTAATTTGAATGTTGGAATACGCTCTGATTTCCTCTACGTATTGAATTTCAACCAAATCAGTCACCACCGTTGCAGAAGCCAATGCGTCTAAATCAAATGTAGTTCCGAAACGAGCGTGAAAGCCGTAGATAAAACCACGCGGCGTTATCGGATCTAAATCAGCTTGTTCGATAATGGTCGTTGCTTCGATTGGCTCGCAGGGTGTGGCTGTTTCGGCGGTCATATTTATGAATGCGAAAGCGGTGAGGCTGATGCATGCAACACCTGCGAAAAATATAATGAGATTGTGTTTTTTCATGGCTTGTTGTTTTTCGTCCTTTGCTAAAGCTTCGACAGATACTAAGAATTTGATTGGTTCGGGGCTGCTGCTGCTGCTGCTGCTGCTAGTGAATAAGCTTAGTCGATGGTTAGCACCCCTTCATTCCATAGTAAAACACCATCTTCTGTTCTACGTTTTCGCCAAGTTCGTTCTTGGCAGGTTCCCACTGCGCTGGCATTTGCTCAATGAGCTTCACAAACTTACTATCGATCTTAGCGTAGCCCGAAGTAGAAAGAATGCCTACTTGCCCCATTGTTCCCTCTTTAGAAATCACAAATTGAATCATCCCTGACTTGAGCTTTTTTGGACGAACAGCAGCAACTTCATTCGCCGTGTTTTCTTTGAGGTATGAAATCATGGCCTCCTCACCATCAGAATAAGTGGCCCAAGTGGTAGGTGAAATCGAAAGGTGATACACCAAGGTGTCTTCAGAAAAAACTCCGTTCTGGTATTTGCGCATGTAATCTCCATTGATGAAAATATCTGAAGTGTAATCAAGTGAAGTGAGCAACTTCTTCTGCGCTTCAGTGAGGATATCGTCTTCTCCTTTCGCTTTGAACACCTCTTGACCATCCTCATTGAACTGGCTGATTCCAATGTTCCAAAAGTTTTGAACCTGGTGCATTTTGAGCAACTCGATTAAATCTGTAACTGATGTTGCTGCAGCTAGCTCATGCTTGTCTTTTGAATACACGAAGCGGGAAGTAATTCTGTACTCAAAATCTACATATGACGGCAGCCCCCAAAAGTCTTGTGTTAAATTAGCTGTTACGTCGTCTTTCATGCGGTCTACCTTTTCAGCAGTTGCAATGGCTTTCGCCTTCTTTTTTATCTCTGCCGAAGCTCCTTTGCTTTCAACTTTGCACGTCTCTGCGGTGCTTTTGCATGTTGAAAGAGATTTGCATTGTTCTACTGGGGCGGCGGTGCACTCTGTAGATGTTACTTCAACTGCATTATCACTCATGCTGATGAATCCGAAAGCGGTAAGGCTCACGCAAACTGCGCCGGCAACGAGGAAAATTAGATTGTGCTTTTTCATAGCTCTTCTGTTTTGCTGCAAGCTAGTGGAGTCCGTTTGACAGACGTGTTACTTAGTGTAAAGTAATGTAAAATATGCTGGCAGTAAGCCCACAATAACTAGGCCCGCACGAAAAGAAGGTCTTCACGCAAGCCACCTTTAAAGCAAAAACCACAACGTTTCCTCATTCATTCCCCACCAATCAAAAGGTCACATTATCTTTAACCCAAAATAGAAAGAGGTGTATTTAGGATTCCGACGAACATTCAAGAAAATCATCAGGAGGGGCGGTGCTTTGCTCCTGATCTGGTTTTGGTTTTGTTTGCCGAATACCTTGTTCACAAAGCCTACCTCACCGGTTTTATTGGATCAGAAAGAACAACTGCTGGCGGCACGGATTGCATCAGACGGACAGTGGCGATTTGCTTCGCCAGACAGTGTTCCTATTCGATTCAAAACGTCTATCATTCAGTTCGAAGACCACCATTTTGAATCACATTGGGGCGTTTACGTGCCTAGCATCATCAGGGCGCTTTACCAAAACATTAAACATTCAGATGTGGTCAGTGGCGGCAGTACCATCAGCATGCAGGTCATTCGGATGAGCAGAGACAATCCGCGCAGAACCTACAGTGAAAAGGCGTTGGAAATGATACGTGCGCTGCGTCTGGAAACAAAATATTCCAAAGATGAAATCATGGCGATGTATGCTACTCATGCGCCCATGGGCGGAAATGTAGTGGGACTGGAAGCGGCTTCATGGCGTTACTTCAAGCGTTCCCCGTTTGAACTGTCATGGGCCGAAGCAGCCATGCTAGCGGTCTTGCCCAATGCCCCCTCTTTAATTCACCCGGGAAGGAACCGCAACGCACTACTCAATAAGCGAAACAGACTACTCAAGCAGTTATTGGATGCAGGAGTTTTCGACCAGATGACTTACGACCTCAGCATTGAAGAAGAGCTCCCTGACAAACCTTCGGCGCTGCCACAACTCGCCATGCATCTGTTGAATAAGATGGACAACAATGAGGGAAAACGCAGCAAGTCTAGCTTAGACGGAAGTTTACAAAAGCGCGCTGAAGAAGTTGTTCAGTACCATCACGAAGCCCTTGCTGCCAACCTTGTACACAACTCGGCTGCGCTCATCATCGATGTGAAAAACCAAGAAGTGATTTCTTACATCGGCAATTGCGGCACACCAGGCATGGGAGACCACGTAGACATTTTGGAATCACTCCGAAGTCCGGGCAGCGCCTTAAAACCATTTCTCTATGCTTCTATGATTGACGCCGGGCTCATCACCCCGAAGCAACTGCTGCGCGATGTACCTATCAATTACGGTGGCTTCCAACCCAAAAACTTCGACAAGACTTACCGAGGTGTTGTTCCGGCAGATGAAGCATTGGCCCGGTCATTGAATGTTCCTGCGGTAGAAATGCTGAGCACTTTCGGCGTGACCCCTTTTCATGAATGCCTGCTTGATTGCGGATTCCGTAACCTCAACCAACCTTCCTCCCACTACGGACTCTCCCTTGTTTTAGGCGGCGGCGAAGTAACACCTATGCAACTTGCTTCGGCCTATGCTGAAATGGCTCAGACCTTGAATGTTTTTTATACCGAAAACGGGAAGTATGCAAAAACCCATAGCACCTTCGGAACGAGGAAAAAGCCGAAAGCTTCACCCATTTCTGAAGTATCGGAAACATCCCTGACCTTTTCAGCAGGAGCGCTTTTCCACACCATGGAAGCTTTGTATAAAGTAAATCGTCCGGCCTCAGAAGCCGGTTGGGAGCAACTTAGCACCTCACGACGTGTGGCATGGAAAACAGGAACGAGCTATGGTTTTCGCGATGCATGGGCGGTGGGTTGTACACCCGAATACGTTGTGCTTGTATGGGTAGGTAACGCAGATGGTGTTGGAAGACCGGGGGTCATTGGCTCCCAAGCGGCAGCTCCAATTCTCTTTGATTTGTTTGATTTGCTGCCCCCAACTTCTTGGTTTAAGACCCCTGCAGACGAACTCATCCCTACAGCTATTTGCAAGCAGAGCGGGTTCAGGGCTGGAAGGCATTGCACCAACATAGATACGGTGCTCATCTCCAAAACATGCATTGAAGCAGAAGGCTGTCCGCACCATCAATCCATCTTCCTCAATGCAGAAAAAACCTTGCGTGTAAACCGCGGATGTGATCCTAACCCCCTTAAAGTGAATTGGTTCGAGCTTCCTCCCTTACAGACCTGGTATTACAAAAGAACAAATCCACAACACAGACCCATACCCAATTGGAAACCAGGATGTTCAGACACCTCATCTCAAGTAGACTTCGCTATTCTATTCCCCATCGAGAGAGGCACCATCTATCTACCAAAAGATCTAGAAACAGGACAGCAACCCCTGGCAATGAAGGTGGTCAACAATGGTGATGGCCGCATGATGCATTGGCATTTAGATGATGAATTCATTGGCTCCACTGAGGGCATTCATGAATTAGAATACTTAATAGACCCGGGGCAACATGAGTTGGTTGTAGTGAATGAATTGGGCAACTTCAAACGGTGCACATTTAAGGTTCTTGGAGCACTTTGACCTTGTCCTCTTTTCGGGTTCTTAAAAATCTCCTGAGCTGGGGACCTCTTCGCCCTAATTCAAGAATATTCATAAATAGGAGGTGGTTACTAGAAATAACCTTAACCTTTTTTAATGGTAGGAGTATTAAAGGATATATTACCTTCATGGTCTGATTCTTGTTCCATTTGGGAAAGGCAATTTACGAAATGAAAAATATTTTCTTTAAAGGTTTGGCATTGACCTTCTTGTGCGCATCGTTCGTTCAAGCAAATGCCCAGAAAGCAAATCCTGCAGCTACCGTAGAGAAATTCAACACCTTGCTTTATTACATAGAGCAGATGTATGTAGATTCTGTGGACAGCGAAAAGCTTGTTGAAGTAGCCATAACAAACATGTTACTTGAGTTAGATCCCCACTCTGTTTACATTTCGAAAGAAGACATTCAAGCAGCGAATGAGCCTTTGAACGGAAAGTTCGATGGCATTGGCGTTCAGTTCAACATCATGAAAGACACCATTTTCGTTGTATCAACGATTGCTGGCGGTCCAGCTGAAAAGGTAGGTCTTCAATCTGGCGACAAGATTGTGACCGTTGATGGAGAAATTGCAGCAGGAATAGGCATCACCAACACAGACGTGATGGGCATCTTGAAAGGACCTAAAGGAACGAAAGTGGTGGTTGGTGTAAAGCGCGGGAAATCGAAAAAACTGATGGACTACGAGATCATTCGTGATCAGATTCCTATCTATTCAGTAGATGCAAGCTTCATGATTGATGACGAGATTGGGTACATCAAAGTAAGTCGCTTCGCGAAGACGACCATGCGTGAACTCCGCGCAGGGTTAACAGCATTAAAAGCAGAAGGCATGACCAGTTTGGTGCTTGACCTTCAAGGAAATGGTGGTGGATTGCTGAATACAGCTATTGACATGGCCGATGAATTCCTGACTGACAACAAATTGCTGGTGTATACAGAAGGACGGGCTTTTCCGAAAGACGAAACCTTCTCAAGCCGCGAAGGAATGTTCGAGAGGGGCAGATTGGTTGTGCTCATTGATGAAGGCTCTGCAAGTGCAAGCGAGATTGTAACAGGAGCAGTTCAAGACTGGGACCGCGCCTTGGTTGTAGGCCGCCGTTCTTTCGGGAAGGGATTGGTTCAACGTCCGGTTCAGTTGCCAGACGGATCATTCGTACGTTTGACCGTACAGAAATACTATACGCCTTCAGGACGATGCATTCAGAAGCCTTATGATGATGGCGTTGAAGCGTACCGCAATGAAAAGTATGAGCGACTAGAAAACGGGGAGTTGACTTCAATGGATGGCATTGAGTTTCCTGATTCACTTAAGTTCAAGACGAACATTAAGAAGCGCACGGTTTATGGCGGAGGAGGAATCCTTCCAGATGTATTCGTATCAATTGATACAACACAATCTTCAGCTTACTTCTCAGATTTGATTCGCACGGGAACAATGAATCAGTTTATCCTTCAATGGGTTGATCAAAATCGCAAGAGCTTGATTAAGTCTTATTCGACCTCACAAGATTTCATTGCTGACTTTGAAGTGACAGAGAAGATGGTACAGGAATTCATTGCTTATGCAGAAAAGGAAGAAATTCCTTTTGTAGAAGAAGACTGGAAGACCTCAGAAAACGCTCTCAAAATTAGAACAAAGGCTTTGGTTGGACGAAACTTATTTGATTATGCTGTTTTTTACCAGGTGATTAACGATTTGAATCCTTCCTTCAAAAAGGCCGTAGAAGTGTTGAAAGACGGAACGTTTGAAAAAGCGAAACTGGCGCATTCAGACTTTTAACAAGTCATTAACTAAAAGGTATCTAACGAAATAAGGCTCATACAAAGCAAATTCTTACTTTTGCTCAGCTACGAAAAAATAGAATCATGAATAACGGAATGAAAATTGGATTATTGGCAGTCATTGCCATTCTGCTTGGAGCAATTGCTTACAACATGTACAGTAATTCTGATGAAGATCAGGTATTCAAGCCTATTGATACAAATGCTAAAGCGGCTGTAAGTCAGGTTGACCGACAGGAAACAGCCAAGCCAGAAAAGTATGACCCGGCAAGAGATGTTGCGAAGAAAGAAGCTACTGAAAAAGAACCTTCAAAGTCTTCAATGCTTGCGCCATCTACAATTGAATTTGATGAGTACGAGTGGGATTTCGGCACCATGGATGAAGGAGATCGTGTAGAGCACATCTTTAAATTTAAAAATACGGGCACTGAACCTTTGATTCTTGAGAAATGTAAAGGGTCTTGTGGATGCACGGTTCCAGAATGTCCGAAAGAGCCAATTCTACCAGGAGCAGAAGGTGAAATTAAAGTTGCCTTCAACTCAAAAGGAAAGAAGAACAGCCAAACGAAACGTGTTACTGTTACATCTAACACTGATCCAGAGCAAACGATTTTGACCATTAAAGCCCAGGTAACTCCTGCGGCTGAATAATATTGAACATCATTCTTCAATATATAAGGCCCCTCCTCTGGGGCCTTTTCTTTGCACTGAGCTTTTCTACACAAGCGCAGTCAAAATCTGGAGTGCCCTTTAAAACGGGCGAATCACTGAACTATGAATTGGTGTACCAATGGGGGCTAATCTGGACCAATGCTGGCATAGCCAACTTCACCGTTAGAGATACGGTTGTGAACAACGAAACCTACTGGCATTTTTTAGGGCATGGGAAAAGCTACCCGAAGTGGGATTGGTTTTATGCGGTAGACTCTAAGTATGAGTCCTACAGCAATTCCAAGCTCGAGTCACTGCGTTTCCTTCGTTACGGATCAGAGGGGTCTAACATTTATGACCGTGATTACCATGTGAAACAAGACTCCATCTATTACCGCATTACAGACGATGCGCCTGAAAGCAGACATGGTGTTATGGAATACCGGAAGAATGCACTTGATGTAGTCACCGCCATCTACCACTGTCGCGCCTTGGACTTCAAGAACATGACAAAGGGTGAAAAGGTGCCGTTGAACTTCTACCTTGACGGCGCTTATTTCGACAGTTATTTGCGCTTTGAGGGCAAAGTTACATGGACCAATCCGCGTACAGATGAGAAAATAGACTGCATCCTATTCCGTCCGTCATTAATTAAAGGAACTATTTTTAAAGAAGGTGAGCACATGGAAGTATATGTGACAGATGATGAGTCACGCACTCCTGTTTACATTGAAACCGACTTAAAAGTGGGGAAAGCAAAGATTTACCTCTTGAATTAAGCCAAGATCAAATCTATCTCCATCGCAAATTTACGGTCTTGTGTTGTAATGGTATGACCTGAATCATGGGTGGTCAATTCTATACGCACGTAATTGTAAACATTGTACCAATCTGGATGGTGGTTCATTTTTTCTGCAATGAAAGCCACTCTCACCATGAATGTAAATGCCTCTTGAAAATCTTTAAATCGAAATTCTCGAACTAGTTTATTGTCTTTTTCTACCCACATATCCAATGTGTTTTAGGAAATATATGCAAATTCGGACAAGAATCTATGTTCTCCAATTTAAGTCTGTTAATTTTACATCATGCAACAAATTACAGTTCCATTCTCACCTCCCCGCATTGATGCGCACACGATTGCTGCTGTAACCAAGGTGCTTCAATCTGGCTGGATCACCTCTGGCCCTCAAACCCAAGGGTTTGAGCAAGACATAGAAGCGTATATCGGAGGCGCCCCTGTGATCGCATTGAACTCCTGGACCAATGCCTGTGAGCTGGTGTTGCGCTGGTTTGGCGTGGGCGAAGGAGATGAAGTTATTCTACCTGCCTATACGTATTGTGCTACCGCCAACATCGTGAAACATTTAGGTGCCACCCCTGTGCTTGTTGATAGCAACGAAAGTGATTGCTGGATTTCACTAGAAGGCATCCGAAAAGCGATTACACCGCGAACGAAGGTGATTATGCCTGTAGACATCGCGGGAAACCCCATAGATTACGACGGCATACACGCTATTATTGAAGCTGCTCGTTCTCATTTCCGACCGCAGGGAGAAAACCAAAAAGCACTTGGGCGCATCCTGTTCCTTTCTGATGCGGCGCATTCATTTGGCGCTTCTTACAAAGGAAAACCAGTAGGCATGCAGGCTGATGTTACCGGTTATTCTTTCCATGCCGTCAAGAATTTGACTACGGCAGAAGGGGGAGCTGTGGTATTCAATTTGCCTGCCCCATTTGAAAATGAAGCGCTGAAAGGCCGCTTTAAGATCAGTTCATTGCACGGCCAAACCAAGGATGCCCTGTCTAAGAGCAAGGCAGGCGCGTGGCGCTATGATGTGATTGAAGCCGGATATAAGTGTAACATGACTGATTTGCATGCTGCAATTGGCCGCGTTGAACTGAAACGCTACGCTGAAACTTTGGCTTTTCGTAAAATGGTCTGCATACGTTATACAGAAGCATTTTCAAAGCATAAAGTCTTTGCCCCTCCTGTTTTTGTGGTAGACGGAAATGAATCTTCTTACCACTTGTACCTCCTGCGTTTAAATGGTTATTCTGAAACGCAACGTGATGCAGTCATTACGAAATTAGCTGAAGCCAACATCTCAGCCAATGTGCATTTCCAACCTTTACCACTCTTAACCTATTACAAGAACTTGGGCTACAAGATGGGTGATTATCCGAATGCTTTTGCGGCTTATGAGAATGAAATCTCATTGCCCGTTTGGTACGGCATGTCTGACGAAATGTTGGATTATGTGATTGAACAAGTTGAAAAAGCGGTTTCCTCCCTTTGAAACGCCTGTTCGACATATTCGCCTCGTTGGCCGCACTTCTGTTGCTCTCACCCCTTTTTTTGGTGGTTTCAATTTGGATTATAATCGATGACGGTGCTCCATTGTTCTTCACCCAGATGCGAATAGGAAAACACCAAACTCCGTTCAAACTGTACAAATTTCGTTCGATGTACAAGGATGCTGAGGCGAGCGGACAACTTACGGTAGGAGAATCTGACCCGCGAGTGACGAAAAGCGGGCTCTTTATCAGAAAGTACAAATTGGATGAGTTTGCACAACTTATCAATGTATTGAAGGGCGAAATGAGCATTGTTGGTCCACGTCCGGAAGTGCCTAAATATGTTGCCTTTTACAACACTGAACAACTTAAAGTGTTGAACGTTCGTCCGGGCTTGACAGACACTTCATCTATCTACTACATCAATGAGGATGAGATTTTAGGTGATGCTAGCCATCCTGAAAAAGCTTACATCGAAGAGATTTTACCTCAAAAGCTCGCATTGCAATTGGAATATGTAGATCAACAATCCTTCATGGGTGATTTGAAATTAATCATGAAGACCATCGGTAAGATTCTGTCTCACAATTAAGCTAACAGCGCTTTACTCCCCTAATTTGATTTTCAATACATTCTGCAGCGCCTTGAGTTCATTGGCCTTCTCTGGTTTGTCTTTTTGAATGTAGGCAAAGATCAGGTTGTTGACCATGCGCTGGAGAATGTCAATGTTTTTGCACGGACGGTAATACTTTACTTCTTGGGGCAATTCGAGGTGCATCAAGAAATCATCAATTTCTGATTTGTGCATGATAGAGCCACCGCTGAACGGATTGATGTAGAATAAGACTCCGTTGTCTCCTCCATCTTGTGACATCCCCAACCTGCTCTCATCCATGTATGCGAGAACAAAATGGTTCGGTAGGTTAACGCCATAAATGGGAATACCTAGGCTATTAGCCAGCACTTGATATAAGATTGCGAGGCTAAGCGGATTTCCCTTCTTCGTGTTCAACACATCAGCTATGTAGCTGTTTTGTGGCGCAATATAATTTGTTTTATTCCCTTCAAAATTGTGAACAGTATAGAGAATATGGTTGATCACATTCACCTGTTCCAGCGCCGTAAGATTGTCATTGAGTTCCAGCCAAATATCTTGACGAATGGCAGTTACTTGTCTGCGCATTTCGGCTTCATCAAAAGAAGGGTATTGGTACTTATTGATAAGTATAGACCCTTCTAGGAGATCATTATCTTCCTCTTCAACCCAGTTCTCAAGCTGAGAGCTGATGCAGTTGTATTGGATTGAATGAATAAGGTTCTCGATCCGTTCTTGGAATAAGTTCCCGAACTGATTGAATTCCCAATACCTCTCTAATTGAGGAATAATGCCTTCACCTCGGGCCACTATTTCAGAACGAACTTGATTAAAAATCTTTTCGTCTGGATCCTCGATAAGGGTAATCAAAGCTGATATCTCTGCTGTACTCATGCTGTATAATGGGCGGTTTCAGTCAAAAATAGGTCGGCTTATCGGGTCTTAGAGACTCCTTCGCTGGACTTTTCCCCACGAACATGTTACAATCGTTCCAAGACCGCGTCGATCAAGTGATCCACCGCTTTTGAAGGGTCGCTTGTGAATTCCTCGTTGTATCTGTTCGCGAGCACAACACAACAGGTCAACATTCTGTGCCCCAGAAGGCTTCCAAGAGCGTATAAACCCGCACATTCCATCTCGAAGTTAGTGGTGTTCAGCTCGTTATGTACGAAAGACCTTACGGTGTCCATTCGGCCTTTTTCCTTCAAAGGAAGACGTAAACTTCTGTTTTGCGGACCGTAAAACCCATTTGCTGTGAGGGTAATTCCGTGTACCATTCCTTCACCAATGTTGTTCAACATGAGCTTATCTGCTCTTGCGCAATAAGGTTTGGCCAATTCTTCGGGCCAATTCGCATGCTTTTTGAAGGCTTCGGCGATGGCTAACTCCTGTGTTTCCATCTCCATATCGTAATGCCAAGGAACGCCATCATAACCAATTGCGTATGCTGAAGCAACCGCAGTTCCAATGGGAATGTCTGCGCGCAATGACCCACAGGTTCCCAATCTGACCATGCGCAACTGTCTGAGCTTTGCATTCGGCATGCGGGTGAGCGGGTTGATGTTCACTGCTGCATCAATTTCGTTCATCACAATATCGATGTTATCTACACCAATACCTGTAGAAAGGACGGTTATACGCTTCTTTCCTACTCTGCCCGTATGCACGCAAAACTCCCTTCCTGATTGTTTAAATTCAATGGAATCAAATCGTTTAGAAATGGTAGGTACTCGGTCAGGATCACCAACAACCAATACGGTATCAGCAATTTGATCTCCGGTAATGCCGAGGTGATAAACAGAATTGTCAGCATTAAGAATTAGCTGAGATTCAGGAATACGATTGGTATTGAGGTGGCGCGCTTTCATGAACGCAAAAGTACGGGGAACAAAAAGGATTTAGTTAGAGCGGCAAGAATTTCTGTTCAATTTGTTCTTCACTTGGAACTAGGAATTGTTCTGCCCTTATAGAGTCAGGCTCAACAGCTTTTACCGTAAATAAATTAAAAAAAGAGAAATATGCTTTGGACAGAGAAAACGTATATTGCCCTTCCTTCTTTTCTGGTTCGGGATCTCCAGATGGGTCCACATTGTTACTTGCCCAAGCAGCAGTGCCTAGGAAAGCAGTAAAAACCAATAAAGAAAACAAGCGTTTCATATATTTCGTTTCCTGAAATGTACGAGATTTTGTTGAAGGTTAAAACGATTAACAATCATTAATATGGAAAAAGAAGATAAGAAGAAGTTGATAGATGCCCTTTTGTTCAACCTTTTTTTCCTTCTTATTATATGGGTCATTTGGTGGGTTGAATTTGAATTCGGCCATCGCTTAACTAAATGGGGCACGCAACCTAGAACCTTGCGGGGCGCAATTGGCATAATTACGACGCCTTTTTTACACGGTTCATTGGAGCACATCTCTGGGAACACGTTTTCCTTTGTGACTTTGTCTTCTTTTTTGATTTTCTTCTACCGTTCTATCGCCTTCAAGGTACTCGGATTGCTTTACGTTTGCTCAGGCATCCTGTTATGGCTTATCGCCTTTGGCGGAAATCACATTGGTGTGAGTGGTATCATTTACGGATTAGCTTCTTTCCTATTCTTTAGTGGTATTCTTCGACGTGACCTAAAACTCTTGCGCGTATCACTTGCTGTAGCCTTTATTTACGGTAGCATTGTTTGGGGGGTACTGCCAATTGATGCGTCTATTTCTTGGGAAGGACATTTGGCTGGATCTGTCATTGGAATCGTTCTCTCTTTGGTTTACCGCAAAAAAGGTCCTACTCCTCGAAAATACCAATGGGAGCTAGACGAGGAGCGTGAACGCGAAGAAGAGCGCTTACGTCTCATTGAAGAATCTGCGGTTGACGCTCAAGAAATCAAGTGGAACGAAGACCCATCGAAGGGATGGTATCAGAGTGACTGGACTTGATGACGGGGTTGCCGGAGGAAAGGTGGTTGGCACGTTTTGAAGGAGTAGAGAGGCAGACAAGCGTACCAACACTAATGGTGACAAGGGTTCTGGCGCGGGAGAAAAGGTAATCACAAAAAATTAGGGCCATGTCACCTTCGCTTGCGCGCGGATGAAATGACCCTAAAAAAACGTTTATGGCATTGATTGAAGCTTAGCTATTCAACATCACAGGCATAACCAACATCAATATGTCTTCACCTGGATCTTCACGCTCAGCAGGAACCAAGATACCTGCTCTATTCGGAGCACTGAGTTCAATCACGATTTCTTCAATCGCAAGGTTTGAAAGCATGTCCATCAAAAAGCGGCTATTGAATCCGATCTCCATGTCTTCACCACTATAATTACAAGTCATGCGCTCAATTGCTGAGTTCGCAAAGTCAAGATCTTCTGCAGAGATGTGCAATTCACTTCCCGCAATCTTCAGACGTACCTGATGTGTTGTCTTATTTGCAAAAAGGCTTACACGACGGATGCTTTGAAGCAGCTGATCGCGATTAACTGTCAGCTTGTTTGGATTCTCTTTTGGAATAACCGCTTCGTAGTTCGGATATTTCCCGTCAATCAGGCGGCACATCAGCTTAATGTTATCGAAGCTGAAGAAAGCGTTGCTATCGTTGTATCGAATTTCCACTTCTGCAGCACTACCAACAATTCCTTTCAACAAGTTCAAAGGTTTCTTCGGTACGATGCAAGAACCAGGAGAAGAAGATGTTACGTCTTCTCGTGTGTAACGCACCAAACGATGTGCGTCAGTTGCTACGAAATGCAATTTATCCTCATGAATTTCGAGGAACAATCCGCTCATTACCGGACGAAGATCATCATTTCCGGCAGCGAATAGTGTTTTATTGATGGCGTTGGCAAGAATGCTACCATCCATAACAACGGTCTTCTCAGTTTCAACTTCTGGAGCTTTAGGAAATTCAGAACCATTGGCTCCTGCGAGCTTGTACTTTCCTTGTTCGCTAGTCATCTCAATGGCTAAGCTCTTCTCGTCGATTTTAAAATTCAACGGAATCGAAGTGCTCCCAAATGATTTCAATGTGTCAAGAAGGATTCTTGCTGGAATGGCAATGCTTCCTTCGTCCTCAGTCATTACCTCAACTTCAGTAGTCATGGTAGTTTCTAAGTCAGACGCCGAGATGGTGGCTTTTCCTTTCGAAAACTCGAACAGGAAGTTATCTAGAATTGGCAATGTATTGCTGCTATTCAACACACCACTAAGCACTTGTAAGTGCTTGTAAAGCTTATCACTTGCTACGACAAATTTCATGCGTCAACCTTAAGGGTTTATGGGGATCAAATATACACTTTACGCGCAGGTTCCAAAGGGTTTTATTCGCACGAGTTTTTAACATTTCTCCTCCTTCGCCATTTTGTTTGTTTTGCAACAAAATTATAGGTCGGCAAGTGTGCCGACTCTGCTGGTGTTTGTCAACATGAAGGGGCGAGGATCGAAGACTAAAACTCCTCTAGTTTGTTAGGAATAAGATTAGCTCTTTCCCTTTCGGAGCAATCCATTCACTGGATCGATTTCAAATTTCGATTCACCGTTTCGATTTCGGTTTAGATTCCGACTTTTTTTCTCCCTCGCACGCGGTTATTATATAGGAATAAGATTAGCCCTTTCCCCACGGCGAAGCTATGAATCAAAGTAATCCGCTTAACATCAACTTTGTAGTCGCAACGAAGAACTTTGTAAGTGTAATCCCAGTTTAACGTCGCTCTCTATATGAGCATGATAGTCGGCAAAATTATAGGTCGGCAAGTGTGCCGACTCTGCTGGTGTTTGTCAACATGAAGGGGGCGAGGA
>Ga0222668_1000118_pt1 | contig 58187 bp, 43 predicted proteins | sample AntAcemetagen728_FD_179823 | JGI IMG/M metagenome (GOLD analysis project Ga0222668, IMG submission 179823) | Saline water microbial communities from Ace Lake, Antarctica - #728 | ecosystem: Environmental > Aquatic > Non-marine Saline and Alkaline > Saline | place: Antarctica: Ace Lake...
GTCATTCATGGTGGTCTCCCCGTCGGCGTCAACCGACGATTAAAACTTGAAATTGCGAGGGCCGATTATCGTCCCTCGGGAGACCACCTTTCAAGTTTCAACAATTATTGGGACACTTCCGAAAAATTGCGGAAGCGATTACCACAAAATAGCTTTCGGGCCAGCTACGATTCAGGATTTATGAATCGTAGCTGAGACATACAATAATGCAGGCTGTTTCTCGCTTGGTGGCAAATTAAAGCGGATCACAGGCGAAGTCAAACGGTGTCGATGATGCCGTCGTGTGACTTGCGAAATCCAGGACCTGCATCTGCGGGGGGAGTGGCATACACATTCAGACGGACAATCTCCAGGTCGGGCAGGTGACCTTCGATCGTAATGTAGGCCGCCGTAGAGTCGGAGGCAACTGCTGCTTCTGACGGATCAAGGAAATTAAAATGGAAACGGTTAACCGATTCAAATCGATCCAATAATTGCAAGAGGTCGAATTGAAAACTGGCAGCAATAAATTGCCCGTCGCGTTGTCCACCTACAATTTCGGTGCTTCCCAGAAAGAGACCAATTTCCCAGCATTCTTCGGATAACTGACAGTCGAATCCAACCCGTCCTACTTCAGCGGCGGGATTGAATATGTCGGCAACTTCGTCCACAAAACTGCTAAGCCATGAAGGACGGCAATTTAAGTTGATTTGTTCCGAGGAATAATTTTCCATTTGTTTCATCAGGTGTTGAATCGGCAGGTGTGAATGGGCCAACGTTGTTTCTCCGTCTCAATCTTTGAAGGTCTCTTAGTGGTTGGAAATCAAAGTCATGCTTGAGCATGATTACTGTCAGGTTCTGTAGAGTTAAGTATCGGGGGATTTACTGGAAAGGCCACACATCAAATCTCTTGTTCTGAGTAGATGTCATGTATCTGGTGTGTGTCAGTGCAAAATTGCCGAACCGGACTGTCGCACCATTCCATCCACATGCCGGGGCCGTATTGATCAGTCCGATTGTGTTGCCTGTTGAGGAGTCGATTTAAGTTGGGTTATGACAGATTCACTCGTAGAAATTACGCGGAAATTCTGATTTGAGTGCTTTGAAATTGAAGTTGAGTGGAAAAGTCGAAATCATGCAGAAATCGCAAGAAATTACGTGTATCTTTGTGGTTGGGATTTTACTTCGGATTGCATTCAAACCAGTCGTTTGACAGTTTCAGGAGGTCACTTACAATGGGACCTTAATCTCTGAATTACAGGTTTAGAAGTAATCGACTTTTGAAGAGACCATTTTCATTAACATAAAATCGCATCGATTGATGCGTCGTCAAGAAGGATTAAAGGTTCACAGTGGAAGGTGCCGTTCGTAAAGCAGCCGTTTTGATCGAAGCATTAAGCTGGATTCGAAGATTTCGTGGGCGTTATGTTGTCATCAAGTTGGGAGGCAGCGCCCTGGAAGAAGAAGCAGCCGTCAAAAGCTTTTTGACAGATGTGATCTTTATGCGAACAGTCGGTATGCACCCCATACTCGTGCACGGTGGTGGTAAAGCTATCAGTAAAGCGATGAGCGAAGCTGGAATCGAGCCTCGGTTTGTGCATGGTCGACGTTACACCGATGAAAAAACGCTGGAAATCGCCACCGATGTCCTTGCCAATCAAATTAGTGAATCGCTGGTTCAGGAAATTAGATCACAGGGAGCCAAAGCAGAATCGCTTCACTTTGGGACGCGGAACTGTCTCAAGGGAGAGCAACTGACACTCCGGGCCGAAGACGGCTCTGCCGTGGATCTGGGGCATGTCGGTTATGTCACAGACGTCGATCAGGGGCTCTTAGCAGAAATCTGCGGATCTGATACCATTCCCGTGATACCCTCTGTTGCCTTAGATCAATCAGGACAGAAATTGAACGTCAATGCAGATACGGCCGCTGCTGCACTTGCCCGCATTCTGAAAGCGGAGAAGCTTGTCTTTTTGAGCGATGTACCAGGCATATTTCTCGATCGGCATGATCCTGAGACACTGGTGTCGCATCTGGAAACTGAGCGCTGTCGGGCTTTGATTGCGGATGGTACTATCGATGCCGGTATGGAACCCAAAGTCGATGCGGCTCTGGAAGCCTTAGCCAGTGGCGTGGGGAAAGTTCATATCGTTGACGCCCGCCTGCCCCATTCGATTCTCTTGGAAATCTATTCCGATAAAGGGATTGGGACCGAGATCGTCAAATAGTGAGTTCAATCGCCGGACTGTTGATCTCCCGGCGTGATGGCTTCCACAGGATTGGCATCGGGAAAGCGAATCTCGGGGTGCCTGATCATGCCACCCCAGTGTGCAGCGATCCCCCAGAAGATCGCAATCAGAATTGTACTGACCAGGATGAGCCATCGCTGCCAGCCCGGGACCGTTTCTCCCTGAAAGCCCTGTACTAGGGCGTTACCGACAATCATCGCCAAAACAACCATGACCAGCAGGCAGGAGCGGGCCAGGATGGCGTGATATTCTACTGTTGCTTTCTCGACCGTATAGTTTTCCTTCAAAAGCTCGTAAGCAGGCGGGCCAGAGAAGTAAGCGATCGTTGCCAGCAGCAGAATGGTCAACAACAGCCAGCAACTGATTTTGAACAGTCGGTCATCGCGGAAATAGTGCGCCAGCATGAATAGGATCGACAGTCCCCAACAACCAACGATGGGAATGTGAACCGTTAATAGATGAACCTGGGCCGCGTTCATTGTCGACCTGTCTTAATCGCTTCACTGGGATCGATACCCTGGTCAACCTGACTGTAGTCGAGCTCACTGCCTCCCATACTGTGGGGAATGAGATAACAGACGGTCATGACAATTGCTGCCAGGAACACGACAATTCGTCCGATTACGTGCTCTTTTTTCCGCGGTTTTAAACCAATCACAGAGCAGGCGAAGACCCATGCCAGAAACATGAACAGCATTTTGTTATCAGTCCAGTCCCCTCCTAAGGGAAACCCGGTCCAGTATTCTCCAAACGCATGTTTTTGAACCATGGGGCCTAGAATCATGCCTCCGACGGTCATGCCGCATAAGGTCGCCCAGGCCAGTTGACGCATATTATAGGGGGCAAATAAAGCGGCCAGGCCAGATCGCATGCCGAAGAAAATTGAGAAGATCATTAAGGTGACATGCGGAATCAAGATGCCATCTGGTACGGGATCTTTGAATCGAATCAGGACAAATTCATCCTCCTGTTCTGGAAAACGACGTTTCTGGCCTTCGATGTTCGCTTCAATATAGTATTCCAGTTTGCCAGCCGCTGGCTGTTTGGGGAGTGCTGCTGTGAGCTTATATTGAGAATCACCCTCGGCGGCCGTCATGGGGGCGGAAGTAAATTCATCAGCCGTGCGATACCGTTTGTAGAATAAAGTCGCCGCTGGTTTTGGTTCAGAGAGAGGAGCCGGCAGTTCCACAATGGCATCGTCCGTGGATTCATGTGTACGAATGAGCTTCGCGGTGATTCCGTCTGCCACACGGATCTTCACAGGATAGGTCGGTCCTGTCGCTCGCTGGTAAATCATCGCCGAGGCTGCCAGCAGGAATGCGAGGAACCAAAGTCCGCTCCGTTTGAGCAGGCTGGGTTTGGCTATGCGGGTGGTCTCTGCGGTAACTTCTTGTGAGGGTTCAGCTTCGGACTGGGGTGATTCCTGATTTTCTTCCATGGTAGACCCTTTTTTCTCAATCACTGTGAATTCATTATTCGTAGTGTCTTATAAGTAGACCACGATTGCAATTCTAGCCTGTGTATCGGTACGATCAAATAGTACAGAAATGTAACGGAACCTGCCTGTGAAACTCCCCTTTCAGTTCGATCTCAGTATTTTCTCAATTCGAAATTCCGATATGACCATGCGAGTTGCTTCGATCATCAATAAACACGGGAGAGACCGTGGCTGCCCTTCTCATCAGAGAGATTTGCTGCGTTTCAGCTTTCTGACCTGCACGATGTTCCTGATAGGGATTTTTACTCCCAGCCTCACCGAGGCGCATCCGATTTCAGTCAGCCAGGAAAATGTCTACGTCACACGCGATAAAGTTGTGATTTCGATGCAGATCTACGTTGAGGACCTCTATTTCTTTCAGAAGCTGGAACCTGACAAAGAGAATATCGTCTCTGCGGATAAAATTAAAAAGGCCATCGAACAACACAAACAGTTTCTGCTCGATCGGCTGATCGTTCGAGACATTAACGGCGAGAAGCTAAAGGGGAAAGTGGTCTCGGTCGATGATTCCTCGATCAAACCACAAGGGGTCGCAATGAGTGATCTCATGTTGTTTACCTTGGTTTTTCAGATTGAGTATCCGCTCGCCACTCCGCCGGAATTTCTCACCTTCAGCCAGCAACTGGTTGACTCCAACGCCGGTTTCCCGGCCATGGTTCAGTTTAATTTGAAACAGGAAGGTTCCGAAACACCGTATGCTGTGTCGATGAAACCCCGCGAACCACAAACGATCCGCTTTAGCTGGGATAACCCGCCGTTAGCACCGGATGCCTCCGAAGCAGACTGGCAGAAATGGCTCAAAGAACGCCGTGAAGAGACGCTGGGAATTACCAGTTATGGAACAATTTATTCCTTTCTCTATATCGAAGATTTTGAAGTCCGCCACGAAATTCTGATTCCGCTGGCGACACTGGAGTCATTCTTTACGCTTGAGCGAAAAGATGATGATTTTTTGTCTGTTGCAGAGCAGGATGCATCGCGGGAAACCATTGAGCAGTTTTTTGCGAAAGCAAATCCCATCGAGATTGATGGGATTACTGTAAAACCGGTGATCTCGCGACTCGACTTTTATGGCCTTGATTTCAGAGATTTCGCCAAGCCAGCCGAGAAAAAACGGGTGAGTATTGCCAATGCGCGGGTGGGAATTATCCTGTCCTATAGCACCAAAGGGACTCCTGATAAAGTCAAAGTCACCTGGGATTTGTTTAATCGGAGCGTGTGGAGTGTTGAATCGGTCTGTTTTGCTTTTAATGAATCCTTTAAACCAATTTTTTCCAAGTTGGAACGAAACAGTGTCTTTGAGTGGAGCAATCCGGGACGCAAAGTCAGTCTGGAAGTGAATCCCGTGGAAGTCAGCCTGGCGCCGCGAGCAATCTGGTCGGTTCCCGTGATTACTGTGGGTGGGCTGTTTTTATGCTTACTGGTGAGTTTGAGTCTGTTCCGAAAAAAGCAGTCGTACGGTAAAACCGTAATGGTGATTGTCATTTTATTCATCGCGAGTCTGTTGTGTTGGCCTCTGTCTCAAGTCACGTTTGCCGATCCCCTGGAACCTGTTCCGCAAGTTTCAGCCGACAAAGCAGAAGCGGTGTTTAAAACCCTGCATAAGAATATTTACCGGTCGTTTGATTATCACACTGACAGTGACATTTATGATGCCCTGGCCAAAAGCGCCGATGGTTCATTTTTGGAAACATTATACCGCCAGATCAACCAGAGTTTGAAAATGCAGGAGCAGGGCGGGGCGGTTGCGCGTGTTACCGATGTGCAATGGGAGACGATTGAACCGGCAGCAGCCACCAATTCAGAAAGTCAGACCCAGCCGGACGAACGTAGTTTCGCCGTAAAGACGACCTGGACTGTGGCGGGAACGGTCGAGCATTGGGGACACATCCATACCCGGACAAATCAATATCAGGCGCTCTTTTTTCTGGAGCCCATTGAAGGAGTCTGGAAACTCACCGGCATGAATCTGCTGGATGAACAGCGATTGCGATTTCAGACCAGTTTACGCGAGGTGAAAGTAGAAGCATCGAATGATTCTGAGGAGACGGCACCGGAAAATAAGTCGGAAAATAAGTCAGCTGATTCGAGTTCATCATGATCCGGTTGCAACAACTTCATTTCAGATATCCTCAATCGACGTTTCGATTGAACATTCCCGAGCTGGAAATCAAAGCAGCAGAAAGAATCGCCGTCATTGGTCCCAGCGGTTGTGGTAAAACGACTTTGTTGAATTTGATCTCGGGGATTCTGATCCCGGATCAGGGCACACTGATCTCCTGCGGAATCGATTTGAAAACGCTCAATGACAGTCAACGACGTGCCTACCGCATTTCCAAAATTGGTTTTGTGTTTCAGGAATTTGAGTTAATCGACTATTTGAACGTGCGTGACAATATCCTGCTACCGTATTTTATTAATGGAACATTGCAACTGGATGAAAGTGTGCACGCACGCGCGCAGGAACTTGCGGCATCCATGCAGATTGACCAGTATTTCAGCTCCCGCATCGATCAGATTTCTCAGGGGGAACGACAGCGGGTCGCGATCTGTCGCGCGCTCTTACCTCAACCTCAAATATTATTAGCGGATGAGCCCACCGGTAATCTGGATCCGGCCAATAAACGGTTGATTCGCGATTTATTACTCGAACATGCCACGCGGACGAATGCCACCCTGATCATGGTGACTCACGATGATCGCTTGCTGGATCAATTTGAACGAACCATCAATATTGAACGTTTTCATGAAGTGGTGGAAACGGCATGAATGGTATTCTCAGACTGACATTTCGATATTTAGCTTATAATAAACTCAAAACGATCACCCTGATCTTGTGTGTGTCGCTGGCTTTATTATTGCCCGTTTTACTGCAATTTGGTGTCGTGCAGTTCGAACAGGATTTGCTGGCCAGAGCACGTTCGACTCCGCTGATCGCGGGAGCGAAAGGCAGCCGATTTGATTTGGCGTTACAATCGATGTATTTCAGCCGGGCGGAACTGGAACCGACTACGATGCAGGAAGTGGAAAGCATCCAGGAGACAGGTTATGCGCTGCCGATTCCACTGGCGCTCCGGTTTACAGCGCAAGGGGCTCCCCTCGTAGGGACGACATTGGATTATTTCGAATTTCGAAAGCTGGAGATTGAGAAAGGGACAAGTCTGAGACGTTTGGGAGACTGCGTCATCGGAGCCAGTCTGGCTGAAAAAATACAATTAAAACCGGGAGACCGACTGATGTCGGACCCGCTCAATGTGTTCGATCTTTCGGGGAATTATCCGCTGAAAATGCGTGTGGTGGGTGTGTTGGGAAAATCGGGTTCTCCCGATGACGATGCCGTCTTTGTCGACTTGAAAACCGAATGGGTCATCTCGGGGATTGGTCATGGACATCAGAGTATCAATGCCGCCACGGACAAAGATCTTGTGTTGAAGCAGGAAGATCAGCGAACCATCGCGAATGCCGCCGTTCCTCAGTTTAATGAAGTGACTGAGGATAATCTGGCCTCATTTCATTTTCATGGCCAGTCGGAAACCTTTCCCATTTCGTCCATCATTTTGGTTCCCGCTGATGAGAAATCGGAAGTCTTATTACTAGGCATGTATGATGCAGAAAATTCAGTCCTGCAGTTGATTCGCCCGACTGAAATTGTCAATGAACTGTTAGAATTGGTATTTCGGGTCAAGCAGTTATTTGACATGAATACATTGCTGGTTTCTGTATCGGTTGGTCTGTTGCTGGCTTTGATCTTTCTGCTATCGTTACGATTGCGCAAACGGGAAAGACAAACCATGTTTCAATTGGGTAGCAGCCGATCGACAATCTGGAAACTTCAACTGACAGAAATTGCTTTCATTCTGGGAACGAGTTTGATTATCGTATTTGGGATCGCAGTCGTATTTCGTATTTATGCATATCAGATTATGCGTTTTTTGTTTATTGAGTGATGTAAGATGATGCAACGAATCTATCTGGTTATCGCCTTGTTTTCATTGACGATGCTGTTTGCCTGTCAGCAGGAACCACAACAGAAAAGCAAGACCACCACAGATAATACAACACCGACTGTTGTCGTGGTCAATTATCCGCTGGAATTTATTGTGGAGTCACTTGTAGGACCTGATGTAAAGGTACTTAACCCCGTCCCGGCAGACGCTGATCCCGAAACCTGGTTTCCCGACGATGCCATGCTCCTGAAGATTCAACAGGCTGACCTGATAATTACCAACGGGGCCGATTTTGCTGACTGGGTCAAAAAACTGTCGCTGCCCCGTTCCAAGGTTTTGAGAACATCCCTCTCTTTGAAGGACGCGCTGATTACGGTTCCTGATTTTGACGTACACACTCATGGTGCAGGCGGCGCGCATTCTCATGCGGGCACCGTTGCCTTTTTCTGGCTTGATCCTGATTTGATGACCAGGCAGGCGGATGCTATTGCGAAAAAGTTGATTCTGTTGCTGCCTCAAGAGAAAGCGAAGATCACAGCCAATCTGAAGAAACTACAGGGTTCCTTATTGCTTCTGAGTCAAAAACTGGATCAGCTTCGAACGAATTATCCGGGCCTGCATTGGTTTTCCCAACGTCCCGTGTATCAATACCTGGCGCGCCGTATTAACGGGACCGTGCATCATTTGCATTGGGAAAAAAATACAGCGCCCAACGAGAGTACCTGGAGCAAACTGAATACGATGCAGGAACAACAAAAAATCGCTTTGATGTTCTGGGAACAACGGCCCGAAGAAAAAGTGGTCAAAGAGTTACAACAGCGAGGTGTGGCTTCGTTTGTTTTGGACCCGCTCACGGTGAAACCGGCGCAGGGGGACTATCTGACAGAGATGCAGCGTCAATTAAATCAATTGGAAGCGTTTCTAAAGCAGCATACATCTTCATCAAAGCCAGCCGAAAAATAAGCATGCTTGAAATACGCCCGGAGAAATCACAGGACACAACCGCTATCAGGCAGATTCACGAACGAGCCTTTGGACAACCAGCAGAGGCGGATCTGGTTGATCAGCTACGGATTGCATGTCCTGCCCAAATTTCTCTGGTGGCTGTTGAGGATGATCAATTGGCCGGACATATCCTGTTTACGCCGACAAAGATCGAATATAGAGATGGATCAAATGTGAGCGGGATGGGACTGGCTCCGTTGGCGGTACTGCCCGAATTTCAAAGACAGGAAGTAGGAAGTTCTCTCCTGCAAGCGGGGCTGAATGAGTTGCAGATCTTAAAGCACGCATTTGTGATTGTTCTGGGGCATCCCGAATATTACAGTCGATTTGGGTTCGAGCCCGCTTATCGATACCAGATTTCCTGTGAATTTACCGGCGATTACCCCGAAGCATTTATGATCCATCGATTGAATCATAAGGAATTGCAGCCAAAAGAGGGGATTGCCCATTATCATCCTGTTTTTTCTTCGTTTGGAGAGCCCGAATAGCCCTCAAATACTGAATTTCTGTCTCCAGATTAGCGGAATGTGAGTTGAATTCAGTTGAGACAGTTGGAAGTGCCGATGTAGGTTCTATAATAGAAATGGAAACGAATTCTATTTTGACGGAGCTTATCTAAGCGGAAAAATCCGAAAGGTTTTAATGATGCAAACAGCTTTACAGGTTTTGGATCGAGAGTATCTCGAAGCCCGTTGTTCCCTGGTGGAACTTGCCGCGACATTCGATCGCATTGATCGGGCCAGCGATGAAGAGGAATCCAGCGAATTCAATGATTCCCGCTTGGATCTTCTAAAGCAGGCACTCGCACTTTTGGGTGAAAAAAGTCATCTGCCCAATCGATCTGAACAAATGCTGCTCCTCTTTTCTGATCTGGATTAGATCGGGTTCCATAAAACGAATTCGGAGCAAGTCGACGCGAAATCCTCCCACCCGCTTACTTTTGAATAAACAGTGAGAAGATCATGCAAATCATCCAACCCCATTATCACGCCATTGCACGAACCGCACAAGATTACGAACGCATGGCGATGTCTGGCGTTGTCGCTGTAGCAGAACCTGCCTTCTGGGCCGGTTTTGACCGCCTGTATCCGGAAACCTTTCTCGATTATTTCAGGCAGATCAGCGAATTCGAACCCACGCGGGCTGCCGAGTATGGTATCAAGCATTATTGCTGGGTCGCCGTAAATCCCAAAGAGGCAGAAAATCCCGAATTGAGCCACGAAGTGCTCAAACACATGCCCGAGTTTTTTGATAAACCGACCGTGCTTGGTGTAGGTGAAATCGGCTTCCACAAAACTACGAAAAACGAAGAAGAGATCTTCGAGGCGCAGGTGGAACAGGCCATCAAATATGATCAGTTGATTCTGATTCACACGCCTCACCTGCAGGATAAAGTTCGTGGCACAAAACGCACATTAGAAGTGCTGTCACACATGAATGTAAATCCGGAGCGTGTCTGGATTGATCACGTCGAAGAGCACACAATCCGTGGGCCTTTAGAAGCTGGATACTGGGTCGGGTTTACTCTGTACCCCATCACCAAGTGCACTCCCAAACGGGCCGTCGATATGCTCGAAATGTATGGGCATGAGCGAATCCTGGTCAACTCCTCTGCTGATTGGGGACCCAGTGACCCCTTTACACTGCAGCAGTGCGTTGTTCAATTCCGTGCGAGAGGTTATTCAGTCCAGGATGCGATTGAAATATTCCATAATAACCCCGCTCGTTTCCTGGGACAGAATCCCAAGTTTGACATTAAACCAATTCGATTGGAAACTATTGAAGAGGTCAGTTCCAATCTGCTTTAAAGTAGATTATGTATTACAAATAATGAGAACAGGAGTCGCGATCCAAATTGCGGCTCCTGTTTTTTTGCTTATTTCTTTTTCGGACGAAATGCGACCAGTCGCGCTTCATTTGTCTCCAGAAATGGGCCTTCGAGCAAGTCGATACAGTACGGAATCGCAGGGAAAACAGCGTCCAGGCATTCCTGAATCGCCTTTGGTTGCCCCGGCAGATTGACAATCAGCGAACCACCTCGAATGACGGCGGTTTGACGGGAAAGAATGGCCGTGGGCACTTTTTCCAGTGAGACTTGTCTCATTAATTCACCGAACCCTGGCATCTCTTTTTCAGCGACGTCTAATGTTGCTTCGGGTGTGATATCTCTTTTGGCAGGCCCCGTGCCTCCGGTCGTGACGATCAGGCAGCACTGTTCCAGGTCAGAGAGTTCTTTCAGGGTCTCGGTGATTGTAGAAAGCTCATCGGGGATGACGCGTGCGACCGGGGCCCATTCGCTACTGAGAACTTCAGACAGGTAAGCCAAAATTGCAGGGCCGCCTCGATCTTCGTATTCACCTTTGCTGGCGCGGTCAGAAACCGTCACAATCCCAATTTTCGCTTGATCCGTAGCTGACACGAATAGCCTTTCTGATAGAAAAAACTTTGCGTCGACAATGACAAATATGAATCTGATTTCGATTCAATATCGTCACTGTATTCGATTGGCAGATCACCTTCCACCCTGCATGCATTCCGGTAGGAAGATTATCCTCAATTGGCTTGCACATCCAAACTCATAAAGGCGGTTCCGCTTTCGGAGTTTTAGAGACACCCGCCTGGGCATCAATTGCCGCCGTTGGTTCATGCAGGACAGCCCCCCGCAGACGAATCAGTTCAGTGGCAGCGTGATGCCGGGAAGTCACGCCGGGTTGAGGATAAAGGCCTCCTCCCAGAATGAGAGCGACCAGGATTAAAATTGCAACATGTTCTGAAGTTCGTGCACGGAGCGAAATCGAAGAGGTGTGCCTGGCGCCTGTGAAGACGCGAAAGTAGGCCTGCAGAATTGCAATACTATTTAATGCGGCGGCGATCACAACCGCAGTTCCTACGAGAGGATAAACTTCAATTGCCCCCTCAATAAGTAGTTCGGTTCCGATGAATCCCACTGTTCCGGGGAAACCAATCGAGGCCAGTCCGGTTACCAGAAACAATGCAGCCAGTGTGGGAGTGTGTTCATAGAGTCCGTGGTATTTCACAAGAGAAATTCGTCCGATTCTCGCTTCGATTGAGCGGAACGTCAAAGCAAAACCCGCCAACGAAATACCGACGGAAATCCAGACGCAAAGTCCTCCCGTTAATCCCAGGGGAGTCGCCATTTCTAATCCAACCAGCACCAGAGACGAGTGACTCAGAAACAGGTAGCAGAAGAAGCGACGCGCTTCGCGTTGCACTAAAGTCATACAGGCAGCATAGACGGCGGTTGTGAGTGAGACCAGTGCGATGCCTTGCAGAGCCCAATCGGGGGCAATCGGAAAGACCAGCCTGACTACCGCATAGGCTCCCGTCATGGGAGTGACAAACAGCAATGCCGTTCCGAAAGTTGCTTTCTCAAAGAGATCCGTCATCCAGCAGTGCAGTGGAATGATGCCGCTGCGCAACAGGGCGGCGGTCGTCAGAAATGCTCCTGCAATCAGTGAAATCGAATCACCGGCCTCACCGAAGCTGGAAAGCACTCCTCCGATAACTAATAAAGCGACAAAGAGCCCCATATGCAGTACGTATACGCGAGTTGATTGTTTATTCGCTTTGATTTCCAGGTAAGGTAGTAGCGTTGCAACTGAAAGTAACGAAATAATCACCCACGATTCCCGACTGCTCAATGTAGCCAACAGGATGGATTCGGACAGGAGGGTACTGCTAAATGAAAAACGGGGTCCCTTGGTTTTCAGGGTCGAAAGAACTGTAAGCAGATAAAGCAAAGCCGCCAGGGGAAGTAAAGGCGCGCTGAGTTCATCCACAATAAAAATATCTTGATTGAAGAACAGTTCAAAGAGATGAAAGTGATCGCGTGCTTCAAAAGCATGCAGGCTTTCGAAGTCAATCCATTCACAGACGGATGTGACAAAAACCAGACCGCAGATCAGGAGGCAACTCCTGTAGGCCTTGTCTCGATCATGTATCGTTCTGATCCAAAGTGCGCCAAACAGAGTGATCAGGATCGACAATTCCATCCAGGGAAGATGGAGTTCGGGTATCATAAGTATTCCTCCAAAGTTTCCGCATGCGGCTTAATAAGGTCTGACTCTCTGGATTCTCCTCCCGAGAGCAAGTTGGTCCAGCGACGTTCCAGACGATCACACAGACGAAACAAAGCAAGGAAAGGACGCAAGATTAATAGATCGATAAGTGCATCCAGGTAGCCGCGTTCGAGTTCGAATCGATATAGCCTGATCCGGTAACCTTTTGGCATAAATCGAACCCAAAAAGAAAGTTTTTGGGAAAGATGAGAGCCAATAGCATTTTCCAATGTGTGATAATCGTGCAGTAAAGAAGGCGCTCGCAAAAGTTGTAAGGTTCGCAGACAGGCATGACCTATGATGTGAATCAGTGCGATGTAGCGTAATCCACATCCAATTTCGACAACGATAATGCCAACCTGGGTGAGAGACGCAAAGGCGAGCGCACTTTTGATATCAGTCTGAACGCGGGCAACAAGCGAGCCGAAGAGAGCCGAGATCAGACCGAGAAAAATCACCGCCAGTCGTAATGTCAGCGACAGTTCGAGGATGGGACTGACACGTAGCAGCAGGTAGGCACCAAGATGGACGGAAAGCGATCCATAAAAGATGGCGCTGGAAGGTGTGGGTCCTTCCATGGCGCGAGGAAGCCAACCGGAAAATGGGACCAGTGCTGATTTTCCGGCTGCGGCAATGAGTAATAGTAGCCCGACAAACAAAGCGTGTTGTTCGGAAATGGTGGCATGTCCATCCGGCCACGATCCGGTTCCCATCAGGCCGTCAAAATCTCCTGCCCCGGTCAAATGATGTAACATCAAGGCTGCTATTAAAAATGCGGCGTCGGCAATGCGATAAATCGACCAGACGCGTAGTCCGTTTCGAACCGGATTGAGCCTCTCGTGGAAAAAGGCAACCAGTAACGCCGAAGATAAACCGACAAGCTCCCAACCAAAAAAGAGCGTTTCGATCGTACCGGCCAGTGAGGAAACAATCATACCGAGCAGGAAAATGGCATAACAGACGAAGAAGCGGTTGTAACCGGGTTCTCGATGCAGATAGCGGCTTGCGAACGCACCGATTGTTCCACAGAGAACAAATGATAATATACAAAAGGGAATTGATAATCGATCAAAAATAAATTTCAGATGAAAGTGAAAGTGCTGTTCGGGAATGACAACCCAGTTTCCTAGTTCAATCGGAACATACCGGATATCAAGTGAGAGCATGAGAGCCAGAATGGCGATCGCTGCAAACAGCCCTATCATGACCATTGTTTGAGTGGCATACGCCATCAAACGTTCTCCAATCGGCCGGTCAATCAGTGAGGTCACACCGAACAATGCTAAGAGCAAGGTAGGGCTCACTACCACGCACACACCAAGAAAATGAAAAACAGCTTCAGTATTCATTGTAATTCAGTCATATTATTCAGGATTAAGAGAATGAGATTCCAAAGTTCATGACGAAAGTTCATGATCTCGAATGGATGCGAATCCGAGATGATCGCGCCAGCCGCGGTACCAGTCGATTGATGAATCCACGACAGGGAGTTCATTCGTTTCTGGTTTGTAAATTTCAAAATTACCATTTCGGTAAACATGGATTTGAGATGTCTCGCTATTGAGGACAGCCAGTTGAACCCAGTTGCCGTTTACCAGTTTGGCAATAGCGGGGTTGTCCGAGATAATGCGTCTCATGGCCTCCTGCGTGGTTTCAATTACAAAGAGCAATCGTACTGGCTCATGGATCTCGACCATTTGTAGAGGTAAACCAGGTCGTAGATCGCTGGACGCTCCATCCATCACTCCCAGTAGAGAAGTAATATTGTGCGCGAGTTTTGTTCCGCAACCGTAGCCTGTTGAATCGACGTAAGAGAAGTAGTATTCAAGGTTGATCCCGGCACAGACAGGGATGACGGCCTGCAGCAATTTTTCGAGGATTGAGTTCTGTGCGTCATCCTGCTCAGGATCATAGGATGTCAGAAATGCACGACGGTCAAGATACAGGCTGCGACTCCATTCTCTGCGACCGACAAAGCACAGCGAATTCGTGGCATGACCGTATTCGGGGCGTGTCTGCGAGAGGTCCTCTGCACGACCTTCGACATGCCGCAATGCCTCATCCACAGAGAGTAAAAGTTCTGCGGATTCAAATCGTCGGCAGCGTTCGTGAGCACTATGGGCCCTGGCTTTGTTGAGATCCTTCTCCGCTTTTTCAAATAATGCACGTTGTGAAATGTGGAGTCGATCCAGATCATACCAGGTCAGACTGTCATCGCAGGTGTTATGATAACATCCTACAAAGACGGTTGTATCCGGGATGACCAGACTACGGTCCGCAAGAATGAGTCGCACGCGAGGATCATTTGCCATTTGTGCAAAAGCCCGTGCATTCGGACCACCGCGACCACCGCCGCATGCTCCACAATCATGAGCGGCTTCGTGTGGGTTGTTAAGGCTGGCGGAACCGTGCCCGCAAATGATCACCAGCGGCGAGTACAACTCCGGTTTCGCGAGTCCCAACGCTCTGAGTCCGCCTTCAACGATATGTGTCATTTCGTCAACCGAATAACCCAGTTGATCGTCCTCCGGTCCTGGCTGGGCAGCGATTCGTTCCAGACGTAATTGCGTGACCGGAGGTTTTACAATGCTGTCGAATCTTCGTCGGATTTGTGCCGTTGTACGCGGAAATAGAATTCGGGCGACAAGAGGAAAGGCTGCCAGCGAACCGAGCAGCCCTGTCAACAACCCCCCCATGAAAGTTCGTGTTCCAATATGCGCCTGATGTGTTGCTCTTCCAATTCGTCGCCGCGTCTCGGCTCGTCGTCGGCTGACTTGAGTGAGCGAATACAGCGTCTCTTCCTGAACGTAGTGAACCGGTTTGATATTTACGGGACAGAGCGGAGTGAAGTGTGCATCGGCTGCACCGCGGTAATACATGGCGACGCCGAAAAAACCTGCAATACCTAAGGTTTGACATTCAGGGGCAATTTCTTCCAGATGCCGCCGAAAGGATTCTTCACGTTCGTCAATACAGCAGACAACCTGGTAAGCAGGCTGATGTGTTTTCTCGGACTTGGACTGAGTCTGTTGTATGCGATTCCGGGCGGAGTGTATTGCGACTGCGTCAAGAGTTTCATTGCGATATTTTCGTTCAAATGCCAGATGATATATACGCCGGCGTTCGAGGCTGGAAAACAATTCAAACTCTTGAACGAGGGTCGTCCATTGTTCACAGGAAAGATGGATGAGATCTTCAGGGCACCAGCCACGGACCTGAGCGAGCTGGAAAATCGTAAACGCCCGCTGATTGGTTTGGCACGGCGTGTCTTTGCCAATTTGCTCCAGTAACTCATTTCGAAGGGAATTCAGGTCCCCTTCAAAGTCAAATGAATTCCGCATCACATATTCGATTGCCAGTCGATCAAGTATCAGACGTATCGCCAGGAATTCGATAAGACTGTCTGGAGGGGCTGTATGGGGCATCCATTCAGCATTGGTTTCCATTTGCCAAACCATCCCGGCCCAGCCACGCAGGATAAGAAGCGTCTGGGAAAGAAATTCATCACGATCCTCTTCAGCGACTCCTAACAAAGAAAGCGATTCTTCAATAGACTCCAGGGGCGTAATGCCTGACGACTTCAGTCGATGGATTTCCTGCCGCAAACCAGATAGTTCGATTGTCGGACTGATCCATGATCCGGAATACAGTTGCAGAAATGAATGGTAGAACCCTGACTTGCGATCAGGCAATGGCAAGTTACCGAAACCCTGGTCAAGAAACGCTGCACTAAAACGGATCAGCACATCGTGGACAATCAGGTCTGTATCCTCGCCTGTGACCTGCAGCAACAGGTCGCGATGTCTGGAGAGATTCTGTGAAAACTTGGATTTTACCTTAGAGCTTTTCGCGCCGTAATGACAGACTCGCCACAGGAAATGTAATACAAATGATTCCCACTTGCGATCGTTCCATTTTTCAATCGATTCTTTCCCAAACTGGGAGAACAGTGTTTCCAGAATTTGCTTTGCCCGCTGATCACCCTTGTGATCCCCATTCAGGAAGTCGCGCATGATCCAGTGGCGTGTCATTGTAATCGTTTGTTCGCGAATCGCGGGTTCGACTTCCTGACGAAAATGCTTCAAGGCATCGGTTTCCGCAATGAACCAGCGCAATTCGGATACTGGTCCGGAATGTAGCGGGAACTGTAGCATCGCTAACCGGAGCGCATATCGTGTCCCAAAATTTCCGATCAGTATTTCAGCGCTATCTCCGAGATCAGACAATAATACCGCTTCAATGTCAGCCACACGAATTCGGTCGTGTTCAAACTTATTTCGATAACGATCTTCAGACAAATACGGATGACATCCGAATGTCCGTCCTCCTTCAATTACACCTTTTTCGAAGGGCAGGTCCTCAAATGCATGCAGCGTATTATGATGCACGAAAACCGTGATGGGCCCTTGCGCTGGTAAGAGATGAGCAGCATGCTCGATCGAATGTCGTAGTTTGGAGAGTTTTTCGGGGTGAGTCGATTTTGAAGTCTGATTGACAGTATGCATGTTTGCAGATTTGTTCATGATTTATCACAGAAAAATAGATCCAGATATCCGAAATGATTCGCTTATGGAATCCAGCAGATAAGCGCATAACCCCAAGAGGGAAGAATCGAATTCCTGCCATCATTTCACAGAACGAAATGATCTTAGGAGCTTCAAACGCACCAGATGCAAATGAAAAGATCGATGCATCAGGACGTTGCAAAATCGTGATGGAAAGCGGCCGCAGGGTTAGCAGAGAGATCGCGGAGGCGCGCGGGAGCAATTGAGACTATAGTTGACCAGCGAGGCGAAAATAAATGCCTCATGCAGCGAGTTGTCAATCGATTTTTCAAGTAGGATATCGACCGTAACTGTGTCAAACAGAGAGAGCGTTAACTCCCTCTTTTTCAGCTCTTCTTTGGATTCATTCTTTTCATATTTGCCGAACGGCTGGTCGACGGGAATTTCTTGGCCCTCTTCTCCTGCTACCAGGATCAGCGCAGTACCAAACAACCCCCCCCAGAAGAGAACAAATAAAACAAAAAATTTCATCAACTGTTCCAGCAGCATTACTTGTTTTAGCATTGCGTAACTGACTATGTGTTCAGGTTTACTCGTTCTGAATAATGCTGGCAAATAGAAATTATCAAGGATCTTGACAACAATATAATGTTTTTAAGGAGTAACGGCAAGTTCGCTTCCAGGATCACGACAGAATGTTTTAATTTACGATTGATCTGGTGTACTGCAGGGATATTATTTTTCGCAAAAGTCAACATTTAAAAGTTTTAAGAGAGATACAAATGATCTAAGGACATGGCTCGTTTTGATAGCTTCACTGACTAGAATAGAGCGTAGAAAAGTGTTAGCTGACTTAATAAAAAGTGTCATATTGTGCGTGGAGACTGATGTCAGTTCTACATTGATTGCGATGAATATATAAAGTAAGTGGGAGAGTTGATATGCAAAAGCTTGTAGATGGGATCCATGAGTTTCAAAGAAACTACTTTAGCCAGGATCAAAAGTTGTTCGAAACACTGGTTGATGGCCAAAGTCCGCTTGCGCTATTCATTACCTGTTCAGATTCAAGAATCAATCCGAATCATTTGACTCAGACAAAACCGGGTGAACTATTCATTCAGCGAACCGCGGGAAACATTATTCCTCCCTACGGCGCTGTGTTTGGTGGTGAGGCCGCAACGATTGAATATGCCGTGAGTGCGTTAAAGGTCAAGGATGTGATTGTTTGCGGTCACTCACATTGTGGTGCAATGGGGGGGCTGCTCAACCCTTCGCAGCTTGAAAAAATGCCCGCTGTCAAGGCTTATTTACAACATGCGGAATCGACACGTCGAATTGTAGATGAGAACTACTCACACCTGACAGATCCTGAAAAGCGTCTTGTTCTGACTGTGCAGGAAAATGTGCTCGTTCAAATCGAAAATTTGAAAACACATCCGTCAGTTGCGGCTGCGGTGAGTCGTGGAGAGTTAAAGTTACATGGATGGGTCTACAAATTTGAAACCGGTGAGGTTTTTAATTTTCATCCGGATGAAGGACAGTTTCTTCCCATTGAAGATGTTGTCCTGACAGATGCAGGATTGGATCGGACATTGCCTCCGATTTAGAGGCTGTGAATCAGTATCCCGGTAATATTCCGTTTCGCGGAGAGAAAGCCAAGCGAGTTTCAACTTGCTTGGCTTTCTTTAAGAGGCATCTTTTGTACAGACCATTTCAGGGGCAACGCATTCTGCACATTACCCCGGATTCAATCCGCAAGTGACTTCTTCCGCTTGGGGAATTTCCTGCTTCTCGATCTGGTAATTGCGGAACTGGATCGAATAGTTCTCGTCGAACCAGTCTTTAATATGCGGCAAGAACTCCTGGTCAAAATCAGGCGCTGTATAATAGGTTCTGCCGAATTGATGAGCCTGGATTTCTCCATCTTCTACCACAAGCTGACCATCCTTAAAAACCCAGCGCGGGCGTTCGAACATTTCCTGACGGTTTTGCTGCGGTGCGTAGATGGTAATATCAGCGTGTGCTCCTACGCCAAGATGCCCTTTGTCCCGCATTCCCAGAACGCGGGCGGGAGCAGCCCGCGTGATGATGGCAATTTCATAGAGCGAATATTCTCGTTCCAGATCAGCCAGCACACTTCTCTCTCGAATTTCTTCCGGCATTTGAGACAGAAACTCCAGGCGGAAGCTCTTATCCATCAGCAAATAGATGATTTCCGGATAATGATAAAAAGCACCCCCGTTTGGATGATCGCTGGTCATGATCACGCGCCACGGGTCTTCCATCAACAGATACCATTCCAGAGCGATGGCCCATTGGACGGCATTAATCAGGCTGCGTTGAGGTCGGTACTCAATCGGAATCACGCCACAACTGCTTTCGAGTTCACAATCGGCGGTATACCATTTGTTTCGATTGATATTATGCAAAAACTGGCTGAAGGGCGTATCTCCGGTCATTGAGAGTGTCAATCCGGGATTGATATGTCCAACGTCGACGGTAATGTTTTCATGCGTATTGACATAATCCACGAGTTTTTGTGTCGCCGAAGAAAAACTCGTGGGGTCATTGGGATCGCCGTCGTAAGAGTGAAACTGGACATGCGCCAGATGTCCGCGGTGGCCTTCCAACGACTCCATGGTATTCAACGTCGTTTCCCAGTTACCGGGGATTCCTAGATTATTGCAGTGGATATGCACCGAGTGCGGCAGTTCTAACCGGTCTGCTGTTCCCGCCAGACCACGCACGATCTGCCGGGGAGTGACTCCGAAATTTTGTACGGGAGAATCTAATTCCTTGATCGATTTGCGGCTGATTTGTTTCCAGTCTTCGACGCCGCCGGGATTCACAATTTTGATCGTGTAACCTTTGGCTGATTCCAATAACCAACTGCAATACGCGTCCAGTGCATTCTGGTCCTGATTTCGCAAATGTTTCATCACGAAATGATTGTTGCCGAACAGCAGATAGAAACCCTTGTCGAGAATGGGCGTGTCTTGCAGTTCTTCATGGGCGTGCCTCGCGTGCAGACCGGGAATTGCCGCATCCATGGCAGTGGTATACCCGATACTCGCAAACAGATAACCGGTGGCAAACGTGCTGGGAACGACGCCTCCTGTTCCCGAGCGTGTATGTTCGCTGCGATAGATGGGGGGCACGTTGCGTTTCATTTCGGGCGTCATTTTGCGGCCCGCATTCACCTTGGGCCCAGCGATATGGCAGTGCATATCTATACCACCTGGCATGACCACGTAACCGGTGGCATCCAGTGTTTTCCCTGAAAATGTCTCTTTGTTTGCCGGAGCGGAGACGATTGTCCCATCCTGAATCCACATGTCACGTACTTCGCCGTTGATTCCATTAGCAGGATCGTAAATCGTTCCATTTTTAATACGGGAAAGAGACACAATAAACCTTTGACAGCGACAGAAGGAAGAATTCAGGAGTGTTTTGGGTCGGCAGATCAGTTAGTGGCGACAGCAGTTCGAGCGGCCACAACCGGGGTCGGCCATCGGAAGCTGCCATTTTTTAGTGGAACTTTCCCCTTTAAACAGCAGACCTCCCGAAATGAGGCGTTCGACGGGAGTGGCTTTGGGAGTCTCTTCCAGAGGAATGTCCGCTTTTTGGCAGAGTTCTCCCCAAGTCTTAAGTGATTCCGACATGCGATGGCTGACTTCGACGGTTTGACCATTGGCCTCGCAATAATATTCATAAGTAATCATTTTGATTCATCCACGAAATAACTGAGAGTAACTAGTGGAGTGTCATTTTTAAATTTGGGGTTGATAGAGATTACGAGAGGACGACAACCAAGCACGTAAATAACACCCCCAACCCTCAATTTCTAGCTTGACAAAGCACTAGCCGGAGGTCTGACTTGCCTGCAGGGTCGCTCTGCGTTTTTGGGCATAGCGTTTTACAAGCTCATCTGAAATCACTCCGATTAAGATAACTGCTCCAATGATAGCAAATTCCAGTTGGGAGGGAATCCCCAGCATGGTAATCGAATTGCGCAGAACCCGCATCAAGGCAGCTCCGATCACAACTCCTAGGATGGTGCCTTCGCCCCCCCGAATGCTGCAGCCTCCCAGAACGGCTGCTGCAATGGCATACAGCTCATAAAAATTACCGATGCCCTCTGGTTGGACCGAGTTAATATCCAATGCGAATAAAACACCTCCCACTCCCGATAGAAAGGAACAGATGATGTAAGCCAGAATCACGGTTCGGTCCGTTTTGATACCCGAGTAGCGTGCGGCGGTTTCATTATTCCCGATCGCCTTCAAGTAGCGGCCAAAAATCGTTTTATTCAAAAAGAAGGCGGCCACGACTGCCAGGCCGAGCATGATCAGAAAGGGGACCGGCAGTTTGAATCCTTCCATGAAGGGCACGTCGATTTTTCCGGTCGCCAGATAGCGTAGTCCAGCATGCGCCGTTCCAAACCCTTGAGTTTGATCCTCGGTGATACCTCTGGCGATTCCCCTGTAAATAAGCAATCCGCAAAGTGTCACGATAAAAGGCTGGAGTTTTAGTTTGGTGATCAGCAGGCCGTGAAAGAGACCAATGGCAATTGAGGTGGCACCTACCATTAGTAATGCAACAGGAACAGAAACTCCTTTTGCCAGCAATAATGGTAATAGACTTCCGATCAGACAGATGACCGAGCCAATGGAAAGATCAATCCCCCCAGAGATAATGACGAAAGCAACACCAATACTGATGATCCCAAACAGGGACGTGAGTCGCGTCACATTTTGGATATTATAAGCGGAGAAAAAATTCTCGTTTGAGACTGCTGTGACAAGGCACACAACAATCAATAAGATCAATATCCCCAATATTTTCTTCATGATTGTGATTCTTAAGCGCGAGTGTAGGATTGATAATTAAAAAAGATCAAGGTTGGACGGGTTCGCCGATTTGTCCGGTCGCCAGTTGCATGATGGCTTCTTCGCTCATTTCCTCTCGAGAGAGTTCTCCCGTCAATTGGCCTTCATGCATCACCAGCACACGATCAGAGATCCCCCGAATTTCTTCCAGGTCACTGCTGACAAATAATATCGCCATCCCCTGGGATGCCAGTTCATTCATCAGGTTGTAAATTTCCTCCTTGGCACCGATATCGACGCCCCGCGTCGGCTCATCCAGTAATAAGACACGGGGCTTCATCGCCAGCCATTTTCCCAGTACGACTTTTTGCTGATTTCCCCCCGACAAAAATTGAACGATCTGGCGGTCACTCGGGGTCTTGATTTTCATCGAGGCAATCATCGCTTCGGAAATGTTTCGCTCCTCTGAAAAATTGATGCATGCCAGTCGTTTTTGATCGCGAGAAATACTGGCCAGACTCATGTTTTCCCGAACCGCCATTTCCAGAACCAGCCCTTGTAGTTTGCGGTCTTCGGGGACCAATGCTAATCCCGCGTTGATCGCATCTTGCGGAGAATGAATCTGTATTTCTTTGCCATTGACAAAAATCGCTCCCCCGCGAGGTGCATCGATCCCGAACAGGACCTGCATTAGTTCTGTTCGACCGGCGCCAACCAAGCCAGAGATCCCGACAATTTCATTTTTTCTCAGCGCGAAGTTAATCGGATGCGTCGGGTTGACTGGAGTTCGCAGGTCTTTTACCTGGAGAACAACCTCGCCTGTCTCATGAGGCGTATGTGGAAAAAACTGTGAAACACTACGACCGACCATCATCTGGACCATGCGGTCGTGCGAAATGGAATCCCGATCCAAGTCCCCCGCATTTTCACCATCACGCAGTACCACCACACGGTCTGCCAGATCATTGACTTCACCCAGGCGATGAGAAATATAGATTACACTCACGCCTTGCGCTTTCAGTTCCCGGATGACGGAAAACAGTGCTTCGGATTCATGCAGCGAGAGTGAGGATGTGGGTTCATCCATAATCAGAATCCGCGCGTTGATCGAGAGCGCTTTGGCAATTTCTACCATTTGCTGCTGTCCGACTGTGAGCTGGCCCACCAGGGTCTGTGGTGAAACATTTAACCCGACACGTTTCAGTAGCTTTTCCGATTCGAGATACGTTTGCTTCTGATTAATGATGCTCCACGAATTGGGTTCTCGTCCCAGATAGATATTCGCGGCGATATCCAGATTATCGCACAGGTTTAATTCCTGATGAATTAAAGCGATTCCACAATCGAAGGCATCTTCCACATCGGAAATCGAGACAGCCACTCCATCAATCAGCAGGGTGCCGGAATCTGGAGGCTGGACGCCTGCCAGGATTTTCATCAAGGTGCTTTTGCCGGCGCCATTTTCACCAATGACGGCCAGCACTTCCCCGTGATGCAGAGTCAGACTGACCTGACTCAGTGCATTGACACCAGGGAACTGTTTGGAGATCTTGCGCACTTCCAGAAGCGGTGCGGAATGAGTCGTATCAAGACTACTCATCCGATTTAGGATCTTTCTGGTCCTCTGTGGATTTTTTTTTGTTTTCTGAAGTGGCTCCCGCTTTGTCGTTCTTTTCCGGCTTGGCATCACCGATCAGTGCTTTCAATTCTGCCCAGTATTCTTCGACGTTATCTTTACGAATCGTGCGAGCAGGAATGTGAATGATTTTATTTTCGGGGATGACTGATTTGTCACCATTGGCGAGTCCGTTTAGAACACGTACCGATTCATAGCCGTATTGATAGGGATTTTGAACGACTGTTCCGACTACGGTTCCATCAATGATACCTTGCAGGCTGACTGGATCTTCATCAAATGAAACGACTTTAATTTCATTCAGCTTCTCGGCATCACGAATTGCCTCCAGGCACAGTGGTGGATTATAGGCAAATAGGCCGACCATACATTTCAGGTTGGGGTACTTGGCGATGGCATCTTGAGCGTTCGCTTTGGCCTGCGGGTGATCAAAGTCATCCGTACGGGTATCCAGGATCGTGTATTTCTCGTTTGTGATCGGCTCGTCTGGAGCGTCATAGCGGGTGTTATCCTCGGAACGATCCATCAATTCATCGATCACACCTTGTCTTCGCAGACGGGCATTGGCTTGCCCCAAGCGTCCAACAAATAGCATGACTTCTCCGCCGTCGGGTAACGCTTCCTTAACCAACTTGCCACACATGCGACCCGCGGTGTAGTTGTCCATTCCAATGTAACATTCACGTGGGCTGTCAGGTGCATCTGAGTCTTGAGTGATGAGAATGGAATGACTGGCGATTTCTTGCAGGAGTTCATCTTGATTCACTGGATCAATGGGGCTGATAGCAATTCCATCTATGTTTTGAGCCAGGAGTTCCTGGACCATCCGTTTTTGATCTGCCACACCTTGCGATGGCATTCTCACTTCCACATTCACATCCAGATCCTCTCCCGCTTTTTCTACGCCTCTCTGAGCAATAATCCAAAAGGGATCAACTCCGTTTGTGACAAAGGCAAACGTTTTTTTCCCGTTTCCTTTATCCTGACTGCAACCAGGTATGAAAAACGAAATACTTAATAAAATTGTTAAAAGGGTGCAGTTCCGAATCAATTCACGACAAGTCATCAAGCGAGGCTCCTTGTTTGTATGTTGTGCAGAAGATCAGATGAGATTGGAAATAATATGATGATTGACTTAGCTATATGATGCAATGATTTCGTAGAAATATCGAGCTTACCTGATAGAAATCAAATAAATAAAAATGAATACAGTCCAGTTTTCAATGTATCAACTAGCTGTTATTATAAAAGATCACGCTATTTCGCGATTCGGGGTTCAGTACCATGAAAACCTGCCTGTTTATATGCCTGTATGATGTTTGAGAGAAAATGAGGTTTTCTTGTTTCGGGAAATCGATCAGACCAACGCAACACCACGATTCTATATGAATTCTTTTTCCCATTGATATCGGAGCAGGGGCAGCAACGTGATTCAAGCATTAAAAACATTATCTATTGCCGTGTGTGCGGTCCTGGTCTCGCAGTCGTTACTGGCAGACGATTCCCGTCAGCCGCATTCGATTCAGACATGGACCTTTACAGACAGCGATCATGGCTGGACAGCCTATAATGCTTGTACTCTCGCCGTAAAAGATAATGCGTTGCAAGTCAACAGCACAGGCAAAGATCCGCATTTCGGTCGAGAACTAAAATCACCGGCAGGCTGGAAAAAAGTCAAAGTCCGTGTGCGGTCTGCTCAGAAACTGAACGGCGAAATTTACTGGAAAACCCAGAAGCAAGATGGCTATTCCGGTGCCCGATCTCACAAGTTTCAAACAAGCAACAATAATAATAACGATTGGCAGGATCTGACGTTTAATTTTCATGTGGATTCCGAAATGACGGGGCTGCGGATTGATCCAGCGAGTCGCAAAGGGCTGGTCGAAATCGAATCAATCTCACTGGAAGCTACGGAAGCACCTGCTTCTGCGACAGCGACCCCCGTCGATCAAATCAAGTTGCTGAAAGGTTTCAAAATCGAATTGCTGTATTCCGTTCCCACTGATCAAGAGGGTTCCTGGGTCAGTATGACGATTGACCCCCAAGGACGCCTGATTGCCTCGGATCAATATGGTGCTCTCTATCGGATCACACCTGCCAAAATTGGATCCAAAACTAACGATACCCAGGTCGAAAAACTGCCCGTGGATATGGGAATGGCGCATGGCCTGCTGTATGCGTTTGACAGTCTGTATGCCGTAGTGAATGGTGGTAAAGAACGACCTTCCGGCTTGTACCGTTTGAAAGATACCAACGGCGACGATCAGTTTGATGAAGTCAAATTCCTGAGAGAAATCAAAGGAGCAGGCGAACACGGGCCGCATGCGATTATTCTTTCACCAGATAAAAAATCACTTTATATCGCCGCCGGGAACCATACTGATTTACCTGCTCCGGAAAAATCTGTTGTTCCCCGTAATTGGGACGAGGATTTACTCCTGCCCCGACTCTGGGATGCTCGCGGACACGCCGCCGGTAAACTTGCACCGGGTGGCTGGATCTGTCATACCGATCCGGAAGGAAAAGAATTTGAAATCGTCAGTATCGGATTTCGTAACGAATACGACATCGCCTTCAATCCGGAAGGAGAGCTGTTTACTTACGATGCCGACATGGAATGGGATGTGGGCTCGCCCTGGTATCGTCCGACGCGTGTGAATCATGTCACCAGTGGTAGTGAATTTGGCTGGCGTTCCGGAACTGGCAAATGGCCCGATTATTATCCCGACAGTCTACCTGCGGTTGTCAATATCGGTCAAGGCTCACCAACGGGTATTGTGTTTGGGACTGGTACCAAATTCCCCGCGAAATATCAGGATGCGCTGTTCATTTCTGACTGGAGCTACGGAATAATTTACGCCGTGCATATGAAGCCTCAAGGGTCCTCTTATGTTGCCACATATGAAAAGTTTGCTTCTGCGACTCCGCTGCCTGTGACAGACTTAGTTGTGAATCCCGTTGATGGCGCCTTTTACTTTACGATTGGTGGTCGAAAGACGCAGTCCGGCTTGTACCGTATTACTTATACCGGCAATGAATCAACGGCTCCTGTGGAACCCAAACCAGATCAGTTGGCAGCTCTCAGGGAATTACGTCGCGATATTGAAGCATTCCACGGTCAGCAGGCCGAAACGATCGTCTATTCAGTCTGGCCTTATCTGGGCCATGAAGATCGGCACATTCGTTATGCGGCACGTATCGCATTGGAGCATCAGCCCGTTGAACAATGGCAGAATTGTGTGCTGTTAGAAAAAGATCCGGCAACACTCATTAACGCCGGCATCGCCTTGACGCGAAATGGCACATCGGCGTTTAAGACTCCGTTAATTAACAGATTGAAGAGCCTGGACTGGAATGCTTTAACCAAGACTCAGAAAATGGATTTGCTGCGGTTGTATCAACTCGTGTTTGTTCGTCTGGGAGAACCAACGGAAAAAGAGCGCAAAGATGTGCTTGCTCAAATCAATGGTGCTTATCCCGCTCAGAATTCGTTCATGAATCGGGAGTTAAGCCAGGTTCTGGTTTATTTGAATGCTCCCAAAGTGATTGAGCGAACATTGGAGTTACAAAATAAAGCGCTGACACAAGAAGAACAGATTCATTATGCCAAAGTGCTCAGTAGTCTGACTGTCGGATGGAATGATGACTTGCGAAAGAAATATTTTGAATGGTATTTAAAATCGACAGCTCACAAGGGGGGCATGTCTTTTAATAAGTTCCTGGTCAATATTCGAGCGGAAGCCATCAAAACACTGACAGCTACCGAAAAAGAAACGCTCAAGCCAATTCTGGAAGTGAATTTGGAAAAAGCAGAACCGATTGCACAAGGCCCTCCTCGTCCGTTTGTGAAGAAGTGGACCGTTGATGAATTATTGAACGCAGCGAATAACGATAAAATTCAGCGCAACTTTGAACGCGGGCGGGAAATGTTTGCGGCAGCCACCTGCTTCAAATGTCATCGCTTTGCTGGGGAAGGGGGCACGATTGGTCCTGATTTGACCGGAGCTGGCGGCCGTTTTAATGCTCAAAATCTGCTGGAGTCAATCATTGATCCTTCCAAAGTTATTTCCGATCAATACGCGTCGACCATGTTTATTCTGGACGATGGTCGTATTGTCAACGGACGCGTTATCAATCTGCATGGTAAAAATTTGATGGTGCTGACAGACATGGCCAACCCCAGTAAATTGACGAGCGTTAATCGGGATACGGTCGATGAAATGCTGCCTTCCAAATCATCCATGATGCCAACCGGACTCGTGGATACGTTGACAAAAGAAGAAGCGCTGGACTTGTTGGCTTATTTACGATCTGTTGGAAATCCTGATCATGAGCTGTTCAAAAAGAAGAACTAGTGGAGTGTCATGGTTAAATTTGGGTTGATAGAAATTACGAGAGAGCGACAACGGAGCACGTAAAAAACACTCCCGACCTTAAAATTCTAACTTGACAAAGCATGAGGTCTTGAGTGAATCACTTAGATCTTGAATGAAAAATTAATTGGTCACGGGGATTAACCTGATTCCTGTGGAAGTTGTTAGTGTGTCGTTAGAACTTCCGCAGGAAACGCACCCGTTCGCATTGAATCTGCAATGCTGAGGTAAGGTTATGCAGCCTGAATTAAAGACGTATTGTGTTCTGCGCAGGAATGGTCGAAGACTGGTTGTTCTTTCGGCAATGTTCCTGATGGGACTTGGATTAGCCGTTTCATCCGGTGCGGAAAAAATTCCAGCCGGGAAGGGCGAAGCTCCTTCTGAACGCATCTCATTCCTCAATGACATTCAGCCACTATTGGCTTCCCGTTGTTTAAAGTGTCATGGTCCAGACGCCGAAAAGCGTGAAGCGGAATTACGGGTTGATACACGGGAGGGACTGTTCAAGGATCTGGGAGACAAGACGGCAGTCGTGGTGCCTCACAAGCTCGATGCCAGCCTGTTATTCGAACGCATCAGCACGACAGACAAGGATCTGAAGATGCCTCCCGTTGATTCCAAAATGGAATTAACAAGCGAGGAAATAAAAAAGATTCAGCTCTGGATCGAGCAGGGGGCTGATTACGAAGAACATTGGGCCTTTAAAAAACCTGTTCGATCTCCGCTGCCTGCTGTCACAAATCGCGAGTGGCCTCGCAATGCCATCGATTATTTTATTCTGTCACGATTGGAACAGGCAGGACTCACACCGGCGCCCGAAGCTAACCCCTATCAACTTGTCAGACGCGTCTATCTCGATCTGACCGGTTTGCCTCCGACCCCTGTGCAGGCAGACGCGTATGTCAATGATACGCGCTCGGATGCTTACGAGCGTTTGGTGGATCAACTGCTCAACGCGCCAGGTTACGGCGAGCACTGGGCGCGTTACTGGCTGGATTTGGCCCGTTTTGCTGATACCAACGGATATGAAAAAGATCGCCCCCGCTCGGTTTGGCCGTATCGTGACTGGGTGATTCAAGCGATCAATAATGATATGAACTTCCAGCAATTTACGATCGAACAATTCGCGGGTGACTTGTTGCCTGAGCCGACCTTGCAGCAGAAAATCGCGACTGGATTTCATCGCAATACCCTCTGGAATGAAGAAGGGGGCATTGACGTCGAAGAGTTTCGTTTTGCCTCGATTGTCGATCGCGTCAACACGACCGGAACGATCTGGCTCGGGCTGACTGTCGGCTGTGCCCAATGTCATACGCATAAGTACGATCCCATTCAGCAAAGCGAGTTTTATCAGCTCTTCGCGTTTCTCAATAATGCAGATGAACCGGAGTTAACTGTTCCGGATCAGGCAGTCACGAAAAAACGCCAGGAAATTCAGCAGCAGGTGACCGCTTTGAAAGAAAATCTCAAACCACAGTGGCTGTCGCATAGTGACCGTCAATCGGCTGAAGAAAAGCAGACTCATTTTCAGCAGACTTATCAGGCCTGGATTGCGAAACATTCTAAACAGGCCAATCACTGGAAACCGCTGCACGCCACTGAGTTGAAAGCATTAAACCGAGCGACCTTAACCGCGCTCGACGATGGCTCTGTGCTGGCCAGCGGCGATCGCCCCAATAATGATACCTATCTCGCAACTTATCCCATTCCGGAAGCGCAGCAGATCACGGCGATTCGGTTGGAAGTGCTGCCGCATGACAGTCTGCCTGATCGAGGGCCAGGGCGAGCTTCGTTTCAGGCGGCTGCTGTTGTGGGACACAAAGGCGATTTCATGCTCAGTGAATTTGAGGTGAGTCTGAAATCTGGTAAGAATCCGCAAGCGAAAGCAAAGCGACTGACATTCAAAAATGCGACGGAAGATTTTGCTCCTGAAAAAACGTCGGCAGCTAAGACGATTGACGGGACCTTAGATACTGGATGGAAAATTACTGGTCAGATCGGGAAACCGCATCAATGTGTTTATGAACTGGAACAACCTGTGACAATGCAGGCAGGGAAACAACTGGTCGTCACGTTGAAGCAGCAATATATTCATGAGATGACGCTCGGTTGCTTTCGCATTTCTGTGACCTCTGACAAAGCCTCGGTTGCGGCTTCTGAAGTTCCCGCTGAAATCGAATCACTTCTGCTCTCGCATCAAAGCCAGTGGATGGATGTACATAAAACGCAGGTTGAACAGCATTTTCTGATGACGACTCCCGAGTTGAAAGCAGAACATGAGCAAATTCAAAAACTGCAGAAATCGATGCCGGAGCAGCCTACGACGCTCGTCCTGCAGGAACGTATGCCACAACATCAGCGCGTCACTCGATTGCATCACCGCGGTGAGTATTTAAAACCGGGTGACATCGTACAACCGGGCGCACTGGGACGCTTCCATGCGCTGCCTGACCAGGCTTCCCCAGACAGATTAACATTAGCACGTTGGCTCGTCGCCCCGGAGAATCCGCTTGTCGGTCGGGTTGTCGTCAATCGTTGGTGGCAGGCAATGTTTGGGACAGGCATTGTGAGGACCTCGGAAGATTTTGGGACCCAGTCTTCTCCTCCCTCGCATCCCGAGTTGCTGGATTGGCTGGCAACTGAGTTTGTTCAGAATGGCTGGTCTCGAAAGAAACTGTTACGTTTACTTGTAACGAGCGCCACTTACCGTCAATCTTCCACTGTGACGCCGCAAAAGCTGGCACGCGATCCTCAGAATAGTCTGCTGTCGCGCGGGCCGCGTGTTCGATTGGCAGCGGAAGTCGTCCGGGATTCGGCTCTGACTGCCAGTGGATTATTGACGCGGAAAATTGGTGGTCCCAGCGTGTTTCCCCCTCAGCCGGCAGGAGTGACCGCTTTATCCTATGGGAAATTCGCCTGGAAAGAGAGTACAGGACCCGACCGCTATCGCCGCGGCCTGTATACATTCATTAAAAGAACAACCCCTTATGCCACGTTTGGTTTGTTTGATGCTCCCAGCCGTGAAGCTTGTGTGGTCCGGCGCAGTCGCAGTAATACGCCACTTCAGGCATTGGCCCTCTTAAATGATGTCGTTTATATGGAAGCGGTTGTGGAAATGGGAAAGAACGCCACGCTTTTGAAGGAACAAAGTCCTTCAGAACGGGCGACAATGTTATTCCGGCGAATGATAACGCGTCCTCCTTCCCCTGAAGAAGTGAATTTGCTCGTTCAGTTTTATGAGCGGCAACTCGAACAACTGAAACAGAATCAAAAACGCTGTCAGAAATTATTAGGCACCGCAGTTTCTTCAGCGGAAACAGATCTCTCACAGTCGGAATGGGCGGCCTGGACTCTGGTCGCGCGGGCGATTCTGAATCTGGATGAATTTGTAACGAAAGAGTAGCAGCATGTTATATCTCCTTATTATTAAAACCTCTGGAGTGATTTGATGTCGGCACCACGCGACTCCCAGAAAGAACAATTCGTCAATGCAATCTCGCGCAGACATTTTTTTCAGTCTGGTGGAGTCGGATTGGGAAAAATTGCGCTGGCTTCATTGCTATCGGGAGCAGCACTCCCACGGAAGCAGGTATCTGCGGCTCCATCAGAGCTGATGAATCCATTGGCTTCCAAAACGGCTCATTTCAAGCCGAGAGCAACCAATGTGATTTATCTGTTTATGGCTGGCGCTCCCAGTCAGCTAGAGTTGTTCGATTACAAACCGGCGCTGGAAAAATATCACGATGCCGCCCCACCTGAAAATCTGGCGAAAGAACTGCGTTTAGCCTTTGCGCAGCAGAACGCACGCTTGATGGCGCCGCAATACGCATTCAAAAAACATGGGGAATCGGGAAATGAAATCTCCGAAATTATGCCTCATTTGTCAAAGGTGGCAGATGAGATTTGTATTCTGAAGTCATTACATACAGACCAGTTCAATCATGCTCCCGCGCAGGTGTTTTTGAATACCGGCAGCCCGATTCCCGGTCGCCCCAGCATGGGCTCCTGGGTGACCTATGGGCTGGGAAGCGAAGCGAACGATCTGCCGGCTTTTGTGGTTCTAACTTCAGGAGGCGGGACCAGTGGCGGAACGGCGAATTTCTCCAGTGGGTTCCTACCTTCCTTGCATACGGGGGTTCCGTTTCGCAGTCAGGGAAGCCCGATTATCAATGTGGATAACCCACAGGGAATCGATCGGAAGATTCAACGAGATACGCTGGACCTGGTGCGAACCTTTAACAAACGCCATTTGGATGTTGTCGGAGATCCGGAAATATCTTCCCGCATCAGTGCTTATGAAATGGCATTTCGCATGCAGAGTCGTGCTCCTGAGTTAATGGACTTTTCGCAAGAAACCAAAGAGACATTGGAGATGTACGGCGCAGAACCGGGAAAGAGTTCCTTTGCCAATCATTGTCTCCTGGCACGTCGTCTGGTCGAGCGGGGTGTTCGGTTTGTGAATCTTTACCTGAAAGGCTGGGATCATCATTCCAATGTCAAAGGCGGCTTGAAGAATATGTGTGGAAAATGCGATCAGGCATCCGCCGCACTGGTTAAAGATTTAAAACAGCGCGGACTGTTAGAGAACACATTAGTGATCTGGGGGGGAGAATTTGGACGGACGCCGATTGTGGAAGCCAACGCGACGCTGGGACGAGCCGCGGGGCGCGACCATCACCCGAGTGCCTTTTCCATGTGGATGGCAGGGGGCGGAGTCAAATCAGGATTCACCTGGGGAGCCAGCGATGAACTCGGATTCAACGCCGTCGAAAATCCCATTCACGTGCATGACTTGCAGGCAACCGTCCTGCATTTGCTCGGTCTGGACCATGAGCGGCTGACATTCACATATCAAGGCCGTCCGTATCGGCTGACCGATATTCACGGAAAACTGGTTCCTGAAATTCTGGCTTGATCCCAGGATTTATTTGGATTTCGCAGCCAGTGTCTCTTTCTGTTTGACATGCAGCAGAACGGGAATCGAAGTCTGCTTTCCATCCTGATCGGCTCGCAAATGGAACAGACGTGTTGTTTCCGGGACCCATTTGGCGGCAGTCAGGTAAAAGGTTCGCTCATTCATATTGTCCAGGAGCAGCAGCCCGTTCAAACCGATGTTATCAACGTAGACACCATGTGGCAGATTGCGGCCTGCGTATTCGCGACCAAAGCCAACCACGCCGTTGTAGCCGTTTCGTAACAACAAAACCTTGGCTGCGATGGTTTCGCCGGGATGGATTGTCAACTCCAGCGGCTTTTCCGGAATCAATTCCAGATTGTTTCCCGCGACACGCTTTTTATCCGTATTCATGGGCACCATTCTGATGATTAATTGGGGCTTTTTCAGAAGCTGAATCGTTCCTAGCGAATTAACAGCATGTGTTTGTTTCACTCCGGCGATGGTCGCTGTCGCTGTCACCTTTACGGGATTAAACTTTTCATGCGTTGGTCTAACGGCGACGAGTGGTCCTCGTGTTTCAGGAACCGGGTCCGCTGAAATGAGCCCATAAGCGCGATCATGACCCGCCTCGATTATAATCGGACTGGTGATATGGAATCCGGATGGCACTTTCGAAAAGTCAACTTGGATCGGCCCGTCGAAACCATCCATACGCTGTGCAACGACTTCGATTTCTTTTCCACTCCCGGCGTTAATCTTGGGGTTCGCCCCTTTCAGGGTGACTTTGAAGTCTGGTTTGCGAGGACGGACCGTTAACTCATAATGGAAGTCTTTGCCCTGGAATCCACGAACATCAGAAACTCGCACATAATACACGCCAGTCTTGGGTGCCTTGAAGATCAAACGGGAATCATCGCCGAGTTCACGGCGGCCATCATCGTTGTTTTCATTGTAAACGGTGAAGACGGGCAGGCCATTGGGAGGTAACTCCGTTCCCACAGGATGAGGTTCTACAATATAGCAGGGTTCATGCAGCGCGTGCGTGATGGGGCTGGTCCCGAAGTAAGTATATCGCTTACTGCCGCTGCCGGGATACACGTTGAATCCCGAATCGGGACCACGGGGATAGAGCCAGAGCTTAACGACTTCTCCGTTGGCATACAGATATTCGTTTAATTCCATTTCCTGCCAGTTATGAATTCGATAGTCATTTACAATGTTCGAATCTTTGCCTCGAAATGTGAAATAGGAATCTCGGACCGCTTGCAGTAAAACTCTCGGTATCTGCTTTCCTTCCGCATCGAGAACTTCAATTTTTGAATCGAGTTTCGATTTTTTACGGGCGGCGTTGGTTTCGATGACCCATTCTTCGCCCGCCTTTGATTTAAAGCGATACAGGTCCACGTCGGTTTGGCTCTGCTCTGCAGATTCGATCAAACCGCTGGCGATGATGGATGGTGAAGTCAGAATGGTTGCCTGATTTGGTTGGTTATTGGGTTCTGACTCTTTGATTTGAACCGACTTTGCCACTGTTTTATGGGGCAATGTGGATTCCGGCATGGTCTCTGCGCTACCCTGGCTTTTAACGGGAGCAGACAGTTTTTTCGGAAGTGGAAAGCGTTTTAAGAGTCCGTTACTGAAACCGACAATCGTTGTTTGTGAATCGGGTGAAAAGGCTACGGAAGTCGGGATGGCAGGCAGGTTCTCTTCCACGTGCAATAACTGAATCTGTTTCGCATCCCAGATTTTCAGAGAACGATCAACAGAAATCGATGCCAGCAATTTCGAATCAGGCGAAGAAACAATTTGAATCACCGGGTTTTCATGTGCAAAACGGGCATAAATCAGGGGGTTGATTTTCGCTGAATTTCGGGAAACAAAACGCCATTTCCGGATACGGTTGTCTGCACCTGTGGCCAGAATGAAATTACCGTCCGGACTGAAAGTGACGGAATATTGTTCTTTGAGCGGCTGACTGAGAGTATCAAGTCGATTGCCTGTCGCGACCTGCCAGACTTTGACCGTCGAGTCGGCAGAGGCACTGGCCAGTGTTGTGCTATCCGGACTGAATGCCAGATCAAAAATGGCGCCATTGTGGCCGGTTAACTGTCGTACTTTTTTGCCGGATGCGACATCCCAGAGAATGATGTTCTGGTCATAGCTGCCGGTGGCCAGCCATTTATGGTCCGGACTGATTTCCGCTGCATACAGTACATCGCGATGGCCGACAAATTCGTGGCGCTTTTTGCCAGAGGAAACATCCCAGATGACAGCCTGACCGAACAGCCCCGTGGTTCCGGAAGCGGTGATCAACCATTTTCCATCCGGGCTGAATCGCACGGAGTTTACTTTACCAGGGAGACCTTTCAGGGTTTGGACGATTTTGTTTGAGGAGCCTGATAAGAGGTCCACTTCAGCAAAACGTGCTATGGCAATCAGATCGTTGGCAGCAGACCAGTCAAGAAAGTCGATCGGTTTATTTGCTGTTTTAGACGGCGCGATTTCAGGAACCGTCAGTACCATCCGCGCTGGTTCCTTACCGGAAGGACCTTTGGCGCCCTGAGTGACCCACTCCACCAGTAACGCGATTTCTTCGGGATTTAATTTATCTCCACTGTCTTCCGGGGGCATCATTGGCTTGGCTTCGCCTTTGATCATTCGAATCAGACGACTGCTTTTACTGTCGCCGGGAAGCACCGCGGGGCCTTGTTCTCCCCCTTTGAGCAGACCATCATAGGAGTCAATGACAAATTTTCCTTCGGGGTCATCGACACTATGGCAGCTCTCACAATATTTTCGAAACAGGGGCGCGATTTGTTTCGAGTAGTCAATCTCCTTCTCTGCTGCCTGTAAAGATTGAGAACCTGCGATCAACAGGATCAGCAAAAAGAAGAAACTGGTTTTTGACAGGATATGTAACATCGATGACCTCAAGTCAGCTCTCTATGAATTGTATGTTTTCAATTTCAGAATCTGCGTTGGAATTAGTGGTTAAACAGAAACTCGCGACTGCTGAGGACTCCCCAGAACAGATCTTCAATCGACTGGCGTTTTTCTGCAGCGGGTGTTTCTGACAGCAGTTTCGACAGTTTTGTTACTTCCTCATTCGTTGGCTTACGGGAGAGACATAGCATGTAAATCTCTGTGATTAATTCCTTGTCTGGTTGCTTGGCCTCCCAAAGTTTTGTAACGCGGCTCTCTTTGGCTTTGAGTTTATTATTGATCGTATCGCCATTGGAAATGTGCAAGACTTGAACCATTGTGGGTTCTTCCGTGCGTTCGCATTCACACGTAATCATGCGCTCGTTACGTCCGAAGGTCTTCAGGAAGTAAGAGATGACCGAAGAATCGTATAGCTGGATGGCTTTGGTTCCTTTGGGGTAGAAGTCCGTCTTTTGCGGATTCGGTGCATAATACTTTGTGAACTCATCGGGAACTTCGGTGACTTGTGAAATGGCATCTAATAAAACTTCAGCCATCATACGTCGAGGATAATACCGGGAATAAAATCGTTTCTCATCTTTATTTTCAGGCAGTGGCTGGCTGCTGCGCTGGTAAGCCGCTGATTGTAATATTACTTTCATGAGTGCTTTTAAATCGAATTGGTGCTCGACCAGATAATTGGAAGTGGCAACGAGTAGTTCTTCATTGCTGGCAGGATTGGATTCCCGCATGTCATCCACTGATTCGACCAGTCCTACGCCGAAGAAGTTGGCCCAGACACGATTCGTAATGGAGCGGCTGAAAAAATGATTGTCCTTGGAAGTCAACCAGTTTGCCAGATAGACGCGGCGATCTTCCGGGGCGTTGATATCAATGGGTTTTCCATCCAGGGGTGTGGGTGGTTGTGGCTTGCCTGTTAATGGCTGAACCAGATCACCTTCCGTGGCGACGAACAGAGTCCGAATTCCGTCTCCCGAACCCTGACTGCCACCCCAGCCTTTGGCGCGGACGCGGGAAAAGAAATTTGCCATCGCGTAGTATTGGTTATTCGTCCATTTCTCCAACGGATGGTTATGGCATTTCGCGCATCCGATCGCCAGACCCAGAAATGCCTGGCTGACATTTTCCGTCATCGTTTCCGGATCTTGATGAATGGCATAAAAGTTTGTCGCTCCGTTTTCGATACTGCTGCCTTGTGCGGTAATCAGTTCACGCACCATTTGATTCCAGGGCGTATTGTGCTTTACGTGCTGATGAATCCAATCATGGTATGCCTTCACGGCCTGCGGACGAATGAGTTCCCCGTTGACGAGTAACAGGTCCGACCATTTATAGGTCCAGTAATCGATAAATTCAGGGCGGCTCAGAAGTTGATCAATCAGTTGATTGCGTTTGTCAGGACTTTGGTCAGCCAGGAATGCTGTGACCTCTTCCGGTTTGGGAAGTGAACCAATTGTGTCGATATATACTCTGCGAATGAAATCAGCGTCGTTCGATTGAGGTGAAGGGGGCAGGTTTAATCGCTTGAGCTGTTTGATCACCAGTTGATCGATGAAATTGTTTTGTGGTGACTTTGCATAGACGGCGGGATCAATTGTCTGCTCGTAGGGTGAGGTGATTTTGGATATCGCAATTTTACTGGAAAAGTTACAGACGATCGCGCCTTCTCCAAAACCGGTGACTTTGACCGTTCCCAGAGCATCAACCGAAGCCACACTTTCATTGACAGAAGAAAATGCGGTCCACTGAGTCACATCGCGAACCGAATGATCAGAATAATGAGCCTGTACGAGCAGGTTTTGAGTTTGCCCTTTGGCGAGAACCGATCGGGCCGGTAAGACTTCCAGGCGTTCAATGACAGGGTCCGTTTCCGCAGGAGTCGCTGCTCCTTGTGCAATCCAGCCGGAAAGAATTCGGTATTCTGGAGAATCCGTTTCAAAACGAACTCCGCCTTTATGGGGGACGGCTCCCGTCGGTTTAATCAAGAACAGACTGCGTGCCGGGTCGGACAATTCAATCCGACGTCCCCGCGATTGTTTTACGATCGTATGAAAATCACCCAGAACATCATATGCTTTCAACGAGAGACGAAAGCCACCTTTACCGGCGAGCGCACCGTGGCAGGGGCCGGAATTACAGCCCGCTTTCGTGAGTATTGGTTGTACATCGTTGCGGAAACTCCACTGATATGCTTTGTCGATACCTGTGACTGTGACGCTGCTTTTGGATTGCAGACTTCCTGACGTGGCAGTGATGACTGCCGTGCCATTGCTGACGGGGATTAAAGTCTGCCCCTCAATCTTGACCACCGCGGGATTGCTGGATGAGAGTTGAGATTCTTTGGTGACTGGTCCTGCAATTTCGCCGGCCTTGTTGATTTTTTGAACTGAGACACCATGCCGTGCTTCTTTGCTGGAAAGTTGGATCTTCTCCGGCAGCAGTACGATCTTTTCGTTTGCTTCGGCAGCCTGCAGAGTACCGGAGTTTATGCCGGAAGCGAGCAGCCCTGTGAAAATCAAGGACAGAATGAGTGGAGTGGTTTGTTTTGCAGGAAACATCGAGCACTTCTCTTTATGGAATGGATAATATACTTTGTGTGATGATAGCTGACGTAATCGGAGTGACTTCAGGAGTCAGCGGTAGAGACTCCCTTCGCGATTTGTCATCATCGCGATTTATTATAAACAGCAGCGTCTGATCTCAGCGCATGTTCTGTTATTAAAACAGTTCGCGAATTTCATGATTACCCACATCAACCAGTGGGAAAGGGCGACCTGAAGGACCGGGTAGAACCGTATGCAGATCAAAGCCGAGGCTGTGATATACAGTCGCTGCCAGGTCTCCGGGGGGAACGGGGTGATCTGCGGGAACACCACCGATGGGGTCACTGCTGCCGACAACGCGTCCTCCCTGAACGCCGCCACCGGCAAAATAGCAGGTAAAACATTGAGGCCAGTGATCGCGGCCACCGGCTGGATTGACTTTTGGGGTTCTGCCGAACTCTGCTACATTGCAAACCAGCGTCTCGTCCAGCATGCCTCGATCGTAAAGATCTTCAATCAGCGCACTATAAGCCTGGTCATACATGGGAGCTACAATATTTTTCATGCCTTCAATGGAAGTGAAAGGTTTGGAACCGTGAATGTCCCAGGTAACTTCATTGAAGACTGTCAGGAAGGTGTTGACCGTCACAAAACGAACACCGGCTTCCACCAGGCGTCGTGCCAACAGGCAACACTGGCCGAAGCGATTCATTCCGTAGCGTTCTCGGACTTTGGTCGGTTCTTTCGCAAGATCAAAGGCTTCGCGTGCTTTTTTACTGGTCATTAAACGGTAGGCAGAATGAAAATTTCCGTTGAGCAGTTTGGCATCTTCGGTTGATTCGAAGTAGTCGATCGTGTTGTCGACGACTTCACGGATCTTTTTACGGCGTTCTAATCGCGCCGTTCCAATCTCTTTAGGGGGGAGCAGGTCGGGGACTTTGAAGTCAGGTTTGGACGGATCGGCCATTAATGCAAACGGGTCATGGGCTTTCCCCAGAAAACCACCCGCTTGTCCATTAGGAAGATTTCCGCCGCCGCGCCCCATTGTTTCAGGAAGGACCACATTTGCCGGAAGATCAGACTTGCGTCCGCGGAGATAATCAACGACCGAACCGATGTGTGGCGTATTGATCCCGCCCGTAAAAAGACGACCGGTCTGCATCATCTGCCAGCCGGCATCATGGACGGCGGCTGCGTTGTGGTAACAGGAACGGACCAGAGAAAACTTGTCTGCGACTTTCGCGTGCAAAGGCAGGATCTCAGAGATATCAATCTCAGGGGAAGCAGTGTGGATTGGTTTAAAAGGGCCTCTGATTTCCGACGGGGCGTCCGGTTTCATGTCGAAAGTATCTAACTGGCTGGGAGCGCCCAGATTGAAGATCATGATTGCCGAACGGTTGTCGTTTTTCTTGTCGACGAGCCCTTGCTCTTTTGCTTCCAGGTATTGAGGTAAGGACAGCCCCATTGCGCCCAGTGTTCCGACTTGTAGAAAGTCTCTGCGTGTGACTCCACTACAGGTATGTGCTGTGCCTTGACCAGTAAACTTCAGCATAATGCACCCCAATACGATGGATTTAAAAACAGGACTGACCGTTTCAAGTCGGTGCTGTGTTGATATTTTGCTGAGGGAATTCAAATGTGTAAAATATTGATTACGCGCAAGAAGCCCCTTATTCGTTTATTTTCGCATATAGTAGACGGTCAGATCAACGTCGTCTTGTAGAAAACACGCATAAATTTGTATTATTTACGCATGATCGATTCTCAGCAATTTCGCAATGATTTTATTAAACGGCTCGATAACAAACTCCATTTGGAAGAGTTATTCAATTTTATTCCGGATGCTTATTTTTTCGCGAAGGATGCGGAAGGCCGGTTTATCAAAATCAGTCGCGCTTGGATGGATATTCGGGCCATCCCTAAGGAAGAGGATATTATTGGCAAGACTGACTTTGATATTCACCCGATCGATTTAGCACAACAATATGTAGCAGAAGATCAACGAGTGATGGAGTCGGCCAGTCCGCTGCCGAATCAGGTTTGGCTGATTCCCGATCGTCTGGGAAATCTGAAGTGGTATCTCTGCAGTAAGATCCCCTTATTCGGCGATGGTGGTAAGGTAATTGGCGTGGCCGGTGTCTTGCGGGATATTAAAGTGGCCGGTGCTGAATTTCAGTCGTATCAGGAATTAGACAAAGTGATTGCCTATGTACTCGAACATTATCACGAACGAATTCAGGTTTCTGATCTGGCCGATTTAATTTATTTGTCTGTCAGTCAATTTGATCGCAAGTTCAAGAAACTGTATCAAATTACGCCTCAAAAATATATTTTGCGAGTGCGAATCAATGCCGCCTGTCAGTCACTCATGCGGACAGAAAAACGGATTTCCGAAATCGCTCTCGAATCTGGTTTTTATGATCAGAGTTATTTTACCAAGCAGTTTGTGAATCTGATGGGCGTTTCCCCTTCAGAATATCGTCGAAAGTTTAAACAGTCGGACACTGCATGATCGACAAACAATTGCAGCAAGATCGAAATCTATGCAATGATTTTATCGATCACATGCCCTCCCACATCGGTCAATCGGAATCGTCGGCCGCTGTAAAGGTATGTCAGTTTTTCGTGATCTATGCCCAGTAGTCGCAGGATGGTCGCGTGCAGATCGTTGACATGCACTTTATCCTCAGCGGCTTTAAAGCCGATTTCATCGGTGGCACCATAGGTGGTTCCCGCTTTGACGCCGCCACCTGCCAGCCACGTCGTAAAGGCGTGGGGGTTATGGTCTCGTCCGGGAGTCGCACCTTTCTGGGCTATTGGTAAGCGACCGAATTCGCCTCCCCAGATCACCAGCGTTTCGTCGAGCAGGCCCCGCGATTGCAGATCCGCCAGTAATGCGGCGATGGGTTGATCGGTTTCCGCAGCGAAGCCACTGTGGTTGCCTTTAATATCCGAGTGGCCGTCCCAACTCCGCTGGTTTTCCATGCCTCCCGAATAAATTTGTACGAAGCGTGTGCCGCGTTCGACCATCCGTCGGGCAATCAGACACTGTTTCGCGAAGTGCTCACACTTTTTGGTGCCGATGCCGTATTTTTCCTGCAGATGCTTGGGCTCCTGGGAAATATCCAACGCTTCCGGTGCAGCGCTCTGCATGCGATAGGCGAGTTCAAAACTTTCAATCCGGGCCGCGAGTTCCTGGTCACCTTCATTTTGCTGGAGGTGCTGTCGATTCAAAGACTTTAGTAAGTCGAGCTGCGAACGCTGCCGCCCTTTTTCGGTGAGTACTGAGGGAGGCTGCAGATTATCAATCGGTTCACCCGTCGGCCGCAGATAGGTTCCTTGATATACACTGGGCAGAAAACCGGCTCCCCAGTTCAGACTTTGGCCTTTGGGGAGTCCTCTGCCTAATGGGTCAGACATGACGACGAATGCTGGTAGACTGTTGCTTTCCGAACCCAGTCCATACGTCACCCAGGAACCAACGCAGGGGTGTCCCATTTTGGGGACGCCACAATTCATCATGAATAAGGCCGGGCTATGATTGTTCGATTCGGTATGGCCGGAATGAATGAAAGCCATCTTATCGACATGTTGAGACAGATGGGGAAAGATGTCAGAAACCCATTTTCCTGATTCACCATACTGCTTGAACTTGAAGGGGCTTTTCATTAACGGGCCGACTGCGTTCTGAAAGAAGCCGGTTTTATTATCGAAGCCTTCCAGTGCGACGCCGTCTCGTTTTTCGAGCTCGGGTTTGTAGTCCCAGGTATCAACGTGACTGGGACCACCATTGATGAATAACCAGATGACCGATTTCGCTTTCGCAGGGAAGTGAGTCGGTTTCGGAGCCAGAGGATTAAAGGCTTGCGTTGAAGGAGCTGCCTGAGAGGTTTCGAGAATCCCTTCCTGCTGTAACAGGCTGAGCAACCCCAGTGCGCCCAAACCGCTGCCGGCCCGCTTGAGCAGTTGTCGTCTTGCCAGAAGCTGGTTCAGTGAAATCGTTGGTAGTTCGGACGGTGGTTGTAACATCACATTTCCCCAAAGAAAAAATGTTGTTGAATAATCTGTTTCGTTATGAAATTACATCAATCATGATGGTCAGTTCGGGTAGATAAATTCGTTGGTACTTAATAATGCATGCGTGAAGTCCGTTAAGGCCAGCAGTGTTGCTTCCGGCTTCTGTTCAGACTCATATGATTTCTGGTGTTGTTGGATAAACGCCAATGAGATCGTGGCTTCACTGGCCGAGGGAGCTCGTCCCAGCGCGGTTTGATATGCACTCTCAACAGCTTTCTCAAGGGATGTCGGATGAGTCTGGTGTATTTGTTTCGCAAACGACTGGGCGCTTTCGCGAATGAATTTTGCATTCATGAACAGGAGTGCCTGCGGTGCGATGGTGGTACTGGAACGTTGTCCGATACTGACTAACGCTTCGGGAGCATCAAACAGTTGCATCATGGGAATCAACTGACTGCGTTTGATTTTGAAATAGATACTGCGGCGGAGAGTATTGCTCTGCAGAGAACCGGGGCCATACATGGTTGTATCGAGTTGCTTTCCGATATACAGAACGGAATCGCGAATGACTTCGCCTTCCAGTCTGCGAGGAGAACGACGCCAATACAGTTTGTTTTCCGGATCGATCTTTGATTTCTCCGGATGGAAATCGGTTGACTGACGATAGGTGGCACTGAGCATGATCTGTTTGTGCAACGGTTTCAAATGCCAGTGATGCTGGATGAGCTGGTTAGCCAGATAGTCGAGCAGTTCCGGATGCGTAGGGCGTTCTCCCTGAAGACCGAAGTCGTTGGGAGTCGTAACGATCCCGCTGCCGATATGATGTTGCCAGAGCCGATTGGCGATCACGCGAGCCGCTAACGCACCGGCCCCCTGATTGGTATCGGTGATCCAATTCGCCAGAGAGGTTCTGCGATAGGATGTGGTCGCGTTTTGAGGAGGCGCTTCGACCCACGCTTTCTCTTGTTGCGGAGATCGCATCAGCACCTGCAGAAAGCTTTGCTGCGCAACTTCGCCTTTTTGTTCGGTGTCTCCCCGAGTGAGATAATAAGTTTCGTCAAAGAAATCTTTGCCTTGCGAATGATGGCGCACGGGTTTGATATCGGGGCCTTCGCTGCAGATCATGACCTTGGTCAATGCCGGCTGCGGTTCTGTTTTGAGATGCTGGTTGACCTTTTCCGAAAGAGCGAGCCATTTCGAATCCTGCTCGCGAAACCGGCGTTCGAGAATCTGTTTCTGAGCGGCGGTCAGCTTTTCCAGATTTCCCTGCTGCACAATTTGCAATGCTTTGGAAAGTTGTTCCGGACTGCCGGCTCCCGTTTTGACAGTCGGGGCGCTGAAGTTGCTGACAGAAAAGCGGGGATGCCCGATGCTGTGGTTTACATTGTTTGTGAATGACATCGTAATGGTGAGTTCGGTTTCGCCTTGCAGATCGAGGGGCGTTTCCAGATCGAACACCACGGCCTGATCTTTACCAATGCCTCCCATGTCAACGGCCCAACCGGAACCGTATTGCCCATCAATGGCACTCTTGGCGGAGAGTGTTGTCTGATTCTGCTCGTGCGTGGCGCGGGCATTGGTGAGCTTAACCTCTTGTGCGGCTCCCTTTTTGTCTGTGACCGCTTTCGCTTTGACTTTGAACGCGGTCAGAGAGAAGTTCCCGTTCACAGCACGACCTGGACCCTGATGCGGTAAAGATCGATGGGTTAATGCTTCAAGCCGAATGGAACGAATCGGCCGCACATTCGTTTGCAATCTGAAGGTGTATTGGTCCTGATTGATATTAGGGCCGCTGACCAGCACCGATCCGTCTTCCAGCTTTTCAAACAGCGCTTTCCCTTTGGATGTGTGACTGATGACGTCGGGTACAATCCATTCATCAAGTTGTGCGACATCGATCTTTCCCTGTTTCAGCCAGTTTTCAAAGTGGGGTTTGGTCTGTTTTGTTTCGTAGTCCCGCAAGGTTTTGACGAGTGGGGCGTGCGACAGATCAAATTTGGCTTTGTCTCGTTTGTATTTTTCGGGATCGAGATCAATTTCGATTTCGGTACGGACAGTTGTGGTGAATGTGGAGAGCATGCGATAGTAATCGTCGCTGGCGATCGGATCGAATTTGTGATCATGGCACCGGGCACATCCGACACTCAGCCCCAGCATGGCCAGGCCTGTTGTGTTGAGCATGTCGTCCAGTGCATCATAGCGAGTGCGTTCAACTTCATTCGCAGTGATCTGTGTCGGGAACACTCCTGCACCGAGAAACCCGGTTGCCATCAATGCCAGCGGATTTTTCGGAGCCAGCTCATCGCCGGCCAACTGCCATTTGAGAAATTGATCGTAGGGCATATCCTGATTCAGTGCTTTGATCACAAAATCTCGATAGTGATATGCAAAGTTCCGATCATAGTCGTGTTCAAAGCCATGGCTCTCAGCAAAACGGGAGATATCCAGCCAGTGCCGCGCCCAACGTTCGCCGTAATGCGTGCTCTCCAGCAGCCGATCGATCAGTTTCTCATAAGCATCGGGAGATTTGTCAGCCAGAAACGCTTCGACTTCCGCCGGAGTAGGGGGGAGGCCGATTAAATCGAAGAAGGCTCTGCGAATATAAATACGTTTACTGACTTGCTCGTTTGGTATCAGCCCTTTTTCTTCGAGCTGTGCCAGAATGAAGGGATCAATTTCGTTTTGAGCCCAGGAGTTGTTTTTGACCTTCGGTGGTGCGGGTTGACTCAAAGGCTGAAACGACCAGAATTTTCGATCATCATCTGTGATGACCATTTTTTCCGACTTGCTGGACGTTGCCAATGGTTTGTCATAGGGGGCGCCCAGATCAATCCATTTCGAAAGACTGGCAATTTCCTTTGCTGAAAGTTTCTTTTCCTTCAAAGGCATGTAGGGTTCTTCGCGGTGCTCGACCAGCGCCATCATGTAGCTCTCTTTGCCTGTCTTTTCGATCATGCCACTGTCGAGTAGTTTTTTGCGGCTGGAAAGATCGAAGTCTCCTTTGACAGATTTCCCGCCATGACATTGCAGACACTTCTCAACCAGCAGAGGTCGTACTTCTTTTTTGAAGAGTTCCAGCCCTTGCTGCATCCGCCGGGCATGGTCGGCGGGCAGTGCCGTTTTCTTTTCTGCAGCAGAGAGAGAAACGGGTAACACGATTCCGAACAGAATGAGCGCGCTTAGGGAATTCCGCATCAAAGCCTCGTCGTCTTGAATGTAAAGTCTGATGAAATTACAGGGAGTGATTATTGTTCGTGTCTTATGTCACACCAAATTCGTTAGGAAATCAATCAGGAATTAGGTTTTCCAGACTGATATAACTGTAAAATTTCTTCTGCAGATAAAGCACGTCCGAATAAGGCGAATTCATCCAGACGTCCGTTTAAGCTGCGAATCGAATGTTCGCCGGTATGTTCCTGCGGTCGCCAGTTGCCAATTTCCGCAGGGCCAATCACCAGAGGAATCGGGGTTTCAATTTTGTGATGGCTGACAGGAACGCCATCCAGATAGTGGACGACTTCTTTTTTCTGATGATCGTAAACGGTCACCAGATAGATCCAGCGGCCTAAGTCGGTCGGTTTCAAAACGACCGGTGAGAAAAAATTCTTGCCAGGTCCGGTTTTGACTCCCAGAATGATTTCGCCTTTATCACTTAACTGCCAGTGAGGATTGCCGGCGTTGTATCCGTCGGTAAGCATTAACGAACTAAGCCAGCGGTCGAAGCCTTCAATTCTGACCCAGGCTGTCAATGTGAGGGACTGATATTCGCCGGGAACATGCAGCCGCACCCGGTCGCTGGTTCGTTTGAATTCCAATGCGCGTTTCTGTGGCCAGCGGCCTGACGTCCATTGGCAACCGACAATGGCTCCATCGGCGGAAGAGGTATTGTGCTGACTTTTATTTTTGAGTGTGCGTAACCAGTTGGAAGAATCTTCAAAATCATAATAAGCAATCAATGACGGATCTGTTTTGAGACGCGTATTCTGCTCCTTCCAGCGGGTAAATTGTTGCTGCTGCTGTTGTTCTGCCAGGTACGAAAGTTCTTCCGGATTGATTAACGGCAGTATCGCGTCTGTTAAACGATTGATCGTGCCCCGTTGATCAAACTGCACGCCTTCCCCGGTTTTTAAACTTTGAATCTCAGAACGGGTTGCACGCTGATCGGGCGAATGCAATTCCACCATGCCATCAATCACCTGGACATGCCCACTGCCTGACTGATCGAGCGACAGCGTAAATTCCGTTCCCAGGTCAACCACATTCAAACGCGATGTTTCAATCGTGAATCCCTGTGCCTGCTCGGGGACTGAAGCCCGTACTTTTCCGTATTGGCAAAATGCTTTTAACGGCGAAATCAACTCAATTGCGGCGGGACCTTCGATGAGCACTGAAGCGCCGCTGATCAATTCTACTTGAATCGTGCCCTGTTTCAGCTTCAACCAACCTGCAGATAATCCAGCACCGGTTTGCAGATTGCGAGGAGTATCCCACTCGACGCCGACGGCCTGCGTTAAGAGGGCGATGTGATCGGTTTTCGGGATATTTGTTTCACTTTCCGGTGTGGTCTCCGAAGAGTCCGCGATTAGAGGCTCTCGGCCTGAACCCGTATTCCAGCCGGCATAATAAGCCAGCGAGAGTAAGAGTGTCGCTGCAACAAGCGAGGAAAGCAGCAAGAGCAGAAAACGGGGCGTTTTCAGTCTGGTGTGCTGATTAGACTGAGTGGGATGCGGAATCCAGTCATCAGATTCTCTGGTTTCCATCGCCCAGACTGACAGGCCCGAATGCACTTGTAGATAATCTATGTAAAGCTGACGCTGTTCCGGACTTTCTTTGAGCAGTCGTTCCAGCTCAGCCAGTTCTTCCGGATTGATGTTTCCCTGCAGGAGTGCGTTAATGAGTGGGATTGTCTGAGGGGTGTGAGAAGATGTCTCATTCATGAGCCTGCCTCCGGATGGTGAAGTGACTGCTGCATGCAGTCCATGAGCCGCAATCGCAAGCGTGAGAGCTTCTTGTAAATGGCATCGCTGGAACGCCCTAACTGTGCGGCGACTTCTTTGATCGTGCGTTGCCCGTGATAACAGTCCAGGATGAGTTGTTTGTTTTCACCATCCAGCTTCTGGATACAGTCGTGTAGCGCCTGTTTTTGTTGATCGGTTTCGGAAAGCGAGTTTGTCTGGTGCTCTGCAATGAGTGAGAGAACTTCATCCGAAAAATAATGTCGGTCCCGGCTTTGGACTCGTTGAAAGTTTTTGACCTCATAAAAAGCGATGCCACAGGCCCAGGCAGAAAAACTTTGCGCGGAATCAAACGTATTCCATTTCCTCCACAAAACCAGACACGTTTGCTGGAAGACGTCTTCCGCATCGGTCTGGTGGGGCAGTAATGTTCCGATGAAACCACGGATCAGACTGTGATGCCTGGCCAGCAATGAAACAAATTGCTCATTGGGGACCTGATCAGTGTCAGCTCCTGGGTTTTGTTTTGATTCCGATGAATGTTCCATATTACTAATCGTACGCCAAGGCGGAAATCGGACGGAGGTAAACAGATATTTTTTGGCAACAGTTCATTTTTTTGTTCGAGAAATAATGTAAGTCCCCACAATTATGGGATTTATGCTTTGGAATTCAGCATGCTTCTTTTTTCTTCAAAGCAGCTACTTTTCAACCCGTAAGGAGAGTTAATCTGCATTGGTTTTCCTTGTTCAAATTATCATTTCTATCTTAGCTGATTTTTAACGAAATGGGAGATCCAAATCCTGGCTTGAGAAAAGCGCATGTCACTATACAGAAAGTTTTTCGGCACTGTCGTGTATTCTATCTGGAATCGCAAATCTCAATTGCCGCTCCACTTGCGAGTTTATTGCAGAACGGGTAATCTTCTTGGGGTATTATTTATCATTTCCCCTGCTCGGCTGAACCGGCTGAGTGGCCTGAAAATCTTCACCGCATTAGTAAATCAATCAGAGTGGTATAAATCCATGCAGGAATCAGTGGATCCTCGAAGCCGAATTGTCATTACCGGAATTGGTTTGACGGCCCCCAATGGAAATAATCTGGATGAATTTCGGCAAAATCTGTTGGAAGGTCGTTCTGGTGTCGTCGATTACAACATTCGGTATATGGGAGATGTCCTCGCTGGTGTCTGTGATTTTGATGAATTACGCTATCAGAAGCGAAAAGAAGTGCGCCGGGGAACACGCGCAGGTTCCATCGCCGTTTATTGTGCGAATGAAGCCGTCAATCAATCCAAGCTGGATTGGGAAAACGTTTCCAGAGATCGTGTCGGCGTTTACCTCGGAATCACCGAACATGGAAACGTGGAAACGGAGAATGAAGTCTACGAGATCTCTCAGTTTGATTATGATACCAAGGTCTGGTCCCATCATCACAATCCGAGAACCGTCGCTAATAACTCAGCCGGTGAAGTCACGCTCAATATGGGAATCACGGGCCCTCACCTGACTCTGGGCGCAGCTTGTGCAGCAGGGAATGCCGGATTTATTCAAGGCGTGCAGATGCTGCGTTTGAATGAAGTGGATATCGCCTTGTGTGGTGGAGTTTCCGAAAGCATTCACACGTTTGGTATTTTTGCCAGTTTTCAAAGTCAGGGCGCACTGGCGACTCACGAAGATCCCACCAAAGCCTGTCGTCCTTTCGATATGAGCCGAAACGGGATCGTTGTCGCCGAAGGAGGCGCCGTTTGTACGTTGGAACGCCTGCCCGACGCACTAGCGCGTGGTGCTACAATTTACGGTGAAATTGTCGGTTACGCGATGAATTCTGATGCCAGTGATTTTGTGCTGCCTAACGCGACCCGACAGGCCGAATGCATTCATCTGGCGCTCAAACGGGCGGGGCTGAAGCCTGAGGATATCGATATTCTCAGCAGCCATGCCACGGCGACGACGCAGGGAGATATCGAAGAGGCCAAAGCATTGGCGAGCGTCTTCGGTGACTGTCCCAATCTGGCGATCAACAATACCAAGAGCTTTATCGGGCATGCAATGGGAGCCGCCGGCGCTCTGGAAATGCTGGGGAATCTTCCCGCCTTTGAAGACCAGATCGCGCATGCGACTTTGAATCTGGATGAAGTCGACCCGCAGTGCAATTTACCGCAACTTGTGGCAAATCAACCGCGGCAAATGGAGCGGGTCGAATGTATTCTCAATAACTCGTTTGGGATGCTGGGAATCAATTCTGTTTTGATCATCAAGAAGTACTCTGCCTGAACGCTTGATAAAGGGCCTTTAAAACCCTCAACTCAACGTGTTTTCTGATCACAGCCTGTTTTCCCTCATGAGATATGACGCTTCTCTGAGGATTTTCTGAAAAACTCTGCTTTCTCAAGGGTTCAGTTGGTTTAAATCGTTTTGATCGCGCTATAGTATTCTTTGTAAGGGGCGGGTTTTTATCTCCCGGCTTCTGGCGGGGGTTTTGTTTCTTTGGTATAAGAGGCTTCCCCTCACAGGGTTTCTCAGTGAAAGTCGTGAGATTCACTGATTGAAATCGACGTTATAGGATTTTTAAAAAAGTTTGGAGTTTCTGCATGGCGCCGGAACAAATCAGATCGGTTATCTTGGATATCTTGGCACGAATTGCTCCCGATGAGGATCTTTCGGAGCTTGATGATAGTGTCCCTTTTCGTGAACAGATGGAATTAGACAGCATGGACTTTCTGGATATCGTGATGGAGTTACGCAAACTCTATCGCGTTCAAATTCCAGAAGAAGACTATGGTGAGCTGGGAACGATGGATAGCACTGTTACTTATCTCACGCCACTCCTGAAGGATGCGGAAAGCACCGTCTGAATCCAGCAAATTCCCTTCGCTATGACTTACGATTCAATCATTATTGGTGCCGGCCTTTCCGGGTTGGCTGCTGGAATCCGTCTGGCTTATTACGGGAAACGCGTGTGCATTTTAGAAAGGCACACGACGATTGGCGGGCTGAATTCCTTTTATCGCTTGCGCGGACGGAATCATGACGTTGGTCTGCATGCGGTAACCAACTATTCGCCGCCGGGGGGAAAAAAGGGGCCTTTGAATAAAATTCTCAGGCAACTCCGTTTTCAATGGGAAGACTTTGACCTGAGTCCGCAATGCGGGTCTTCGGTCGTTTTTCCAGGGCACACGTTACGTTTTAATAATCAGTTCGATTATTTTGAAACACAAATCGCAGCGCAATTCCCTCAACAGATTGATGGCTTTCGTCAGTTAGTCTCGGAAATCGACGCACACAATATTGGTGACCTCGGACAAACCTGGATCTCGACACGCGCGCGGATGGCGGCTCGTATTTCTGATCCCCTGTTAATCAATATGCTGCTGTGTCCCCTGATGTTTTACGGCAGTCCTTCCGCACATGACATGGATTTCAACCAGTTCGTAATCATGTTTCGCAGCATTTACCAGGAAGGCTTTGCCCGCCCGCATCAGGGAGTCCGTCTGATCCTGAAGAACCTCGTGCGTAAATTCAAGTCTCTCGGCGGAGAACTCAAACTCCGCGCCGGTGTTAAGGAGTTGCTTACCGACGGCAAACAGGTCTCGGGGGTCATGCTCGATGATGGGCAGATTCTCGAGGCAAAAAACGTGCTTTCTTCAGCCGGTTCTGCGGAAACACTCCAAATGTGCGGCGCAGACGTGCCTCACGATGATCGATTTACTCCCGGCGATATTTCGTTTGTCGAAACGATTTCCGTGCTCGATCAGCCACCAGCCGAATTCGGGCACGACGAAACAATCGTGTTCTATAACGACTCGGAAGACTTTTACTACGAACAGTCGAAGGAGCCATGCGATATTCGCAGCGGCATTATCTGCTCCCCGAATAATTTTGAGTATGATCGGCCGCTGGAAGAAGGTTCCATTCGCATTACTGCTTTGGCGAATCCCGATTTCTGGATGAATCTCCCCGAAGAAAAATACATCGAGCAAAAACAATACTGGTACGATCAGATTCTCGAATCCTCAATGCGGTTTATCCCTGATTTCCGCTCGCATGTGGTCGACATCGATACCTTTACCCCGCGGACCATTAAGAAATTCACCGGCCACATCAATGGCTGTGTTTATGGAGCCCCCCAGAAGATTTTAGATGGCACCACGCCTTTCAACAATTTATTCTTGTGTGGCACTGACCAGGGTTTTCTCGGTATTATTGGTTCCATGCTGTCAGGAATCAGCATCGCCAATCTACATCTGCTGAATCCGAAATAGGTGATTCTGCCAGCCGGGAGATGCTGTACTCTTGCATCATCATTTGGGAAAAGACGCCTATTATTCTATTACTGTGTATTAAATTGTCACACTTTTGTCACAGAATCCTGAATTGCTCCAGTTTAGTAGACAAAGTCTTTCAATTTCGATAAACAGGAGAAGCAATGTAATGGCATTAATATAGGTTCAGTGATTTCTCGCTGTTCCTTTTTTCTACTCTGCTGGACTGTATACGACGCTGAATTATCATGGCCAAAGATTTTCTGAAAGACGCAAAAGACGAATATGATGTCATCGTTATCGGCAGTGGTTTAGCCGGAATGACATCTGCCAACATCCTGGCCCGTCAAGGATATTCCGTACTGCTCCTGGAACATCATTACCAGCTAGGCGGCATGGCGACCTGGTTTAAACGTCAGAACGGGCATATCTTTGATATCTCCCTGCATGGCTTTCCGTATGGCATGCTCAAAAGCTGTCGAAAATACTGGACTCAGGAAATCGCCGATTCCATCGTGCCTCTCAGAGGCGTACGATTTGAAAATCCGCAGTTCTCCCTCGAAACCACGTTCACGCGCGATGACTTCACGCGACTGTTGATCGAGAAATTCAAGATCGAACCGGAAACCGTCAAAAACTTCTTTGACGCCGCCCGCAAGATGAATTTCTTTGACGATCAGGGAAAAACCACCCGCGAACTGTTCGAAGAATTCTTTCCCGGTCGAGACGACGTCGTACGTCTGCTGATGGAACCTATTTCCTACGCCAACGGTTCGACGCTGGAAGATCCCGCGATTACTTATGGAATCGTCTTCTCCAACTTCATGCAGAAAGGCGTCTATACATTTCGTGGCGGAACGGATCGGCTGATCAAACTCATCAAAGCCGAGCTGGAACACAACGGGGTCGACGTTCGCATTCGGACTCAGGTCGAGAAGATCGAAGTCACACCCGACCGCAAAGTCACTGGTGTGGTCGTGAACGGCAAACGCATTGGCTGCAAAGCCATCATGTCGAACTCCAACATCAAAGGCACAATTCTGAATCTTGTCGGCGAAGAACATTTCGATCCGGATTTTGTCGAGGAAGCCAAAGCGGTTCGACTCAACAACAGCAGCACCCAGGTTTATATCGCCTTGAAGCCCGGCGATGAACTCAATTTTTGTGGCGACTTGCTGTTCCACTCCGAGCACAATGGTTTTGATATCGAAGCCATGCTCAGCAAAAATGTCAGCAGCCGCACCTTTTCGTTTTATTATCCCGAAACGCGGCCCGGCAGCGATCGTTCTCTGATTGTCTCTTCCACTAACGCCAACTTCAGCGACTGGGCCGATCTCCCCGAAGAGCAGTACGAAGCCGATAAAAATCATCTGATCGAATCGACCCTCGATTGTCTGGAACAATACGTGCCTAACATTCGTGAACGCGTTGATCATCTCGAAGCCTCCACGCCGCGCACTTTCCAGCGTTACACGCAGCATCTACAAGGCGCTTCGTTCGGCACCAAGTTCGAAGGCTTGAAAGTCAGCAAGGAACTGCCCGAACAGATTGCAGGCCTGTATCATGCCGGTTCGGTGGGTATCATTATGTCGGGATGGCTGGGCGCGGTGAATTACGGCGTGATCGTCAGTAATGATGTCGATAAATATCTGACCCCCGCAGCCGCCCGCATCTGAGTCTCATTCCCACGTATTGCTGCAGTCTCGAACGAATTAAAGAAACGGAACGATCTTGTGAATCTGGATGAAATCAAAGCCTGCATTCCGCACCGGGAACCTTTTTTGTGGCTCGATGAAATCGTTTCGCTCGAAGAAAACCGCATCCATGCCCGCAAACTCGTCTCCCCCGGTCTGGATCTCTTTCAGGGACATTATCCTGATCACCCCGTGCTGCCCGGCGTGATTCTCTGTGAAGCCGCTATGCAGGCCGCTGCCGTCTTCATCGCGAAAACCGATGCACCCGCGGAAGGAAAAGTTCCCGTTGCTACGCGATTGAACAACACCAAGTTCCGCCGCATGGTCAAGCCGGGCGAAACACTCGACATTCATGTGACGCTCACTGAAAAACTGGGTGGCGCTTATTTCTTCACCGGGAAAATCACCGTTGGAAAAGAAACCGCCGTGCGACTTGAATTCGCTGTCACCGCCGCCGATGGTTAATCAAGAACGCTGACATTCATGCAGATTATTTCTGCTGCGATTTGTTTTCGATGCGGTACAGGTCGTTCTCTGTTCGCAGAATAATCGACTTCCCCGCCACCGCCAGTGATGCGACGCAGCCTTTATCCAGCTTATTGGCTGCCAGTTCCTTGTATTCTCTACCAGGAACAAAGACCCGCGTCACGCCTTCTCGATCATTCGCGTAGATCTTTCCATCCGCATAAATGGGGGAAGCGGAAAACGAACTGCGGTCCATCCGTTCTTTCCAGATCAGCTTCCCGGTCTCTGCATCCAGGCAAGAGGCGATGCCTTTATCGTCCACCATAAACAGCAGTCCGTCGAGCAACAGTTGCGAAGGCTTCGAAGGAATTCCCTTCTGTTCAATCCATTTTACATGCGTTTTTGTTACATCACCTTTACCGTCCGGGCTCACCGCATACAGGTGTGCTTTACCAAATCCGGTGCCGACGTAGATCTTTTCTCCGTCATACAAAGGACGATTCGCGGCGGAATGCTGCGGGTAATAAAACTTCCAGTACTCATCTCCGGTCAGCGGGTTATACGAAACGGTCGCTTTCGCTGCCGGGCTGATCAACTGCACGCGTCCTGCATGTTCGATAATGCGAGGCGTTGCGAATGCTTTTTTGAAATCGCCGTTCTTGGTTCCGTAATCGATGTCACGATCTTTCTTCCAGACTTCCTTGCCCGTTGCTTTGTCCAGCGCGACCACATATTGATAATCGTAACCATCATACTGCAGGATCAGCAGGTTCTGGTAAATGATCGGCGATGAACCGGCGCCTCGCCAGTGATTGCACGGATAATCGCGGCGAGACCAGAGGACGTTCCCCGTTTTCGTATCCAGACACGCGGTTCCGTAAGCACCGTAATGTACATAAATCCGACCCTCTTCAATGATCGGCGTACTCGAAGCATGTGAGTTACTCGGATCGATATACTGAGGTTTTTCAACATCAAAAATCTTTTTGTCGATCAGAATCTTACCCGTGTTGAAATCCACACAAACCACACCCAGCTCTTTGCCGTCTTCTGTCGACGTCGTCACCCAGACCTGACCTTTCCAGACCACCGGCGATGACCAGGCCCGTCCGTGAATCAGCGTTTTCCAGACAATGTTTTCTTTTTCGCTCCAGGTTACAGGCAGTCCCGTCGCCTTCGATGTTCCATCCGCGTGAGGTCCGCGGAACTGGTTCCAGTAGGGTTCTTCAGCCGCAGCGAACGACGTCGTGAGAATCATTGCCGCACACAAGCAGAACGCGGAGAAGAGACATCGTATTTTAATCGCAGCCATTGCTGACTCCTGAATTGAATATTAAAGATGCGGGAAGGAGATCGGGAATTGATCTGTGGAAACACGAGCCACTGAATCAGAGGGTAATAACTAAAGGAAGTTAATTAGCAACGGACAATTCCAGTGCTATTCTGATTATAAGAGACGCCACACCCGATGCAATTGTAAAGCGGCTTCAATCTGATTCTGAAGATTCTTTACGTGTGAATTCCACATCGATAATATCCTCTTCTGATGTCGTGGATGTGGCTTCTGGTGTCGTCGATGTGGACTGTGTGAACTCCTGAAATCCACCGCCACTGGTGTGAAATCTGGTGCGAGTCTGAACCTGCATTAGCGCCCGTTGTTTGATCCATTCTCCGACTCTGACTTTCAGAATATCGCGAAACGCAGGAATCAACAAACTAAATCCAATCATGTCGGTCAGAATCCCGGGAGTAATCAGAAACGCGCCTGCGATTAATATCATTAACCCATCCAGCACCACGCCGGTGGGCGGCCGTCCTTGCGCCATATGCTGTTGGATTTTTTTCCAGGCCTGCGAACCCTGTTTCCGCGCCAGCCAGGCGCCGAGAATTCCCGTCACCAACACCAGACCAAACGTTACGGTCGGGCTGGTCAACGAATTGAACCACAACAGCAGCCACAGTTCGGCTAAAGGAATGATCGTGAATAAAAGCAAAAGTCGTAACAGCACTATCAGTCACCAGAATGAAAAAAACGAGGAGAAACGCGAAACACCATTCTATACCAAAAGCAGGCTCCTGAACATCCCCACTCTTCAGATCACCGTCCAGGAATTCCTCAGAAATTCACAGAACACCACCGCAGCAGTCGAGTCGCTACCTGTGCGAACAGCCAATTTGACTGAAAAATCACAGTTGTGCTCCCTCTCCCGTTTGCCAGTGAAAAAACAGCCCTTGACGGCGTCCCGCCGATCATGAAGATGTGTTTCAAGTGTTGCGCGCGTGGGAATTTTATTCCCGTTGGTGAAGACCATGCTCCGGTGAAAACGGTTACCATAAAACCCACTGGTTTGAGACAGGTTTTCGTCGATCTCACTTCCGGTGGTGCTTCCTGATCACCACATATCGGACCCACTTCAACACCCTCCCATCGCCGATCGGCCCACTCCCAGCATTGATGAAACGCGGATCGTCGTTGATCGCGTACTAAACCCGACTTGACCTCCCCACGCCCTTCACAATGATAAACCGTATCGAAAGCAACCCAGTCAAATAAGAAATTCAACAACACAAAAACAAGACATCCCATGCAAGATCGTTCCTCCCAGTGAATGAAATCAAACAAACCGCCACTCAGGCAACCAAATCAAAATAGATAAAGTGAGCACTACGGCAAACACACCAAGGCACACTCTATAAAGATTCTACCCGATATAACTGAGTCAGTCGCAGATGAAAATCCAGCAGGTAGAAAAAGAGCAGGGGAGTCGCAGCGCTTTATCCAGCAATCACACGCATGCAAAAAAACTGAGCGGCACGGCGCTATCCGCCGTCTGAATCAACAGGCAAAACAGGCATGAATACAAGCCAATTTTAGCTACGACTAAAGACACGAAAAGCACGAAAGAACAGAACCATCAAAAATGAATTTCGTGTCTTTCGTGAATTTCGTGGTAGAAAAAATTAAATACGAATCAGGTCTCAGTGCAAAGAAGCATGTTTTGATAATACGGATGAAGTGCATTTCAGATTAATGATGCAAATATTCTTTGCGCTGGCGGTCTAACCAACAGGAAAACCGCTGTCATTACTTTTTCCGCTTCCACTTTTGGAGTCGACGTCCGCCGATTTCTGCAATAAAGAGGTTCCCGGCGGTATCGGCTGCCAGCATGTGCGGTAGATTGAATTCCCCCGGCCCGTTGCCTTTGCGGCCCCATGAGTGGGTGACCTTGCCATTCGCATTGAGTTGCAGGACCTTGTTCGCCCGACCGTCCGCTACAAACAGTCTCCCCTCAGAGTCGAACTCCATTCCATACGGGGCAAAACCGGGCCAGACTTCCAACAAGGTTCCTTCCGTGTCGAAGACCTGCACACGGTCGTTCTCGCGGTCACCAACCAGCACGCGATCTTGGGCATCAATCATGATCGAGTGCGGCAGATTGAACTCGCCCGGCCCTTTGCCCGGCTGTCCCCATTTGCCCAGAAATTTGCCGTTTGCTGCAAACTTCATCACACGACTGTTGCCGTATCCGTCCGTAACGTAAATTTCCCCCTGGGGTCCAAAGGCGATATCGGTCGGTTTGTTGAACTGGTCGTCGCTGGCCCCCGGTTTGTCCGATTGTCCCAAAGCCAGCAGCAGCTTTCCGTGTGGGTTGAACTGGAACACCATGTGATGACCGATGTCAGTGACCCAGATATTGTCATTCCGATCGACGCGTAGACCGTGTGCCTGGCCGATGATTTTATCACCCCACGAGCGGACGAACTTGCCACTCCGGTTAAAACAGAGAATCGGTTGCTTTCCCCGATGGAACACATACATCTGGCCCTGGCTGTCGAAATCAACGGCCGAACACGGGCCGAGCGTGAGACCCTGCGGTAGCTTGACAAAAGAAGCCGCTGGTTCGAAGTCAATTGCATCACCGGCAGGAACGCTCTCTGTCGCGAGCATCAATGTGGTAAGCGTGATGACGAATACCCGATAAGTGCGGTGCAGATTCATATGCTTCTCTCCTGTGGGACGATGCGCAAGCCGTTGGTGACGGGTAATGAAGGTTTGTGGAAGTCACTTAATTACACCATCTGAAAAGAGGAAAATCAATCTTGAGGAGAGCATCAAACTTCTTTCAGCAGAGACGCTTAGTCGCAACCAGACAAAACAGATGGACAAAATAAACACGCGCTAGGCACCCTCTGTAAATTGCTATTTATTTTCTTAGTTTACCGATTTCTATTCAGATTGTATAACTGGATCTTTCTAACTCCATTATTTTAGCTCAACGAGTCCCATCATGCATCAGCCTGGCCTTTT